>Ga0066861_10000509_pt1 | contig 12254 bp, 4 predicted proteins | sample ETN02SmetaG_3_FD_66434 | JGI IMG/M metagenome (GOLD analysis project Ga0066861, IMG submission 66434) | Marine microbial and viral communities from oxygen minimum zone, Eastern Pacific Ocean - ETNP2014F10-02SV257 | ecosystem: Environmental > Aquatic > Marine > Oceanic ... | reverse complement strand
GCGATAGGTCTTTCAGCGGAAACTTTGATTTCGCGAAAGCGCGAGTCTCAGTAATATGAATGCGTCCTTTTCTACTGTTTGGAAGCGACACAAGTGCTTGAAGAGGCTGAAGCTCCGAAACAACGCCTCGTAATTTAGTCCCAGCCTTTGGACCACGATTCGCTTTATCTTGATCCACATAAGGAACGGTAAGTAAAAGTCGGTTGCTGTAAAACTCGCCAACTTTAACGTCGTTTGAAGATGAGGAAGGAAGTTGTGCGATGACAACATTCACTCTCTGATTAACCTCAAATCGTTCTGAAGCGTCGTTCAAACGCACGTTGCAGTAGTGAACGGGAGCATATCCGATCGCGTCAGAATATTTTGGTAGAGATAAAATGACGTATTGAGCTTTAATTAGCTCTACGATTGCTTCGGTCGCTTCACCTACTTTCAATTTTTTCAGCGCCGTAGAGGTAGATTTTACCTTCTTTTTCTTCTTCTTCGATTTCGTATTGTTCATCACGTTCACTTTACCGATATCAATAACACCCTCGCGTCTGGAAACGTCTAAAACCTTTCCCAATAAACGAGTCTCAGTGGTAAAATCTTCTATTTCTACGCTCTCAGGCACTTGATGCGGAGAAACCAACCCGACCGCATTCTCGTCTTCATCAATATCGATCAAAATTCCATAATCCTTCGTTTCGTTAATCGAGCCTTCGATATCACATCCAGGTTCGAACATACGTACTGTTTCTTCAGATAACAAAGTCTCTGCCTCCTTAGGATTTTGAGCCATCTTTGAATCTAAAAACTCGAGATCCGTGAAGAATGAACGAATCAAAGGAGCATCCGATAAAGGTTGTGCCGTTGTTTGCAACCGAAGCGAAAGCGAAAGCCGCGGCGGGGTGCACTCAATGTCCACCGAAAGAACCATAGCTTGTACAGTTTGGCCGACAAAGAACGAATCCGTGGCGCTGCATCCATCGGGAATTTGCGAAGGAGGCGCTAACCCAGTGAGCGATCCTAAAAATCGCACGAATACGCCCGTCGATGATGTCGAGGCGACGTATCCTGGATATATCTTTCCAGCCTTTACCTTATCTGCTTTACAGGGTAGAGATGAACTTGTTACTGCCTCTATGATCGACATTTTCCGACTCATGACTACTCTTTTTGACTTTCGTTCAAGAATCACCAAAGGACCACTTAAAACTTCTCCGATTTTCAAAGTTGACGCCATGCTCAGAGCTGTGACGGGATTATCTGATAGATGCTGAAATGCGACGAGTCCTTGAAACGTTCCTTCTTCTGTGCTCGCAGCAACTTCAATAATGCTCGAGCCTTGGACTATTTTCGTAATTGTCGCAGATGTAACAACTTCACCGATTGGTACTGCGTCTGTTGATAAAGAGATAGCAGTAGCACCAGCCGCTCCCGCTCCTGCGGCAGCACCATCCTCTTCATCGCTGCTGCCTAGCGAAAGTCTTAGTTTGTTTTCTCCTCGATCTGCAGACACGATTGTCGCTCGAACAACTTGACCCACCGCGTAGGCGTCAGCAATACTCTGGCCCTTAGCTAACCCAAGATCTTGTGATCCTGCTAATCCCTTTAAGTTTCCATAAAGTGTGACGAACACGCCGTAATTTACAACGCCTGAAATTATGCCGTGTGTAGTTCTTCCAGGGATTGCATCCTCGATCGTTTTCAACACCGGCAATTCCGACTTTATCAGCGCACGCTTGTGCGTTACGATAGCTCTGTGTCTCGCTTGGTCAACGCTGATAACTCGAAACTTCAAGATTGCGCCAGGAGCTACTTTGGATGATGTCGTTCGTCCGACGACGTCGGATACATGGAACGGCGGACAAAGTGCTTTGACGCCTTCAGCGAGTTTTACGATGGCTCCAAAATGTTCCGTCGCTAAGACTTCCCCCTTGACAATCATCCCAGGAACTAGCTCTTCCAAACTAAAGAATGGTTGTTCCAAAACAGATCTCTTTAAACTGACGTTGGCGACGGCGTCTAACAATCGATGTCCAATCACTCGAACTTTTACTTGCTTTCCCACCTTATACTTCTTTTCTACTTTTTCTACGTGATCGTCGGAAAGGTGCGAAACATGCGCGTATCCAGCGATGCTTCCTTTCTTCCCGCCTTTGCTGATTTGAAGGGATACTCCGACGTTCGGATCTACACGGTTTATCACGGCGTTTTCGAAGATTGACCCGGTTGATGGAAGGATGCTCGCCGATGACTGCGCCTCGAGCAAGTGCGGTTGGAGAGATAAACCGACTCGTTTATTTTGAGCATCTACGAAAATCACGCGTGAACGTACCTTCTGTCCCTCTTTAAAAGATGAAGTATCTTCGGCTGCGATGTGAAAGCAGTCAATTGTTCCCGAAAAATACGTCAGAAAAGAGACAGAAATACCATCATCGAGAACAGACTTCACGCGCGCTTTTACCAACATGCCGGGAAGAATCGTGGATATCAATGTCGACTTATTTTCCAGCGCAATTGCGCTCGCGCATCGTTTCGTATCTGCACTGACTTTATACACGTGAATCCCGCTAAGTTTGCTTCCTCCTCCGTTCTTCTTCTTGTTGTTGTTGTTGTTGTCATCCTTCTTTGCTTTTGGCGTCGACGTAATAACAACTTCCACAAGCTGACCGGGGAGAAGCGACTCGTGCTCTTCCCCTAGGCTATCACGTGGTAAAAATCCAGAACAATCATCGATACCGAATGCTACGATGTATCCGTGATCTTCGACGGAAGTGACTACCGCTGGCACAGCTGCACCTTCAGATAAGCACCCTTTATCCAATCCGGTGCACACTTGCGAGAGACGCAGTGTCAACTCGATCCGTTTACCGCCAGTTTTCCCATCGTCGAGGTTTACAACTGCACATCGCACCATTTGCCCGACGCGAAATAGAGATTCTAAACCAATCTTTCCTTTTGTGCCTCCATCTTTCTCTTCCTCTTCATCACCGCTACTTTCGTCACTGCTACTACTACTACTACTACTGAATTCGTCTTCAGAAGAGGGATATGCGGACGTCTTCCTTTTGCTTCTCTGGCCTCTGCCCTTAGTGTGAACATAAAATACATCTGATGCTTCTAATTTCGATACCGTCCCTTTCAATCCGTTCTGTAATGAGACGATTAATCCTTTGTTCGAAACGTGCGAAACAATTCCGAGCAACTTGACGCCTTTGCGTAATGTCTTCCATTTCAACGCTTCGATGTATTTACCACTTCCTCCTTTACCTCCGGTTTTTCTACCTTTCAAACTCGAAGAAGAACCTTTAATCGCGGCGAATCGCTCGGTCGTAGTGGTTGTTTTCGTTCGTGAGGCGCGATGAGACCGCTCGTTTTCTTCTTCTTCTTCTTCTTGTTCTCCTTCGGCAAAGTTCCCGCGAGGAAATGCTTCCTCTTCGTCGTCATTGTTCTCCGCGTCCTCGAGTGTACCTCTGCCGCGCTTCATTGCTTTAACGAATAAGTCGTCCCGTCGCGCGCTTTTTATGTTTCTCTTAGTGTGTGCGTATGCTTCTTTCTTCTTTCTTCGTAAACACACGACACGCAACAAATGGAGAGAGCGTTGAGCCGCCAAAAAAGTACACCGAGCGACCAAAGAAAGAGAGAAAAGAGAGAAAAGAGAGAGAGAGGAAAAAGAGAAAAGAGAGGAAAGAGAGGAAGGAAGGTGGCGGCTGTCTTTGAGTGAATGACGATGCTCTTTTTTTTTTCGCTTTTTCTTCTTCTTCTTCTTCTTCTTCTTCTTCTTCTTCTTCTTCTTCCATTTTTTTACGACGGCGGCAAAAGAAACGCGCAGGAGTAGAGTACCGCCACACACTCCCGATCTGCCTTGCTCTTTCCGACCATTTTTGGCGCGAACACGCGGGAGAGAACTAAACGAAGAAACCTAAAGAGCGCGAGAACATCATCCATTACCGCTCCAACAAACAAGAAATCTTCTCTTCTCTTCTCTTTTTTGTAAAGAAAACAAACTCGTGCGTCGCCACATTTTTTGTTTGTTGCTGCGCGCGCGCTTGTCAGAAACTTTGCGTTTAACTGTTGTTCAATACACACACACACACACACAAGCGCACAGATACACACGCGGAGCGCATTGAATTATGGCGAAGAAGAAGAAGAAACCATCGAAATCGTCCAACCCCCGATTGAAGAAGTACAAGCATTTCGATGCCACCAAAGTCGACGGGGAAGCGAAAAACAAAAAAGCCGAAGACAACGCTTCAGTTTTCGATAGAAAAAGTTCAAAGCAAAAATTTGAGATTTTAGGACGGAAAATCAAAGGCAAAAGCGGTAACGTTTTGAAGGCGAGAAGGGAAGGATTCGAACGACGGGAGAGAACGTTGTTAGTGGAACACAAATTGAGCGGAAAAGCGAACGCGTTCGTGGATTTACGGTTCGGAGAGTTAGATAACAACTTGACGCAGGAGGAAAAGTCAATCGGGCGCTTGGCACGAGCGCGGTTGGGCCAATTAAGGAAAAAGCGAAAGAATACGTATTCACTCGAAGGAAACGAAAACGACGACGATGAAGATGGGGACAATGACAACAATAGTAATAACAAAAACTTGTTATCGTTGACCCATCTCGGAAAACCTTTGGATGATAGGAGAATAGCAAACGCAAAGTTCGATTCGGATTCTGACGATGAGGACGGCACAAGACAATTGATGAACGAAGAAATGACACGCAGGATGCATTTCGGCGGGGGTGATTTTGACGACGACAATGGACAGTATGACGACGATGATAACGGTGGGTTTCGGCGGAAAGGAAAGAAGAGCACAGTCGAGGGTGGCGATGACGATGAAGAAGGCGATAACGACGAAAATACAAATACAGAGAGAAGAAAAACAAAAAAGGAAGTCATGGACGAACTCATTGCGAAGAGTAAAATGTATAAAGCCGAGAAAGCGAAACAGCGAGACGATGACGAAGAACTCCTGGATAAACTTGACGAAGATTTTAAAGTCATCAGTCGAGGCGGTTTATTACAAGGCGCATTGCGAAAAGCAGTCGGCCATTTGAAACCGACAAACAAAAATACCTCGTTGAACATTTTGGAATCAGGATTACCGAAAGACGACGACATAAAGAGTGATTACGATAAAATTACAAAATCGTTAGCTTTAGATGCGCGAGCGCACGCGGCAGAAATAGCAAAGACGTCAGAGCAAATGGAGGCAAGACAAAAACGACAGCTCGAGGAAGCTGAACGCGCCAGAGTGAAGCGCATGCGAGGAGATCTCTCGGACGACGACGAAAACGACGAGACAAGAAACGGCGACGATGATGATGCACCATTAGGAGGGTACGCATTGAGGAGGCACAAAGCGCGCAAATTAGAAAAGGAAGAGGGGGAAGGAGGTGATCCTCGTTCGACAGCGAGAGCAGGTGGTGAAGATCTCGACGATGATTTTGCGTTCGATGAAGACGACGAAGACGATGAAGAGAATGAAGAAAGTTCAGACGAAAGTGACGAGGGCGAGGACGAAGACGACGAAGAGGATAGCGGTGAAGACGACTTAGATGAAACTGGAAAGTTCCGCAAAGAAGCGAACAAGATGGATGAGAAATTAGAAAAAGGTAAAAATCGGTTAAGAGAGCTCGGCATTCTCAACGATGGCGTAGAAGTGAAGAAAAAAGTAGAAAAGGTTAACAAGAGTGATAAAGCCGCAGAAAGCGACGACGACAATGTCAGAAAAGATTTTGACGACGATGATGATATCGACGACGATGATATCATGAATAGAGAAATTCTTCTCGACGATGGTGCAAAAGAAGGCAGCGACGACGACGACGACGCCAACCTCAAAAAATCAAAAGAGGTAAAAGAGAAGAAGGATGCCGAAGCTCGAGATGATCTAATCCGCGCTGAAGAAAGAATGGATGCAAGCTCGTCGGAAATCCCGTATACATTTGAAGTACCGGAAACGTACGAAACATTCGAAACTCTCTTAACCAAGTACACTTCTGATGAAGTTTCGATTGTGCTTACTCGCATGCGCGCATGCAATGCGCCGAGTTTAGCGACTGAAAATAGACGAAAAATTCAAACGCTTCTCGGACTTTTGCTTCAACGTTTTGAAACGTTATGTGGTAACGAAGAATTGCCAGTAGCAGATCTAAACGTGATCACGAAGCACATTTCTGAAATCGCAACGCAAGTTCCGTTTTATGCCGCGACCGCAGCGAAAGCGCGCATTGAAAAGATGGGCAAACGACTCCAAAAAGCTTTGCGATTGGGAGAAACTGGCTTACCACCGCCGAGGACGATATTACTTCTTGGATTATTTGCGGATATCTTTAGTTCTACGGATAAACAACACGCGGTTACCACGCCGGCATCTTTGTACATAGGGAACGTGCTCTCGCATTGCGCCGTTCGATCAACTGACGATGCGAATTATGCGGTGATTTTATGCGCTCTCGCGAGTGCGTACGTCGTTCCTGCCATGCGCATTTTTCCAGAGGCTCTCAATTTACTCACTGCTTTAATACACGCCTCAGGTGAGAGCGAGAAGTGCAAACAAACATGGAACGAAGGGTTGCCGACGCACCTTCAAGAGCAATGCGGCGGATCGTGGTTGCGGCCTTTGATGGTAGACGCAGGGGTCGGGAAAAAGTCCTCCTCAAAAACGATTGAAGTGCTCTCTCTGGCAAAGTTGTTGTCGACACGACCTCGAAAAAAGTCAATAACGGCAGCAGATTCTAGCACCCAAGAACGCGTGGCAATGCTTCGATATGCGGTTTCGACCCTTGGAAATCTCATCAAACCCGTCCAGAAAGTATCATGCGCGCCTGAAATGTTGCAGAAAGTGCAAATCGCGCTGAACAGATTAATACGTTCGCTGAAAACATTCGGAAAAGAAAACGGCGCCGTTTACAACGACATTTTGAAAATGTGCGAAGCGATGCGTGACGATATTGAGAAGAAGAAGAAAAGCAGCGTTCGCCTCTCGCTCGCCTGGCATACGAAGTCCGTTGAAGCTATTAAGCAGTTCAATCCAATGTATGAAGAAGATGGGTTTCAAAAAGGACGCGATTACGATCCGAATCGAGAGCGCGCAGAAAACAGAAAGCTCAAGAAAGAGTTGCGAAAGGAAGCGAGAGGAACCGTTCGCGAGCTTCGCAAAGACAACCAGTTTATGCATCACGCACGCGAACAAGAAAAGGCTGCTGAAGCCGAGGAAAGGGACGCAAAACACAAAGAAGTCTTATCCTTTCTTGAGAAGCAAGAAAGTGACTTTAAATCCGGCGGTCAAGGTGGTCTTATCGTTAAAAACAAACGAAGAGCCCAAGGTGCGTCAAAGAATGGGAATAGACGTAGATTTTAGTTGGAAAAATTCAGCGCATATTATTTGTATTTGTACGTTACCTAATATTACATGTGCAGCGACTCAAATTACGATGATTCATTTCTCAACTCCAACATTATGCGATCCATGTCATCTTTCGTTACCGTGTATCCAGCACCGTTCTTCTCCGAAATTTCTCTTAACTTCTCCATTAACTTCCCTTTCATCTGCGCAAATCCCGTAGCTACTCTGAGTTGTTGGTCCATCGGCAACGTCCCAAACGCCTTTTCGCTCGCGTCCGCTAAAGTATCTCCATCTCCAGTATCCCCATCAATTTTCGTCTGATACTCGATCACGTCTTGCATAGTCAAATCCTCGTCCTCATCATCCTCTCCTTCACCATCTACGAAAAAAGTAGAATCCCCTTCCTTTCTCCAACAAAACTTCATACTCGGGTCGTTTACGTCACAGCACTCGTGTTCGGAAAGTAACACAATTTTAGCCGCTTCCGCAGGAAAATCTTCCGTTCGAGCGTCGTACATGACATCGCACACGTTCTTACTATTTGTGGTGGTATTATCTTCTCCTCGCTTCGTCACCGTCGCACCCCACCAGACAACCTCTTCCTTTATTCTTTTCGTCTCGTTCGATACATTTTCCTCGTCCGAAAGCGTATTTTCAATCACCCAACGGATTTCAACTCTGGAGCCTTCTTTCACGTTCGGCGCGATACCAATCGCATTTTCGTCTTTCTTTTCGTCCTTTCCTTCGCCATTTCGCGCGAGAATGTTACCGATTGAATTCTCAACGAGCGCGCGGATTATCTCTTGATTTTTGAATTCTTCTTCGCTTTTCCAAAGAGTGTGTTGCCTTTTAATATTTGCATCGTTCATGTGTTGTTCTCGTTCAAGATGATCCGTAGGGGACGCAGGACGCTTCATGCCGACGACTGATATAGATGCAACGTTTGTACCTGTATTATTATCGGCCGCCATAACTCTTTCCAACCCGCATATGGTGGGAATGAAAAAATTTATACGAATTCGGGCAAAACGTTCGAGTGCGCTTCGGCGAAGCGAGAATGTGGTACTAAATCGTAAATAGATACACGTACCGGTGTACGTAGGTTCTAGTATTTAGTAGTATTTAATTTAATTTAATTTAATGCCAAGGTCTATCGTAAAATCCTTCGTCGTCCCAAACACCGCCACCATCGTCCTCATCGCCTTCTTCTTGGTCACCCCAAATGAACGGTTGAAATCTTTCGTCGACATCGAACGTTTGCGGAGTGAAATTTGCCCTATCGTTGACATACCAAATCACACTATATCGCGTACCAGAATATCCACGTACCCAGTGACATGATCGACCATCGACCTTTGCGAGTCTATTTTTGGTATTTACTCTGTACCTTTTCGTCCCGAGGCGGTTTTCTATCATTAACTCCCCACCAGAATCGAAGTCACCCAATGACAAAGCAAACTGATAGCTCATGTCGTCTTTGTCTACGTGAGGAGACGCGACGAAGTTTTTCGTAATTGCCAACGAATCGTACTCGAAATCTTTCTCGGCAAAATTAACTATGATTTCCTCGCAGCAAGCGCGCAAATCATCATCTCCTGAATTGCCTGCCACGGAGCCAGATTCTTTCGAGTTTCTTTTCAGAACCAGATAATGCTGCGATTCCATCGACGGCCTATGCGAAAGAGCTGACCAGCGATATTCCTTTAGGCATTTCAAAAGTCTTGTGAGCATGCCCTCGGGAACTGGTGCTCCTTCTACGTCTATCATTTCCCGCCCACTTTTATAATTCAACCACGAATACGTCTCAGGATGCTCCGCACACTCCTTCATTTCCTCGCGCTTTTCGGTTTCGTCACCGCGTTCGTCCCTCACTTCTCGAAGCCATGCGTAATAAATTCTTTCTTCCAGGGGGTCCGCGTTTCTCTCAACCGAACGCGTTGCTGCGACATCCAGGAGGTGCTTTCCTTTCGAGCGCGCGTTCACTTTGAGACGATATTCGCCTCCATTACTGCAATCTCCACCATTGTTATTATCGCTACCGAACTTTATATCGATGCCATCCAAGACTGCAATCGCCATCGCCGCTTCTTCCCGATCACGAAATCGCAGAAACGCATACGAGAGCCATTCCTTACTCTTCGTTTTCGCTCGCCAACCCTTCTTACAAATCCAAAGCACTTTTGGCGGCTGGATATTCTTTAAATTCAAATTCAGATCCCAAATAACTTTCGAAAGGCCTTTCATCGATGCCTGTCGTCTAGGAAACCCACCGAACCAAACGTCGGCCTCAGAATACGGCGGCGGTTGCTTTTCTTCTCGCTTACGCTTTTTTCTGTCATCATTTGTTGGCATCGGAATCGCATCGTCGTTCGCCCCGTTTATATTCGAAGGGTTCTTATCGCATACGTCGAGGTGGCGAAAAACCGCGTTTCGCGACTTGAAAAATCTTTCGCACAGCTGACATTGCGCATTGCTGCTTCCTTTTGGGATTGAATTTGCATCCGGTGCTGCACGATGCATTTTTAAATGGAAATCCCCTAAAAATTCATTTTTGCTTCTTGTTTCCTTTTAACAACCTCATTGTTTTCGGAAGAAAAGAGCGCTGATGACGATGACGACTGCGACAACGAATTCATCGCGTAGTGTTATATCCTCTTTTACCTCGCATTCGCATCATCGTCGTTCCTCGACTCTTTCAAAGCGAAAGCTCAATCTACAAGGAAAGGAATGTAGTCTCGTTCGCGCTTCTTCTTCTTCGTCTTCGAATAAAAGCAACGAAACAGACGCGTCCATATTCGAGTACGACCTAACTTATGAAGAGGACATAGATCATGATAGCGTAAATAGCAACAGCAGCAGCAGCAGCAACAACAACAACAACAACAACAACAACAACAGTAACGGCGCCATTGACTTTGATTTCTTCAGTAAAGAAACATTCGAATTGTTAACAGAGTCGTCGGAAGTACTCGAAAAGTTAGAGAGTTTCTATAAGTTTCCGCTGGATGAATTCCAACGAGACGCCACTCGCGTCCTCATTGATGGTCATTCTCTAGTCGTCAGCGCTCCTACCGGATCCGGTAAAACGCTCATTGGCGAAACGGCCATCATGAACGCGTTAATGCGAGGGAAAAAAGCGATATATACAACCCCGCTGAAAGCTCTATCCAATCAAAAGTTGAGAGAGTTTTCGAAGAAGTTTGGCAAAAGGAAAGTGGGATTGAAAACCGGCGACGTGGAAGTAAACGCAGAAAAAGCGGAAGTTATGGTGATGACGACAGAAATTCTAAGGAATATGTTGTATTCAAACGCGGCTGGAGGAGAGATGGATAAACGATTGGACGACGTAGGAGTGGTTATTCTTGACGAGGTGCATTACTTAGGAGACTCGTATAGAGGGACAGTATGGGAGGAAACGATTATATATTGCCCTTCAAATATTCAGTTGTTGTGCTTATCTGCGACGATCGGAAACCCGGACGATTTATCCGGATGGATAGAAGAAGTGAGAAGGAGTGATAAAAGTGACGAAAAATTATGCAAAACTTTAGTTTCGGATTATCGACCCGTGCCGTTGAATTGGTTTTATTCCATGAAACCAAACAGAGATTGGCCAGGTTTAGGTTATTTATTAAACTCGAGAGGTACACAAATGAACGAAGAATTGTATCCGTTCACGGAGGAAGGGATGAGGGAGAATTTTTCTCGATACGGTGGCGAACAGGAGAGTTATTACAACAACTATCATAACAATAGACGAGAAAACGACCAAAAATCGATGCGTCGAAGACTAGTGCCTCATGTCGAAACCGCTGTAGGACAATTGATTTCTGCAGACATGCTTCCTGCGGTATGGTTCATTTTCTCTCGGAAAGGGTGCGACCAAGCGGTTGAGTATTTGTGTAGAGACGCTGGTGCGTGTTTAGTCAGTCGTGAAGAGCAAATTGAAATTACGAAAGAAATCGACGCGTTCGTTGCTTCGAACAAAGATGCCGTTCGTAAAGAAATGATCGAACCGTTGAAATGCGGCGTTGCTTCCCACCACGCTGGGTTGTTGCCAGCTTGGAAAGGTTTGGTCGAAGCACTTTTTCAACGAGGATTGGTGAAAGTAGTCTTTGCAACAGAAACATTGGCGGCGGGAGTGAATATGCCCGCGAGGTGTACGGTAATGAGCGCGTTGAGCAAACGCGGCGATACTGGTCCACGCACGCTCACGTCAAATGAGTTTTTCCAAATGGCTGGAAGAGCTGGACGAAGAGGTTTTGACGACGTAGGCTTTGTCGTGTGCTTACAATCACCTTTCGATGGTCCCGAGGATGCGTTTGCGTTAGTTTCTGGCGAGCCAGAGAATCTAAAATCGAATTTTGCAATCAATTATGGCATGGTTTTAAATCTTTTGCGAGGTGATAAATCTTTGCATCAAATTCGAAGCACTGTAGAGAAAAGTTTCGGGAACTATCTCGGTGGTAAAGCGCGTTTGGGTCAAATTCGAGAGTTGAATCGTCTCTTGGATAAGCTCAACGCGTTGAAAGTGCAAGAGAGTAGGAGCGAAATCATACAGGATGGTATAGACGAAAGTGAATGGAATAGATTTGTAAAATTAGAAGAACGCTTACGAGTAGAGCAAGGTTTGTTGGAGCTGTTGGAAGCACAAAGTAAAGAAACGAAAGTTGAAAGTATGCGCGAAGACGTATGGGAAGCCCTGACGCTCAGAGAAGAAGGAGTGAAGATGGTCGCGGTCAACGTCGGGTGGCGAATAGGTGCAACGACCAGACAATCTCCGATGAAAGGCACGACTTTTGGATTATTGGACGATGGTTCGATGGTCGTCGAGAAAGAAGAATCGGTAGAAGAGTTCTTTGTGGAAGATGAAGTGAATGTGGGCGGTATTTTCGAGAGAGATTACGTCGAAGA
>Ga0066861_10000501_pt1 | contig 12315 bp, 7 predicted proteins | sample ETN02SmetaG_3_FD_66434 | JGI IMG/M metagenome (GOLD analysis project Ga0066861, IMG submission 66434) | Marine microbial and viral communities from oxygen minimum zone, Eastern Pacific Ocean - ETNP2014F10-02SV257 | ecosystem: Environmental > Aquatic > Marine > Oceanic ... | reverse complement strand
GTCGACTCCCGTCTGCTCGCTGAGGACACCCAAGAGCGTTTCTTGCGCATTCTCGTCGAGCTTGCCGTCACGCACTGTCTCGGCAGCGAGGTGCCGAGCTCGACGCCGCAGGCGAGCTCGCAGCTCTCCTTCGCCGCCATCGATGCGTACGTGCGTCTCGTCACGCGATTGGTCCGACGCAAAGAAGAAACTTTGGCGTCTCGATTGGCCTTCTTCGGTCGCGCCTTGGTCGCCGTCGTTCGCACGGCGATGCGAGACACTGACGAGCGCAACGTGGCGTTCAACGCCCGACCGTACTTCCGCGCCCTCGCGGGTTTGCTGAACGAGATGTACGCCCCGGACAACTCTCTGGACTCATCGCATCCGCAAGTTTTGGCCGCGTTCGCGTCGGCGTTCTTGGCGCTTCAACCGCTTCGCGTGCCCGGCTTTGCGTTTGCCTGGCTCGAGCTCGTCTCGCATCGATGCTTCATGCCTCGACTCTTGATCGATCACGAGCAAAAGGGTTGGCCGCTGTTGCAACGCCTGTTGACGGCCATCTTGCGCTTCATGGAACCGCACTTGCGAACGGCTGATCTGTCCGAGCCCATCAAGTTGTTGTACAAAGGCATGCTTCGCTTGTTCTTGGTCTTGTTGCACGATTTCCCAGAGTTTTTGTGCAACCACCACGTCAACTTTTGCGACATCATCCCGCCCAACTGCATTCAGTTGCGCAACTTGGTCTTGTCCGCGTATCCTCGCAACATGAGACTCCCGGATCCGTTCACGCCCAACTTGAAGGTGGACTTGCTTCCGGAGATTCAAAAACCGCCGCGATTGAACGCTGACGCCGACCATGCGTTGCGTTCGTCGCCGTTGCGCGAGGAGGTGGACACCTTTTTGAAGACGCGCAAGCCCGAAAACTTGAGCCAACACATCATCCATAGGCTGACGTTGTCCCCGTCCGCCGCGCTCGCGGCTGGCACCAAGTACAACGTGCCGCTGATGAATGCGTTCGCGCTCTACGTCGGTGTTCAGGCGATTCAAGCCAACCGCAACAAGGACGCGATGAGCGGCATCGCGCAGAGCGCGCCGATGGAGCTCTTCTCGCAGCTCGCGCAAGCGCTCGACATGGAGGGTCGATATCTGTTCGTCAACGCCATTGCGAACCAGCTTCGATACCCCAACTGTCACACGCACTACTTCTCGTGCGTGATTTTGTACTTGTTCTCCGAAGCCAGGTTCGGAATCATTCAAGAACAAATCACGCGAGTGCTCCTCGAGCGTTTGATCGTCAACCGACCGCACCCGTGGGGTTTACTCATCACGTTCATCGAACTCATCAAGAATCCGAGGTACAACTTCTGGGGACACTCGTTCACCAAGTGTTCCAAGGAAATCGAGCGACTCTTCGAGTCCGTCGCTCGCTCGTGCTTGCCCCAACAAGACAAGGAGGGCATCCCAAAGCCCGCACCGGTGACAACCGCCACTTCATGATTCATCTCTGATACCACTTCTGTTACATGTACTCTCTCCCACAACTAACGAGAAAAGAGAAAAGAACAAAAAAAAGCTTTTAGAAGCTAGGACACTGTAGAGATCGTTAGCCATGCTACGATCGCGAGGTAAATAAAGATCAAAAAAAACATTTCAAAAATCCCCGTCTCGCTCGCGGCATCATTACAACACAGAGCTATTTGTTAAATACACTCATCGACTGGTCGCTTGGTCGGCGATGATTGCAATTGCAACCACGTCACTTGAGTCTCCTTCGCCATCGCGTCCAGTTTCGATTCGCCTCGGCCGTACCGTCCCGGAAGAGTCTCCAGACGTCGCTCGCACTCGTCGTGCCACAAATCAACGCGAAGTTGCAGCGATTCCAACCACGCCCTGCCCTCCTCGCCGTACGTCTCCACGCACCGTTTCTTCGCCTCATCCGCCTCTCTGCGCAAAATCACCGCCTCGGCCTCGGCCACCTTGGCGCGATACCTCGCTCGAGACAGTTCCAATCGCGCCGCGCGCGACTCGTCGGCGTCCTCCGACTCGGATTCTTCGGAATCCATCCGCCTCAAATCCTCCACGCCCGCCGCCTCTCTCGCGCGCCTCATCTCTCTCGACAGCGTCACCACGCTCACCGCGCTAAAATTTTGCGCCAACGCCTCTCTCGACGCCGCATCCACCGCATCCAACGCTCGGCGCAAACGTCCCGACGCGTCCTCCTCCTCCTCGGATTCAAATCGCTCCGACTCGGACGACGCGTACCTCGCCGCGGCGTCCTCCTCCGACCCCCACGACGACGTCGACACCATCGTCACCACCTCCTCCGCGTCACCACCGTCCCAACCGACGCTCTCACCCCCGGCGTTCGAGAAATCCAACGTTCGCACCGCCTCTCGCGTCTTCTCGTCCCGTCCCGTCCCGTCCCCGCCGTCCCGTCGTCGTCGCGCGCTGTCCAAATCCCCGGACCCATCCCTCCCCTCGCCCATCGTCCACGCCTCGAACGCGATCGACCCATCGTCCAAATCCACTCTCCCCGCGTCTCCCGAGCGCCATAATCGCCACGACCTCGCGCCCCTCGGTTCCATCACCGCCGTCATCGCGTCCACGAACCAACCGTCGCGTCGAATCAAATCAAATCAAATCAAATCAAATCAAATCAAATCAAATCACAGAATCGACTCGACTCGATCCGTCCCGACGTCCACTCGACGCGCGCGCGACGAACGTCCACCGAACGACTCGATCCGTCGCGCACTCCCGTCGCGCACTCCCGTCGCGAACGACCGAACGAGCGACCGACCGAATGAACGCATGATTTTTCAAAAACGTCCGTGCGTTTTGTTTTACGTGCAATAAAAAATCACATCGGCCATCTGTGGATCTCCATACAGACGAGATACGTTTATGAGTCACGACCGGTCGTTTGGAGGGACACGAGTGTCCCCGGGAAAGGCACCCGCCGACACGTATCGTATTTATGGACGCCCACGTCCAGAGATTCGTCGTAGTGACGTGGGCGCGAAGACGATGTGCGGTCGATACGGGCGCACGGTGACGCGACGCGCGCGCCGCGTCGAATGGATGGAATTGTGATGCGCGGCGCGCGTGGGCGATCGAATCGACGACCGACGCGAGTGCGCGACGCGTCGACGCGGAGGTCGACTCGGTGGAAGGAACGGCGACGCGCGAACGCGCGAACGAGCGAAGGAAGGAAGGAACGAAGGAAGGAAGGAACGAAGGAACGATTCGTGGTGCGCGATTGGACGGATCGGACGCGGGACGATCGGATCGACATCGACGTCGAATCGACCGACGCGCGCGTCGAGCGAGCGCGTGAGTTGAAGCGGTGAGAGCGATGATGGTGGTGGTGCGCGCCGCGGTGGGCTCGGGGTCGTCGCGGGGTGGATGCGGCGGTGGAGGTTCGCGCCGCGCGCGGAGGGGAGCGAACGCGGGCGAGACGTCGACGGGGAGACGAGACGCGGGAGAGAGGGCGGTGAGACGGGGGCGAGGGGCGCTCGGAAGAGGAAGCGCGAGTGGGAGGTTTGATGCGCGCGCGACCGGGTCGTCGACGAGCGAGGAGGCGGTGAGAGGCGGTGATTACGCGGTCGAGGAGGGAGTGGCGATGCGACTGTCGATGGGCGACGCGAGAGGGACGGCGAAGACGAAGGAAACCGCGGGGGAGAAAAAGAAGCGTGGGAACGCGGTTCGGCGACGGGAAGGATTCGTGAATCGAGGTATTCAAATGCGAGACGTGCGGTGCGTCGTGCTCGCGGGGGGCGCCGACGAGACGAATCCTTTGACTCGCGCGCGGGCTCGAAGCGCCGTGCACCTGGGCGGTACGTATCGGGTGATTGACTTTCCGATGACGAACTTGGTCAATTCGGGTCTGCGTCAGATGTACGTGCTGACGCAGTACAACTCTCACTCGCTGGTGTCGCACGTCAATCGCGCGTTTCCGTCGGTGGAGATGTTTGGGAACAACAACGCGGGATTCATCGAAGTCTTGCCGACGACGCAGACGCGCGAACACGGGGAGACGTGGTCGATAGGAAGTGCGGACTGCGTGGCGAGACACTTGTCGCAGGGGTCACTCACGAAGCAATCGTACGAGATGCGATTGGAGGATGCGTGCTTGCAAGCGAACGGTTCGCTGGAGGAGTGCGCGGCGGATCAACTCGACGGCGTCACCATCGTCTTGGCCGCCGAGCAACTCTACACGATGGATTTTGAAGCGCTACTCGAGCAGCATCTCGCGACGGAGGCAGACGTGACGGTGGCGACGTGCGACAACGTCTCGCCGGAGAGCGCGTCTTCGTTGGGAATTTTGGACGTGGACAAAACCGACGCTCGAGTGTTGTCCTTCATCGAAAAGCCTTCCGACAACCAGTTGGTTGAGTTCATGCAGTGCACGACGGAAGAGTTGGAAGACTGCAAGCTCAACGCAAACATGGGTGTGTACGTGTTCAACAACTCGGTGCTCGACGCGCTGTTGAAGGAGTCGAAAGCCGCGACGAACGACGAAAGACACGAATTCGGAAGAGATGTCATTCCGTACGCCGTGCAACATGGATGTGACGTGTTCGCGTTCAAGCACCACGGTTACTGGATGCCGCTTCGCAGCCTCAGAGACATTTACGAAGCTAACATTTCGGCGGCGACGGGTGGCGAGGCGGCTTCCCTGTTGGATTTTAGTCGCCCGGTGTATACCAAACCAAACTTTTTACCTCCGACGACGTTTTACGGGTCGTCTTTGACCGAGGGTTCGATCATTTCGGACGGTTGTGTCGTGAACGACGGCGCGAAGATTGTCGACTCCGTCATCGGTCCGTGCACGGTGATCGCCAAGAACGTCGAACTCGACGGCGCCGTCATCGTCGGTCGCGACGAAATCATGAAACGGACGCAAGCTGAACAAGACATTGGCGAAGGCACGGTGATTCGTCGATGCATCGTCGATTCTGACGCCGTGATCGGTGCTAACGTGCGAATTTTGAACGAAGCAGGCGTCCAAAACATCGACAGAAGCGAAGATGGCTACGTCATCTCCGACGGCATCGTCACCATCCTAGGAGGCGCGACGATTCCAGACGGATTCATCATCTAACATTTCTGCCGAGAACTAAACGAACGAATCACCGATTTAGTAGAAGACACCACCGAAAGCAACATTAGACGACGATTAATCAAAGCATCAAGTACGTTTACAAATTGAATTCTACGCGACGCGACGGTTGTGTGTTTATTTACTCCATCGATCCGTTGCTACCAGACCGCGGCGAATCGAGGAGCTTTTCAGCCGCCACGTCGTCATCGCTGGCATCCGTCAACTTACCGACGTCTTCGTCCGTCTTGTACTTTTGATAGTACGCGAAACCCATCACATTCATCGCGTAACCCACCAGCTGTAGAACTGTCGTCTTCTCGCCCATGAAGATGACGCTCAACATGATGATGGCGACGTTCCTAACTTGTCCCGCAGCTTTAAAAGTGAGCGAACCGCACGTTTTGATCACCCCCAAGGTCGTCACCATGACTATAAATCCTAATACCGACACTGCGATGAAAGGCATCGGATTTTCGCGTACGATTCTCAGGTCGCCTCGCAGCGTGATCTCTCGCTGCTCGAACACCGCCACGCCAATGGACAGAAAGAAAAAGTTTGCCGGACACGTATAAAATAAACCCTCTAACAATCCAAATCCGCGATTGCCCATGAAGTGCTGAAAGAGCACCATCCGCATCGCCTCCGCCCCCTCTCCTATGATCATCAACGCCAATCCCAAAATCGTAAACGTCTCCTCCGTGGCGCACGCCACCGACATGCCCAGCGTCATCGTCGCGACCGATATAACCTTCTCCCTCGTCACCGTATCTAAACCCGCCAACGCGAGCATAAAAAATACCACGCACGGCGACAGAGACTTCATCATCTGTATGAAACTCACGCTCAGGTACAGGTACAACTGGTTACCCGCCGCGAACGTCACCGCCGTGAAGAACCCGATGGGAAACACCGTCAACAACCACTCCCTCACCGTCATCACTCGCTCTAATCGCACCGTTCCCGTCATCACCATCATCGCCGCCAACATCCAAGACACGAGCGGTCCCGTCGCGCTCACCGCGATCGGATACGGAAAGTCGTACGCGTTCAACACGGCGTCGTTCACCAGAATGATCAATCCGCTCGACGCCCCCCACGTCAACAGATACAGCGTCGCCTTGAGCGTGTACACCGCTCGAGCGAGCTCCGCCGACCGCGTGGTTTTACTCGACCGACCGAGCGCGTCGCTCACGAGCGCGCGCATCGCGGACATGACGCCGAAATCGACTAACACTATACCCACCGACCGCTGTCCCTCGACGCCCGCTCTCGCGCGCGCGCGACGACGTCGACGCCGTCCCTCGACGTCGACACGCGCGACGCGATGTTTTCTCCTCGCGCGCGCGCGTCTCGCGCCCACCCTCGCGACGCGCCTCGCTCTGCGGACGTCGCGCCCGCGTTCGCGTTTTGTCGGTGATGCCTGAGGCTAGAATAGTCTGAAGTTGTTTCTACACGCGCCGCGACGCGACGATCGTCTACGCCCCCGCGTCCTCGCCCTCGACGTCCGACGACGGTTTCCCGTCCGCGTCCTCCCTCGACGCCTCCGCGCCCGCGCTCGAAGCGCCCGCGCTCGCCTTTTTCTTCCTCTTGGCGCTCTGAAACGCGCTCAGCGTCCCTCGCACGTCGTCGACGAGCTCGGGGAAATCGCACTCGTCGATCGCCGCGAGGACGTCCTCGGCGGAGATGATCGAACGCTTGTGATCGCGGCACACGTCGTTGGCGGTGGCGGTGAGGTAGTGGATGAATATCTTGGCGCACTCGCCGTAGGCGATGAGCGCTTCTTTTTGAATGTTTGGTTCAAAGGATTGACCCTTGGCGTCGACGTTGTCGAGGGAACAGAGCTTGGCCTTGACGAGGCGCTTGACGTGTGCCCTCGGAAGCTCTTCGTCCGACATGGCGACGCGTCTCCGAGGGGGAGGGGCGCGAGGGTGTGCGGATGGTCGCGGCGAGACGAGCTCGAGACGCGCTCGAGACGCGCGCGGACGAACGGAGTCGAGCGTTTGGGGATTGGAGTATTTCATAACGGCGGTGCGCGTCGTCTCGAACGCGGTCTAGGAAAATTTCCAGTTGAAACCCTTGAGTTGAGAACTGAGCGCGCCGACCTCCTTGTTGAGGGCGTCGTTTTGCGACTTCAAGTCGCTCACGACTTTCGCGCGTTCCTTGTCGGTGGCGTTGAGGGCGTCTCTGAGATTGGCCTCGAGCGTGTCCGGGTGCGCGTTGGCGTAGCTCGAGAGCGCCTTCGCGCGGCCGGTGTCGCCTGAGTCGAGATTATAGTCGAAAATATTGTCCCACTTGTTGTCGAGGAGCGCGAGCGCCGTCTTGAGCGGCGTCGCGGCGTACAAGACGCCGGCTCTCTGTTCCACCAGACCTTCGCGGAGAAGCTTGATCATGCTGCCCTCGACGTCGAAATCGCAATCGATGCCAAAGACCTTTTTCAGGAATTGTTCGCACTCGATGTCGATCTCTTTGAGCGTCATGCTCTTGCCTCTGACGGTGAGGATGATGTACGCCAACATCATCTCCTTGCACTCTTGGTCCTCCATCGACTCTAGGAGGTGCATGAGCAATCCAGTCTGTGAGTTGCCGCTCTTGTCGATGATTTCCTTCGACATCATACCGGCGTATCGCGTCTTGGCGACGTTGACGGCGGTGTAGGATTGGCCGAGCTTACCGGCACACGCGATGAGAAGCGTCTGCACCTTGGACGTCCAAATTTCACCAGTCACGAAAGCCCACATTAAGGTCCCTATCGCGATCACAATCGCGATGCCGTTCTGGATAATCTCGCGAAGCTTCACGGACACTGTCTTCTCCGGGAAAATCATCTCGAGATCAGCCATGGGGATGTCGTTGAAAGACTTGAGAATGAGCGGACCGCATCCGGACGGTCCCGCGGGATCGCCATCGCGCGGTTTCGCCATGCGGTACAGCAGAACGACCTCCTTGAACGTCGGTTCTTGTATCTCTAAGGTGGAGAAGAGCTTTCGGAGCAGCGTGAGGATGTTTGGCATCAATCGTCGAAGTGTCAGACGTTCAACCACCATCGCGTTTCTGTCTTCGACTTGCTTCCCTTGTCCGAAAGACTTTTTCGAATCCCTCGAACTCGCGTTCACGAACACCGGCTTGGCGATCCCCATGAGCTTCATTAACGGTTCTTTCACGAGCATCTCTAACAGTAACTCAATCTTTTCGTTGATGAAGAGGCCCTTCGCCGTGGCCATGCCCGTGCCGCGCTTGAACACCAAAGCCTTTTCGCTGAACTGCGGTAAACCGCTCGCCAGCATCGGGTTTTTGCTCAAGAAGAGCTTCAAGAGCGATCCATCGTGAATCGACCAGTTGATGTGTACGGGAAGAGTGAACATGAAGTCTTCGGCGCTCGCCAACTCCCACTCCTTTTGCGTCAGAAGCGTGTACTCGGCGTCCGCCATGAGCGAGCAAAACTCCCCGACGAAATCCATGCTCGACGACTCGAACAGCGTCGGACCGAGAATGTCATCGGTATACCCCACGCTTCGTTCCTCCCCCGCGCGCACGTTCGCCAGGGCGAAATCACGCCTGATCCTATCCCTCTTTTCCATGGCTCCGAAGTGAAACAAGCTTCTGACCATGCGGATGACGTCGTTCACCTTCCCACGATCGCGCTCCGGGATCAACTGTATCGCCGCATCCTGCAAAAAGTTCAACCCGACCGGTATGTGCGCCGAGTGTTGGATGCGAATCGTGTTCGCATCGTCGTGCGCGACGGAATCATCCTCTCGGGACGACATCGGCGAATCGTCCGATTACCGTACTCTGACGCCGTTCGCGCGCGTCACCGTGATTCGACGCGCGATTCGAACGCGCGATCGTCGTCCTCGAACGACGTCGCGAGGGTACCTCCGCGCGTGAGGGGGCGGCGCGCACTGGACGCGTGCGGGGCGCACTGAGGACTGATCGCGGGATTTTGGACAACTGTCCTGAGAAGACAACAAAGGTGCTACGAGGAAATGTTTTTACGCATTGTACAACCGATCGCCGGCGTGAATCGGTGGAGGAGGAGTCAGTACGCCGTGGGAGAGCGCTCTGAGAATCTCCGCGGCGACGAGGACGGACGTCGCGCTGAGGTCGGCGAGGGAGTCGCCGTCTCGCGGCGGCGGATGACTGACGGCGGACGAAGAGGACGACTCGGATTTCACCCGCGCGGGCACTCCAGACGCGGTGAAGGATGGATTCGCGAGCACCGCGCGCACCTGTTGATTCACTGCTCGCGCAAAGGACGCATCCGGCGTTTGGGGCGCGAACGTCGCGGTGACGCTCGCGGGAACCGTCTCCGGAGAGCCGTCGCCGCCGTCCAGCCGCCTCAGAGGCTTCCGAACGCCCCTGAGCGCGTGCAGCGCGCAGTGTTTCGTCCCATCAATCGTCGGTCTACGACATCGCCACCCTTTTCCATCCGTTCGCGTGCAACACGACGTCGACGTCTCCGGATTCACCGGCGTCGGCTCGGCGTCCGCGCGTCTCGGGACGCCGACGGCGGAATATTCCCCGGCGCGTTTCACCATTTTCACCCTCTTCCTCGCCTTTTTCGCCCGTCCGCGCGGTACGTTCACCGGCGGTATCCCCTTACGAAATCTTCTACGTATGTCCGGCATCAGCGCCGCCGCGTGCTCCCTCAGCGACGCGCGCTCGCCGATCTTCTCGAGAATCCACGTTTTATTGTGACACGTCGTTTTTCGACCCAACGCGTCCGCGTACTGCGCTTGCAGCTCCTTGGTCGTGTACGCTCGGCGCAGGAGATCCACGACGTCTACATCTTCGAGCGGTTTCGCGCCCTCGAGCGGCGCGCGCGCCGTCGCGGACGCGTCGGACGTCGCGGACATGGTCGCGCGCGGTGGAGTGAAGTGACGGTTCACTTTTTCGCCGCCCCGGCGGGCTGGGAGTTACACGCGGGAGGCGGGAATCTCACGCGTCGACGGCTATGCTATGATGTCGCTACGTGCTCCGTCGAGCGAGGTTGACGAGGCCGACGCCAACGACGGAACAGAAGATGGTTCCGCTGTCTGGTTCCGGGGTGACGTGGAAGGTGACGCCGAAAAAGGCGCGAAGGACGCGGAGGGTCTCGACGGCGCGCGGCGTGAGCTGGCCGAGGCGGACGCGAGACACCTGCTCGGGACCGATGGCGAGGAGGATGAGGGCGAGGGATTGGTGAGAACTATCGACGACGCCGCCGCGTTGGATCTCGGCGACGAGGGCCTCGGCGACGCGGCGACCGACGTCTTCGGGAACGCGGCCCTCGGCGTCTTTCGCCCAGTCCAGGTTGGACGCCTCGGACATCGCGGACGTGCACGCGGTGGACGCGGCGTCGGCGCCGAGCACGCACCCGGTGGTGGTTTCGGCGACGAGGGTTAAGCCATAGCCCGGGCTGTTCCCCGCCTCCGGTCCGACGTGATGGTCTGTAAAAATGTACACGTCCGGGATGAAGGCGTTGAGTACGCCCCGCGCCGCGTCCACCATTCGATTCCCATTCTGCGGCGACACCTTACACGTGAACGTCACGCCTCGAACCCGTTTCACTAATCCCTCATCGCACCAATCGAGCGTCGGCAGCGCCTTGACGATCGGTAGCGAGAGCTTGACCCTCCCGCCGCCTCCCGGCGGACACCCGCGCCGCTCCACCTCCAACGCCAACCCATCGTCGATACCAAAGTGTTTCTTCAGCATGGGCAGCGTCACCGTTCTAAACACATCCACACTCACGTCCGCGTCGTCGTTCGTCACCCCCGTGAGCGTCAAATCGATCGCTTTCTTCGCGAACAGCCCCAACGCCAACGTCGGCTCCACGTAATACCCAATCCCTCTGCTCGTCGCGCACTCGTGCGTCAACCGACGTCCTCCCTTGACCACCCCCGGGTTAAACCGCACCGCCGTCCCATCCTCGCTGATGTCGATCTTCGTCCCGTTGGTGAGCTTATCGATCAACCGCAGCAGCGACACCTCGTAGTCTCGCAGACCGATGTTTTCCGCGTCCCCGCCGTTGACGCGAATGTCGCGGATGACGCACGCTTTCCCGGATAACACGCTCACCAAGATGCGCGTGCGAAAGTCTTTCGCCCCCGTGAATCGCACCGACGGCGGCGCGGGCGCCATCGCGAACGCGCGGAGACGAATGACGCGCGCAGCCGCCGCCGCCTTTGGGGACGCTTTTCGGCGCCGCGAGGCGCCGGGGAGCGGGACGAGACGCGCGAGGACGGCGAAAAGCGTCGACGAGGCGATGAGAGACGCGAACGAGAGGTAAAAGAATGAATTAAAAGAATGATGACGTTAAGTGCCGAACGCGCGGTCGCCGGCGTCGCCGAGACCCGGAACGATGTAACCGTTCTCGTTCAAGTGTTCGTCGATCATCGCCGCGTACACGCGAAGGCCCGGGTACCGCTTGCTGAGCTCGGTGAGCGATACCGGACACGCGACGACGCAGATGATGCGAATGTTCTTCGGCGACGCGCCTCGAGAGATGATTTCTTCGACCGCGGCGAGAATGGTGCCGCCCGTCGCTAACATCGGGTCGCTGATCAATACCTGCGCGTCCTCTTCAAACTTTTCGGGAAGTTTGTTCAGGTACAACTTGGGTTGAAGAGTCTCCTCGTCGCGGACGTACCCGAGGTGATACGTCACCGACGCCGGGAGCACGCTCGAGGATTCCTCCAGGAGCGTCAAACCGGCGCGTAAAATCGGCACCACGCTCACCGGCTTCTCCGGGTTGACAAACTCCACGTCCGCGATCGCGAGCGGACCCTGCACCTGCGCCTCAAACGTCGGTAACCACTCTCTCCCGGCCTCGTAGATGAGAATTCGCCCGATCTCCGCGAGCGCGGCGCGGAAAATCGGTCCCGGCGTCTGCACGTTTCTCGCCACCGCCAACCAGTGCTTCAACAGCGGGTGCGGGGGCACGATGACGAGCATCTGGTTGGGATTCGGTCGCGCCGGCGGCGGCGCATCATCACCCTCCTCGCCGCTCGCGCGCGGTGCGCGCGCGGCGCGCGCGCGCGGCTGCGCGACCCCTCCTCGCGCGTGAAAAGCGCGCGACCGGGACGCGACCGAGACGGGCGCGCGCGACGCCGTGGACGACGTCGAAGAGGACGCGATGGACACGCGCGCGAACGCCATGACGCGCGTTCCGTTCGTCGTCTCGTTCGCTCGCCTCGCTCGCGCGCGGCGGCCACTGACGCGCGACCGGTTCTCGAGAGTGGATAGAATCGAAC
>Ga0066861_10000499_pt1 | contig 12346 bp, 7 predicted proteins | sample ETN02SmetaG_3_FD_66434 | JGI IMG/M metagenome (GOLD analysis project Ga0066861, IMG submission 66434) | Marine microbial and viral communities from oxygen minimum zone, Eastern Pacific Ocean - ETNP2014F10-02SV257 | ecosystem: Environmental > Aquatic > Marine > Oceanic ... | reverse complement strand
CTCTTCATCGCTCGAGCGTCCTCTCCCGCGTCGCTCGGTGGACGCGTACGTCATGATGATTCGCGCGCGCGCGCGCGTCGTGGTCTGCCGTGACGGTGCGTATTCACGAGTCATGACTCGAGAAAGAGTCCCTCGGGTCGGTCGGTCGGACGGTTGGAAAACACCCTCGGGCCGTGGGCGCGCGCGGGGACGACGCGCTCGGACGACGCGCGGGGACGACACACCGCGACGAGGCGCACGCGCGAGTGGGACGAGGAGACGCGCGAGGAGACGGGCGAGGAGACGGGCGAGGAGACGGGCGAGGAGACGTCCCGAGGGCGAGCGAGGAGACGAGGGAGCGGTGAGAAAGCCCTGCGAGGGAACGAGGGCGCGCGTCGAGCGTGGGACGCGTGAGAGCGCGCGAGAGGGGATGATCGCGGTGAGGCACGCCGAGGGGAAGCGAGGGGAACATCACTATTGCGTCGACGCGAGGTTGGAGTGCGCGAGCGCGGTCAAGGCGGGGACGAGCGGGACGAGCGGGAAGAGCGCGGGGGCGAGCGGGGCGCGAGGGACGCCGAACGCGAGGTTGGGAGCGGTGCGATGCGACGTGCGAGGGGCGAAGGATGAATATGCGCGGGCGAGGGCGGTGGCGGTGGCGAGCGAGGCGCAGATGACGGCGATTTTCGCGAGAGGGGTGAGCGACGCCGTGAGGCGAACGGGGACGGCGGCGAACAAGCGAGGGAGGCGAAGGACGGCGTCGTGCGTCGCGAAACGGCGAAACGAGCGCACGGGGTGTGATTATTGGGTTGTCATCGCGTGCGATGAGCGCGATGACGCGAGCGCGGTGCGAACGATGTCGTTTCGGTGCGGCGCGGGGGAGGCGGGGGGCGACGAGGCGAAAACGCGAGCGGTCGAGTTCACCACGAGCGCCGCTTTCGACGCGTGGGTCGCGGGCTCGAAGTGCGTGCCGGGGTCGAAAAAGGAGGGCTTAGGCGGTTCGCGCATTCGCGCGAAGAAGCACCCGTACGCGTACAGTGGAATCATGGGAGATGATGTCATCGATTGTGCATGCGGCGATAACGAAGAGTACGGTTTCATGGTGGCGTGCGAGACGTGCGGGGTGTGGGAACACGGCGAATGCTGCCGAATCCAGTCCGAGGAAGCGATTCCGAAGGATTACGCGTGTTCGACGTGTGTTCGACGAAACGAAAAAACGGTCGCCGTGCTCGAGTTTTCGTCTGCGGAGAAGAACGGGTCGGCGCGCACCGCGCCGACGCCCGTTCGGTCGCCGGAGGGAGACGAAATCAAAGACGATTCTTTCGGCACAATCGCCGGTGTCGCTCGCGAGCTTCAAGAGAACGGTATTGTCGTCTGTTGTGTGTGCGGATGTGAAGACTGTGACGGTGATTACGGAGCCATGATTCGCGCGTGCGAGTGCCGCGGCGGCGGCGCCGTGGCGCACGCGAGTTGTATGAAAAACTGGGCCAGTAAACAATCTACGCAGAAGAGCTCGAACGCGCGATCGCGTGGTTCCGGTCGCGCGTCTCCGGTTGCTCAATGCCGAACGTGTGGTGATTTCGGGGGCAAAGCTTCAGGTGTGATGGAACCGGCAAAGGTTGATGACATGTTGAACGCCATGAAAAAAGCCGTGGAGGACTTGTCGACGACGTACGAAGCCGACGCCATGGCGTATCGCTCGAATCCGCGACCGAGAACGCCTTTGGCCGAATGCAACGCAAAGAAGGAGCCAGAGATTGAAGCCAAGCCCAAGCTGGAGAAGAAGAAACCTGCGGTCGCGAAGCCTCTGCCGGCGGATACGCAGATACCACCGAAATCTGAAGTCAAGAGGGAGAAATTCGCGGGAACGCCGGTTTCCATGTTACCTCTGAAGAAGAGACGCATGATGGCGTGGGATTCCGAGCAAAAGTTAGTCCAAGCGCGCGCTTCAAGTGAAAATGTACTCGTCAACGGCCGGCGTTCGTAACGTATAGTAATTGAAACTTCTAATTCTATTCTTTCCTACTCGACTTCACTCAACCTCTTCGCCATGTACGCCTTCACGGCGGCATCACCGCTTGCCCACTCGAGCGCCCATTCGTAATAGGGCACCGCCACGACTTTCCACCCACGGAGTGCGAGCGCTTTGTTTCGCAACATCGTTTTATGATTCATCGTCTCGGTGAGATTGGTGTAAAAGTGAGAAGGCCCGTCGCACTCTATCGCGATGTGCTTCTCGCGAATACATATGTCTATGCTCATCAAACCATCCTCCGTCATTTGCTCCATGGTGGGTTCGTATCCAAGCTTGCGAACGGTCTCGATGACGCGCTCTTGGAACGTGCTCACCTGCGTTTTTTCGTTTTGTTCCAGCCACGCGCGGTGACCCAGCTCGGAGACGTAGTCCGGAAAGACGACGTCGACTAGTTTGCTATCGGGATCGAAATCGTGCTGCATCAAACGTGCGTGGTACAGCATCTTCATGCCTTCGTGCTGAAAATCCTTCACGTCGCGACGAAAGAGCTCTCTGACGGCGGCCTTGTATAGCTTTGATTCGAAGGCGCCGGCGGCGGCGATGGACCACGTTATGTTGGAAATGTCCTGACTGTTGCCCTCTGAGAGTCGAAACAACGACGGGTTCGCCTCGTTGAAGAGTCTGAGTAAACCCCCGGATTTGGATCCGCCGAAGAGGGAGAGACCTATGCATGAATTCGACAAAGCCTGCGTCGCGAACTCTTCTCTTCGTTCGAGGCGTTCTCTGAGCGACTGCTCGAACGCGCACAAGGCAGCCTCACCGGGATGGTGCGCAAACTGTCCGTAAGCCCACACCGAATTCGATAGCTCCTGTGCTTTAAAAGTTTCCGCGCCCTTGGTTATGAAAATTGCCAGTCTATCGAGCAGCTCGTACCCGGGATGCACGCCCATCGACGCCAGAGTCCACAGCGCATTGGACACCGTCTGCGTGCTGAATATGCCACCCTTCACGCTCTCAACCTGTTGTAATTCTTGATCGGGTTCGGGAAGGTGCGTCAAAATTTGAGGTGCGAGTAGGGCCGCCAGTTGCTTCGCGCGCGGATGTTTCATCACGGCGACCGCCCACAACGTGTTCGTCAACGCTTGCGGATAAAATTCATCCACCTTTGCCTCCATGCGGTCCATGACCAGGCTTAAAAGATCGTGTCTCGGCCTGTATTTCAACACCGCGCACGCCCACGCAAAATTACTCAGATTTTGCACCTCAAATGTGTCTAACAACCGCAATGTCGTCTCCTCGAGATCCGTTATTCTCGTATCCTGACTCGCGTTCCATCCTCGCGGCAGCGAACGCTGTCTCGCACTCTTCGCCAACCTGTGCCACGCCGTCGCGCAATTCACCCTATTATATAAATGACACCTCGTCCGAACGTGCTCTAAAATTTCCTCCCCCGTGCGCGCGCCCGTGATCTCGCTGTTCAACTCGGCGCTCAGGGTCCGACTCGCGCGCTCGCCGCCGTACGCGAACGCCGTCGTCGACCCTTCCCACCCTCTCGCCCGCGACTCCCGCCGCGCGCGCGGCCGCGACTCCGCCGCGGATCCTCCTCGCCGATACCGAGGCACGTACTCCCGTCGCGCGCGCCCGTCGCCGACGCTCACCCCGCCTTTCCCACCGAACGCGCCCTCGCCCGTGGTCTCACCGCCACCCTCGCGCGTCGTCGTCGCGCCCCCATCGCCCGCGACGTCGCTCCGACCGCGCGCGACGATCGCGCGCGACGTCACCCATCGTTCGAGCGCGTCGAGCGCGCGTCGCCGCGCGAAGGACTCGAGGACGCGCGCCATGCGCCCCGTCACACACTGACGCCATGGCGGACGACGCGCCCGGAACGATCGTGCTCGCCAAGACGCGAGGCGCGCCGGCGCAGCCGTGTCGGGTGCGCGCGACGACGACGACGACGACGCGACGCGACGCGACGCGACGCGATCGATCGAGACGAGGACGAACCCGACGACGGACCGACTGACGAAGAATTTTCGTGACATTTCCCGCGCGCGCAGATTCTCGGCGACGACGACGGCGCCGAGGCGATGGATGCGCTGAAACCGAGGAAGGGATCGCACAGAGTGTTTTGGTTCGGATCGGGATCGGTGGGACACGCGTCGAAGCGGGAGTGTAAGCCGTGGGACGCGAACGCGTTCAGGGCGTCCCTGGGAAAGGTGAAACGGGGACGGGACGCGCTCGAGGCAGCGTTGGCGGACGCGGAGGCGTACGCGAACGGTGGCGGCGAGGCGACGGACGCGGGGGGTGTGGGTGGTGCGGTGAGTGCGCCGGAGGCGACGCCGATGGAGGCGGAGGAGGAGGAGGCGCCGAAGAAACCGGCGGCGAAGAAGCGCGGCGGAGGCCGACGGAAAAAGACCGAGGACGAGGACGAGGACGAAGAGGAGAACGAAGCGACGCCGGGGGAGAAGGAGGAAGCGCCCGCGAAGGACGTTGAAGACGCCGAGGAGTACCGACCGGACGCGGAGGAAGAGCCGAAACCAAGCGGTAAGAAGCGCAAACTGAGCAAAAAGGCTGACGGCGAAGAGAAGAAGGCGAAAAAGCCGGCGGCGGCCAAGGCGGCGGCGCGGAAGGCGCAAGAGGTGGAAAAGCCGGTCATCAAAGTGCCGTCGAGCACACCTAGATTGTTAGAATTGAAAACCGAGCTTGAGAACGGGTTGCAGGCGTATGAGGACACGCAGGCGCAACAAGAGAAGGCTAGAATTGAATACGAAAAGGCGAAGGCGGCGATGACCGCGGCGCAGACACTCGTTGAACAGGCGAATTCTCACGCGAATCGCTGCGTGCGTCGATTGAAACAGACTGCGCGACACATTCAAGAACAGAGCGTGAATCCGGTCATGTTGCAAGAGACTTTGATCACGAAAACGATTAAAAAGGGAAGCAAAGTGAAAGATCCGCTCCTCGTCGATTTCGCAAAAACGTGCGGCACGGTGATGGAAGAATGGATCGAGCTCGTGCGAACATCCGCGGCGACGCTGGTACCAGTGCAACCCGTGGAAGAGGTCAAAACGGTAGTCAAGGAAACGGCGTCTGCGGAGGAAATCAAGGCGGAAGACGGCGAAGAAGAAGAGAAACCCGCCGAGGAGGCGCAGGTTATGCCGAATTTGCCCCCGGTGCTCGCGGAGACGTTCGCCAAGTCGAACGTCGTCGTCCCGAAACCGACTCCGGCTTCAGGAAGAGTGCCGAAGGACCCTTCGCACGATCCCGTTCGACTCCGCGTCGTGCTGTACCTGGAACAAAAGCACGGCTTGTCGAGAAACGCCGCGCTCACGCTCGAGGCGGCGCTCTTTGATCAAACCGCCGAGCCCGGATTGGCGTACAAGTCCGCAATCAAGCGCGTCGTCGAACAGCCCTCCGTGTTATCGACGCACGCCGATTCTCTCGACACCGGAAACGTCCGACCAGCGCTCCTCCTCGCGTTCCGCGGACCGGTGTGAGTCGATCCTTAGCCTCTAGCGAATACATGAAATTTCACGAAATAATAACGTTTACAACTCTACCGCATTTTGAACCCCAACTTTCGCATGTTCTGCACCAACGACGCGTGCACGAGCGTCGTGCTTCTCAGATGCATCCTCTGTTTCGGCGTTTTCGCGAACGCGCAGTGTCTCTTCCCCTTTCTCTTTCTCAAAATCTTCTTCCCCGACCCGGTCACCTGAAACCTGCCCTTGTACGAGCTCCACGGCTTGATCTTCGTCTTCGTCTTCCCCCCCGCGCCCACGACCACCTTTCGCGCGTACGCGCGCGCGCGCGTCCTCATCGCGTTCGTCCGGCTCGCCGTCGCCGCCGTCGCCGTCGTCGCCGCGAGCGCCGCGCGCGCGCGCGCCGGTGCCCCGAGCGCTCGCCCACCCATCGCGCTCGTCCCGAACGCGCGCGCGCTCGACGTCCACGCCGCGGACGCGGTCGACGTCGCGACGCGCGCGCTCACCAACGCACTCGCGAGCGTCGTCGTCGCGGCGGACGACGCGGCGCGGCGCGCGACGTTCGCGAGGGCGGACATGATGATGTGGAAAAGTGACGATTGGCGGCCCGCGGGCCTCAGTCGACGCCATGCGCGTCGTCGACCTCGTCCTCGGCGCGGCGGCGCACGCGGTGGTCGGCGCGATGACGCGTCGACGTCGCGCGGGCGCCGGTGACGAAGACGACGCGCGCGGCGACGCGGCGGTGCGTCGGGAGCGCGAACAGCGATTGGCGGAGAGGAGCGGTCGAACGCGCGCCGAGCGCGCGCTGCGCGCGGCCAAGCTCGAGCTCGAGGCGATGCGCGCGACGGTGAAAAGCGTGAGCGGGGATGCGCGCGAGGGCGGCGGCGACGCGTCGGGGGCGAGCGCGGTGTACGCGATGAAACCGTGCGGGACGTTCGCGTCGGTGTTCAATCGGCGCAACGGGACGCCGAGACAACCGTCGTTAGTGCCGCTGGCTCGAGGACGGGTGACGCTGGATAGACGCGTGCCGTCGAGCGCACTCGAGGGATTGGAGGAGTTCACGCACTGCTGGCTCGTGTACGTGTTTCACGAAAACACAGACCTGGCGACGGCGCTGGAAGAGGACGGCAAGACGGGCGCGGCGGATGGACGAAAATCCACCGTGCGCGGTAAGATTCGCGTGCCACGCTTGAACGGGGAAAAGAGAGGGTGTTTGGCGACTCGCACGCCGCACAGGCCGTGTCCGATAGGTTTGAGTCTAGTGGAAATCGTGCGCGTCGGAGACCGCACGCTCGACGTCGCCGGCGCCGATTTGGTGGACGGCTCGCCCGTGCTGGACGTAAAACCATACGTGCCTTACAGCGATTGCATCGAGGCTGCTCGCGCGCCGGAGTGGGTTGGGAACAATCTCACCGACGGTGACGGTCCGCTGGCGGTCGATGAGGTGAAATTCACCGAAGAAGGTGCCGCCGCCGTGCGCGCGGCGTGGTTGCGCAGACAGAAATCGTCGTTGTATTACAGCGCGGATGAGTTCATAGCGTTCGTTGTACAGGCGCTCGGGAGAGATATACGATCGTATCATCAGCGTTTGAATGAAGAGGCGAGTAAAGATGTGGATTGGCGCGTCAGTCTGGACGGCGTCGTCATCGTGTACCGACAGTTGAAAAACAGCGTACAGGTCTGCGGCGTGGCGGACGCGCTCTAGGAAGGGTCGCCTTCGTAGGATAGTATTAGATTAGTCGCTAATGTCTATGTTAGAGCTAGATGCATTGGTACCTTTCGTACGGGCCGTCGTCGTTTCGACAAACCTTTTGAGCACTGTGATCTCTTCGCCTTCTGACTCCTCCTGAGGCGCTTCTTTTTCCTTGAGATTTTGCAACAATTCACTCGCTCTTTGCACGGCCCGATCGCTCGTGCCCTCTTTTGCGCTCGTCTCTAACACCAAGTCGACGGCCGTCTGCGTCTCGTTCTCTACGACTGAGTTGGACACGTTGAAGATTTTCTCCACGAGATCTTCTTCGGCATCCGCCTTGACGCGACTTTTCGATCTCGGAACTTTTAGTTCCTCGATAACGTGCTCTGCGTTTTTCGTTTCTTCAACGACGTCCACGGCCGCTTGTAACACTTCTTCTGCATTCAAAGTCTTTGCTTCGCGTAAATCTATAAGCGTATCATCGATGAGTGTACTCGTTTGTTTCACTTCGCTCGAAGCGGCGGTCAACCGAGTGAGTTGCGCCTCGTCGACATCTTCTGTATCCACTTCACGATCAGCGTCCTCAATAGCACCTATCGTCGCTTTTGCCAATTTTAATGTCGCGTTGAGCCTGACGAGCGTATTCTTATCTTTCGATGAGCTCGGCATTTCGTCACCTTCTGGTCTGGTGCTTCGCTCGTCCTCGCGCTCTTTGAGCGTCGCTTGCACCTCTGTCAGAGTGTTGGAGACGTTTTCGTACAGCTCCCTCGCATCGTGCAATTTGTCCTTGGCCTCCAACAGTGCATTTTCGTCCGTTTGCGTCGCGAATGGGTTCAAGAGATCGATTTCACGTCGTAGCGACGAACGGGAATCATCCTCTTTCTTCTTCGTGAAAGTCGCCGTTGCGTCCTTCACCGCGCTCTCCGTCGTTTTCGATACCTCGGAGAGCTGCGATACCATCCGTTCCGCGTCGTCGATGCGTCTAAATCTACGTGTGGCTAAAATAATTTTATCGTAGACTTGGACCTTCGATCGGACGTACGTCTGCGCGGCGAGGAGTTGCGATAAGATGCGAATCACCGCAGCCTCTTCTCGCAGCGATTCCAACGTACTCCTCGTACACGTGATCCCAAAAAAGATCCCGAAAAGAACGAGACCTCGCGCACTGAGGCGCACACTTCCGCCGAGCCCTGATAATAAATTAAAGTCTCGTAAAGTGGATTGCCTGTTCAGTCTGTTGTGATCGTAGGTTCGTAAGAACATGAGTCCAGGAAGAATGAACGTGAGTAGCGCGCACGTCGTGCTACCGATGAGACCGAACACGTGCTGAATGTTCGGAATGGAAATGGACAGTCTGAGCGCTATGAATAAAACTGATGCGTCGAAGACAAACTCACCGTGTCTACCGACCACGCTCGAGAGCTTGAGCAGGAGGGAACAACAATTTTCGCGTAGAGAAATGAACAACAGGGGCACGCCCGTGCAAATCGCACACCCGTAGAGAAACCTTACGACTTGCGTGCACAAACCGAGAAAACCAGTCTCTGAGCCCAAATTTCGTAGGACGTTGCCACTCACTTTCGAACCGAACGCTATGTACCCAGCCGCGCCCGTGATGACGTAAAACAGCCAAAGATTACACATCGTCTCGTTGGCGATCCGAGCCACGCCGCGCGTCGATAACTTTCCTCCCGAGCTTTTTAGCACTGGGAAAACGAGCGCGTGCGCGGCAAAGTTGAAAATCATGATCGGTAACACGACGCCGAATCCGCTCGGATCCCACATTTTCGTCCCGTCCGGCTTCTTGGTCGAACCGCTCGACGGTCGAAGTGAGAGCACCAGGAGACACAATGCAAAGAGAAACGTCGTCGCCAAACCCATGTTCACCACCTTGCCCATGCTCTTTTCCGTCTTGACGAGCGTCGTGAGCGGCAAGAACACGCCGAACGCGACTCCATACATGACGCGCTCCCGCGACGGTTCCGTGCCCGGCGGAAATATCCCGCTCGCGGTTGCCGTGAAAAAATTATCCCCCACGATGTTCACGTACGCCACGACGACGCCGAGCATCAAAGCGTTGATGCTCCACCGCACCACCGTTCTCCCTCGCGACCCGAACAAGGCGCTCGCCAAGTCATCGTAGCTCCACGTCCCGTGCGCCTCGGCGCAATAGATCAAAGCCTGCAGCGACAACGCGCACAGATAACACGCCAACGACGCCGCCACCACCGTCAGTGTCCACCCACACGCGGCGAAACAGCCCGGCACGGCCAGCGCGCCCGATCCCAACATGGTGTTCAGCAGCTTTCTCGACGTCTGCGACGCCGCCGACGACGCCCGGGTACCGCTTCGCGCGAGCGACTCGATGCGCATCTCAACGACATCTTTCCCGTACCCGCGCGCGCGCGCGTCGACGACGCGCGTCTGGGCGCTCGCGATCGATCCATCGAAGGCACCGCTGAGATCTCGCCCGACGCCGACGCCGCGCATCGTCCTCGGCGCGACGCGCGTGCGTCGAAATGTCGAAATCGGCTAACCGTCCGGACGCGGCATTTCGGGGACGCGACGCCGCCGCGCGCGCGATGCGACGCGCGCGCGCGCGACGCGCGGGGACGCATCCGGACGAACGCATGGACGACGACGCGCGCGACGCGAACGCGTCATCGGACGAGGAGAGCGACGGTGGACTCTGCGTGGATGATTTGCTCATCTCGAGCGATGACGACGACGATGACGACGACGACGCGCACGAGAGAGAGAGAGTCGCGGCGGTGAACGCGCGCGGTGACGTCGTGCGCGCGGTGTCATCGACCAAGGCGATGTCCATGTCGAGCTCGATGGCGGAGACGAGCGAGGAAGCGGTGCGCGTGCTCGTGCGTCGCGTGTCCAAACGAGCCGAGGCCGAGATGGACTCGGAGGCGTCGTCGAGCACGCGCGAGGACGAAGACGCGCGCGAGGACGACGAGAACGAGGATGGATTGGCGCTCGCGGCGGCGAACGAGGCGAGAATGTTGGCGAGTAAAGGTGGGGGCGACGTCTCGACGACTCGCGCGGCGCGGGACGAGGCCAGACGCGCGACGCGAGCGCTCGCGGAACGAGTGGGGAGGAGTCAGACGATGAGCGCGGGGTGCGCGGTGGAGCTGAAGAATGTTGAGGGTGTGACGAACGCGATGATGGACACGGTGGACGCGGGACGGGCGATGTGCTGCGCGTTGGGCCCAAATCGAAGCTCGGCGGTGGGCACCGAGGGCGGTTTTATATTCGTCGAGAGGTGCGTGAAGGGTGAGACGACGGTTAGTTGCTTGAAATCAGCGAATAATTTCGCCGGAATCACGGCCACGCCGGGCGTGACGAGTTTGTGTTTCGACGATCGCGGTGAGTGGCTCCTCGTCGGTCACGACGACGGCGGGCTCACGCTGTGGGACATCAAACGAAACCCGACGATATTGAAATCAGTCATCGGCGTGCATCGAACGCCGGTGATCGCGCTGGTGATGCTCTCGAAGCCTCACGCAAACGGGGCGGTGGACGTGATCTCCTCCGAGGAGGGTGGTCTCGTCATTCATCACACGTTTTCACCTTTGGGCATGGGCGTCATTCGAGTGAAATCGACGTCTCTTGGCGAGAGAGCGTTCGTCATCTCCGCACAGTCTTTACCACGAATCGCATCGGTGAGCATTTCAGATGTCAGTGCGAACGAGAACGGCATCGTCAGTTCGACTCACGGGGAAACCGCGAGCGGGGATAGCAACGTAGCAGACGCCGCCGGAATCATCGCTCTCTGTACGATGAACGCCATTCTCGTCATGAGGTTGAATCCACGAGCTGAAGTCATCGAGAAAATCAGTCGACCACCGAATGTGGCGACGCACGTGTTACCCGTAATGTGTTGGAGTCCTCGATGGGCGGAAGAGGTGCAGATTACGGACGGCATAGAGGAGTGCAAATTAGTCGCCGTGTGGGGCACGAGCGTGTACAGCCTCGCCGTGGACATCCACACGGTTAAAACAGCGCCTGGAAATCACGATCAAGTGAGACGCGAGAGCAAAACCTCTAGAATTATATGCTCTTGGAGTGTCGATTCCGAAATGTCGGCAAGCGCGATGGCGACGATGTGGTTATCGAATGAACTCATATGTATCCTGACAAACAGGAACAAGATGTTCATATACACGCCGAGCGGTCAACTCATCGATCGTGTACCCACGAGTGAACCACCCATCGTGCGTGAGATCACCCGAGGAGCGATGGGCCCGGAAAGCACGTCTGAACGCCTTCAATATTGGTACGGAGCCGTGGCCGTGCGTGGCGTGCATTTCGCCATTCTGTCGCCCTCGCGTCTCAGGAGGGGCAAATACTTGGGTTGGTTTGAAAGAATGAATTCCAGAAAGATGGCAAAGGATTGGTTTGGGGCATTTGAAACTCTTCTGCAAGTCCACGATGGAGAATTGCCTCTCTGGCCGTGTCTCTCCAAAAAATACACGGACACGGAGATCACACAGAAGAAAGTTGTCAAAGCGTTCGTCGACAACATTCCCACATTTCTCGAAGAATTTTTGAAATTACGAGGTGTTGACGTCGACGAGCCCGCCTACCTCGAAGTCTTGGTGAACGTGATTTTCGGGCTACTTTGTTCTTTTGATGCGCTCAAGGAAGTCTACTCTTCCGCGGTCTTTGATGCATTCCTCCGTTCCAAGTGTAAGTCAGCGTTCTTGCAAGGCATGGTTCCGTACGTCTTGTCGGACAAACTACGATCGTTACCGGCAGAAGTGATGCAGGCTCTCGTCGATCACTACGCCTCGATCGGTGCTGCGAATGTCATTGAAAAGTGCGTCTTGCACATGGATGTCGAGTCGCTCGATTTGAACCAAGTCGCTCGACTGTGCAAACATCACAATATGTATAGCGCGTTGGCACACGTCTTCACCAAGGCGTTGAACGACTTCGTCACGCCCCTCGAGGCCATGTTTCAAGGATCGCTGGCGCCCACGTTTGGTGATAAAGCCCGTGTGCGACAGCTTTTGCTGTTCGTGCACGACACCATTCGGCGGAAACGATTCCCCGTGAGTGATGGCGAGTTATCGCACGAAGTCGTGACGAAATTCAGGATGGACGCGATGAAGTTCCTCTTTGAACCGATCGACATGTCGACGTTCACTGCAGGCGCGAGCGATACGACCGGTCGTAACGTCGATGCGTGGACTAGAGCGTTGGCGTCCA
>Ga0066861_10000498_pt1 | contig 12358 bp, 6 predicted proteins | sample ETN02SmetaG_3_FD_66434 | JGI IMG/M metagenome (GOLD analysis project Ga0066861, IMG submission 66434) | Marine microbial and viral communities from oxygen minimum zone, Eastern Pacific Ocean - ETNP2014F10-02SV257 | ecosystem: Environmental > Aquatic > Marine > Oceanic ... | reverse complement strand
CTTCATCAACGACATCTTCGAAAAGATCGCGACTGAAGCCGCCAAGTTGGCCAGATACAACAAGAAGCCGACCGTGACGTCCAGAGAAATCCAAACGTCCGTTCGATTGATCTTGCCGGGTGAATTGGCCAAGCACGCCGTCTCCGAAGGGACCAAGGCTGTCACCAGTGCGTTTCTTTTCACTAATGTTTCAAACGTTCAAAATTTACTAACTTTTTTCCCAATCTCTTTTCTTACTACCACTAAACAGAGTTTACCTCCGCGTAAGCATTCACTTGTTAAACATTCTCTCGCTGTTTCTAACACCGAAAGAAGACCAAACAAACAAAACATTGAGATTCTTATCTCAACCATTTCCAACTATAAACACATAAGAAATTCAAAATTTGTATATCGTGGTACTCCCCACACTCTTGTTTACCCCCCTAAAAATATGTCAAAGCACGTGTTTTGAAACTACTCGCAGTATAATACAACTCTTCTACTATTACAAAATTAAAAACTCTTCGCTGCTAATCCTCTCGACGAAAGAAACGAACCCGTCGTATCCGTAGTATATCCTTTTCTCGTCCATAGCCTCTTCAACATTTCTATCAAGGGATGAATTTTTGCCGCTATGAACACTACTAGTATTACTGAGAATAAAGTCAATCAAATCGGTCCCAGCTAACCTGTCTTTGCACAAGAACAAGTTTAAACTCCTTGCATCTGGTTGATTTTCGTTTTTCATACCATCATACGCCATTAACACAAACGGCGAGTTCTTGGAGATTAACAAAGCGTACACCAGTCGCGTTGGCGAGATGTTCATGGTACGACAAAAAATTTCTTTATTGTACTTCTTTTCAAATTTGGCATCGACGTATGTATCGCCACTGATTTTGGCCAACTTAGAAATCAATGCCGTGAGCCAATCAATGAGTAACAAGCGCGATTCGAATAAGCCGTCGAATTTCATGACGTGGAAGACTTTTCGGCAGAGTAAAGCAAAAATGGTGTCTTCTTTCGCAAAGTCGCGAATTTCTCTTGGCGTTTGCGCGACTTTCTTAGCTGAGGTGCACACTCTGCGTACACGCCTTCGCCAGTAATAACTATTATCCGACGTTGAAGTATCGTACTCCGTTATGGTGTATTCAAAAGCCATTTGTAAAATGGGTGGATTGTTCTCTGCCATGGATATATCGTCTTCGTCGCCGAAACCAGTTTTCGATGAAAAATCAAAATCGAATGCAAACGCATCTGCTTTTTCCATCCTAGCGACGTGGTATAATCCCTTGTACTTCTTATCTTCTCTTAAAGAGTCCCCGTAAGCATTTGCAACGAGATACTCGCTCGAGGTGCGAAGTCGAATGGCACAATCTCTCGCCGTACGCCCGTCGACGTTTTGTAACAGTTTGAAAATTTCGCCCGGTAAGATGCTGCTACTATCGGCATCGCCATCCTCGTTGTTTCGTAAAACTATGCCCCCAGAGATGCTCGAAATTGGAGATATCGCATGTAAACCACAAAATTCGGAAGGTTTTGAGCAAAGAATGGTATCGATGCAGACATTATTCACGCTTGCACGTCTACCACAGTGTTCGTAGAAGAAGAAAGAGTTGGTTTCACCGTTCCTTCTCCTCGATGCCCTCTTCTCCTCTTTCATGAAGAGCGTATCTGTCGCTTCCGCACGTAATTCTGCGCTCGTTTCGCTCAAATAATCATTCAATAAAGCGTTTTTTTCATCGTCATCGCTAAAGATGCATCCATTCCCTGCGTTTGGCATTCCTGATAAAAAGCAGAGCACACGTGCTCCGTCAAATTCAAACGCTTCCTCCTCTCTATTTGTATCGTTCTCCTCGTCGTTATCGTCATCGTCATTGTCTATAGCGACAACATCTCCTTCGTCGTTCATATCGTTCAGATTGATTATATCTATACCATTTCTAATATTTATGTCTTCACTCTCCATTATCTTTAACGCATCCTCGGTAATCTCATCCTCGATGGCCCCGAGCAAATCCAAGACTAGCGAAAGCGCCGGACCAAACACCCGCTTCTTTTGGTACCTTTTAATTGTCACCGCTTCTCCGCGGGTTGTTACTGTTCCTATTCCGTTTTCAGGATCTTCTTCTTCGTTCGCAGTAGTCGATAACTTGGACATCTTTTCTCCTAACCCATTCAAGATAGTATCACTTTCACCACTATTACTAATCGAGTCAATCGCCTCTAAAATGTCTTCTTTATACCTATCCACCCTCGCGAATACTCTCCGCATTTTCATCGATTTTTCAAAGCTCAACAAAACTTCTTCTCTACTCAACTCATCTATATCGTCCACTCTTATTTTTTGTCGTCCAACGACGTCGTACACCGTCAAACCCCCGTCGAATGTCATAATCGCAAACGTCGCATCCGTCTGTCCACCATTTTCCGCGCTCACCGCTTCCAAAGCCGCCATCGCGGATGATTTTGCAATCTCTAAAGCGCTTCCACCTTCCGTGCAATCGATCAAAATCACTCTTGTCGGTCCACTCGTGCTCGTTTTCGCTTTCACCCTTTCCGCCGCCACGACAAACTCGTTGTGTTCCTCTCTTAACTCCGGCAAGTGTTCAAAATACTTCTTCGCTCTCGGGTCGTCCTCGTTTCTGCTATTAATGTATCGACTCACCCTTTTATACCGCTCTCGTTCTCTCTCGTTCTTCCACTTCGTTCCGTGCCCACACAAAGCGCAATTAAACCCGTCTTCGTCGAACGTGCAAAATGCGTTGACGTATCCAAAACAGTTATTGCACCGAGCTATTTTTGCCGCTTCTTCTCTTTTCTTTGTTACAGACGCCTCCGACGATAATGTCCTCCTCTTCTTCATTTCTCCAAATGGCGAGACGAACGCGCCGAACGGTAATCCGGAGTCTTTCTTCTGTCGCGCGTCTCGAGGGAGTCGATCGACTGTCCAACTGAAAATCTTATTTGGTCGCGGACCCGGGTGAGGCATTTGGCCATGCATCGCGGTACACTCGTCCTCGGTTCTCTCACCAGTTGTAGTCATCGCGTCCAAGTGCGGTCCTTTCTCATCATCGTTTTACCGGCATGTGATCGTGTGTGTGCGCGTGCGTTACTGCGTTTGTGCGTATATATATTCTTCTTCTTCTTTTGGATTTTTGTGAATTATGAGGAAGCAAATTTAAGAATTCTTTTCCAATACTAATCCGTCAAAGAAAAGTTCACTGATTCGCGCGTCACGTTCCAAGGAACAGCAAAAGCGCATCCATGACAGACTCCACCACCCTGCAATCTTGGCTGTGTCACTCTAACAACCGCGCGGATGACGATACCGTTCTCTTAGATTACAAGAAGTTAGTTCGCATACGACGTTCGGACTTGTGGCGAATCTGCGAGCAGAATGGCTGGCTCAACGACATCGTCATGAACTACTGCTTCGAAAGGCACAAAGAAAGAGCAAAAGACGAATATTTTCGACCTCTGAAAGGAGAGTTGATCGATCCAAACGTGGCGCATTTTTTACAGCACGGAGATATTGAAGACGTGGCGCAACTGTTGAGAGATTTAGATTTGGACAGCTCCAAATTGTTTTGTTTGCCAGTAAACGATGAAACCGATTTGAGTTTACACGTTGGTGGGTGTCACTGGTCGCTGTTGGTGCACACGCCGGCGGTGACGGCGGATATTCCGGCGAGATGGTCGCATATTGATTCTATGAATCACAAGAACATTCCACACGCGGAGAAGATGGCGAAACAGATTGCGAAAGCGCTTTTGATCAACGAAGGGAGAGGTTCGCACTTTTTGTCGTCTATTAGCAATGGCAGTGGTGTTCAAAAGGACAACTTTGAGGTTGAATTGTTCTCGTTGGAGGACACGCCACAACAGAACAACGGGCACGATTGCGGAGTGATTGTGATAGAATTAGCAAAGAAGATTGTAGATTTTGGCGTGGAGTGGGAAATCGACGAAGATTTCAATATGCACGAGATTGATGTGAGGGACTGGAGGAAGGAGACGTATCGAGATATAGAATTTATGATCGTAGACGACGGCGAGCAGTTCACTGCGTAGTCTTTAATTTCAAGCTTTGCTAGTATTATATCACACTATTCTATTTGCTGATGCTCCGTGCGTGTGCCATAAAATTGTTCTTCTATCGATTCAAATATGAACCTGCGTCTCGCACCTTGAACGTAATCCCTGCTGCTATTTTGGCGTCAAAGAACAACTCTAATCGATTCGCGCACTTGTAGTAAATCGTATCCACAGCGTTATATAAGCGGCAGTTTTCAAACATTTTCTTGAAATCTGCCGCGAACATCTCTAACGTCATGTAATAATTCTCGCTCTCCACGCGTTTGGAGATGCTTTCTATATCCATTGGATCTTTCACGACTTCGTAATAATCTGGCACTTCTTCTTTGTTCACCGCGCTCATAAACGGCCAAGCGTCCGGGTGCGTTTTAACGACGGCTACAATTGAACGCATGAATTTGTGCAAATTTTCTACGGTTGGATACCCGTCTCCGCACCCCGGATGGACCAAGCGGTACCTCGGTGGATCGGGCGCTTTCCATTTCGCCTCTTTCAAACCTTTAATGGTCGACAACGGGTCCGTAATTCGGTGCTTACCAAACTCCCCGCCGTCTTTGAATCTCGCTAATCCTGGGTACACGACGTGTGCGGTGGTCATCTCTCTAACTTTAGCCTCGACACATTCTCTCTGAGCTCTAATGTTCTTCGGAAAATCGACGTAGGAAATTTGTGCTTCTAAAGCACACTCCATAATCGTCCCTCCGTCGTACTCTTTGATGTACCCGACCCATTTCTCTCTTTCCATGACGATATCTTTCGTAAAGCCTTGCTTGGAAAAATAACCAACCGCATTGTTATCCGCAAATGTGATTAAATGCGTCATGTCCTCCTCTTCTTTCACGTACTCCTTCAAATGGTTCATCAAGCGCGTCCCGTACCCTTTCACTTGCTCGTTCGCAGAAATCGCGCAAAATGCAATCTCGCACATATTCTGCCTCCAAAAAGGCCTATACGTAATTCCTCCAATCACCACGTCGTTCTTCAAACACAGCATCGAGTGATGTCTCGGATCAAACACCAATCGAACGATGTACTCCTTCGGCATATTCGGAAGCTGTTTGCTAAAAATATTCTTCAGAGCAATCAACCATATCGAGTGTTGCTCGTTGCCGTCGTTTTTAATCACTTTCCACCGCAACTCTCCGTCTTCCTCTTGCTTTCTCAAGTGCATGTCTCTGTTCGCGTAGTGCCCGAATTGTTGCCCGCCTAACGCGTTCGATTTTTCTCCCGGATTTCCTGCAGTTGTCGCCGTCATCGTCGTCATCGTTCCATTCGCTTCTAATGCACCGTCTTCCGTTTTTATCGTCGTCATCGTTGTCTCCATTTTCACCGTCGCGTCGTCCTCCGTTTCCTCCTTCTCCGTGTTCGCGTCTCGTCCTCGTTTCTTCGCCTCGTTGGTTTCGGATTTGAAAAAATCAAACATGTATCGGCGTCGTTGGTCGCAAACCAAAAAGCTCCTTCTTCGTCCAACAAATCCCCTTTTCACGTCGTTGGTTTTTGAAAGATGTCGCACACCGTCCGTTCCGATTCTCTCTCACTTTGCTCTCTCTCTCTCTCTTTTCGAAAGAAAACGCGCGTCGTCCGTCTCTTCGACCGAGACGAAGAACGCCGATGCCCGAAAGAGAGGACGTCGTCGTCGTCGTCGGAGAAGAAGAAGAAGAAGAAGAAGAAGAGGAAGAGAAAGAGCCTCGTCGTCGTCTTTGTCGTCGCAGAAAAAGATCGCGCGAGTAATAATAATGGTCGGCAAAAAAGACGCCTTCCTTTCCTCTTTCTTTCGTAAAAAGTCCCCAAAAAGAAAAAAAACCTCCTCCTCCTCCTGTCTTGTGTTTCGAACGTTTTTTTACTCCGTCTTTCGGTGTGTTTTTCCTCGTCTCGTTTTCGTGCGTCTTTTAAGAAAAAAAAATTCCGCAGAAGACTTTTCGCGGAGAGTAAGTGCTTGTCGGAGAGAACCCGCGTCGTCGTCGTCGTCGTCGTCGTCGTCGTCATGGCGCGCGAGACGGGACCCCTTCCTTCGACCGGGGCGGAGGAGGAGAGGAAGACGACGACGACGACGACGAGACCAGCTGCGCGCTCGCTGAGGGAATCGCTGAGAGACGTCGACGCACGTCTTCGTTCGAAACTCGAATCGGTCTCGGAAAAGGTGTTGAGCGCGCAAAAAACGAGCACTTTCAGGGCGCCGGCGTCTCTGACCGCAGCCATAGGCGACGCGCAAGAGAAGCAACAGTTAGAGGGAGAAGAGAAATCGAAGATTAAAAACAAACAGGACTATTTACAAGACGAGATGCAACCGTGGGTAAAACCAGTTGGTTCCTCGTTAGCCGATCCCGAGCAAGGACCGTTCATCGCGTGGTGCGAAGAACACTTTCGAGAGGTGACGGAAGAAGACGCGAGGAAATTGATTCCGAGCACGAGTCAACCGGGGTTGGATGAGGATCCGGATTTTACCTTGCCAGAGAAGGAGAGGAGTTACTACGAAGGTATGATTTTGCTCTCCCTCGTTCTTCGATCTGTTTTTCAAATTCTTCTTTTTTTCTCGACGAACGCGGGCGCACTCACGCGGATGCAACTTGAGTGCACGAGTTCGCCATTCGCATCGATTTACTCGATAACAAACTAACACGCGTTTATCTATTTATTACCGATGTATCACTACAAAACAGAATGGGAAGAGATGGACAAGAAAATGAAGGAAATGGAGGAGGAAAATAGACGTCGCGCGAGAGAAAACGCACGCATTGAATCCATCCAGTCCAAGCAGAAAAAGAAACAGAAATCGAAAGAAAACGGAAAGAAACAGAAAGGTTACGTTGCCGGTGCGAAAGCAGTGAACGACGACGCGAAGTTTATTGTCACTCGAATCTCTCCGATTGCGGATTTGAAGGAAATTAAAGAGTATTGCGGAGTGTGTTTCGATGGCGAATCGTACGAGGAAGATCCAATCATTTTTTGCGAAGGATGCGATGTAGCCGTTCATTTAGCGTGTTATGGTTTACGGAAAGTACCAGAAGGCGATTGGATGTGTCGCGCGTGCTCGACGAGAAGTTCCAAGGCGGTAAAAAAGCAGTGCTGTTTGTGTCCGTGCCCAGGCGGCGCGTTGAAACCTACACGAGACAATCGTTGGGCGCACTTGTTCTGCGCACAGTGGATTCCAGAACTGTTTATTTCAAACACGAAAGCTATGGAACCGATTGAAAATATGAATAAGTTAGTTAAAGAACGTTTATCGATGAAATGCGTGGTGTGCAAGACGAGAAACCAAGGCGCTTGCATTCAGTGCGCATACGGGAATTGCACAGTTCCCGTGCACCCTATGTGCGCAATGCAAGCGGGCATGCGAATGGAAGTTAGAACTGATAAGAAGAATGAAGAGGTTGTCGATTATCGAGTGTATTGCGAAAAGCACGCGGCAGTCCTCGATAAGGCGGCAAAAGTCGTAGAGCAGCGGCAGCAACAACAAGAAGATAAGAAGAATCCATCTAGGAATGACGACATGGGAGAAGAAAAGAGCGACAAGAAAGATAAAGACGTCGATAACGATGACCAAGAAAAAGATGACCGAGGAAAAGAGAGCGAAAAAGAAAACAACAAGAAAGACGGCAATAAGAGCGCGAGCGTTTCACCGGCAAAGGTGATGAAACTTTCGTCAACTCAATCCAAAGCGGAGGTCACGACCCCGGTGGCGAATAAGAACGACAAGTCTGTGAATGAGAATTCATCTTACCGCGACGATATGGTATCTCCAATGTCTCCGAAGCATGGCCCGACCGATGCCATGAATGAACACATGGAGAAAGCTTTAGAATTCCCGGCGCCGGAACTTCCATCGGATATCAATGAATTTCTGATGGACGAGCGTCAGGATGCGCAAATCGCTGTTTCGAAAATGAAAGCTGCTGCGGCGTACAAAGCTGCCGCTGGTGGCATTGGTAATAGCTTAGTTGAGAAGTGCATAATATGCGTCAAGATGAAGAAAGGGGCGACGTGCGGCACGTCAAACGCTCCTTTGAAATGCTTGCGCAGAAAGGAAAATGTAAATTTGCTTCAAAAGGAGATGGATAACAATCTCGGAATGAAAAGCCCGCAATCAGAGAGCAAGGAGAGCAAGATACTCGGCCCAAAGGAAGAGCTCGAAAGATTGAACAAACACAAGCACATGTTCGAGAAGTTTGCGCCGGAGGATGAAGTAACGGCTGAACTATTCCGCGCGCAAGCGGCTTTAGGGAGAGTTGTCAACGTCACCCGAATGATGGCGAGCGAGCTCTTGGAACGAATAGAGGCTGATCAAGAGAACGTACAAAAGCGCTTAGAAAATATGGAACGAACAGTAAAAGATATAGAGGCGTATGAGAATCGGTATCGAGGTGGACGTTGGCGAGTTGAGAAACTTCGTGCCGGCGGACAACTTCCAGCCTTGGCGGACGGGGGCGATGGCTCCTTGGAAAGTCTGAACGCCTCGGGCGCGCTCATCGATCCTTTGTGTACGATAGTGGCAATGGAGGATGCGCTGTGTTGCGTGTGCGGCGGCGGTCAATCCGAGCCACCAAATGAGATCATGTTTTGCGAACGCTGCGAAGTTGCCGTGCATCAAGACTGTTACGGCGTTGGTGAAATTCCAGACGGCGATTGGTTATGCTGGCCATGTCAAATTGTCGAAGACCGCGAAAGAGAAACGAACGCACCGAAAACGAGACCTCCGAGATATATGCGCGAAGCCGGAGATGGTGTAATGTACGATCCAAGAGTGAAGTGCGAATTGTGTCCGGTTATGCGTGGAGCAATGCGCGCGATAGTTCCGGCGAAACTTTCAAGTCCACTTTCAGAGATGAAGAAATGCATGCCATGTGCTCCGAATTCAGCCTCTCCTCCGGGTACTACTTCAACCACGCCGGGAAATGTGGAGGTTAAAATGGAAAATACCGATGCTAAAGATGTCGTCATGAAAGATGCCGAGCCTGAAAAGGAGAAACAACAAGACACGCCGATGAATATAGTCGAGGAAAAAATGGTTTCGCCCTCTACGCAAAAGCCATCCGCGGTTAAAGACGATGCGAAAGCGTTGGTGAATCAAACACCAAAACTGGATTCTCCAGCGAACATGCGTCCGCACAAGCTGAGGTGGGCGCACGTCGTCTGTGCAAAGTGGATGCCAGGTATTTCCTGCGATTTATTTTCCAACGAGCCGGAAGCTATTCGCGGCGAAGAGTCCATCCCTTCTCGATTACTTGAAGCTAAGTGCGCGGTGTGTGGCAGTAAAGAAGGTGCAAAAGTCCAATGTTCGAAAGAAGGCTGTCGCATGTACTTTCACCCGCTCTGCGCGAGACGTGCAAATTACTACATTGAGTACGGTCCACAAACCGAAGGGACACCAGTTGGGCACTATTGCAAGAATCATTCGACTCAAGCCAAACGCGACGCCGGCCGAAACGTCAAGCCGAGTAAGATAAAGGGAGTTGCCGCGAGTTCGTCTTACGTCAAATCTAGCGTCAAGCGACGACCCCCGACGGCAGAGGAAATCACCTTGCTCAAACGTGCGAGAGTTGGCTTGGAAACTTTGCGTTTACTCTGCGAGCGCGTGAACAAGAGAGAAAAAATCCGCCGAGACGAACTCGAATCCCTCGGAACGCTTTGGAAGGCTCAACTCAACGGTCAAGCCAGTGGGCCGGTGTTAAAACCAGGTGAGTTAGAAGCTGCAGAAGATCACGGTTTCATTCGCCAGGGTCCAGCTGTTCTTTACCTCACCTCGTCTTCCATCGAAGAAGTCGCTCCAAGCGTACCGGCTGGTTATGAACTTGCCCACGAGGAAGACACCATCATGTGACAAGTTGAAGAACGTTTCTTGCTTGCAGAAATGCAATACGGTAGTTTTTTTCCGATCTGTTATATTTGACTAATATATGCGATACTACTGCTGACTGCTCTGATAGCTTCATAATATGTAATACTACGAACGAGTATATTCCCTTTGGTCTAAGTCTTCCTTTCAAAAAAGAGGGGAGGGAGGAACCTCACAAAATTTTATATCAGAGAATATCGGAGAATATCTTCACTCTCACGCGGCACGTAATATTCTCAAAGAGCGTGAATCGAAGTAATACGACTTAATATAAGAAAGAGAAAGCGCGGAACTTATAATAAAATGGCCTGCGGGTGCTTCGGTGGAGGTAAAGATAAAACCGGTTGCGTAGATTCTCACGAGACCAACGACCAAATAAAAAGGGGATCTTCTCTCGTGAAGAAGAAAACTTCCTTCAGTAAACAACAAGAACGAAGGTCGTTAGACACCGGCATCGACGCTTTCCACGACGCAGATGATGGGATTTCCGCTCCAGAATACGCCGTCCAGGATAAAAACGAATCCTTTCAACCGTACGCTCACCATTTGCACCCGATTTTAGGCAACTTACAAGGCGATACTTCCATGAAAGGCTCTTCGATACCGCGATATGACACGCCAGTGAACGAACCGTTGGTTGGCAAGCCATCGACGTGGTCTGGGAACCCTGGGAATTCGCATACGTTTTCACTTCGAGGGAAACATTATAAAAGAGATCGGAAGAAGTTTAGCAGTCAATCGTCTGTGTACGAGGTGCAACAACTATTGGTATTTCGCTCGGAGAAGAAAGTGATGGACATACACGATAAGATATTCGGTAAGAAGATTGGAACATTAATTAGAGAGAGAGTACCGTCAGTATTGATTGTGAACGTGATGATACCAGATTATCCTCCCGAAGGTGGGATTTTTAGTAAATTGGCGAAAGTACCTCCAGATGGGCAAGGGCATCAAGTGGCAATGGTGTGCACGATATCGGATTGGGCGAGAGAGGCATTTGAGAATACTAAAGATTGGAAGAATTTACCTCCAGAGTTGAGTTTATTGTTGAGATACATCGAAGGTGCGGATGGAAAGGACGGGTTCGATGCATTCCCGCATCATTGCGTGGCGAGACAGAAAACCAAAGTGGTGGTTATGGTGAAAGGAGGGCAGCACGAGTTGCCGTGGCCGGTACGAATGGCACTTTCGAAAGGGAACGGGAAACCGTTCATGACAGATAGAACTGGAATTTTTACCAAAAGAGAGGGGTGTTTTGAAGTGGATATTGATGGGCACGCGTTTAAACCGTTGGCAACAAATTCACTGAGGACGTGCCACGCGTACTTTAAGTATTTGATTTTAGATATTGGAGTGGTTGTCCAAGGAGAAAATGAAAAAGAGTTGCCAGAGAGACTGTTGACGTGTTTGAGAGTGAGTTATCCAGATTTAGAAGCTGTGACGGCAACTTTCGAGAATATCGAGCCTGAGTTGAAGCAAAGAAAATGGATCGACTGGAATAAGTTTCACTTACGAGAAATCGGGTCATCGTTTAAAGTGCTTCCGCTTCCGTCCTTACGATCTCTTTCAAAGAATCAACCTACACATGCGCCGGATTCGCCAGCAAGTATCAGCGAGAGGAATGAAAACGACGATAAATAATAACAAAAGAAAATACGCAAGGTTTAATTGGAATAGCAACGAAAATTAATAATAATAATAATAATAATATCTACATTGTGCTCATTTGACGTCTATTCCAGGCAGATCCACCCCTATTGTCTTCATTATTATTGCCCCTTTGCGCCGAGGAGAAATCTTCGCTCGGCACAATCTCTGGAATGTCTTCTCCATTCGCGAGCGCGTCTAATCCAGCTCGGACGTAATCCGATTTATCTTCAACGTTGAAAAGCAAATCCCAATCTGTAACTGCAATAGGGAAGACTTTATATCCTGCCGCTTTCAATAAGTTACGCTTCAAATTCGTTTGACCGAGCGCGTGGCCTTTCACGTTGCGTGCGAAATGCGAAGGTCCATCGACTTCAAGAACAACACCGATGGACTCGAGCAAAATGTCCACGCGATAACCCGCAACGATCGCCTCTTCCTCGTATTTTTCACCCATATACGAGAGGATAGCCGAAACATCACGTTGAAACCAAGAAATAACCGGCGGACGACGTTGTTCGGCCCACGCGTTGGTGCACTTTTCCATCAAAGCATCGGGTAAATTCGCGTTTTTATTCGTATTTGACGATGAAATCGCCACAGCCGTTTGGTACAATTGATTCAAGTCTCGTCCTCGAATACTTTCGTTTTGCATGAACTTTCTGACACCCTCTTGAGAGCATACATGACTCCAAATAGTTTTCAAAATGACTGAGTTCAATCCTACGTCATCGCACATGGTCGCGAGCGACCAACTCAATGTGCAAAGCTGCGCACCTTTTAATTTGTTAATGGTTT
>Ga0066861_10000491_pt1 | contig 12437 bp, 9 predicted proteins | sample ETN02SmetaG_3_FD_66434 | JGI IMG/M metagenome (GOLD analysis project Ga0066861, IMG submission 66434) | Marine microbial and viral communities from oxygen minimum zone, Eastern Pacific Ocean - ETNP2014F10-02SV257 | ecosystem: Environmental > Aquatic > Marine > Oceanic ... | reverse complement strand
CACATCTCGACTGAACCAGATTACCAAACCAAGCATGATTGCGTAGGCTATGTACGCTTCCGCAATACCGCTCAAGATACCGCCTCCTGATCTAGTTCATTCTTTCTACCAGACACCTTCGCAGCAAGGCGATATCTCTTGTTTGAAAGTAGTAGTAAACCGGTGAATAAAATGCACATTAGTCCAAAACTGATTAACAGGAATGAGCGTATGTCTGGACTCATCCCTAGTGTTTCGCTTGACTCTACAATCAAAACCTCTGGATGGGTAGTTTCCCACCAAGTGGTCGCACCAGCAGTAATCGGAACTAAGGCGAATCCGAATAAACCGACTGCTGATAGAGTGTCTCGATTTTGTTGTGTATCGGGTTGAGATTGACGAGAATAGACGAGAAATAGGGCAACTGCAGTGAGTAAAGCGAAGGAATTGAGTCTCATATCGCCCCAATCCCAAGGCCGACCCCATTCAGCAGATGCCCAAATTGGGCCGGAAGTAATTACTCCTAATCCAAAAATTACACCAAGATCGGAACCACTCTGAAAGTAAACCCAAGCGTCTTCACTACGCTTGATGTACCACATCAATGAGCCATAAAATAAGACACTAAAAGATAAGAATGAACACCAAGCAAATGGGACGTGAAGATAGAGGATTCTGTAGGCTTCCGGAGCCCCCCAACAGCCACCTCCAGTACATGGTTTCAAGCCGGGTGCATACTCCAAACCAAGAATTGTAACAAATACGATACCTGCAAGTCCAAGATATGTCAGAACATAACCGGAATCACGAAAATTCATTTTCTCACCATTCAATCCTCAGGGATGATGACTGCCATTGCCCACAATAAAACCACAGTCAGCCATGCTATAGCGATGTCTGCAATAGGTTCACCTAGCGCTAATTCAAAACTCATTCCATTGCTCATTATCGAAGTCAGAGCGCTAGTCATTTGCAAGAATGGCCAGATTAGGACTAGTTGTAATAAAATTCCCGCTACAGCACCTGCTCGAGTAAGGTCGGACACCATCAGATGCAAAGCCGAAGCGGCCACACTTAGGTCAATGATTACGAATGCGAATAACCACAGCCACAACATAACATCAGAATTCATTGCTGAATCGTCGGCAATAACAAACCATGAGACGTAAATTATTGGTAGTGGCAGAATCAATGAGATACCCATTATGGAAAACCAGCCTCTTGAGCTGGCACCGGTCATTGCCCTCCACCAATCTCCGGCTCTCTCTTCTGCGAGTCGTTTGATAATGGCTGGAGAAACAATAGCTGTGATGAAAGCAGGGGTTAGAGTTAGAGCGGCTAATAAATCATAATTTTCAGCGCTCCTAGCGATATCTGTAGACAGTGTATATGCTAGTAATAAGGCGACCAAGGCAGGAACTCCGCGTCCAATTGTATCGATTGGGTTGCGTCTTTCAAGTCTCCAAGTCCAAGCAACTAATTCTCCATGGTGTTCTGATGCGGAGGGATCTGGAAGATTCGTATGTTCTAGGTTTGATTCCTGTACCTTACTTGTTAATTCTGAGGTCTCGCTGATTGTGACAGTTCTGTCGCAAGCGGTAATGACTTCGGGGTCATGAGTCGCAACTAGAACCCCATGACCTCTCGTTGCTAGTGCTCTTAACCATCCTAACAACTGTCCTCGAGAGGATTGATCGAGTCCCTCTGATGGCTCATCAAGAAGAACGACCGATGGCTCAGAACTCATAGCAACTGGAACAAGTGCGGACAGAACTGCAACTCTTCTGCGTAGACCACCAGATAGTTTGCATATTCTATCATCTGCTCGGTGTCCAAGGCCCCATTCTGAGATTATTTCATTCAGTGCTTCTGAGTTATCTGCTCGTCCAGCAACTCTACAAGCGCCACGAATTCTTTCGAATACTGTTTCGTCACCAGACATACCCTCAGTTTGTAAACAAAGGCCAAAGCCAGAGATATCTCCGCGCTGACCTTCCGAGTCTCTAACCGTAGTTTCAACTCCTCTGTCGTTTCTTTGAACACTACCGGCAGTCATTGGATGCAATCCTGCAAGCGATTCTAACAAAGTGGACTTTCCTGAACCATTTACTCCCAACAAACCAACGACCTCACCTTCAGAGAGTGAAAAGTCAACATCTCGGAGCACCTTTCGGGCACCTCGATCAACAACTAACCCTCGGGCTGAGAGTAAAGTTCGCGCGCTCACGATAATCCCCCACTAGCAGCCTGCGTTTGAGTGGTTCCATCGAAGTCCCTATGCATGTAGAGGCTCTGTCAAGGTCCGAGGGAGAGGGTTGGCTACCGCAGATTATGAGTTTGTTTGGTCCGACCTAACAGGGTCTGATTGGGCAGCATTGGTGTTGTTTCTAGTAATTGCAACAACACCATATATCGTGGCTTTGAAACAAGACACAAGCATAGCCCTGGCCACAGTTTTATCGCTATTATTGGTGACTTTCTTTCAGATGATTATCGATATGGGGTTCCTCGATTTTACACCAATTGCCTTTCTTTCAATAATCCCAAAAATTGCAGACCATCCCGACCAGATTCATCGATTTATTACCTGTGCTTGGCTTCATGCAAATTGGATTCACGTTCTGGGTAATATATTGGTGATCGCTCTAGCTGGTGTTCCACTTGAACAACGAATGGGAAAATTACGTTGGATATCGGTTTACTTCCTTGGTCTATTAGGAGGCAATATCGCATGGGTGCTAACTCATCCTGATTCGATAAGCCCCGCTATTGGTGCGAGTGGGGCGGCCTTCGGTATTCTTGGGGCTTACATGGCTTGCTGGCCGAATGATCGAATTGAATTCCCTCTGCTCTTCTTCATTCGAGCCTGGCCTGTTTGGGGAATCGTAGCATTCAGACTAGGTATTGAAGTCTGGAACATGTACCAAATCGAAGCTGAACAATCAGTAACAAATGTGGCACATATGGCTCATCTTGGAGGCTTCATGCTCGCTTGGATTTTAGCAAGGCCAATCGCTAGAGGTGCGCCGTCGGAATTAGATGATTCTAGCGATATTTCCATAGCTGGTTCTACGGCATCGAAGGCGGCAAGAGAAGCGGCCACTGCTAAGATGGGCAGTCTTGATTCGGACCCTTGGTCAGAAGCAGGAGATGGTTTGAAAGAGGAGGCTGCTAGAATACTCAAGAGGCTTAGGGAAGAAGGTGATGAACTTGAGACTCGAAGAGCCTGGTTAGAGGAGCTTGCAGAACAGGTACTCTGCCCTGTTTGTAGCGGAGAGGTTCATGCTGTAATATCGGGGCAGAATTGTACCCTAAAATGTGCCCACTCGAAAAATCATATCAACTGGCCATGATGGCCTCTTGATGGCTCTTGTACGGGTTCGGCTTATACCCCGAACTACGCTGGCTCTGCTTGCAGAGCCATGTCTGGAAGACGCCTGAACCTCACTCCACTGGTACTAGTTGCAATGATTCTAGTCATGGATATGGGAGTAGGGGTATCTGCATCCACAGCCATTCAAACCGAAGATTTGACTAACCAAGAAAGGCCGGAAAATTGGCCACCTGCATTAATGTGTGGAGAGGTCATATGCGACCCCATAGATCGAACTGTTAGAAGTCCACCATTTGATGCAGGATTCCCTGTAGAGGATGAGGGGTGGTGGTTTGGCTATTGGTATGATTTAGATTCTGATGGCATGGATGATCGTTTGCAAAGAATCATCGCAGGTCAACGAGAATCAGTTTCCTCTACAGCAATAATCGGACTAGATGGTAGACCTACTGTTGCAATCGTTGTTGATTACGCTTGGCACCCAGGCCCTAGCGATACGGCTGCTCTAAGAGAAGTTCTCGAATCTCATGGTTGGGAGCAAGAGGGATCTTGGTTCTTCGAAATGGATATTCTAGACAGTATAGTTCTTGACCACGTACCAGTTAGTGCTCTAATTGAGATTTGGCAACTTGATGGGGTTGTTATGGTAGAGGAACAAAACCTAATCATTCCATACCTAGACACTGCTACTAGAGGTTCCAAGGTAAGGGATTCAGAACGCTATGACGAAACTATGCGAGACTTTGGTTACGATGGTTCAGGGATTGTTATTGCTATTCTCGATACAGGAGTCGATAATGAACACTTCTCCTTAGACGATTTCTCGGACGATAATGATGACAATGAGAACGATCCCGATGATCTTGCAGATCCAAAGTGGATTGCCGGTTGCGACGCTGTATCACTAAATCAAAATGAGTGTAACAACGAAGGGACTTACGATCCTGATGATGGAAATGGACATGGAACGCATGTCGCTGGGATCGCCCTTGGAACTGGCGACTCGCGACGTATCAACCAAGGCTATGCCCCGGGTGCCTATCTCGTCGATGTCAAGGTAATGACTGACACTGGTGGCACCACTAGTGGCGGTGAGGACTCCGCAGGCACGCTAAAAGGAATAAATTGGGTAGTAGCCAACGTTGATACAGACTGGGGTAATAATGACTCCAGCCGAGGCATTCAAGTCATGTCTATGTCATTCGGAGGTGCAGGTGACCCAAATGGTGACGACCCTGGAGACAACGGTAGTTCAGCTGGTGCGCGCGCCGTTAATCAAGCGGCTGAGGCAGGTATAGTTCCTGTCGCGGCGATTGGGAATGATGGAAGAAGAAGAGTCACTTCTGTTGGAGCCGCGGACCAAGCGATTACTGTTGGATCAATTGATGATAAAGATACTATCGATAGAGGCGACGACTCAATCGCTTCATACTCCAACTCAGGCCCTAGGGTAGATGATGGAGATGACAACAAAGAAGAGGAACTCAAGCCGGACGTGGTAGCTCCGGGAAGTGATATTATTTCTGCTGCCCACGCTGCTTCTTCGAGCCAATTACCAGGTACACCAAAACCACTTGCTGAAGACAGTTATACGGAACAGAGTGGGACGAGTATGGCATGTCCCGCAGTAGCAGGTTTGGTAGCAGTGATTTTACAAATTAGCGAAGAGGAAGGACTAGATCTGAATCCTGCCGAAGTCAAGGAATTATTGAGAGAAAATTCCGAACCAAAGGGGGAGGCATCTGAACCAGATATTTCGGATACTTGGAATGAGAAATATGGATTTGGAATAATTGATGGGAATCTGATTTTATCCGCTCTATTAGGAGATGGAGGAGGAAATAACGGAGGAGGGAACACAACAGAACCGCCACCTCCAGGAGAGGGTGATTGGTTAGTTTATGAAAGGCCGATTGAGGATTCTTGGCTAGTAGAAGGTGAGACCTATTCAGTCAGAGGGCACATCGACGAAGATGCGGAGACAAATGGAACGATAGAAGAAGTTCAGGTCAAAATCACCTACACGCACAAACCTGAGGGGTCACCGACTCAGGAAGAAATTCTTGTCGATTGGCATACTGCTCAAGGCACAGTAAATTGGACTACTGAGTTCTCTATCCCAGACTTTGAAGAGGATGAAATTAATGCCTTGGAAATCAAAATCTCGGTACAGGCTCGTAATGAATGGGATCAATGGAGCAATAAACAAAGACAAAACCACGATATTGGTAGAGTATCTCTAACTTTGGATAGTCCGAGTGGACAAAATTCAGTTGAAGGTAATGTCCAATTTGAAGGCGAATATGAAACCGTCAATGGTGGCACTCTGCAGTGGAGAATAGGTAAGGAAGATTGGGTTGATGAAAGAACCTACACTGGCTCAGGTGGCACAACGGATATGTTCAATTTCATTTGGGATTCTACCGAACATCCAGACGGTTCACATCGCATATCATTACGTTTCGTCAGTGGCACAAGTGTTCGCTCTGAGGAAGTCAGGGTCACTTTGGATATCGATAATCAACCACCTGCTCCTGACTTGATGTTCAGAAGTGGAATAACTGTATCAGAATGGGGCATACCTCTGTCAGAAACCTACGTTAACTCCTTCGTCGATGTTAGCGCTGAAATTCGTAATGATGGCGATGAATCAGCTACTAATGTCGTTGTTTACCTACTTGAGGAAGGTACCAGAAAATATGAGTTGACCATACCCACAATCGACTCCGGCGATATTGTAGATGTGACTCTTTACTGGAATCCTCTATCTGTCGGTCAACGCGATCTTAGTATTGCCTTAGATCCAGGTGATGCAATACTGGAAATCGATGAGACAAATAATGACCAAAGTATTGAATTTGATGTGATTGAAAGACCGGAAGGTGTCGATTTAGCTTTTTCAAACGGCGCATTTACCACCACTCCTACGATTCCAAGACCGGGGGAGCAGTTCAAAATTAATGCCCGTGTTGATAATCTAGGTTCATCAGCTGCTGAACAAATAGAGGCACAACTCCACCTTTACACTGAAAGAGGATGGGAGTTAACCTCCTCAACTACAATCCCTAGAATAGAAGGCGGTTATGCTGAGACAATTTCATTTGCCCAAACAAATGAAGAAAGTGGCGCTTTCAAATTCCGAATCAGCCTTAGCGGTCCTGTTCTATCTGATATCGACTGGTCAAATAATCAAGCAGAATGGAGCATACTAATCGAAAAGAGCACAGTATCTGGAGGAAGAGGATTAAATTTCCAAACTGGAGAGACGCCTGTCGAAGTAATCGATTTAGATGGAGAAGGAATTGTCGTAACCTCAAAAGACGGAGGACTGGCGCTTTACAGACTCAACTCCAACAAAGGAATGACTGCCTGCTCAAATATGTTGGAAGAAAAATGGTCTGGTGATTTTGTCGCTGCCCCTACCTCAGATGGTATCGCACACATAGTTTGGACTCGACGCTTCCTAGATACTAGTGGTTATCTGAAGCAGACGGTTTCATACTCTACAATAGACTCTGCTTGTGAGATGCGACCAATCCAAGATTTGATGGATCCAATTCTATTATCCGATGGTAAATACTGGGGTATCGACATCGATGTTGATGGAACAAAATTATTGGTTGCTGGATATCATCGTGACCTGTTGACTGGCGGAACTTTTCAAGACCTAACTAGTATCTTCATCTTAGAAGCAGACGCTCCTACTTCTTCTAGCGATTGGAGACTAACTCCAAATGCTATTTCTGATATAGACGTGATTGCGGGGTATACTGATCCAGTACAAATTGAGTATGGTGAGGAGGATGGTCATATCCTCTACCAATCAATGCGTAACGACACCACAGGAAATGATCGACTAGGTCTTTGGTATGCTCATGGAGAGATTAAACAATCATCGTGGACATACAAGAAGGCGGTCGGTGACCATGCATCCTTGCCCCAGATGAAGGTGCACACAGTAGACGATGAAGATAGACTCGTTGTTGCTTGGAAAGAGGGAGAGGGAATAGATAGTGAACTAATCACTCGTATAGTTGACGACACCTTCAGTATCATAGAAAATTCTTCTATGCAATTCTCTGCTAGAGGCCTGTCTCAAATTGTCTTCATAGAAACCTCGCGAGGAATCCAATTAATGCATGATATGGTGGGTCCTGGTGGACCTCAAGTTCAGTATGGAATGATCAATTCTGAGGCCCCTTGGATGGCAATATCGAATCGAATTTCTGATGGTTGGCTACATTCAGTAAGTCGCTCACCTGCGAGTGGTGAGGCTGTGATTATTCACACCTCAACCCAAGGTTGGGTCATAAGGGCTGTAATTGACGATAGTAAACCAAACACAGGACCAATAGACATTCTAGAAGAACTCCGATTCCAGCTTGGTTTAGACGAAGGAAGTTTCAACATTTTAGTCGGCGGAGTGGCAATTGCGGTTTTGTTGCTCTGTACCATTGTTTTGGCAGTAATGTCGGGGCGCGCAATACGTTGGATTGGTGGTCGGAGAAGAAAACCCGTTCAAGGGGTGATTATGTTGGAAGATGATGTAGTAGATGTTATCGATGAAGATGATATTCCCGTTGAGGCAATAGACACTTCTTCCATTGTCGAAGTTGTAGATATCAATGTAGAGAGTACTTCACCAAGACGAGAAAGACGACAACGGCGATCACAACCAAAGATGGCTGAAATATCTACGACTATACCAGAAATGACACAGCCAGCAACAAACGACGGAATAGTCGCTGAGCCATTACCGCCGATGGGAGATGCACCGGCTTTACCTGGACTCCCTCCCTTGAACAAGCCAGTTCTTTGTCCGGAATGTGGGAGTCGATTCGACGTCGCATTCGATCTAAAGATGACGCGTTGTCCTATCTGTGCATTACGAATAGATCTATGAGGTCGAATTATGCGCAGATTGCATTTAGCATCTGCTTCTGAAAGACGCCTGGCTTGGTTAAAACAAAGATTTGCAAATTTCGAACTAAGCGCCGCTGCATTAATTTTCGAAGAACCAAAACCACGCTGGGGTGCGCCAGTAAATGAACAGGTTGAATTTACCTGTGCTGCCAAGGCGGAAGCAGCCGCTAGAGAAGGTGTTGTAAGCCAAATGGCGGGTAAAGAATTAGCCGAAGTTGTAATTGTTTCAGACACCATTGTTGCTGACCCTGATGACCCATTAATGCCGATGGGAAAACCTGAGGATGAACAACACGCCATGGCTATGCTGCTGAGACTTTCTGGAAACCGACATCGAGTATGGTCCTCAACCGCCCTAGTATATCCTCCAAATGGTGACGGAGAACATTCTCTTCATGGAGGATGGAGCGCAGATATTTGGACGGATTCAGCAGTTGTTGAATTCGACGAATTGTCTCAAGAGAGGCTCATTGAATTGGTAAGTAGTGAGTCGTGGAAAGGAAAGGCAGGGGCATATGATTTGGCAGGTGCTGCCTCTCTTGATACTCGATTAGTCGAGGGAGAGGAAGTAACTGTTCTCGGCTTTGCAACAACTGCAATTTCTCAATTAGAATCAATGTAGGATTTCATTGATTACGAGATTCCCACCAACCGGGATCTGTCTCCGCTTTTTCGACCAATCTTCTGAGGGCATCTAGGGTCTTTTCGTGAAAATGATGTTCGATACCCTCGGTGTCGATATGTGCAGTTTCTTCATCCACTCCAAGAACGATCAGAAATCTGACCAAAAGGCTATGTCTTTCGCGTAAACTTTCCGCGGCTAATCTGCCTTCTCTTGTAAGAACAGCCCCCTGATAGCGTTTGTACTCAACCAGACCTTCTTCGTCTAACCTTTGCAACATCTTTGTTACGGAAGGTCGGGCGACTGCCAATGATTCTGCAATTCGTGCAGGCTTTGCTCGACCTTCGACCAATTCTAATTCATGCAGGACCTCAAGGTAATCTTCGACCCTAACCGAGTGACGTTTGGAGCGTCGCACCCCATCTGCCTGATGAGCAGAACGAAGTGCTTCGAGTCTTTCGGCGTCCAAGTTCACACCTCAACAAAAGTTACTCCGCCGTACTTTAAGACAAACTCACGTTGTAAATCATCAAACCATTCCAACATCTGAGATGAAAAGCGCACAGATAGCACTTCATCATCCATCAATAAATCATCTTGGATTCCTTTGAGGGTTCCCGGTGCCGCCCCACAGGAGACACAAGCACCGTCCAAATCGATGATCAGTGATAGTGCATCTGTGCCGGAATGCATTTTCTTAACAACATATTTTGCTAGTATTATTCCACCACCATGGCCATCGAGAGCAGCTCTCACCGGACCGAGTCTAGACATCAGAGCGGGTACGATATCAGGGTGGTCACTTTGTACCAACTCGAGTAGAGACAAAGAACGAAGTCTATCCAGCTCTGCTGGATCGTTGGCCTCTAAAACTCTCTTTTCCGCTTCCTTTTGCATAATCGCCTCAACTTGTAGTCGATATGCCTCGGCTAGTTCGTCTGCATCATCCACATCAAGCCGGAGGTGTCACCCCTACTTCTGATTGACCATTATTTTGGCTTGATGCAACGACCGTCTATGACGGTCGGATTCAAAAGGGAGGATTCCTGCCAAGAATTGAGGCAAAACAATGGCATCAGACAAACCAGTCCTCGACATCAGCAATTTACACGCTGGAATCGACGACACACCAATACTTCGCGGAATTGAACTTGAGATACCCGCGGGTGAAATCCATGCCATCATGGGCCGTAATGGAAGTGGAAAGACAACTACTGCGAACATAATCATGGGACATCCGGACTTTGAGGTCACAGATGGAGGTGTGCAACTAAATGGAGAGAATCTATTGGATATGGAGCCATGGGAAAGAGCAAGGGCAGGAGTTTTCCTTTCTTTCCAATACCCACAAGCCGTTCCTGGCTTACAAGTCGGAAATTTCCTTCGAAAGTCAGTCGCTGCGATTAGAGGTGAAGATGAAGCCAAAGGTGCTGAATTTCGGAAAAAACTGAAAGATGCTATGATCGAACTTGATATCGATCGTTCATTCTTGGGTAGATATGTCAACGATGGATTCAGTGGCGGTGAGAAAAAGCGCTTTGAAATCTTACAACTAATGCTACTACAACCAAAGTTGGCAATATTAGATGAGACTGATTCTGGATTGGATATAGATGGAATTAGAACTGTCGCAAAAGGGATTAATGCCGCAGTTCGAGGAACTGACTCTGGTGCTTTGATTATCACTCACTATTCTCGTATTCTCGAGCACGTCCAGCCTGACAAGGTGCATGTCTTAATCAAGGGTAGAATTGTCAAGTCAGGTGGTCCAGAACTAGCTCTTGAACTGGAAGAAAGAGGATACGAGTGGTTGGAAGAAGAAGCGAATCCGCCTAATGGAAACATGGAGGGTTAGAAACATGGCAGCAAAGGAAGCACGTGAAGCCGTAGGCGAATACAAGGCCGGCTGGCATGACCCTGAAAATGCAACAATCCGTTTCGATTTCGGACTATCTGAGCAAGTGGTTCGAGACATCTCTGCTCTGAAAAATGAGCCAGATTGGATGACTGAAATACGAGTCAAAGCATTTCACCACTTCGAAAACAGGCCTATGCCCACTTGGGGAAATATGTCAATGTTGGAAGAAATCGATTTCGATTCAATATGTTACTATCTTCGCTCGTCTGATGCAACAGAAAAGGACTGGGAAGATGTACCAGAAAATATTCGAGATACATTCGATAAACTAGGAATCCCGGAAGCAGAACAAAAGTGGCTATCAGGAGTAACTGCCCAATATGAATCAGAAGCGGTCTACCACTCGATTCGAGAAGACTTGGAGCAACAAGGAGTGATATTCCTAGATATGGATTCTGGACTGAAAGAATACCCTGAGCTTGTCAAGAAATGGTTTTGTTCAGTAGTACCATATCAAGACAATAAATTCAGCGCCCTAAATACAGCAGTCTGGTCTGGAGGCTCATTCATTTACGTTCCAAAGGGAGTTCATGTTGAGATGCCAGTACAGGCCTACTTCCGAATTAATGCAAAGAATATGGGTCAATTTGAGAGAACTCTGATTATTGCTGATGAGGGAAGTAGTATCCATTATGTCGAGGGCTGTACTGCTCCAACCTACTCCACCGATTCTTTGCATTCTGCGGTGGTTGAATTAATTGCACTACCTGGAGCGCACATCCGATACAGTACTGTTCAGAACTGGAGTGCGAATGTCTACAATCTAGTGACAAAGCGCGGGATCGCTCATGAGAACGCGAAGATAGAATGGGTGGATGGCAACATTGGCAGTAAATTGACAATGAAGTATCCCGCTGTTATCCTCAAGGGTGAAGGGAGCCATGCTGAGGTAATTTCCGTTGCTTACTCCGGCAAAGGTCAGCACCAAGATGCAGGGGCAAAGATTCACCATCTTGCGAGTAACACAACCTCGAAGATTCTCTCTAAATCAATTTCAAAAGATGGTGGTCGAGGTTCCTACCGTGGGATGGTATCAGTATCTCCTAAAGCCGAGAATTGCAAATTGAATGTTGTCTGTGATGCTCTAATATTAGACGATGGATCTCGCTCTGATACCTACCCTACAATGGAGGTTGCAAACCCAAGCGCTCGTTGTGAACACGAAGCGAGTGTATCCAAGGTTAGTGATGAACAATTGTTCTATTTGATGAGCAGGGGGCACTCGGAAGAGGAAGCATTGGCAATGATTGTCAACGGGTTCTTTGAGCCGTTTACCCGTGAATTACCGATGGAATATGCTGTTGAACTCAACAAATTGATGGCACTTGAAATGGAAGGAAGCATCGGTTGACTTGGGTGATAATATGGATGCTGCGAGCCTGTATAAATCGCTAGATGAGCCTGACAGAGCAGACCATCTTTGGCGTTATACCCCTTGGAAAAGAGTCCACCCAAGTGGTGATTTAAATGATATTCCAATTGCAGCCTCACCTAAACTCGCCCTAAGCTGTTTGGATGATAGTGTAGCCCTAGTGGGAATCTCTGTTGAAGAAGGAGTTGTAGGGGCCGAGGTATTACCTGAATCGGATGAGGTTACTGCCTCTTTCATCCGAGCCGCTGCAAAAGAATCGATCTATACCTTAAGGGTCGAAAATAATTTC
>Ga0066861_10000481_pt1 | contig 12526 bp, 7 predicted proteins | sample ETN02SmetaG_3_FD_66434 | JGI IMG/M metagenome (GOLD analysis project Ga0066861, IMG submission 66434) | Marine microbial and viral communities from oxygen minimum zone, Eastern Pacific Ocean - ETNP2014F10-02SV257 | ecosystem: Environmental > Aquatic > Marine > Oceanic ... | reverse complement strand
CGCGCTTAAATATCTCCAAATCCCGCTCCGCCACCGCGCGTTCCAACGCCGCCGCGTCCCGACTCGCCCCTCTCGCCTCCTCCATCGCGCGCTCCAGCCCCTCCCTCGCCTCCCGCATGTCCACCGCCGCCCGACGCTCCTCGCTCGCCGCCGCGTCGAGCATGGCGCGACCTCGCGCCTCGAGTTTCGCGACGCCCGCGTCGATGGCCGATCCCCTCGGCGTCGCCGTCGACGCGCGCTCCAGCCCCTCCCTCGCCTCGGTCGCCTCCTCGTCCTCGAGCGCGAGCGAGGCGAAACGCATCGATCCATCGACGTCTTCCCCGCTCGAGCTCGTCGAGTCCTCCCCATCGTCGTCGTCATCCTCCGCGAGGATTTCTAAGATGGCGTCGCGCGCGCGTCGGAGCCCATCGCTCGCCGCGCGCGCGCCCCCCGTCGCGGGCGCGGTCGACATGTCGATCGATCGGTCGTCGTCCGACGCGCGCTCGCGCGAGAGACCTCGCGCGAGACGTCGGTCGCGGCGAGGACGCGGCGTCGCGGTGTCGCGCAACTGTCCCGCAGACGTCGTCGACGCCCATCGACCTCAGACGCGCGTCGACGCGCGCGATCGGCCGAGCGCGCGCGACACGCGCGGGACGACAGTCATCGTCACCTCGCGCGCGCTCGGCCGAGCGCGCGTCGACGCGTCGAGCGTCGGCGCGCGCGAACGCGCGAACGCGCGCGCTGGACGTTTCGTGCGAGACGCCATGCGCGCGACGACGACGACGACGACGACGCGCGCGGTGGGGACGGACGACGCGCTGGATGTGTTTCTGCGCGACGCGCGCGCGGCGTTCCGCGCGGACGCGTCCGAGGTGAGCGTGAGCGTCGGGAACGAGGCGTGCGACTTGGACTCGGTGGCGTGCGCGGTGGCGCACGCGTACGCGGAGAGCGCGAGCGCGGGGGGGATCGTGGTGCCCATCGTGTCGTGCGCGAGAGAGGAGTTGTTATTGCGTCCGGACGTCGTCTCGGCGCTCGCGAACGCGGGGGTGTCGTTGGAGAGTTTGACGTGCGCGGAGGACGTCGCCGCGGCGACGGAGACGCCGAAGAGCGTGTGTTTGGTGGATCACAACGCGCTGAGCGCGAGACTGTTTCCAGAGAGTTGGCAAGCGCGCGTGACGCGCGTGATCGATCATCACGAGGACACCGGCATGCACGCGGACGCGGTGGATCGAGTGATTGAATTGATCGGGTCGTGTTCGAGTTTGGTGTATCGGGACGTCGTGCGCGTCGCGGGACGAGACGATGTCGCACGACGCGTCGCGCGTTTACTCTTGGGCGCGATCTTGTTGGACACGAGGTTTCTGGACGCATCGACGACGCGCGCGTCGGAGGTGGATTTCGTCGCGGCCGAGGCGCTTCGTGAGATTCTCGCGTGGGACGAAGACAAGACGCGCAAAGAGTACGAGACGCTCTCTCGCGCGCGTCACGATCAGAGCTCGCTCTCGTGCGCACAATTGTTGGCCAAGGATTACAAGCAATGGACCATGGATGGCTACGAGATCGGCATCGCATCGTTCGGCGTCCGGTTTCAGGATTTGATCGCGCGCCAAGACTCGACGTCGGTGGACGCCGAATGCGACGCGTTCGCCGCCGCGCGCCGCGTGGACGCGTTATTTATGATGAGTTCGTTCGAAGACGTCGACGCGGGCGGATCGTTCGCGCGTCAAATTGCGGCGATGACGCCGTCGCCACCGCCGCCGCCGCGAGGGAAGATCGTTGACGCGCGCGCCGTCATGACGAAGCTCGGAGAACACACGCCGATGACGCCGCTCGACGCCGGCGACGCCGCGCCGCGAGCGTTTCAGTGCGCCTTCGCCCAGGGCGACGTCAAGGCGAGTCGAAAGAAGATTCAACCCCTCTTAGCTCGAGTGTTCGCGGAAATCGCGTCGACGTAGACGACACGCGTTGTAATGACGTCCCGTGCGTCCCGCCGAAGACGCCGCAGACGCTGACGCGATGGGCGCGGACGCCCTCGCCGATCTCGAAGCCGCCGTCGCCGCGCTCGAGCGCTCGCGCGACGGCGAGACATCGTCGTCAACGTTCGAGCGCGTCGACGCCGTCGTCGAGCGTCTGCGCGCGCTCTCGCGGCGACCGCCGCCGCCGACCGAGCGGCGAACTGGCGACGCCACTCGCGCGTTCGATTTCGCCAAGTACGACACGCGCGCCATCGCGCTGCACGTGCGATACGATGGGTGGGCGTACCACGGATTCGCGAGTCAGGGCTCGAGCGCGAGCGCGGCGCCGCCGACGGTGGAGCGCGCGTTATTCGAGGCTTTGGCCAAGACTAGACTCGTGGCGAGCGCGGACGACGTCTTCAGAGGGGCGACGTACGCGAGGTGTGGACGCACGGATCGCGGCGTGTCTGGACTGGGGCAAATCGTCACGCTTCGCGTGCGGTCGAACGGGGCGGGGGACGACGTGGAGAAGGAGTTGGATTACGTCGCGCTGCTGAATAGAACGCTGCCGGACGACGTGCGCGCGTTGGGATGGGCGCCCGTGGACGATGCGTTGAACGCGCGCTTCGATTGCAAGTGGCGTCAATACAAGTATTTCTTTGAGAAGACGAACGGGTTGGACGTGGACGCCATGCGTGCGGCGGCGAGATCGTTTGAGGGCGCGCACGATTTCAGAAATTTTTGTCGAATGGACGCCGAAAACGTCAAGAGTTTCACGAGACGCGTGTTGGAGTGTACGATCGAGGAGACGGAGGACGGGAAACTGATGTACGTGAACGTTCGGGGAAGCGCGTTTCTGTGGCATCAAGTTCGGTGCATGTCGTCGGTGTTGTTCATGGTCGGTTTGGGACACGAGTCGCCGTCCATCGTCGCCGAGCTTCTCGATCTCGAGAGAACGCCTCGTAAACCACAGTACCCGATGGCGCCCGAACATCCACTCTTGTTGTGGCGAAGCGGATACGATGCGTCGAGACTGGACGTCGATCGCATGCATGTGAGCGAGAACGCGCTGGCGCAATTGGAGACGCACGTGGCGTCGCGCATGCACGAACACCGCGTGCGAGCGGCGATACAAGAAGAGGCGTGGGCGCACCTCGCGCGCGCGCGGGCGCGGATGACGGGCGATGCCGACGTGCAGACGCTAGCTCGCGATCTCGCCGCGGTGACATGCGCGGGAAACGTGAGCGTCGCCAAGTCTCGTCACCAACGACTTCGCGACCGGCCGACGGAGAACACGTTCGAGGAACGTCTCGCGCGCGTCGAGAAAAAGTGAGTCGGCGTCCATGGGTGTCGATCTATCGCACGCACGCGCTGCGCAAGTCACGACTCAAGATCCCCGCTCCTTTCTTTGCTGTTAATGATACTAGCGCTCTAGAATTACATACCCTTGACCCGCGCGTCATCGCGCTCGCTCCAACGCCGTCTCGATGTTCGCGCGAATCCTCTCCTCACCCTCCTCGCGCGTCAACACGCTCACCCCCGCGTCAACACTCACCGTTCCCGCGTCCCTTTTCACCCCCCACCACCGCCCGCGCGTCCTTCTCTTCGCGCACGCCACCAACGCGTCTCTTCGCTCGCGCACCGCCGCCGCGCCTCTCGCGTCCTCCGCCGCCGTCGCGAGAAACGCGCTCGCCTCCAATCTCGCCCTCCAATCCATCCCATCCCTACACACCGTCTCCACGCACGCCCCGACGACGTCGTTCGCCACCAGCGCGCCTCGAGCGTTCCCGACGTCCCCCAACGCCCACATCGTCGCCGCGCGCGCCGTCCCCGTCCTCGACAGAAACCCATCCCTCGACCTCGTCAAACGCTCGAACGATCGCGCGCTTCCGTCCGCGACGATGGGCGTGGCGAAGTACGACACGTACAGACCCGCCGCGCACGTCGTCACCGCCAGGAGCGCGGCGCGTCGCGCGCGCTGCGCCGGCGTGAGAAGATTTCGAAGCGCATCATCTTCATTCGTCGCGTACGCCGTCGCCTCGCGCGTCTCCTTCGCGGCGGACGACGACGACGAGGTCGACGACGACGTCACCGATCGTCTCGACGCGCGCGCGAGGGACACGCCGCGCCGAGCGCGCGCCACCACGCGCATCTCGATGTGCGGGTGCCACGTTTAAACTGCACCCTCGTCGCCTCATCGCGCGTCACAGCGCGTCGCCCGCCCCCCCCCCCGCGTCGCTCGCGCTCGACGAGCCGACGCACGAACCGTTTCCCGATGTCCTCCACCGCGCGCGACCTCGAGCGATGGCTCGCGTCGACGCACGGATGGCCGACCGTTCGACCGGCCTGGCGCACCGTCGTCGCCGATTTCATCGACGCGCGCGTCGCCCCGCGCGATCGCGACGCCGCCCTCGCGCGCGCGAGCGTGGACTCCGATTTCAACGTCTGCGCGCTCGGCGGCGATCTCAGCGCGCGCTCGGCGGCGAGCGCGGGGAGACGACGAGGACGTTTCGTCGTGCAGTTGGACGAGTGGAGCGACGCGGCGAGCGACGCGAGGACGAATCGAAGCGACGCGCGGTGTCGACGTCCGGGCGGTGGACGGTGCCTGCGAGTGAGTCTGACGGATGGTCGGAATCGGTTTATCGGGCACGAGTACGGGGTGGTGGAGGCGTTGAGCGGAGAGGGCATGCGCGCGGGGGCGAAACTGGCGCTGACGGATCCGTACGTCGACGAGGAGGGACGGATTTGGTTGGAGAATGAGACGTGCGAAGCGCTCGGTGGATGCGTGGAGCGATTGGAACGGGCGAGGATGCGGGTGTTGGAGGTGTTGGAGGCGCCGAATCGGCCGGGTGTGGTGGTGGGGGATCGATTCGAGGCGGCCGCGAAGAGCGCGTGGAGAGAGGAGAGAGAGACGCGCGCGGCGACGGCGGCGACGGCGACGGCGACGACGATGCGATCGAGAGAGGAGACGCGCGCGGTGATGGACAGAGAACCGCTCGCGATGAATAGTTTAGGAAGTAGTGGACGCGGATCGGACGCGACGCCGACGTCGCCGAAAGTGGTGCCGGTGTCGCTCGTGCCGGATTCGTTGGGGGCGACCGAGTTGGACGAAAACATGCCGCCCGCGGACGCGCGCGGCGACGGTGGGCGCGCGAGCGAGCCCGCGTCGTCGACGGGATTAGAGCGCGATTCGATACCGTCGATGCCGAACGACGTCGCGTTGGCCGGACGCGCGAGAGACGTGGCGAGACGTCTGAACGAAACCGCCGTCAAGGGATTGTGGACGTACGTCGCCGCCGTCAAGTCGGCGCGCGCCGAGGGTGTGGACGACAAGTCGACGAACGCGACCGTGCACGGATGGATCACGAGGATAGGTACGATAGAAGTTAAAACCGAGGACGCGAGTCGAGGTAAGATGTGGCGATTGAAGATTCAGGTGTCTGATTCCACCGGCGCGACGACGGCTTTTCTGCGCTTTGCGCAACTCGACGCCGTCGCGGAATCCACCGCCGCCGCCTACGACGCCGCGAGCGCGCGAGAGAAAAAAACGATAGAAGATCGCGTCCGACGACGCTTAGAGGAATTCTGCGGCCGAATCAAACTCTCCGGGCTCAGGGACCGAATCATGCACGTCGCCAAGTTGGACGTGCAACCGACATCCTTCAAGAGTTCCGTCGTCGAAGCGCTCGACGCGCGCGCGAGAGAGTTCACGTGAACGATCGCGACGCATCGCGACGAATATAATACTCATTAATTCATAGCCAACAACGGTCACGGTAACCTCGTCGTCGTCGTCGTCTCGAGTCTTCAATCTCGAGGCGCTCCGCGCGCGCCGAAAGATTCATCTTGCGCCTCAGTTCACGCCTCGCGCGGAGACTCGCCTTCGGGTCCGTCGCGCGCACCACCGCGCGGTGAGCGCGCGCGCCGTCGCGCGCACGACTCGCCGCGCGCGTGACGCGTCTCTCGCTCGCGAACGGCGCGTGCGTTCGCCGCGCGCGCCTCGGCGGCCGTTGGGAACGAACGACGCCGGGACACTCCGTCTCGCGACGACGACGCCATGGATTCCGTCACGCGCGCGCTGTACTTGTCGGCGACGATGGTCCTGCGCTTCGTCACCGCCGCGCTCACCGCGGTGGTGCGAGGACTGACGGTGATGGTGTCGGGCGACGGTGGCGGCGGCGAAGAGCGTTTCGACGGCGGCGCCGCGAACGCGGCGATGAATTGGGACGAGGTGGACGAGAGCTCGATTCCCGATCGAATCGTGCGATCGACGCCGCTGAGAGAAAAGCGAATCGCCAAGTATCGAGGGTACGTGGCGTGGCGCGAGGAGTACGGCATCGACACAATCTTGCGCACGCCGAAACCGTACTTTGAGCTCATCAAGAAGTATTATCCGCACGCGTTGCACAAGACTGGGAAAGGTCGAAACGCGTGTTCGATTCAGATTGAAAAGGCGGGACAGTTTGGCGCGCTTTTGGAGGCGGTGCGGAAGGAGTCGCACAGACTCGAGCGTTTCGACGACGATCCGATTCACGTCGTCGTCGAGCACGTGTCCTTTGTCATGACGTTTCTCTTCGAACGATTCGACGACAGACCGTGGCCGCTCGGGAAGACGATTCGCATCGTCGATATGAGTAGACTGGGCACGGACGACGTTGCATTCAATGTGTTCGGGTTTTTACGCGTCATGTCCGACGTGTCGAAACGGGCGTTCGTGGAGAGGATTCACAAAATTTACGTGTTGAATCCGCCGCCGAGCTTCGCCGTCATCTTCAACACGTTTAAACCGATGATATCGGCGAAAACGCAAAAGCAGATAGTGGTGTGTCGAACTTTGGAAGATTTTAAGAGAGAGGCAAAGTCGGAGATAGATTTCAGAGACGTTCCGCGCGAGTACGGCGGTTCTTGCCGTTGCGACGACTGTTGGCGAGACTGCGAGCGCGAACGAAAACTTAGAGCCTTGGTTCGACGACTCAACGGTAGCTCGAACGGTAGCTCGAACGAAGCAAACTAGCGCTAGACTATCATAGGCGAACGCAGCGTGGACGGGCGTCGGAAGGTATTGGAAGGATGAGTTTTGTTACAATCACGGACGCGTCCCCGCCGCCGCGTTCGTCCTCCACGTTAGATTACCCTTTCCTCGAAACTTTTCCTCGTACTCGTTAATCTCTTCCGGCGTCATCCCTTCGTACACATCGCCCGTCGGCGCTTGCTTTTTCACGAGCGCCTCGATCTCTTCCGGCGACAAGCCGTCGAACGGGTCGTCGTCCTCGTCGTCCTCATCCGTCTCGCCGCCGCCGCCGCTCGCGATAAAACTCCTCCCCTCCAACGCCGCCTGCAACGCCCGCTTATTCGACTCCATCGCCTTCTGTCGCTCCTCATCCGTCTCCTGATCCTCGTAATACCGCTTCGCGCGCGCCCCGACGACGAACACGCACCCCAACCCGAACGCCGCCCAATACGCCTTTTGCCACGGTTTGAGCTCCCCCACCCACCGCTCGCTGTTCAGCACCGCGCGCTCCCACGGAAACATGATCGAGCTCAGAGGATTATCCCCCTCGTTTTCCTCGCGCGCTCGCTTCGACGACGACGACGACGACGACGACGACGACGACGCGCGCTCGTTCGACGCCCATCGGCGCCCACCGACGCCTCGACTCGCCCTCGCCGCCGTCACCCCCTCCGTCACCCCCTCCGCCACCGTCACGGACGACGCACGCACCGCGCGCGCGCGCATCCATCCCGCGAGCGCCGCCGTCGCGCGTCGTCGACACGCCATGTCCCCGCGCGGCGTCGCGCAGTGTCGCCCCAGAATCATCCACGCGCGCGTCGCCATGACGGACGCGGTCGACGCCGACCTCGAGCGCGAGCGCGCGTTCGATCGCGCGCTGTCCGCGGTGCCGGCGGACGTTCGCGCGCGCGTCGTGGAGGCGACGGAGGAGGAGCGAGAGGCGCGCGAGCGCGTCGAGGCGTCGGAAGGTCGCGGTCATCATCGCTCGACGGGGTCGGATTCATTCGCCGCGTTCGAAGAGTTGGAGGCGCCGAGAGCGAATTTAAAAACGGCGGAGCGCGCGGTGAAGCGCGCGGGTGTGTACGCGTACGACTTGGACGCGCGAGGGGTGCCGGTGCCGTCGACGAGACGACGGTTTTCGATGTTGGCGGGACATCGGCGCGTCGGCGCGTCGAGCGTGTCGTTGGCGCTGTATCTGGACACGGTGCTGCAGTTTGGAATACTGACGCTGTTGTTGGCGAGCACGAGCGTGTATTCGTTGGTGAAGAACGTGACGGACGATGCGTTCACGTCGATGTACGAGGTGCGGGGATGGGACGCGTCGGCGGGAGCGACGACGACGACGACGTGCGGCCGCGCGTACGCGACGGACGGCGTCGTGCTGCGCACGAGTCAAGGGTCGAGGTGCGCGATTCCGCCGTTGCAGAGTTTTTATAATTGTCCGATGGTGTGCGAGTACGGAGGCGCGAACGGGACGTTCGACGCGGTGGACACGTGTACGACGCACTATCCGTGCACGCTCAAGTCTCTGCTGGACGACGCGGCGGACGCGTTGTGCTGCGAGCCGCGCGTCGCGAACGCGAAGACGCAAACGCCGGCGGAATTCCAGGGCGTGTCCATAGTGGTGACGATTTTGTTCCTGCTCTTTGACATTCTGTACTCGTATAACCGACACACCGCGGCTGATATCATACAGACGAGCACGGTGACCGCCGGCGATTACTCGGTGCTCGTGGACGGTTTGGGTAAAGGGAACACGTGGACGCGCCAGCAACTGGCAGAGTTTTTCTCGCACTACGGTGAAGTTGTTTCCGTCTGTCACCTCACGAACACGCACAAGCACGTCAAGTATGAACGGCAGATTCAACAGGCTGTGAAACAAAAGTGTGAAATTGAAGTGATGCTCGCCGACGCCGAAGGAGACGTCCCGGAGGAAAAACTTGACTTTTTGACGCGTCTCAGGCAAAAACTGTTCCGATTCGTCGTCCTCAGAGGCATGGAGCCGACGCTGGAGAATAAAGAAAAACTGGAAAAGAAGATTGAGCATCTTCGAGAGAAGGTTAAGACTTTGGGGACTTCTGGTAGCGATCACCTCGGAAGCGCCGTGGTCACGTTCAACTACGAACAACACGCGATGAACTGCATGGATGATCATTGCAACTCTTGGATCCAGCGACAACTCGCTCGCTTCACCGGCAAAACGCCGCCTGATTTTTACGGGCGTGAACTCATCGTGGCGCGAGCGCCCGAGACTAGCGATATCAATTGGAAAAATCTTCGATTGCGCGAGAGCAACGTGCAAAATGCGCGAATCTCCATTCTCTCCAAACTCGTGATCGCGATCGCGCTGGTGATTGGTGGCCTCATTCAGTACTTTTTTGAGTACATCAGAAGTGAAGAGTTCAAGAAAATCAACGACCAAGTCGCTCTGGCGTCGACGCCTTCGACGAGCGCGTACATCAAGTTGCAGATCATCGCGTCGATCACATCGCTGATTGTCGTCATCATCAACTTTAGTTTGGACACGCTGACGACGATGCTCTCCAGATTAAGCGCATACAAGACCCAGACCGCTCATAAGAATGTCTTGATAGCTTCACTGACGTTCGTGAACTTGCTCAATTACGTCGTCGTTCCGATCATCACCAACCGGTGCTCGTCGGTGGCGGATGGCGTCTGTAACTGGTACGTTCCCGGCGGTTTCATCGAATACGCATTCTACCTCCAGCTGTTCAGAGTGATTTCGATTCCCGGTCGAGGTTTGGACGCCGTTCACCTATTCACCAGAAAAGTGCTCGCGCCCATGGCGAAGACGCTGCAAGTTCAAGAAGATCTCTTGGCGCCGCCGGAGTTCGCGTTGGCGCGCTCCTACGCAGAGCTTTTGTCAATTTTAGGAATGGCTGCGATATACGCGCCCGCGCTGCCGTCGAGCTATTTCATCGCGCTGTTCGGTATATTTTTACTCTACTGGACGAAAAAGTACCAAGGGTTATTCACGACGAGCGCTCCGCCAAAGCTCAAGGAGGACGCTTTCGGCATCACGACGACTCTTCGCGTGATTTCGTTACTCCAAATTCTTTTCGGGTGCCTCGTCTTCTACAGGTTCGATTCCGAGATCAACACGACGCTGTGGATAAATTTGGCAATCTGGATCGTCTCGCCTCTCACACGAATCTATCGCGTCCTCAGAGAACGCGAGCCTCACACGAAGTCGACGGGAGGCGTCTCCTTTGAGAAAAACGCGGGCTTGCACGATAGCACGGGCGAATGGAGGTCGATGCGAAGCGACGAAACCATTCGCGAGATCATCGCATCGACCAGTTCTGAGAGAGCATCTCTGTCGGAGACGCGCGCGAATTTGATTCGCCGTGCGTTCCTGTGCCGAATGTACAAATGCGACCACGAGGAATTGCTCGGCAAGGGTCGATTGGCGTTGTATCATCCGCTCATCCCCGCGCACGCGGGCGCGGAGCAACTCGAGTTGCTCTTGAAGAATTACGAACCGTTCCCGGTGCCCGTGCCGGCGAAACCGGATTATCTTCCGGGACAATCTCATCGAACCGGCGGCGAGAACACGGCGGTTCCGTCGTCGAGGGAGCGCGCCAAGTTGGACATATTGGCGTCGTTAGAGAGACGAAAGCGCGAGGCGCTAGGTGAAGACAACGTGTAAATACTATTCATTCTATTACTAGAAGTATCGCTAATCTTTGATTTCGTGCAGGATTTCCGTCCAGCGCTTCGCTTCGTTCACGGAGAGCTCGCCGACGCCCTCTCGCGCCCGCAATTTCAACTCGGCAACGGCGTCGCGCGTCTCCGCCATCGCGCCGACGCCGAGCCCCAACGCGTCGAAGGCGTTCATGCATCCGCTCGGAGTGCTGAACAGAACGCCGACGGGATGCATTTCCCATCCGTCGCCCTTGATGGTCTTCGTTTTCGCGGCGCCGAGCGACGCGCACGCGCGCGCCTCGCACAAATCGAAGAGTTTTCGATTCCCCGGAATGTCTCTCGCGAACACCAGTGTCCCGAGCATCATCGCCTCGGCGATGGTTCCGCTCTGACCCTCGGAGATGGAACTGTTGAGCAGAACCGTCGCATCGCTGATGTAACGCAAAACCGTCTCTCGGTCGACGCCCGGGAGCACGGTTCGATCGGATTCACCGCGCGCCGCGAACAATCGACGAACATTGTCCGCGTACGAGGCGTCGACGTCGGGACCGCACACCGTGAGGTGCGCTTTGATTCCGTTCGCGTTGTATCGGCGGAGCGCGTCTTCGATGTAACACACGTCTTTCACCGCGCGAAGCCCCGCCGGAAGAAATATGATGGGCATCGATTCAGAAATCACACCCGAATCCGCACGAAGTCCCGCGTGACGCTTGCGCTTGGAGGTTTCGCGCAAGGCGTCCGGAATGGACACGCCCTGCGGAATCAGTTTTGTCTTTGAACGGACGTCGGACTTGACGAAGTCTAACGATCCGCTCGGCGCCGCCTCAATCATGGATAACGAAAAAGAGACGACTCGCGTCGCGACGTCGACGCGTCGCCGAAACAGGTCCTCCATCTCTTTTGATTTGCGACAATCCACGTTGACGTCCGTGCCGCCGAGCACGAGAAACATCGGAGGAAGCAAATTTCGATACTCGCCGACGACATCGATCACGACGCCGCACTTGAACGCGTGTAAAACGATTATGAGATCGACGTTCATCGCGTTGATGACGTTGGCGATGTCTTCTTTCGCGTGTGGCAAATCCATGATTGAACGCGTGACGGCGACGATGTCGTTCGCCGAGAGATGCGATGCGATGCGCTGCATCGTCACGATGTTACCGCACTTTGCATTCGACAAGTCCTTCTGTGGGGTGATGCAGAGCGCGCGTTTCTTCGTGTCGCCGTATCCGTCGCCACCGACGGCGGCGCGAAAGCCGCTGAACGTGTGATGCATGTGAGGCCAAAACGAGTGCCGGTACCCCGCGCGCGCGATGGGCGAACTCGTCGCCCAACACCCACCCTTGACGACTTTTCTGTAACCGAACCATGGACAACTGTTTTCGCGATACGGAAAATCCATTTGAAATCCCGGAAATGGCAAAAACGCGGACGCCGTCCACTCCCAAACGTTGCCCATCATCTGTCGACATCCGCGCGCGCTGTCACCTTGCGCGAGCGCGGTGACGTCGACGGTGCCGCCTCTGACACCGTCGAGATTCGCGAGCGCGTGGGTGGGTGGATCATCTCCCCAAGGGTATGTCTTCCTGGGTTGTCCCGTTCTGCATTTCGGCGTCGTTCGAGCCGCAGCTTCCCACTCAGCCTCCGTCGGTAAACGAGCGCCGATCCAGTTACAGTACGCCTCGGCCTCGTACCAGGACACGTGACACACGGGATCTTGTGGACGCAATGGCCGTGGCTCCTCGTCGAAGTATCGACAGTTCCAGCTCTCATGCGCGGGCCTCTCGCCGCCGTCCTCGGTGAATTTAACCGTCGGCGAAGGAATCCAACCGAGCGGCGCCAAGAGCTCACCTGTGCTTCTTCGGCGCTGTAACCAGCGACACCCCTCGTGGCTCCACAACGATCTGTCGGA
>Ga0066861_10000478_pt1 | contig 12538 bp, 9 predicted proteins | sample ETN02SmetaG_3_FD_66434 | JGI IMG/M metagenome (GOLD analysis project Ga0066861, IMG submission 66434) | Marine microbial and viral communities from oxygen minimum zone, Eastern Pacific Ocean - ETNP2014F10-02SV257 | ecosystem: Environmental > Aquatic > Marine > Oceanic ... | reverse complement strand
ACAGGGGAGGCCCAGATATCCAGAATGCTGTCTTCTGGCTTATTGGGCAAGGCCGAGAGCAGGAGGCTGGTTCCAACTAGGTGGGGCATTACTGCAACCGATGATACACTGGGCAAGAGGCTCTGGGAGAGGGTCCGTGACCTTCCGTCGTTGGACAAGGTGCTCGTCTTTGAAGCAAGTTACCTGGACAACCACTTCCACATCATGGTCACTCCGGGGACGTGGGCCTTCCACATGATGGAGGCTTGGACGGGCGGCTCTCTTTGGTCGGACGGGGGCAGCGTTCTGGGGGACTGGGAAGAGGGGTGTCCTAGAACCAATTATGCGAGCAGGGTGACTGGAGCTTACTACTCCGCGAGATTGGGGGTACTGGAGTACCTTGATTCGATTGGTAAATCCGGAGCTTGTATGGTTTGGAGGGATATCGGCCCCGGTTATTGGGCGCCGGTTGGTGTCTGGCTTATTCGAGAGACCGTGAGGGAGGCTCTGAAGGGCAGGGGGAGGAGTTTCGATTCGGTGAATGAGGCGGTCCGATTCATCACGAGTAGGGTTTCCTCGCCTGGCGAATTGGAAAAATCGTGGTTCGTGAACAGGGGAATTCAGACGAGGATTGACTCATTCTAGTTGGACTTTCCAAGGAAGTCCCCTACTATCTCATTCTCTGCCTTGATTAGCTGCTCTGCAACTGTTGATTTGGAAAGGCCGAGCTTGCTTGCCAGGCCCCTTATGGATATCTTCTTCGGGGCCTCGTACCATCCGCTCTTGTATGCTAGCTTCACAATTCTGAATTGCTGTAGTGTGGGGCCGTTCTGGGCTATTCCCTCTGAATTTGTGGCCTTGGTGACCCTCTCTATGGGTATCTCCTCTCTGATGGATCTCAGGAAGGACACCATTGATGACTGCCTTCCCGCCACTTGGATCACGAGGCCATTACTGGTGAGATTCGATCCGGCCAAAATTGTCAGGTCTCCGTTTTCGAAGAAGCGCCCGATGAAATCCCTTGAAAATTCCACTGTTACGAGATGGTGTGTCAGGTAGTCCGTCTGCCATTCCTCGAGTATCTCTACTATCGTTACTCCAGAAATGCTGGTACCAGCCTGGGGGCAGATGCCATCCGCCGTGATACACTCAAACATCGCCCGTAAATTGCCTCTTTCTATTCCCAGGGTGCCCCTGTAGTCCCAGCTAATGCAGTTCATTGCAGCTACAGCTCGAGGATCGTGGATTATCGAGGGAGCGGCGCACTCAACTCTGACTGCCCTCATGGATATCCTCATCACCCCAGTGCATAGTGGAGGTTATCAAAGTGCTTCATAGGTGCTACTCCGCAATCAGTTACGTCTCCTTCGAGCTCTTTCCTCGGCATCGAGTATTGCCTTGGCTACTTCTGGAGAATACCCCATATCGGATAGTTTTCTGATTCCCTCTTCCTTCGGATCGGGATTCTGAGTAGCTGCCCTTTCACCTTCTGACATGGTTGATTCGACTTCCCATGTTCCATCTGAATAGCCACGTAGGGGAGAGTTGCGACTCCTTCTAGCCAGCACCGCAGCAGCTACTAGAAGTATGGCAGCACTTCCAACCATCAGGGTGGAGAATGCACTTCCCGTGACTGTGGCCAGTAATGCATTGGGGACATTGTCGTCCTCTACGGAATCCATGCAGCCGTCGTTGTCAATGTCTGTCGATCTATCTGAGATCCAATTCATTATTCCAACAGGGCAGAGGTCTCTCGAGTCAGGTACGCCGTCGTTGTCGTCGTCCAAGTCCTCCGTGTCGTCCATACAGCCATCTCGGTCCATGTCGACGGTCAAGAACTGCGTTGAAGGGCAGTCGTCGATCGGGTCGGGTACGCCGTCGTTGTCGTCGTCCCAGTCGTCTGTGTCAACACACCCGTCCTGGTCAACGTCATTCCATGTAGTAGATACCCATCCCGATGTTGGATCGTCCTCACAGTTGTCTGAGGGGGTTTCTACTCCGTCATTATCCAGATCGGTGTCTTCCGTTTCATCGTTGCACCCATCTACATCCAAATCGACACCTGGGCCAATTGGGGTGCTTCGCTTGCAAAGGTCGGCGTGGTCCAATATGCCATCGTTGTCGTCGTCAGCGTCCTCCATCTCGTCATGGCAGCCATCAGAGTCCCAATCAGTTATCAGGGTAGATTTCCAATTGGATAGCCCCATCAGGCAACTGTCGATTTCATCTGGGACCCCGTCGTTGTCGTCGTCTGCATCCTCTGCTAGGTCGTGACATCCATCGGCATCGAAATCCCCGGATGGCTCGGAGAACCATACTGTCATTCCCTGGGGGCATAGGTCGTTTTCATCTGGGACTCCGTCGTTATCGTCGTCTCTGTCCTCTGCTAGGTCGTGACACCCGTCTTGGTCATTGTCGAAAATTGGATCGGACCAACCAACCTCTCCCTTGGGACACTCATCTTCTGAGTCCTCGAACGGGTCGTTGTCGTCATTGTTGTCCTCATCGCCGTCTCTGCAGCCATCTCCATCGTGATCTTCTGCGAAGTCCGCCCAGTACTGTGCCCCATTCGGGCATTGGTCGAGGTGATTCTCTACGCCATCGCCGTCGGTGTCCGGATCCTCTGTGAGGTCATCGCAGCCGTCTGCATCGGCATCGAGGTATTCGCCAATGACCCCAGAGGGGCAGGCGTCCTCCGAGTCGGGAAGTCCGTCGTTGTCGTCATCCGTGTCTTCAGTGGAGTCTCGGCAGCCATCAGAGTCGTGGTCGGACTGGAAGTTCGATGTCCAATCGGTGTCCCCGAACTGGCAGTCATCGTCCCAATCGGGTATTCCGTCCATATCATCATCGTCCCAGTCGCCCTCGTTGACCAGATTTACGAGGATGGTGATATCGGCTGTGGCCTGTTCCATCGTGGATGAGGTTACCGAAACCGTGACTTCGAAGGACTGGTCTTGATTGACTTCCCTTAGGCTGGGTGCTCTCAAGAAGAGGTCCAAATCCGAGTTGATTCCTTCCACTAACGTGGTCGTGGGCTGGTAGTTCCCAGAGAAACCTATGTCGAAGAACCAGTTTGTCGGTACATCCGAAGAGTCTGCAATTACTATGTCGCTTCCGCCTGGAACGGTGATTCCCCTTAGTATGAAGTTGATTGTAGTAGCCTCTCCCGGATAAAGCGTGATCTCTTCCTCTTGGCTTTCAGCTAGATCTAGATCCATCTGATACACGTTCTCTGACCACATGCATACATCCCACTGGTCCTCTGTAACGGTCTCCGATTCCTCGCAGTCAGGGGTTGTCCACACGATGTCCCTGTTTGGCCAATCGAAGTTCACAATGGGCTGTGAGCCGGAGCTTATCCCATCCCCGAACACGCCCATCAGATTGCTTGTGCTCTGGGCAATTATCCTGGTGTTAATTACGCCATATGCTTCATCCAAGCTCTGTCCAAGTGGCAGTTGGCCGTTTTGATCGAGCTGGGGTGTTGTAATTCTGGTCCATCGGAGCTCTACGACTCCCTCTCCATCAGCGGCGTCGGGGGATGATTCGAACCATGTAACATGCACGGAGCCATCGTTATCGAAGTCCACTCTCGGGTTGGCGCCCCATGTCATGTCGGATCCCGGGACGAGTGAGTCTGTGACTACGGATACTGTGCTGAGGTCAAGTCCGTCTGCCTCGCCATCGAAGGGCCCGGCACGAGACAGGTCCATCTGCATGTAGTGCAATTGTGAAGGAGCGGTCCGGCTGTGCTCCTCGGAGCGGCCATCTACCCAGACGACGTGTACGTTTCCGTTGTCGTCGCTATTCACCTCTGGGCTGACGCTCCAGCCATGGCCGTTGGTGAGGCGGGTGTCGTTTACTATTACCAAGTGGCCGATAGTGCTCCAACCGATTCCATCCTGCCATACGTAGTCTACAGATGGTCCTGTGTCCTCCACATACTCTCCTGTTTCGGAGTCCACGCTGTGGCCCGGGTCGCCCATGCTCCAAGTGCTCCTTGGGTTGCTAATCATTGAATACGGATCAAGCACCGACAGGTATGTCTCGGTCGAGCCACTACTCGTCGTCAGCGCTATGATGGATTGGACTAGCGCGTTTACCTCCTCCGTGTAATTCGCGACCGGTATGGTGACGTCATCGACCCATGCTGCGTCATTCCCGACGCTTACGCTGCTGTCCTTGACATATGCCCACTTCAGCGTGTGCTGACCTAGGGAGACTGGGGTCGAGAAGTTCCCACTCTGGGAGCCGGACCACTGAGCAAGCTGAATGCCGTCCAGGTAGAACTTGAGGAAGTCGTAGCCCGCCTCAGAAGATACGTTGTAGGAGAAGCTGACAGTTCCGTTGGCTAGGACGCCTGTGAACTCGAGATTGGAGCTCTCCGTATGGGTGATTGCGCCTGATTGCGCGGAATATATTCCTGATATTGGCGTTGAAGGTGGGTTTGTGGATGAGACGTGGGTGTAGTCGGCTGATACGGAGGTCCCCCCGTCTCCATAGGTGTCATTCAGGAAGATGGTGTAGTTACCGGCACCGGTGAAGCTTACCAGAACCCCGCTGTATTGGTTGTACACTGAGCTACTGTTGAATGAGGCGACCGTGCCATCAGGAAGTAGGACGTCCATGCTGAACTCTGAAGCCCAGTTGTCCACATTCACCGTCAAGTCTACGGTCTCTCCAGCTGGTTGTGTGTAGTTGCAGGAAACTGAGTAGAAGGATGGGTTGCCTGTGGTCCCACCTATGTCGCACAGGTTCGCCTGGGAGTAGACCAGTCCATTGTCGGCTGCTTCAACTGACCACGCGTCCGAGGATCCTGATACCCCCCAACCATTTGTGAGGTAACCCGATTCGAAGTCGCCCTCGAAGTTGGCCATGTTGTCTGATGGGTAGAGGAACATCTCGCCTCCTGCGTCCTTTGTGGCTGTGGTTAGTCCGTCACAGGTTCTGTCTGCGAGGCCGGTGAAGTTTCCATTGCATTGTGCTAGGTCCATCATATGGGATCGTACATGGGTGTCGTTAGCCCATATGGTATTAGCACCGTAGGAAGTTGTTCCAGCTATGGGGATTGGAATAATCCCCGCATTGACGCAGGCGTCGTGAGCCTCTCTGATGCTCTGGTAGTCATCGGCTTCCTGTGCCTGGTAGCCATTGCCGGAACCGCCATATGGCCCTTCATCAGAAACAGGAATAATCAGCTTGGTCGCATTTGGGTTCCACGAGTGGTCTGCAGATGAGGGGGGGTTGCCGGGAGTCATTGACGAGTAATCCCTCCATGAGGTGCAGGCCCATGTCGATGCTGGACCCCACATCTCACTGTAGTAACCCCAGTCAGTGGGGATGCTGAGAGCGCTTTCATTGTAAACGGCCTCAGTGAGTGCCCTGATTCCGCCGGAGTTGTCTGTCGGAATTTGCCCGAGGTAGTCGGTTCTTGGTCCTGCGGTACCATTTCCACCAGTGGCGTAGCCGTCCTCGCAGTTCTTGTGTCCGGATGCATGGGCCATCTGTCCGCTCAGGGCATAGAGTGTCTCAAGAACTGTGATGCTCGCTGTCTCCAGCAGTGGCTTCACTCCTTGGAAATACTCGCCGCTGGTCAGGTTTCCTCCGTAGAAGACAGCGCACATGTCCTCCCACTCGGCGGTCATCGAACCAGATGTGTCAAGGAGCCCTACGTACTCAATCAGGCTTCCACGGGTGTCCTCCCATACCACGATAACAGTGTTGTTGGCGCCTATCGAAACTGCTGGGTTACCCTTGTACCCCAGTGCAGGGGTTACGAGTGTGTTGTTGATCACGACCTCGACCCCTCCGGTGGAGTTCATTGCAACCATCTTGTAGTAGATCAGCGGCGTTCCGAAGTAGAGTCCCTGAGGGTCGTACGTATCGACCCATACTATGTGCATAGCATCATTCGAGTCGACTGCGATGTCCGGGTCGTTGCGAATTCCAGTGCCATCGGCAATGATGTATTCGCTGGTGAGCGTCATGTTGTACACATCGCCCGTCGAGCCGTCTTGATCATCCTCGGAAGGGTCCAGTATTGAGTAAAGTATCTCGACATCAGTGATTGCCCAGACGATATGCGCGTTATTGTCGGAGTCGAGGACCATGGAGGGGCTGGAGACCTCTGTGTAGTTGCTCTGGCCGACTAGGGTGTTGGCAATGAGAACGGAGTCGATCCCGTTTGTGGAAATCAACGCATACTGTAGCATTGGTAACGAGCCATTCTCAATCCACACCAGGTGGACCCTTCCCTGGTCGTCCATGATTCCAGTTACCTCTATCGGGTTGGATGTGTTCAGGTTCGAGAGAAGCGCTTGCGTGGCTGCCTCGTCTGTGGTGTTGTTGGCGGTGTTGTACCTGGTTTGTTCTGGTTCGAGGGAGATGCTACCAAGTGACACCGAAGGAGCGAATAGAGAGGCTACTAGTATTGTTGCAATCAGAACTGACATCTGAGATTTGCCAGTATTTCTCTTGGCTGATATTCTATTGCTTCCGTCTGCGGTGGCTCGAACCATGCCACGGCAAGCGTGAATTGAACCAAAGTAGGCGTACCGGACATGTCCAACAGTGGTAGTAATTCACGCTAATTACGAGTTATGGAGTGCTTCTATCCTATCTTGGTGAATCTGCTCCCAAGGGAAGTGCCCTTCGCTCGTCGGTGATCTTCCGAAGTGCCCCCCTGAAGCCGTCTTTCGGTAGATGGGTCGCTTCAGGTCTAGGTCCCTGATCATCGCAGCTGGCCTCCAATCGAATGATTTCAGGAGCCTGTGAGAGAGCTCCTCGTCAGGGATGGCCCCGGTTCCCGAGGTGTCTGCGAGCAGGCTGATGGGGTGTGGGACTCCTATGGCGTAGGAAACCTGTATCTCGCATCGTTCAGCTAATCCGGATGCAACAACATGCTTGGCTGCCCATCTAGCATGATATGCAGCGGTTCTATCGACCTTAGATGGGTCCTTCCCGCTGAATGCTCCACCTCCATGCATACCCCCTCCGTATGTGTCCACTATGATCTTCCGACCGGTGAGCCCGGCATCCGAGTAGGGGCCGCCTGGGTCTGCGAACCTCCCCGTGCCATTGACTATCAGCTTGTAGCCGGAGGAAATCCAATTCCCGGGTATCGCATGCTCGACTACGTGCTTGCGTACCTGCTCATGGACGAACTCTTGCTCTGCGTCTACATCCCCCCCGAATCGGTTCTTGAGCGCGTCATCGTGCTGGACGGCGACAACGACTGTCTGTACGTGACTCGGATTGCCCTCGGAGTCATACTCAACGGTGACCTGGCTCTTTCCGTCTGGGCGAATCCATGGGATCTCGCCGCTCGCTACTATCATATCCAGTCGTCTGCATATTCTCTGGGCCAAGGCTGCGGGGAGCGGGAAAAGCCTGCCATCCATCCCCGGTGTGCCCTCTGTCTCCTTGCATGCATAGCCGAACATTATGCCCTGATCTCCTGCCCCCTGGGAGTCCATGTCGCCATCGACCCCCTGGCTGATGAATCGGGACTGGGTCGTTATGAGTACAGTCACCTCACAAGTCTCTGAATTGGTCGCATCCATGCCTATGGAATGATCGGTGTATCCTATTTCGCTAGCGGCTCTCCTTGCTATCGACTCGTATTCCTCGTCGCTGATTTCACCTGCCAGCGTTACCTCTCCCGCCAGTACGATGTAGGACCTTTCCTTGGTCCCCTTAACCAGTGTCTCGACCGCGACTCTTGCATTGGGGTCAATGGTCAAACAAGCATCCAGTATTGAGTCAGATATGGAGTCACATAGCTTGTCAGGATGGCCGGCCGTTACAGATTCAGCCGTCTTAGCTGGAGGTAGCCGCTCTGCCATGGCTCCGGGGGGGGAGGTTTGCTCATGAGTGTTGTTGGACAGTTTCATTCTTCTTCGATAGCAGCCGCCATTTCCTTTTTTGCTCGCATTTTGCGATTCTTTCGCTTCTTGTACCATGGATATATCGGCCATTTGGCCCAACCCGATATTATTGTGCCAAAGAATGCGATAAGAAACGCCACCATTGGCAGAAGTGCTTCCTCGTCCTCCCCGAAAATCAGGCCCTCGAGGAACAAACCGTCTGCCAGCAAGACTACCCACAAAGAGCCAGTTGTAATGTGGATCCATCGCCAAATCTGATTTCCATTCCAGGGGCCAATGAATTTGAATCGCCCTTCCGACTTGCTCTTCCTTTTCTTGTACCATGGGTAAAGGGGCCATTTGGAAAACCCTGTAATTACGACTGGAACCAACAGGAGGACGAACAAGGCATCCTGGAACGGGAGGCCCATAACCTCCCTTTCGGTTAGCGCCTCACCAAACACAATCTCGATCAACATCAAAGGAACTCCGAATAGAAGTTCGGCTAGCCACAATGTAGCGAATGTGATGTGTGTCCAACGCCAAATCTGGTTAGGGGTCCAAGTCATGCCTTCCGGTTTTCTTGTGGATTAATAACAATATGCACTGCATCGGAGATTGGAATGAAAAGGATGCAGTGTTTCCGGCAATCATGGGGGGTGTGGAAGCAGAGTTGGTATGGGCCGGCTCTCGGGAACGCGCAGAGCTGCTTCTGGCTTCAATTAAGCCGGATGACCCGGATTTTTTCCAAGGTGAGATCGTGGATGTAGATGGTGCGTCTGAGTTGAGGATAGTCGTTTCCACGGAGAGCCTCTCCGGCGTGAGGTCAACGATGGATGACATCCTGGCTTGCCTCTCGGCCGTGGAGTCGAGTCTGGACGCACTAGGCGAAGAATAGTTCTTCTCGGCCCCCTTCTCCGCACTGTCATGAAGCAGGGGCTGGTCTGGGAGGAATATGTCGACGACGCCCATTTGAATATGAGATATGATGTCCTCAGAGAGGGGCTCCCCAGGGGTACGGAGCATTACCCCGGAATAGACGAGGACCCTACGACGAGTTTCCTTTGTTTCTATGAGAACGGTGAGCTCATTGGGTGCTCCACATTGCAGGTGGATGGTAGGGATGGTTGCAAGTACAGAATTCGAGGTATGGCAGTATCACCCGGTTTTCGCAATCGGGGGATTGGTTCTAGGATAGTGAGGGGCCTCCAAGAGCATGCTACTCAGAATGGCTCGGGGATTTGGTGCAACGCCAGAATAAAGGCAGTAACAATGTATGAGAGGTGTGGTTTCAAAATTGTCTCGGACATATTCGAAATAGAGGGAATTGGCCTTCATTACGACATGGAATGGAAGAGTGATTGATTGGAGCACGGGCCGGGATTTGCACCCGGGTCCACGGATCTGCAGTCCGTTGCATAGCTGCTCTGCCACCCGTGCAGCAGCCCTGCGACTCGCAATCCTCTCTTGAAGGCTATCCGAAGCACTCCATACCTTGATGGTCGTCCTGCCACTCGTGGGGTGCATGCCGGAGATATCCTCTAGGTTCGATGGGTTGGGTGTCGGTTTCGCCCCTTATCTCCAGCCTCCCGGTCCCGAGGTTGTGCGCTGGACTGTCGGGGAACCGGGGTTCTCGACACCCGATGAGATCCTCAATGCGGCGATCAAGGAGCTGGAAGAGGGGAATACGAAGTACACTCGTGGCGCTGGCTCTATGGAACTGTGCCAAGCGGTGGCCGACTATCTCTCGAAGCACCATGACATAGTCGTGACAGCGGAAGACGTAGTGGTCACACCGGGAGCCAAGCAGGCCATGCTTTACTCATTCCTGATTACCACGATGCCCGGTGATGAGGCTATCCTTCTGGCTCCCTCATGGGCATCCTACGAGCCCATGCTCGAATTCATTGGCGCGGTCCCAGTTCACGTACCTGTGAGGAAGGAGGACTTCCATCCGGACCTCCAGGCGATACGTGATGCTGTTACTGACAAAACGCGGATGATACTCCTCAATTCACCCTGTAACCCCACAGGTGCCGTTTTCACTCCTGATGAGATTCAGGGCATCCTAGATATTGCAATAGAGCACGATCTCTGGATTGTGTCCGATGAGATATACTCGCGAATGGTTTGGGTGGATTGGCCGCACGTGTCCCCAGCTGCTCTGCCGGGGGGCAAGGAGAGGACCATCGTAGTGAATGGGTGGTCGAAATCTTGGGCGATGACAGGGATGAGGCTCGGATTCTTGACAGGTCCCCGCAATGCTGTGAAGGCTGCGGTGAAGAGCCAAGCAAACTCAGCCTCGCACGTCCCCACATTCATGATGGAGGCTGCAAGGGTGGCACTGTCTTGCGATGATGCAGTCATGAAGTTCAACCGGGAATATCGCAAGAGGAGGGTGATGATGAGGGACGGGCTGTCGGCGTTGCCTGGAATTAGGGTCGTCGAGCCGGAAGGGGCCTTCTACATCTTTGCTGACATCACTGGAACGGGGATGAGCGACACGGAGTTCGCTGATGGTGCACTGGAGGCTGGTGTTCAGTTGATTCCCGCCTCCCTTGTCACAGGTGGGGAGGGTTTCATTAGGGTGTCTTACGCAACTGATGAAGAGGCCATAGAAGAGGGGCTCGATAGGCTACGAAATTGGCTGTTAGATGAGTGAGTTTGAAATTGCGGCAGGTTCCCAGTCTGCACATGAGCGGCGAAGAGGCGAGAGGAAGGCACGTCCTTTTGGACTATGTCGGGTACTCTTCCCCCGTTCCAGATGACGGCAAGTGGATGCTCGCTGTCATGAGAGAGGCAGTGCAGGAGTCGGGAATTAGAGAGGTGCACTCACACGTCGTGAGCTTCGACGGTATTGAGAGCCCCCCCGGCTTTGCCGCAGTGGTGTTAATCGATGAGAGTCACGTTACGGCCCACTGCTACTCTGACTCTGGTTTGCTGGCCATAGATGTGTTCACCTGCGGGGAAGACTCTCCGGATGGGGTCGCTGATTACATCAATAGCTCCCTTGAGGCCGAAGCTGAGGGAATTCGTCTAATCAGGAGGGAGAGTGTCCCTAGGTTCTTTTCGGGTGATTGAATGAGTATCAGGGAGTTCATGGACGAGCACTATCTCCACTTCAACGCAGGGGAGTTGGCTAGGTGTTCCTCGTCTCTCAGGGAGTTCCTGGACGGGGGGGGCAGGCTCATGGTCACTCTGGCAGGGGCGATGTCGACTGCAGAAATGGGCAGGAGTCTGGCACCCGCGATCAGGGCCCAGAAGGTGCATGCGATTTGTTGCACAGGGGCCAATCTTGAGGAAGAGGTTTTCAGCTTGGTTTCACGTTCCAAGTACGAGAAGATTAGTAACTGGAGGGACTTGACCGCACAGGACGATGCCAACCTCAGAGATAGGGGAATGAACAGGGTCACCGATGTCGCTATCCCCGAAGAGTCATTCAGAGGACTCGAGGAGTCACTGATGGCTTTGTGGGAGGATGCCGAGGCCGCAGGGGATAGCAGATTCCCACACGAGTACCTGTATGACCTGCTTCTGCATGGGGGTTTGGATTTCGACTCCTCCCCTGAAAAGTCATGGCTCATGGCTGCCGCAGACGCCAATCTACCAATATTCACACCGGGATGGGAGGACTCCACGCTTGGCAGCATATTGGCTGCGAGGGTTTTGGATCGATCATTGAAGGACGCTTCGATAGTCAAGGGTGGTTTGGAGGCAATGCAGTCCCTGGCAGACTGGTACAGGGAAGATGACTCGCCCACCGGAATACTGCAAGTAGGGGGTGGAATCTCAGGTGATTTTGCCATCTCAGTGGTTCCGATGCTGAGGCAGGATGTAGGGATGGACGTCCCACTGTGGTCTTGGTTTGCACAGATATCGGAATCCAAGGCCTCCTATGGCGGTTACTCGGGCGCCCCTCCCAATGAGAAAATAAGTTGGGAGAAAATAGACGTCGCCACCCCTAGGTTCATGATTGAGTCAGATGCCACAATCGTTCTGCCGCTACTCCTGGCAAGTCTTCACTAGTAGTCGGGGAGGCTTGCGTAATTGACGCATTGCTCGCTTATTCTGAGAAGTTGATTGTACTTGGCAGTACGGTCCGAACGAGCTGGTGCTCCCGTCTTAATTTGGCCTGCATTGGTCCCTACGGCAATATCAGAAATTATCGAGTCGGCTGTCTCCCCGGAGCGGTGGCTGATTATGGTCCCAAAACCTGCTTCCTTGGCCATCTGGATAACCTGTAGGGTTTCGGTAACCGTACCAATCTGATTGAGTTTGATTAGAATGGCATTTGATGCGCCAATCTCTATTCCCTTGGAGAACCTGTCTGCGTTTGTAACATACAGGTCATCGCCAACAATCTGCACCCTGTGGCCCTCTCTGGAAGTGAATTCTACCCAGGAGTCCCAGTCGTCTTCACCGAAGGGATCCTCGATTGAGACGATGGGGTACTCGTCCAGCCAAGAGGAGTAAAGGGCGCCAAGTTCGGAGCCAGTCAGGACTCGTCCGTCGATGTGGTAACCATCCTCCTCGAGGAACTCCTGTGAAGCGACATCGAGTGCTATTGACACCTCGTCACCGGGCTTGTAGCCAGCGGCGGATATCGCGTTTACGACATACCTGAGTCCCTCTTCGTTTCTTGGTAGGTCGGGGGCAAAGCCGCCCTCATCGCCGACCCCACCGAGCAATCCAGC
>Ga0066861_10000474_pt1 | contig 12578 bp, 8 predicted proteins | sample ETN02SmetaG_3_FD_66434 | JGI IMG/M metagenome (GOLD analysis project Ga0066861, IMG submission 66434) | Marine microbial and viral communities from oxygen minimum zone, Eastern Pacific Ocean - ETNP2014F10-02SV257 | ecosystem: Environmental > Aquatic > Marine > Oceanic ... | reverse complement strand
AAAACTGCCTTCGCGCGAGCTCGGTGGACCTCGACAACAGCGTTCGCATCGCTCCGACGCGATCTGACGCGCGGTGAAGCCTTCGGAGGCTTAGAAGTGAAACGCGGTGCTCCGCGCGGAATCCGGTGTTCGCGTCGCGTCGACGATGCCCGAGATGGGCGGCGATGGGAAATCGTCGTCCACAAACGACACGCGTGCGTCGTCTCTCGCGCCGTCGTCGACGTCTTCGTCGGGCGTGTCGTACCCTTCGTCGATGTCCGAACGCGGCGGCGACGGCGACGACGACTGTTCGACTTCCTCGCGAGGCGACGTCTCGGGAGCGTCATCGTGCGACGCGATCGCGCGCTCGACGGCGAGCATGAACTCGCGAGGATCGGTTCCCGACGATTTACGAAGCTCTCGAACCATGTGCGCGAGCATGTCGCACTCGGCGTCGACGTGCGCCAGCCTTTGCCCGCGTTCGTCGCGTTCGCGTTCGCACGCCTCCAACTCGTGACACGTCGCTCGAAACTTATCGCGAAGCGTCCCCGCGCGCACGAGTTGCTTCTCCAGACGAAACACCTCATCGCGAAGTCGCTGTTCAGACGCGCGAAGATCGTCCATCGCGTCGCGCTGCGTCTCGACGCGGACGACGAGCTCGGCGCGTTCCTCAGTCGCCTCCTTTAATTTTCTTCGCAGCGTGAGCTTCTCATCCGCCTCCTCGTCGATGATGGCCTCCGCGGTGGCGTACGCCCGCGCGTTTTCGCGCGTTTTCACCTCGAGCGCGCGCAAAGTTTCGCGCGTCTTGGTCAACTCCCCCTCGAGCTCCACCGCACGTTCGTAAGCGAGCGTTCGCTCCCGCCGAGTCGACTTGTATTGACGCATCAACAAACCGACATCCGCGTTCCCTTTCGCCGCGCTCTCGCACAGTTTCCCCCATGCGCGATGCAACGCCACCGATGCATCTTCCGGCGCGCGCGTCGTCGTCCCAACGCTCGCTTCCACCGCCTCCGACGTCGTCTTTCGCACCGTCGCGGCGACCCGCGCGTGTCGAAGCGCTCGATTTTCCCGTCTCAACCGTTCATTCTCCTCTCGCAGCGCCTTTATCTTTCCCTCTCGCGCGCGCACCTCTAATTTCAACGCCGACGCGTGTCTCTGCGCCATCCGCGCATCCTCTCTCGCGATATCCGCCATTCGTTCGGCGTCCTTCGCTCGCGCGTCGTCTTCGGCGTCGCCGCGTCCCGACGCGCGGCGGTCCTCCCCTCTCGCGCGTCGCGCCTCCGCCACCGCCTCGACGAGCGACGCGGCTCGCGCGCGCGCCGGCATCTCCTCCATCACGGCCCTCTCGCGCGCGTCCTCGCGCGTCGGCGTCGCCTCCTCGTCGTCATCGAACGGTCGATTCGTCGTCCCCGCGAACGAACCGTCATCATCATCCCTCGCCGTCTCCGCCCTCTCGCCCGCGTCCTCGCCCTCGGGCGACAGTTGGCGCAACACCCGTTCGAGGGCCGCGCTCGACGTGCCCTTCGGAAGGTCGAAGCGCGCGCGAAGCGCCTCCATGGCGTCGACGTCTGGCGTCAGCTCGTGTCACATTCAAATCTTCATCCCGCGACGCCTCCGTCCCCGCGCGCGCGCGCGCCTCGCGCCTCGCGGTCGTCGCCGGCTCGACGCGCGTCTCGACCGACCGTCGCCCGTCGTTCGACGCTCGGCGACGAGAGACGACGCGCGCGCGGCGGACGCGGTGCCGCGTTTGAAATCATCAAAATCATTCGCGCGCGCCATGTCGACGCGTCGTCGCGAGTCGGCGCGCTCGGCGCCGTCGACGTCGCGCGCGGACGTCGCGGCGCGTCGGATGTGCGCGACGTTCGCGTCGATCGAACTCGCGGAGGCGTCGAGCGGTGATTCGTGTCCATTCGCGGTTCGATTCAACGCCGCAGCCGACGCGCGCGGGACGTTCGTCGCCATCGGGGATCAAAACGGAACGGTGACGGTGTCGGACACGACGAGGGCGTCGTCGATGAGCCCGCGTTGGACGGCGTCGGCGCACGAGAACGCGGTGTTCGACGTCGCGTGGACGTGCGACGACGCGCGCGTGCTCACGGCGAGCGCCGATACCACGGCGGCGATGTTCGACGTCGAGACAAAGGTGTTGAGCGCGCGGTTTGAAGGACACGACGCGAGCGTCAAGGCGTTGGCGATGAGACCGACGAATAGGGACGTGTTCGCCACCGGTGGGCGAGACGGGCGGTTGTTGGTGTTCGACGCGCGCTGCTCGACGCGGGTCGTGCGCGAAAACGAGGACGCGCCGTATCTTTCGCCGAAGAAGGCGGTTCGGTACGCGCACAAGGCGCACACGCCGGGGGTGGGGAGACGTTCTCGACTGCACAGCGTCACGTCGGCGGCGTTCGATAACGGCGGCGACGTGTTGCTGAGTTCGGGAGGATCGGACGGGCTGGTGAAGATGTGGGATTTGCGTCAGATGAAGAGCGCGATCGGCGCGCTCGAGGACGCGGGAGACGATGAGTACGTCCGAGGTTCGTTTCACGACGCGGGTCTCGGTGGTCGTTTCGGCGGCGAAGGCGGCACACGCGCCGGTGGCAAGCGTCCGAGAGGCATCTCCGGCATCGCGATCGACCCGACGTCGTCGCGCGTCGTCGTGTCGTACGTGGACAATCACATGGCGATATTCGACGCGAACGACCCCAGAGGGAAGCCGATTCGACACTTTGTCGGTCATCGATCGACGTCGTTTTACGTCAAGCCGTGCTTTTCCCCGGACGGCGATCACGTCGCGTGCGGATCGCTCGACCACGACGTGCACATTTGGAACGTGCGTCGCGCGAACGAAGCGTCGATTCGTCTGAAAGGACACACGGCGGGCGTGAATTGCGTGCACTGGTCGAAACGTCTCGACGCATTGGCGTCATGCGCCGACGACGGCGCGACCAGACTCTGGCGCGTCGATCCTTCCCGAGCGTCCGAGGTATCGCCGCCGCCGACGTTCGCCAGACGTCGATCGAGACCGACCATGCATCCGCGAATCCTTCGTGCGCTCGGTCGCGACGTCGACGCGTCTTTCGGCGTCGACTCGCCACGTTCACCCGGCGACTCAATCGATCGCGCGGATCGATCGGAGATTCGGTCTCTCGGTGATTCCGATTCGCCGCGCTCGTCCGGCGCGCCGTCGCCGCCGTTCCCGCCCGTCGCGCCAGGCGCGAAAATTCGGAAAATCACGCGCGCGAGCGCGGGCTCGCCCCTGTGCGCCGAAGACGTCAACGTTCGCGCGCGGTGACCACCGTCTCGCATTCTTTCCCTCGCTCGCCGCCTCGTACCCTTCGCCGCCTCGCATTCTTTCCCTCGGCTCGTCCGCGTTTCGCGTCTTGTACCACACACACACGGGACGTTCGCCCCGCGCGATCAGAAATCGTCATTGCGCACCGCCCGCGCGCGCGCGTCGCGAGTCTCGCGACGATGGACGCGCGCGATGAAGAACGCGTCCCTCTGACGCTGCGGGACGCGTCGACGATCGACGTCGGCACGAATTACGGCGATGAACGCGTCGACGATGCGGAAATGGGTGTTCGTGGGCGTCGCTTCCCTCGTCACGCGCGACGGCGCGTCCTTCGCCCTCGGCAAGTACAACTACCGCCACGGCGGGAGGCGACAGACGCGGCTCTTGACGCTCTCGACGGCGTGTTCGCCGCTCGAATTGTTGCGCTTCGACGTCGGCGACTGGCAAGGTGAAGTCGGCGCGAGAATCGCGCTCAAAGGATTAGATAATGAATTATTGTTCTCGTACGCGAAGGAAATGCGCGAGACGATGTGCGGGACGTACGAGGTGAACGTCACGATTGGCCGCGGAGAGCAATTCGGATTCTTCTTGTATCCAAAGCGCTACCACAAGCGCGGGAGAGGATCAATCACAGAATACGAGGCGCAGTTGGATGTGGGGTGTGCGAAACCGGGCGCGTTTGGCAATTGGGATCGATGTCCGCCGAACGCCACGCCGAGCGCGATGGCGATGTATGGGACGGAGTGTTCGCAGAGGTTTGTCGTGCACTACGCGAAGCGTAGCGGGATGCGGGGCACGGAAATCTTCCAAAATCGAGTCTTCAACGGTCAGACGAACTTTGTGTGGGGTGGGTGCGGAAATGGGTGCGGGGACTATCAGCCGCCGGCGTGCGCGGTGTGTCAAGGGGGCGAATGCGTGCAAAATCATGAGTGTGTGGCGTGTGCCCCCGGGACGAACAATACGCTTGGCGACCAGCCTGCGGGTCCCGACACTGTGTGCGAACCGGTGTTGTGCATGGCAAACGAGCGCGTGTCGAATCACTCGTGTGTCTCGTGTGGTCCCGGGAGCGTGAATGATGCCGGGGATGACGCGTCCGGAAGCGACACGCAGTGCGACGCCATCCTGTGCGATATTCATGAACACGTCGTAAATCACAATTGCGTCGAGTGTCCGCCGGGCTCGGAAAACCAAGCGGGAGACGATTCTTCCGGTGCTGACACGATGTGTGACGCCATTTTGTGTGCGGTGAACCATCACGTCGTCAACAATGCGTGCGTGGCGTGTCCGGATGGCCACACGCACGACGCGGGAGACGACTCCACGCTCGCGGACACTTCGTGCACCGAAGTCACGTGCAGCACCGACGAACGCGTGGTGAACCATGCGTGCGTGCCGTGTCCGCCGGGAACGGTGAATTTTGCCGGCGACGGCGCGAGTGGGAGTGACACGCAGTGTGACCCGATTTTATGCGGCGTGAACACACACGTGAGTTCGAACACCTGCACGCCGTGCGGACCAAATCTCATACGCGCTGCGGGCGACGACGCGAGCGGTCCGGACACTGCGTGCGAGACGCCTCCGCCGCCGGCGTTAACCAACTTACCGGACGCCGTTACCCCGCCAGCAGCGAATCACGGAGGTAACGGTTATTACGGAGTCACCATCAACTCCGATCCGGGCGCAAACGTCGGTCAATTCTCAGTCATCTCCACTGTGTACGGCACGTCAGTCGTGCGAGACGTGAGACACGTATCTTGGTACGAGTTCCGCAGACACTCGCGCAAGGCCAACGTGCACGCCTTGTTCACCAACCAGGACCGTACGAAGAATTGGTTGCAGAGCGCCAACGTGGCGTATCTATTCACGCTCAGATCGCTCGTCGGTCAGGGCGTCGTCGTCGCCGTGGGCAACAAGCGCATTTACCACAACCCCACGCACAATAGAAACTCCGAAGTCACCAAAGGACCGTGGACGTACGATGCGTCCGGCACTCCGGGACAGATGGTTGCTCTCTTAGCCAACACGTGGACGCCGAACACGTGGCCCGACACGTACGTCGTCAACCCGTTCGCCATCGACACGACGACTGGCAGGTTCCGGGTCCGCATCGCTCGCGTCGATTCCAGACGAGGCAATCCTTGGGGTTGGGGTGACAACGACATTCGCGTCGTCTACGCCGGTTTCCGTTTCGACGCCGCGAGCAACGCGAACGACGTGCTCGCCATCGGCGAAATCCGCGTCCCGCCGCCCACCTCCGACGATCCGCTCCGCACCTACTCGAGCGTCGTCCTCACCCACAACCTCAACCGCCTCGATTACCAATGTCTCGCCAACGTCAGGATCGACACCAACTCCGCGCCGTCGCGCGTCATCGCCGTCGAGTGTCAAGCCGGCACTTCGACGAACATCACCTTCACCGTCGCCGACGGCTTCCGTCGCCGGTGGGACAATTGGTCCGAGCGCGACAACGTCTACGTCCAGTACATGCTCGTGCCCGTCTCCGGCGCACCGACGATTCAACCCGATCCCCTCTTCGGCGTGCCCACCATCGTCGGACGTTGACACTAATAACGACAATAATACCGTACCCAAATGTACCCGACACTGTATGCCCGTCCACCCGTCCACCCGTCTGTTCTTTCAAATGCACGCGCGCAACCGTCACCGAGTCCCGACGCGTCACACGCGCGCGCGCGCCATCGTCTCGACCGACCGCTTCGCGCGCGCGACGCGGAACGACGCGTTCGTTCGTCTCGTCTCGCGCACCGCGCGCGCGCGCGAGCGGCGACGAGCCGGCGGGCGCGACGAGACGACGGACGGGTGTGATTTCGTCCCGAGAGGACGTCGATGACGATGCGCGCGTTGATGCGACAGACGAGCGAATTGGACGCGCTCGACGCGCACATCGCGGCGGCGACGGACCCGATGGTTCCTATGGAGGATGAGGGCGTCGCGACGGCGTCGGTGACGCCGGCGAAAGGCGTGGGGGCGTTGACGGTGAAGACGGGGCGGGACGGGACCGGCGAAGACGACGAGAAGAGGGCGAAGAAGGCGTTTTCGATCGCGCTCGAGGAAGAGATCGAGCACATGCACGGTCGAGAGTGTGCGACGCCGGCGACAACGTCGAGCGCGGTGCCGTTGCACGCGGCGGTGGCGAGAGGGGACGCGGCGGCGGCGAGAGCGTTGGCGCCGGGACGGGGCGATGTCGACGTCGGTGGAGGGGACGAGGGAGAGGGCGCGAATTGGCCGCCGTCCAAGGGACCGTTGGAGCGCATCGAGTCGTACGATGGTTTGTCGATGCGTCGACGGGAGATTGGATTGGACGCGCGAAATGAACACGGCGACACGGCGCTCATCGTGGCGTGCGCGTTGGAAGACGGCGATTCGTGCGCGGAGATGGTGAAGATTTTGGTCGATGCCGGGGCGAATTTACACGCGGTGTCGAATGGTTACGCCGCCATACACTGGGCATGTCGATTCGGTCACGTCGATGCGGTGGCTTACATGACGAACGCGTCCAAGGCGCGAGGCGAGACGGTTCGCGTGGAAAACATTCGCGCGGGCGACGGATCGACGCCGCTTCTCGTCGCGGCCGAATATGGGCAGATGAACGTCATTCGATGGCTTCTCGCCAACAAAACCGTGGACGCGATGGCGCGCGACGCACAGGGCCAGGACGTGTTCGCCGCGCTCGGGTCGAAGATGCGTCGACAGAGTCAGTCGGCCAGGAGAGATCTGCGAGCGGAGATTTTCGCCCTCGTGCCCTCCTTGCGTCTGGCCTTCATCTCGCACCCAGATTGCGAAGAACACGTGTCATTCAAGCCGCATCAAGAGAGTCCCGAGCGCATACTCGCCATCTTCGAGGAACTCGAGCGCGTGACGCACCGAGGTGAACTCGAAGCCGACGAATTGGAAAAAGTAACCGCCTTTGCCGCCGCGGATCCGCACGAGATTCTTCGCGCGCACTCGGAGGAGTACGTGCGCGTGTTGGCGAAACTGAGCGATCAAGTCGGCGGCACGCCGATCGCGTTCACGCCGTACTGTCAAAATCAAAAGGGTGTTCCGGAAAAGTTTCAAAAACCCGCCGAAAATAGCGACACGTTTTTTTCTCCGGGAACGCTCCAAGCGGCGCTTCGCGCGGCGGGAGGCGTCATACACGCCGTGAACAGAGTCATCAAGGGTGAAAACAGGAGCGCGTTCGTGTGTTGCCGCCCGCCCGGTCACCACGCCGGCGTGGACGGCGCCACGGACGGCGCACCGTCGAGTGGGTTTTCCATTTTGAACAACGCCATGATCGGTACGTTTGTCGGGTTTCACGCGCGCGTGTGTTTATTCGTTTTTGTTCGGACGTCGCACGCATGACTCGTACGCCGCGCCATGCGTATCGAGTGATGATGCGCGTCCCAAAACAACATCCGCCTTTTTTGACAGAGAGAACCGAGCGTGGCTCTGCTGACAGATACGGGCGGGACATTGTTTGTCCGACGCGCGACTGACTCGACCGACCGACCGACTGACGACGTTTCTCTACCTCTCTTACTTCGCAGGCGCGTTACACGCGATCGATGAACTCAAGTGCGCGCGCGTCGCCGTCGTCGATTTCGACGTACACCACGGGAACGGCACGGAGGAAATCGCCAGGCACTGGATCGCGAAACGGCGCGTGAGTGGAGAACACCGTCGCCGTGGGTCGCCAGATTTATTCTTCGCCTCCATCCATCTCGCCGACGACGGCACGTCGTCCGGGATCAACTTTTACCCCGGCACGGGCGTGCGCGACGATTTGGTGAATAACATCGTCAACGTCGTCGTGCCGCCGATGTGGTTGGCCAAGGGCGCGAGCGCGCACGCCAACGCCGAGACGGGTGAACGCGCGAGGAAAAGGACGAAGCGGTTTAGCGACTCGGACGAAAACGCGTCCCAGACCGCCGCCAAGCCGACCGACGCCGACCGACACCAGGGCGGTCGATTGGAATGGATGAAAGCGTTTCGCGAGCGTTTGATCCCGGCGCTGCGCGCGTTCGGGCCCGAACTCATCGTCATCTCGGCGGGATTCGATGCCGCGGCGAGCGATGTCGGTAATCTCGGCGTCGACCCCAAGCGAAACACGCGACACCAAGGCGTGAACCTTCGTCCCGAGGATTACGAGGACATGACGAAATCTCTCGTCAACGTCGCCAACGTATGCGACGGTCGCGTCGTGTCCATCCTGGAGGGCGGATACGGACACTTGGTGAGCGCGCCGAGCGGGAAGGACGACACGGCGACGGTGACGCTCGCGCGCGACGGATTCGCGAAGTGCGTTCGCGCGCACGTCAAGGCGCTCATCTGATGCGCGCGTGTTTTTATTTGATCTGTATTTGCATTGCATACCGTTGTACATAATGTAAGAAATAAGGAATCAATCACATCGACGATGACGCAGTCGCGCTCTCGCGCAACGCGTCAATCTCTTTGACGAACGCGCGTCCTATGACATCCGCCTCGGGCGTCGCCTCCGGATCGACGACGAGCGTCAGGCGAAGTCGTCCCGCGTAACTCAGCGCGCTCACCTGGTTCACGAGATTCGAACACGCGAATACGATGTCTCGCACGCGAGATCCCATGAAGACGATGGGCTCGGTCGGTCCCGGCACGTTCGTGAACACCATGCTGTGACGAGTCATGTAATCGAAGACGACTTGACGCTGCACGCTCGGACCCGCGGCGTCGACGACTGCGTTGAGCGCGCGCGTGACGTACGGTTCGGGCGACCGTTTCATGAGATTGCACGTCTTTTGCGCTCGTCTCAATCGCTCTGCCGCGGACATGACGCCCATGGGTAACGCGAGGGAGACAAAGGTCCAGTTGTTGGTCAGCGCGCCGCGGACGCGGTCGGGAAACGCGTACAGCGTCGCCGCGCGCACGCGAGGCTTCTTCGTCGCACTCGGATCGCCGACCCGTTTGAGATACTTTTGAATCGCGCCCGCGAGCGCGGCGACGACGATATCGTTCACCGTGCACCCGCTCGCGTTCTTTATCGCTTTGACGTCCTCCATGGAGACGGGCGGACAGACGACGACGCGACGCTTGCCCGAAAACGCGTACGGCGGACGAGAGCCCTTAAACACCGTCTTCGTGTCGTACGGTCCCGCCGCGGTGAGCACTGCCTTGAAGAAACCGTACGCGCACACGAAGATGAACGTCACGCACGCCCAGAGAAGGGCGAGAAACGATCGAGACGTGCGCTCGCGTCGTTGAAAATCCAACAGGCGCATCTCGCCGCCGTCCAACGCGGTGGAAATCTTCTTCAAAACGTTCACGAGCGCGATGCCGTCGCCGATGGCGTGACTGACGCGCAACAGCACAACCGGTGGTTCCGGAAACCCCTCGTTCTCGCCGTCCCACGCCTCGCCGCCCTTCTTTCTCGTCACCACGACGCAGTCCCACAACGGCGCGTTCGGGTCCAACGGCGTCAACGTCGCCTCGTTCGTCACCGCGATCAACTCCTCCACCGTCGCCACCTCGACGCGTTTCACTCGCTTCAACCACCCTCCATCGTCCACGCGCTCCCAACGCAACCGCCGAAGCGTCTTCTCGCTCCTCGCGTCCGCCGCCGTCGCTCGACACCCGAGCTCGGGAAACGACGCCAACGCGCGCGCGAACGTCTCCAACGCCGCGTCGTCCGGCGCGCGCTCCAGATAAAACGACGTGACGAGCGGAAAATCAGGCGCTCGCGCCTTGGGCGGAAACGCCCCACCCACGAGCGTCGCGCGCGCGAGCGTCTCCGTGAGCGCGTTCATCACCAGTGACGACTTCGCCCCGGCCGACGCCGACGCCACCATCTCGCGCCCGCGTCCACCGCCACCGCGCGCGTCGTCGCACCGCGAATCTCCTCTTTTTCGACGCGTCCTCGCGCGCGCGAACCGTCGTCGTCGTCTGACGAATCTCGGCGCGTCAACGGCCGAGCCCCTCAGATCGCGCCCGTTCGCACCGACGCCCCCTCGATGGCGACCGCGATCGTCGAGACGCCGAGCGCGGTGCGTGCGCGCGAGACGCGCGAGAGAGCGTCGCGCGCGCGAGACGCGGGCGACGCTCGCGCGAGGCGCGAGACGGAATCGTCGATCGCGAGGGAGAGGGAGACGGGGACGATCGAGGGCGCGGATCGCATGAATGAATGATTCGCGCGCGCGTCCGTCGCGCCGTGAGGTGGTCGAGACGCGAGACTGACGAAACGCGTGCGTGTTGTTTTTGACGCGTCGTCGCAGGCGAGAGAGATCGGCGCGACGACGAGCTCGGAGGCTGATCTGTACGCCAAGCTCAAGTCGCTGCAACGCGAACTCGAACTCGTGGAGATTCAAGAGGAATACATCAAGGATGAACAGAAGAATTTAAAGATTGAACTCCTGCGCGCGCAGGAGGAGGTGAAACGGATACAGAGCGTGCCGTTGGTGATCGGACAGTTTTTGGAGATGGTTGACGCCGAGACGGGCATCGTGTCGTCGACGACGGGGTCCAACTATTACGTGAGGATTTTGTCTACGCTGAATCGAGAGTTGTTGAAACCGTCGAGCTCGGTGGCGTTGCATCGACACTCGAACGCGTTGGTGGAGATACTTCCGCCGGAGGCGGATTCGTCGATTTCGTTGTTGAGCGACGCGGAGAGACCCGACGTCAAGTATAGCGACATCGGAGGCGCCGACGTGCAAAAGCAAGAGATTCGCGAGGCGGTGGAGTTGCCTCTGACGCACTTTGATCTGTACCGACAGATTGGTATCGATCCGCCGCGTGGGGTGTTGTTGTACGGACCGCCGGGGACCGGGAAAACGATGTTGGCAAAGGCGGTGGCGCATCACACGACGGCGGCATTTATTCGCGTCGTCGGGAGCGAATTCGTACAAAAGTACCTCGGCGAGGGTCCGAGAATGGTGAGAGACGTGTTCAGATTGGCGAAAGAGAACGCGCCGGCGATTATTTTCATCGATGAGGTCGATTCTATAGCCACGGCGCGTTTCGACGCGCACACAGGCGCCGACCGAGAGGTGCAACGAATCTTGATGGAGCTCTTAAACCAAATGGACGGTTTCGATCAAACCGTCAACGTCAAGGTGATCATGGCGACGAACCGTGCGGATACGCTCGATCCCGCGCTCTTGCGACCGGGTCGACTCGATCGTAAGATTGAGTGCCCGCATCCCGATCGTCGTCAGAAGCGATTGGTGTTCCAAGTGTGCGTTGGCAAGATGAGTCTGAGCGACGAAGTCGACTTGGAGGATTACGTCAGTCGACCCGACAAGATTTCCGCCGCAGATATTCGCTCCATCTGTCAAGAGGCGGGTTTGCAGGCGGTGCGTAAGAACCGTTACGTCGTATTACCCAAAGATTTCGAGGTCGCGTACAAGACCAACGTGCGCAAGCCGGACAACGACTTTGAGTTTTATCGTTAAGGAGCCGCCCCTTTGTTAGTTACTAGCCGATGTGATGATGATTATGAAAATTTGATGATTTCTCATGACAATATTCTGTTGTACTCTTTAAGACACGATATCTGTTGCCGTTAACCTGTGTGGCGGTGGTCGATTCACGCGGGGCGAGCGCATCGGAAGCACGAGGATCGGCTCGCGAAGTTGTGGCTCTGACAGCCCTCGCAAATCCAATCGCCGCTTCTGAAATTCTCTGGGGTGGCGCCGCCGGCGCCGGAAGGACCTTCGGATTGCGGCGGTGGCACCTCATCACCGGTCTTCCGGTGCTCGCATTTGAAGCAACTCTGTCGAGAGGCAAAGTTGTGAGCCCTGCACTTTTTGCATATCCAATCCCCTGCTCGGAAACTTCCCGCGCTCGGACCGCCGGCGTCCGAACCCACCTTGCTCGCGACGGGAGAGAACCCATCGCCACCCTCGCTATCCCCGCCCGCTTTCGATCGTTTACATTTGAAACAACTCTGGCGAGACGCAAAGTTGTGCGCGCTACAACGCGCGCACGTCCAATCCCCGGGTCGGCGCACGCTCGCGCCCTGCGCGGGCGCGCCCATCGGAATCGGCGCGGGCGGTTCAGACGCACCGGACGGCGGCGAACGTAACCCCAACCACGCGAACGTGAGCGTGAGATACGGCGCGTCTGCCGGCGGCGCCACGTTCGCGATCGGTTCGAGATTGAGCGCCAACGGAGCCACGCGGAGTAATCCAGACGCCGCGTCGACTCCTCTATCTTTTAAAGCGCCCACCACGATGCAACTACCGGTGTTGCTGTGACCCGCCGCGCCCACCACCGCCTGGTTCACGGGACAGCACACCAATCGAACCTGCGTGCCTTGATTACCGGCGACGACGGG
>Ga0066861_10000473_pt1 | contig 12579 bp, 9 predicted proteins | sample ETN02SmetaG_3_FD_66434 | JGI IMG/M metagenome (GOLD analysis project Ga0066861, IMG submission 66434) | Marine microbial and viral communities from oxygen minimum zone, Eastern Pacific Ocean - ETNP2014F10-02SV257 | ecosystem: Environmental > Aquatic > Marine > Oceanic ... | reverse complement strand
CTTAGTAGAGATTCTGATTCAATATAATCCTCAAATATGCTCCATTTATGCTCAGGAACGCTTATTTGAGCATTAATACCCTCTTTAGCAACATAAACCCTACCCAAGATATTTAGATGCGAAAACTGCTCATATAGATGATCACGAAAATCTTCAGGGTTTTTGACCTCTATATATCGATAAAAAGAACAAGTAATACGCTTAAACGTTTCTTGTTCTAATTGTCGTCTTAATTCAATCTTTGACTTTTTATTGAACATGTGTGAATGTTAATAGAAAAAAGATTGGTTATCAATTTAAAAAATACTCTTAACATCATGAAGTTTATTAACCCCATCTTTGTATAACGCGTATTGAAATCCTTTTTGAATAGATGAATATCCTATGCTTCCGTCTTTACCTAAAGCAATATAGCCAACTTGTAGCTTGGTTTTTCCACCTTCTTGTCTAACAATACGATTTACAGCCTCATTGCAAGCTTCCATGGCGGAGTAACCTTGTCGCATCAATTCTACTACTAAAAAACTACCGCATGTTTTCATAACCAATTCTCCAACACCTGTTGCTCCAGCAGCTCCTACTTCATTGTCAACATACATCCCTGCACCAATAATAGGACTGTCACCTACACGTCCATGTAGTTTGTATGCTAATCCGCTTGTGGTACACGCCCCTGATAAATTTCCATCATTATCTTGTGCTAAAGAAGTTATGGTATCATGATCGTCATTTGGACCCCAAGAATCTTTGATACGATTATTTTTTTGCCATTCCAACCATCCTCTTCTGGATGCTTCGGTTAACAGATTTTCTCTTTTAAATCCTTTACTTAAAGCAAATTTGAGAGCTCCTTTTCCTGCAAGCATAACATGATCTGTTTCTTCCATCACTTTCCTTGCTACAGAGATTGGATGTTTAATATTTTGTAAAAATCCAACAGCTCCTGCATTTCCATCTGAATCCATAATACAGGCATCTAATGTGACATTTCCTTCACTATCTGGCCTACCGCCTAATCCAACAGATTGATTTTCAGCATCTGCTTCTGTAACACGTACGCCTGCTTCTACCGCATCTAACGCTGATCCATTCTTCTTTAAAACTTCGATAGAGGCTTCATTAGCTGGAATACCATGCAACCATGTTGATATTACAATAGGATTATTAGTATTTACCTTCATCTCTTTATTTCCTGCTAATAGCATAGGACTTGCCAATCCGACTGCTCCAACTTTAATAAAATTACGTCTTTTCATAGTTTAATTTAGGTATAAAAAAAGCCCATCAACTATATAATTGATAGGCTTTTTTATTTTTTATAAATCAGTGATTATTCAGAAGTTGTAGTTAATTCCGGTCTAAATCTCCAAGTTTCACTCCAAATCCATGACCATCCACCTTTAACTTTAGCATCTAAGTCATCATCTTCAGCATACATTTGTGCTAAAACAGTAGCAAACTCTGCTTGTGCAGGAGCTAAAAGCTCTGACATTGTCATATGTGGCGTTGAATATGAATATACAGAAACATTTCCGCCTAAAGTTTTTGTCATAGCAACCCACGGACGAGCACTGTCTGTTTGTTTCGCTATTTCATTAAATCTTGCAAAAACAGCTTCCGTATTTGCAGTTCCACCTTGCTGAACACCATAATAGTATACTGTAATGAAATTAGGCGGTCCTTCTCCATTTACGTCTGCACCATCAACTGTTGGCATATTTCTGCTTAAATCAGGTCTAATCGTCCAAAATTCCATACCTCCAACTTGCTCAATCATACTATTATTCCACTTATCATAAGCTACTGGTGGATGATTACTCATCGCATCATATACACTATCTACCATCTCTAAAGGTGTAGGCCATTGTGCTGCTGCAACTCTAACATATTTTCCAGCATTAGGTCCATTGACAATCGAGAATGTATTGACAGCACCTAAACCTGTATGTGCTTTGTTATGGTGAATCATTGCTTTCTCAAAATCTGCTGCTTTTATACCATCTTTAATACCAAGAACGCTTTGCATGTGGTATGCCTGACCAAAAGCTAAAGAAAAGAAAATAGTCATTAATAATATTTTTTTCATTTTATGAATTCCTTTTTTTTATTTGTTAAAAATAATTTAATCATAATATGATAATTTGTTCTATAAAAAAACAACGCCCGACAGGAAGGTTTCGTCGGGCGCCATTCTCTCTATTTTAAGGTATAATCGAAAGCAACTAAGTAGAAGACAACCTTAAAAATTATAGTTTACTCCAAAGGTAACAGTTCTTGGCATTGTAGGGCGAGCACCATATGGTCTTCGTGCTACAACAACATCTTTATCCATAAGATTTTTAATACCCATAGATAAAGTGACATTACTCTTAAGAGAATGATCAACACCTAAATCAAGAAGAGTAAGAGCATCAGTAGAAGCTGAGTCAGTTAAACTACCTGATCCTGCTGTTGTTCTCATTTCTGAAACATGTCTTAAACCAAGATTGACTGAAGTCGCATCAAGATTTATACCTAAGTTTGCAGATACCATTGTTTCAGGAATATAAGGCAACTCATCTCCAGATGATACATCGCCCCAGAAACCATCAAATGATTCTTTAAATTCAGTGTTAGTTTTTGTGTATGAAATTTCAAGCGGTACTTGCATAGATCCGTTATCTACTAATATACGTCTAAGGTATAATTCTAACCCTGATATATCAACGGCTCCACCATTAAAAAGATCATCTGTACCACCACCAGAAGCAGCAGTATCTGCTCCTAATAAATTATCATAGCTGTTCATGAAGTATGTAAACTCCATACTATTTAAACCTTCATTGCTTTTCCAACCAATTTCAGTGTTTAAACTAGTTTCTGGATCAACTGCTTCATCAGTAACGCCTGATGTACCAGGTCCTGGAGGAGCAAATCCTTTATGAACGCCTAATGATATTGTTTGAGTGTCAGAGATTGGATATTCAACAGAAACACCAGGAACTATTACATCCATAGTGTGCTCTCTGTCTGAAGGTGTTTCAGATCTATCTGGATCTGTTTTACCCCAATCATCTCTCATAACTGTAATTTCTTCATAACGAGCACCAGCAGTTACAATAAGCTCTCCTACAGAGAATCTATCTTCGAAATACAATGCTGTAGCTTCAGCTGAATCGATTCTGTTTGAGTCTGAACCTGGAGTTGCTTGAGTCGTCATTACGAGCTTTCCATCTGCCATCTTGTAACGATCTTCCCATTGGAATCTATCCATTTCGTCGCTGTGCATTCTCATTCCAATTTGCATGTCATGACCGCCAGCCTCTACATTAAACACTGCTTGAACTCCTGATGAATAATATTCTCTATTATTTGCTTTAATTCTGTAAGCGTCATCAGCACTATTTTGTGCGTCCATTAGTGCATAAAAATCAGCAAATGCATCGTCAGTTGGTTTTGCGATAGTGCTTAGTTTTGCACCATTTACTTTATTAAGCTTATACCAATTTCTAGCAAAATCATTGCTATATGCTGTAACAGCAAGACTCATATTATCTGTAAGCTTACCTGCATATGATAAAGTAAATTGTGAATGATCTGCATCCATTTCATCTAATGCAGTTGCTCTGTATCTACGTAATGGATTTTCGCTGAAATCTTCATCAGTAAGACCTAAGTAAGTCTCATTTGAAATCTCATCAGTCATAGAGTATTTAAATTCAAGAGCATGAGCGTCACTGAAGCTATATCTTAACTTTGCAAGAAAGTCAGTTTTTGAATAGCCAGTGTCTCCCCCGCCATCAAGCTCTTTAAATCCGTCTGTATTATCAGTAAATAATTCTACAAGATATCCGAGCTTACCCATTGTATCTCCAGATTTTGCATGTAAAACTGTTTTACCGAAATTACCAAATTCTAATGAAACAGAATTATGTTGTTCCATAGGAATAGAAGTTGAAAGGTAGTTTAATGATCCACCTGTAGTAAAAGGACCATGCTTAATCTGCGTTGAACCTTTTCTTACTTCAATCCCCTCCATTCTTCCTGCAGTCGGCGAATAATACGCTGCTGGAGAAGCATATGGGGCTGGAGCAATTAAAATACCATCTTCCATTACATTAAGTTTTTCCATTCTTAAAGAACCGGTTCCACGAACACCAATATTTGGTCTTAACCCCAAACCGTCTTCTTCTTGAACATAAACACCAGGTATTCTGCTAACAATTCTGTGAATATCTGTGTAGTTAAATTGTTCTAATTCAGATTGACTTACCACATCGCTTGGCTCTGCGTTACGTAAAAACATACCAGCAGTAATGCTTTTAGATTCAGCTAGAACTTCTACAGCACCCAAAGCAATTGGTTTAGTAGAATCTGATTCAGCAACAATATTTTGTGCGAACGTTACATTCAGTAACAATAAACATAATATCATTTTTCTCATTTATTCTCTCCTTTATTGAGATTATGTCGCAATATTAGAATAGAAAAATTCTAAATGCAAGAATAATTGAGATTAAATCTCAATAGATATTATTCATTGACGAGAGAACCAATAAAAATATTAGTTTGTCGCGGATTATTTGCGTTTCGATTGGAAGAAAATACAATTTTTCCGTTTTTTGATATAACGGGAAAGGAATCAAATGTATTATTATTTGTTAGTCGCATTAACTTTAATGTATCTATATGAATCATATATAATTCGAAATTGCTGCCAAAGGCATTGTAATCATCTCTCCAATCATCCATATTCGATGAAAAAACAATATGTTTGCCATCTGGATGCCATGATGGAGCCCAATTTGTTGCTCCGTTATCTGTTAATCTTTTTTTATCAGATCCATCACGCTTTGCTACATAAATATCTAATGGAACTGCATCTATATAACGATTGTTTAGATTATTAGACCATTGTGTCTTTTCTTCTTCATTTTGAGGGTACCAGGCACGCCATACAATACTATTACCATCAGGAGAATAAAATGCTCCTCCATCATATCCAAATTCTGTGGTGATACGTTTCACATTATTTCCATCATAATCCATTTCGTATAAATCAATATCTCCATCACGCATTGATGTGAAAATAACCTTTCTTTCTGTAGGATGGATTGTTGTTTCTGCGTTATATCCTGGAGCATTAGTAAGTTGTTTATATCCACTATCATCCCATCTATATATCTCATAATTACGTAAAGGCCAAATATATTTACGTGGATTTGGATGTTTATAAATCTCAGGACACTCAGGTCCATCTTTCATCGTAGAAGAAAAGAAAATGAATTCATTATTTAATCCGTAGTATGCACAGGTAAAAGCCCCGTCTTGCAATGGAAACTCCCTAAGATTCTCCCCATTAATATCTATTAAGTACAACTTATCACATTCATTTCCATTGCGCTTAGACTGGAAGATAATCTCTGCCTCTTCTGCATTAAAATATCCTTCTCCGTTATCACCTATAAATGTTAGTTGCTGTACATCTGTTATTGCAAAGGTTTTGGATTGGTTGCATGAAAAAATAAACCCTACAAGAATCAATATGATCCATCTTTGAAAATATTGCTGTTTAGAACTGTACATCTAATACTATTTCTTCTTTATCTCTCAAAATTGTCATTTGAGTTTTAGTACCAGGTTCAATCTTTGACAATGCTTCCATATATTTGTATATATCTGTAACATCGATGTCTTTTATCTTAATCACAATATCTCCATCTATCATTCCTGCTTTTTGGCCAGGACGATTATCGATAATACTATCTGCTCTTATACCTTTCTTATCAAATGCATAGTCTGGCATTATACCAAGCGTTACTTTCATTTTTGCTGGCTGAACCATTGTTTGTTCTTGATCTACAGACTTAAAAATTAATCTATCAGGAGTGTTTGCAAATTCTTCCACAACCCGTTCTACCATATTCGAAATAGATTTCATTCCAGCATAATTGATTTTATCGGCATCATCGGATGGTTTATGATAATCGTTATGTATCCCGGTAAAGAAGAAAAGTGTGGGAATATCTTTTTTGTAAAAATTATAATGATCTGATCTACTGAAAATCCCTTCTCCCAATTCTATAATATTAACATTTTCTTCCTTAAGCAATGGATATAGCATTGAAGAAAAATTTTCTGCAGTAGCAGATCCACCAAGTTGGACATTATTTGTTTCTTTATCCATTCTACCAATCATATCGAGATTAACCATTAATTGTACATTATCAAGATTTATTGTTGGATTATTTACAAAATGCTTAGAGCCTAACAATCCTAATTCTTCACCGCCGAATGCCATAAAAACCAACGTTCTCTTATGATTGTTTGTAGCAGCAAATTTTTCAAAAAGCTCTATGACCATAGATGTGCCTGAAGCATTATCGTCAGCACCATTATTTATCTTTCCAGGAGCATTTTCGGTAGTATCGTAATGACCGCCAATCACAACGAACTCATCTTTTAATTTTGCATCATTACCAACTAAATAACCAATGACGTTATAAGTTAAAACCTTATCTTTCTTCTGTCTTCGATCCTTAAATACATAATGCTCTTGTACTTCAATTTTTTCTTTATTTGGTGCTGCATCATAAAACCTCTGCTTAATATAACTTACAGCTATCTTATCACCTTCTGTTCCTGAACTTCTTCCTTGAAGTTTATCTGAAGATAAAAATTCAATATGAGTCTGAAAATCTTCTATTGTAATATCGCTTTGTGTAGCTTCTATCTCTGGAGTACTAACATCAGGCACGCTGCTAGCGCATGATGCTAAAAATAGAATAGATAGATAGAGTGTGTATTTCATGGTGAGAAATTTATAACAAATCAAAATAGATATCCAATTAAAAGATAGCTTAAGGCAAATATGATTGTCAAAATGATAATAAATGCATTGAAATGTCTGTCCATCATCTCTTTAATAGGTTCTCCAAAAAACCATATTAATGTACTGATGATATAAAAACGTAAACCTCTCCCCAATATAGATGCAACGATAAATATAGGCAGATTAATATAAAATGCACCTGCGCTAATCGAGAATACTTTATATGGAATTGGTGTGAACGCAGCGGTAAAAATTACAATAAAATTATAAGTTTCATATTGAGCTTTAATGTTGTCAAATACTTCTGTAGTAAAACCAGGTACAACATTAAAAAAGAAGCTTGCTACAGAAGAATATTCTCCTGGAGATGTCCACCAAAGAAAGTAGCCAATCATATATCCAAATATTCCACCAATAACAGAGCCCAAAGTGCACATAAAAGCATAGTAGAATGATTTCTCTACCCTCCCTAAGGCTAAAGCCATTAATAAAGGATCAGCTGGCACAGGAAAGAAAGACGATTCAGCAAAAGAAATACAGAATAGAATAAAGACTCCATAAGCGCTTTCTGCCCATGATAATACCCATTTATATAGATTTTCTAGCGGATTTTTCAATGCTTATCTTAATCGTAACATCTTGATTGCTTTAATAAACTGGCCGCCATTTGGATTAGCTGGCGTATACATCTGACAGAAATAAACTCCTGCACTTACCGTATCGCCATTATCATTTGTACCATCCCATATCACTGATTGATATCCAGCGCCCTGCTCTTCATCCACTAAAGTAGCAACAATCTGACCTTTAATATTAAATACTCTTAAAACAACATATTGTGGTGATGGTACATCATACTCTAATGTCGTGAATGATGTAAATGGATTTGGATAGTTCTGCTTTAATTCTAACACGTCAGGTATTAATGCTCTTCCATCAATCTTTAGATTACCAATGGAGCCAGATACTGCAGTTTGAAAAGATTGTCCGTCTGTTGATATAACAGACCAAGCCCCTTCAGCGACATTTATTGTATCTGTTTGAGCTACCAAGTCTTTTAATGCCCATGTTATTGAACGATCTTGTGTCCATGTATCCATGCTTAAAAATTCTAAATCATCATATCCTATCATGCGATATTCAATAACATCGCCATCAACATCAGCCGATTCATCCCAAACAAATCGTAATGAATCATCCTGATTTTCTGGAGTGATAAACAAAAATTCATTTGGTAAATATGTACCAGAACCATCTATTGCATCAAATACATATTCTCCTATTGCAGAAAAAGATCCTGGGACATCATTTACCGGCAACACTGTTGCATTAAATGAGACTCTCGTTGAATCAATTCCACCGTTTTCTGTACCTCCATCATCTCTAACTGTAACATAAACTACGGAAGATCCATGGCTATTTTCTGCAGGCGATAAGTCAAGAATAAACTGATTAGAAGAAGGATTATTAACAACTAAAGTAGGAAATATAGCAGTATCCTGAGCATACGCTGTTACTGTAACATTTTGAGGATTAATATCCGACCCATAGTCAACACCGGTAAGCTGTATTCCAGTGCTTGTATCTTCATTTATTTGTATATCCGCTATTGTATCAATAGTTGGAGCTGTATTAATGAATGTAAGTGGTCGAATCCCATATTCAGAAGAATACTGACTTTCTTGTCCGTCTCCATTCACAGTAGACAGTTTATAATAATATGTTTTATTAGTATCTAAATTTGTATCTGTAAAGGTTGAGGTTGGATGAGTTAATTCTGCAATTAAATTACTAGAAGAAGGCGTAAAAAGTGCTTCTTCTGATCGATACACCCTTACAATAGCATTGGTGTCTGTTCCAAGTTCCCAAGAAAAACTAATGGTTCCATCTGTTGGAATAGTATAGCCAATATTATCTGGTGCTTCAGGTGCATTATTATCATGAGTAGAATCCAATATATACAAACCTTCATCTATTCCAGTAACTACTATCGTACCGCTATCAAAATATGGATAATTACTCCATGTACCGTCAAAGGAAGAGTTATTATTTGATGGATACACATCAAAGAATCCTTCTTCTGATGGATTGTTGATATCGGATATATTTAAAATGCGTAATCCGCTTGTATAGTGAGACATATACACATAGTCTCCAATAATGTAATTATTATGATCAATAGATGGTGTTGGTCCGGTATATGAAGACTGTAGTGTTGGGCTACTTAAGTCTTCAACGTTCCATATCAGTGTACGAGTATTGCTCAATCCACCATTAAGTTCGTCAAGCTCATCATTTACAATGAAATATTTATGATCTTCTGTTAGCCATCCTTGGTGAGTATAATAATCATCATAACTTCCAAGCCCAATTGTTTTTGCTCCAGAAGAATCATCTGTTTTTGTACTAACATCTGTAATCCAAACCTTTGTTTCGTTTGAACCAAAACAAATCTCCTTGCCAATATATGCTGTATCAGGTCCATTGTATACTACGCACTGCACATCATGAACATATCCTGTATTACTTCTTCCTGTGTTAGGATCAGATATACAAGCTGATTTAGCAGGAAGTGTCGGATTACTAATATCAACTATATGAAGTCCACCTGGTCCACATGTACCTGTTCCAATAGCATAGGCAAAACCGGTATCTTCATTAATAAAAATATTATGAGCATTTCCAAATCCATTATAATGAGCTGAGTTAGAAAAAGTAATCGGTGAGCCAGAATATGTTCTGAGTTGAGTAAGATCAAATACCTGCATACCATGACCACTTGCCTCTGATACAATAAAGGCATAATCATTATATACTTTAATATCACGCCATGTGGAATTGCTCGTATGCGTAGCTAATCTTCCAACATAAATTGGATTTTCAGGATCTGAAATATCTACAAAAGACGTTCCATTGCTCAGCCCAACTAATGCATACTCTTTATTAGAGACTGAATCAGTCCATCCCCAAATATCGTTTAAGCTAGTGTTATTACCACCACCAATCTCTGTTTTGTCCATAAATGACATTAAGTCGATATTGTTACAATCATACGATCCTGCAGTTCCTCCAGTACACTCTATTTTACTATTAATAGATAGGATAGGTCCTTTTGTTGATAAACTTTGATAAGATTGTCTGTTTGTTGATAAATCGTTATATAATACCAGCTCATCAGCATAATATGCATCTGTAACGAGCGAATTGTTAATTAAAGCAACATTTCTTCCAAAGTAAGAAGAATTGTCATAATTATCGTTTTTGATTACTTCTTTTAAAGCAAATTGGTTATTAAATGGATTTCTATCGTATAAATATAATTTAGACTCATTAAAAGTGCTGATAATAAGCTGATCATCTAATTCACTAAATCGATATCCAAAATAGCTATTCTCTACTAAATCTGATGGTTGAATAGTATAGAAATTTGTCCAAGGACTGTCATCTGTTCTATTGCTAGTATCTAAGTAAGGATAAACAAATACCTTTCCTTGTCCATTGCTATCTTCTAGAGCTGAAATATAAATATTAGAATCTCCAACATAAACAGACTGACCAAAGCGTGGTTTATAATTTTCTTCTTCATCTTCTGGAGCTGAAATATTAATTGAAGATGTCAATCCATTTTTAAACTCAATAAGATGAACAAATTCTTTTAATGAACCAATTAATAATTTGTTGTTGTTAAAAGACATTGATACTCCAAATCCAAACTTATCTGGTCCAGCAGCATAACAACCTTCTACATCTCCTAATTTTCTTACATCTACGACCTTCATCGGTGTTGTTCTTGCGCTAGTAAAATTTTCAGATTCAGGATTAAAGTCATATACAAATACTATACCATCATTGAAGAACGGTGATGCAATAGCGATATACTTATCATTTAACTGCACATTGTATCCAAACTTTTGAGGTTGGCTTGGATCTGTTGTGGCGTTAGGATTCTCAAATGTTTTTTCTAATATCCATTCTCCTGTATAATCTTTACGATATAAATATACTACTCCATTACCATTATCTGATCCTGGAGCACCTATTAATAGGTAATTATTATGTAATGCCATACTAAACCCAAAATCATCTCCAGATAATGGATTTGGCGATGTTAATTCTGCGCTTTTTTGCATAGAACCTATTCCATTGTATAATTCATAGATATCAACGGTTCTAGACGTAAGTGATGAGAAAGTTTTAGCGGTTACCAAAAAATCGTCTGAAATCGCAATAGGAATAGATCGTCCCCTACTTAACATTTCAACAGAATGACTCTTATTTCCAGTGGATGCAAAGAGATGCGCTGAAAAGAGCAATGCGATGAATATATAATGTGAGATTTTTCTTATCATAATTTCTGACATTAAAGTATAAGAAAAAATCTGAGAAATAAGAAGGTGTTTAATTGTCTTGTTCTAAATCAATATCTTCTGCTGCGCCTAGATTCTCATCTAAGAATAATGATTTGTCGATAGCGGTAAAAAATTCTTTAAAAAATAGTATGGATCTTTTTCTTTCACTGCCTCCAAAATTTATACGTAGAGATGATAAAACTGGTTCGGTTTCTGAAATAGGCTTTACTGTTAATGTAGCTGTAAGCTTATAGTCTTTAACAACCGTTTTTGTACTTCCTCCACCACCTCCACCAGAACTATCGTTATCACTATCAGAATTAACCGCCCACCAAATAAGAGCAACAACTGCAAGAGCAGCTAGCGCTTTTTCCGCATCTGATTTTTCTTTCTTCTTCGGTTTTTCAACTTTGCTAGCCGTAATTAAACCAAATTCTTCACTAAGGGTATCAATAGTAAATCCAAGGTCTTGGAAAGCGCCTATAGAAGATGTCATCAATGATTTTACATCTACAGCATATTCTCTTGTTTCAACAGCGCGTTGTGCTGCAACAGATTTCTTTTTTGATGAGCTTGATGAACTACAACTAACTAAAATAAAATTAACAGCAATAAATAATGAAAATATTTGCTTTTTTGACATTTTTACTCAGTTTCTGTTTGAAGAAATAATGATTGATCTATAGCAGCAAAAAAAGATCTAAAAAATAAATCAGAATATTTCTTTCCACCACTCTCAAAATTGACTCGTAATGAGGAAATGAGAGGATCTGAAGACACTTCTTTAACAGTGATGGTTGCTGATAATTTCAGGGGCATAACTAAAATGTCATCAGAACGACCTTCAAATCCAAAAAGGCCTGATACTATTCCCTCTAAGATACTGGAGTCATTCTCTATTGTCTGTGTTCCTTGAGTCCTACTCCCAGTAATAAGACCATAATCACTATTAAGAACATCGATAGTATATCCTAGGTCTTGAAAAGCGCCTACTGAAGCGCTCATTAATGTTTTAGTATCAACATCATATTCTCTAGTTTCGATTGCTCGCTTTACAGCAGTGGTACGATCAGATGCGCCGGTAGCACATCCTACAAATAGCAAAATAGCTACTAGAGTAAAAGAGAGAGGTATGTTTCTCATTTAGTATTTAATGCTTTGATATTTATAGCTAGAAACAATCCCATTTGCATCAAATTTAACAATTAAGGTTAAATTTTTGCTTGAATTGGAATTTTTACTAGCTCCACCACCAAAAATACCGAAGAAATTTCCACTGGAACCCATTCCCGCTCCTGATACACTTGAAGACTCTGACTCTTGAGAAACTTTGTCGTAAGTCCATGCTTCGCCACCGCCTTGAGTACTAGTTACTAGATTTGGAGATCCTAACAATGCTACTACCTCAGATGAACTCAT
>Ga0066861_10000470_pt1 | contig 12598 bp, 3 predicted proteins | sample ETN02SmetaG_3_FD_66434 | JGI IMG/M metagenome (GOLD analysis project Ga0066861, IMG submission 66434) | Marine microbial and viral communities from oxygen minimum zone, Eastern Pacific Ocean - ETNP2014F10-02SV257 | ecosystem: Environmental > Aquatic > Marine > Oceanic ... | reverse complement strand
CTATCGAGATCGAGGGCGCCTTGTAAGATGGCGTCGAAGATGCCTTGCTCCGTTTGGGCCCAGAAAGGAGGCACGCCGGAGAGTAGGATGTACAAGATGACACCGCACGACCACACGTCGGACGCGTTCGAGTAACGTCGACGAAGGACTTCCGGCGCGACATAGTACGGGCTCCCGACGAGGTCAACAAAAACTTGATTTTCTTTGAAGAACGTCGACAAACCGAAATCGATCGCGCAGATCTTCGCATCCTTAGACTTGGACTTTAACACAAAGTTTTCTGGCTTCAAATCACGGTGCATGACGCTCAATTCGTGACAGTACTGCACCGTCTCGACGATGGTACGAATCGTCTCGGACGCGTCCTTCTCGCTGTACTTGCCCTTCTCGATGATGCGATCGAACAATTCACCCCCGGACAACAGTTCCATGACGATGTACACATGCTTGCTTCCTTCGTACGCACCGACGAGCTCGACAACGTGCTCGTGTCCGGAGAGATGATGAAGAATTCGCACCTCATTTCTCACCTCTTCGATATCCTCGGCATTTTGGAGTTGGCGCTTGGAGATGGCTTTGCACGCGCACTTCTTCCCGGTCGCCTTTTCCGTCACCAAGAACGTCGTCCCGAACTGACCTCTTCCGAGTTCATCGTGGAACTCAAACAAATCGTTCACATCCGGCGTCTCACGTCCCAACACGCTCGACGGTCGCGCCTTTTTGTTACCCAGCGGATTCGGTTTCCCGCTTCGCTGATTCACTTCCTCGTACTGCGCGACGAACAACGTCCGCGCGCGCGCGCGCGACGTACGTACAAAATCGTCAGTCATCATCCCACGCGCGCGCATCGCGTCTCGCGTCTCCCCCGATCTTTCACGCGCGCCTCAGCACCGCGATGATCGAACGCAATCCAAACAAAATTCAATTCTCCCCGCGCAATTCTTTCAAACAATCCGTCCCGCGCGTCGTCGTCTCCTCGCATCGCTCGCGCGCACCGGAACCCGCGCAGACGGCGACGAACCGCACACGCCCATGGCGCACTACTCTCGCGTCGACGAGTGCCGAACGCGTCAATCGATACCGATCCGTCACGATTCTTCACGCAATCCAATCCATCCATCGGCACCGGGTGGATGTCTGTGCGTTCCCCCGATCGACCGGTCATGACCCGTCGTGGTCGACCACCCCCCTCCCTCGCCGCGACCGCGACCGCGCGACCGACTCGGCGGGAGACGCGCGCTCGAGGACGATGGCGACGCGCGCGATGGCGAACGCGACGGCGAACGCGACGACGTCGGCGATGACGCGTCGTCGAGTCTCGTCGTCTCGACGCGCGCGACGATGGAGGACGGCGTCGCGCGCGTCGAGCGAAGACGGACGCGAGACGACGGAGGATGCCATCGACGCGCTGGCCGAGCTGAGCGACGGGCGTTGGCGCGTCGGTAGGTACCGATCGAAGCGGAAGGAACACCTGGTGAACGAACTCGGGGATATCGTCGCCGAGGAGCGATCGGGGTCGAACATCGCCGAACACGTCGGGTGGAACGACGGTGGGAAGCTGAGGTTTTGCGTGGCGACGGTGGCGCGCGAGCTCGACTTGGACGAGGACGAGGTGGGGAAGAAATTGGTGAATTTGTTCGCGCTCGTGCCGGGGATGGAATCGAGGATCGGGGACGTGAAGATGGCGGATGTGGTGCGCATGACGGCGCGCGTGCCGGACGTGGCGGTGGCGATGGTGCGATTGAGAGACTTGTTGCCGGAGGCGGATCTCTCCAAGATGGTGACGGCGAGGCCGAGTCTGTTGTTGGAGGATTTCGACGAGATCGCGCGGAAGATCGGGGAGTTGCGCGAGTGCGCGCCGAGATTGCGTTGGGATGCAATATTGTCGGATTTTCCGCACCTGTGGGAGATTCATGACATGCGCGGGAACGTGGAAATGTTGAAGGAAAAGTTATCCGTAGAGGATGACGACGCGTTGACGAAGTTGCTCGGAGGACGACCCGAATTGTTGTTGAGCGTGCAGAGTCGGCACGATATGATCACGTACGATAACGGCACGCTCGCGCAAGTAGAGGCGATGGTGAACGGCGATCGAACGAGCGATGGATGGTGATCGCGATGATTTGTTTTCTTTTCATATTCATTCTATTGTGTCTCGCTTAGTTTTTCGAGCGCCGCCACTTTTTCGTCGAGCTCGTCCAGCGTCTCTCGATAAAACATCGTGCGCTTCGTCGCGTCGCATTCGCACGCCTTGACGCACCGAAGACAATAGGTGTATCCACAGTTTTTCGCGAACGTGCACGCGCACGTGACGCACGACCAGTTCAAGTCCGCCAGGCACGTCGTGCAGTCGCGTTCGTTGAAATCCGGTGCCTCGGGTGTGCCCTCCATGCGCGTCTCCTGACCGACTTCGTGTTTGGCCGAGTTTCGACGCGCTTTTTCTTCGTCCACGCGCGCGCGCATGATTGTTGCCAACACGGGCGGGAAGCGGGCGTGTTTGTGCGCGCTCGACGTGAGCGTGGACAACAACTGATCGTGCGCGACGGATTGGTATCGCTTGTCGCTCACGTATCGCTCTGTGGCGCCGACGCCGAACGGTAACCAGTCTATGGGCGCAAAGTTCACCGCCTCGGCGCAGTTGAAACCGGTGTTGAAACCGGCGTGATAGGCGTACGGAAACGTGATAATGTAGCTTCTGGGATCCTGTTCGACGCGGTAGACTGGGATGCCCTCATCTTGCAACACCTTGGGCGATAAAATGGTCACCAAGCCGTGAAGCAAGTCGGGTTGAGACTGGAACAGGTGAGGTAATCTCTTGTGCATCACGTCCTCGAACTGTTTCGAGTGCGTGGCGGGAATGGAATACCACACCTTGGGCGCGCCAAAGTGATGATAATTGACGCTATAGAAGTTGTGGTCCTCCACGTGCCAACAAAACGCCGACATCGTCATGCCAAAGTACAGCCACGGAACGGTGATGCCCGTCGTCGGTTCGACGTGACTCAAACAACTCTCCGAATTGTAAGGCATGTTACATACGTTCCACGGACTCTCGGCGTATCGCTCTTGTCCCGGTGGACACGAGTCATCTTTTTTTGCGAATCCGCTCCCGACGTCCATCGTCGCGATGTCGGCGCCGTAAATCACCTCGACGCTCCGCCCTTCGCTCTGCTCGATGAGTCGCCAGAACTCCCCTTCCATGTCTCGCACCGTCAAATCCTCCACCGGTTTGCCATTCTTGCTAAAATATTTCCTCTTGAAGTATTCAGAGTATCGCTCCAAGGTTGCCAAATTGTGTCGCTGCCCTTGTTGGAATCCGTACTTTTCGGCGATGGTGTTCGCGTCGGCCTGCGAAGCGCCCCCCATGCGGCCTCCGCCTCCCATGCGGCCTCCAGTCGCGACGCCTCCACCGGACGATTTGTTCCCACTCTTCTCTTCCTCTCGCATCTTCGCCCGCGCCCGCGCGCTCGGTCCCGCCGGACGATTTTGCAACTCGTTGAGCGCCTGTATTCTCGTGCGAAACCGCAACTTTTCCTTCCCCGGGAGGCAAAATCCCGGCGTCCAACTCTCCGGGGGAACAATCTTACACACCCCGTACTTTTCCGCCTCGGGGCGAATGGAGTCGATGTACTCCAGAGGATCGCCCGCCCACTCCGCCTCCGTCGGCCTGTACGTCTTCACCGGCGGCACGTCTCTCCGCAGCGCCTTGTCCCACTCGCACGCGCTCCGAATCGGCGGTCCGCCGAGACACCCCTCGCACCCATCCGGATCGTAATCACACTTCCCGCACCCAAACATCAATTCACCTCGTTCATCCACGTCAGGTTCATCGTCCACGGCGACGTCGTGCGCCTTCTTCGCCCGTTTCCTCGCGCCGTTCTTCGCCGCGGCGCCTCGTCTCGCCGCCGCGTCCTCCGCCGGCGGCGTGCCCGGGGAATCTCTCCCCGATGAACACGCATCCTTCCCCGCGCGCTCGACCACCGTCTCCACCGTCTCCGTCTTCATCCTCCTCGCCGTCCTCGCCCGTTCGCCCGTCTCGCGCGCGCGATTCGAGCCTCCCGCGTCTCGCGCGCGCCTCGACGACGATCGTTCGAGAGGTGAATGCACCGCCCGTCGCGCGCGCCTCCGTCCTCAACTCCGCGATCTCGCGCGACGACCTCACGCGAAGATTTCCCTCGCGCGCGCCTCGCGTTCCTCGCCCGCGACGAACGCTCGCGCGCGTCGCGGTGACGCGACGAACACTCGAGTCGAACACTCGGGTTGGACCGAAAGGTCGACGCGCGTCGTCGCGTCACCGATGCGTACGCGTGTTGGCGCTAAAAACAGTAATGTACGCAACTGTTTCGCACGTAAAGCCCGAGGCCGCGCGCGCGCGCGTCGACGCGCCTCGACGTCGACGCGACGCGCCAGACGCCGACGCGATCGTCGCGCGCGATCGAGGCGTTTTCGTTCGCTCCCGATCCGTCGCCGATCGCGCGCGCGAGACGCGATGACCACCGCGTGGAGACGCGGGCTCGGTCCCGAAGAAATCGACGCGGATGCGACGCGACGCGCGCGCGACGACGGCGACGACGACGACGGCGACGCGCGCCGCGAGATGGCGCGCGACGACGGAGGACACGGTACGAGTGAAACCCATCGTCGCGCGCGCGCGGCGAGCGGGGCGGTGGTGCTCGTCGACGCGAGCGAGACGTCGTCGGGGACGACGCGGGCCACCGACAAGGAATCCTCCAGGCCAGAGGGGCGCTCGAGCGAGGGGACGCGAGGGAGCGAGCTTCAGGAGCTCGTGCGCGCGCTGCGACGAAGCGCGCGCGCGAGAGGGAGATTGGGGAAGAAGATGGTGTCGCACGCGCTGGCGCCGCACTGCGTCAAGGCGCTCATCGCGCGAGGGGAGCGATTAGAAGAGGCGTTGGGGGAGGCGTCGACGAGCGAGGCGCGGGACGAGACGCTGCGCGCATGCGAGGCGACGGTGGCGACGTTCACGACGCACCCGGATGCGCTGCGAGGAGCGTTACAGGATGAGTATGACGTGGTGCGGGACATGTACTGCGCGGTGGTGAAGATGGCGGTGTTTTCGCTCGAGCGGTTGGACGCGCGAGACGTGGACGCGGCGGCGAGTTGGAGCGACGTGCTTCGAGCGTGTGTGTCGAGAGGGTACGCGGAGAGGTGGTCGGTAACGATCGTGGAGCGATTGCGGACCGAGGATGAGCGCGCGTGCAGGGAAATGAAAGTAGACAACGAGACCGTGCTCAGCGCGAGTGATGAGTCGGCGTTGATGAGCGCTCTCGCAGAGCCCGCGGAGAGCGTCGACGGCGCCATCGTGGGTGAGACGTCGAGAGTAACCTCGCCGACAGACACGTTGATCGTTGATCTCTATCGAGCAATCTTAGACGTGTGCGTAAGCATTTTACGTCAAAAGCTCACGAGAGCGACTCCGAGTTTGGCCATTCTCCCACGGATGTTGGCGCAGTTATGTTTAGAGGTGATGAGCGCGAGCACGGATGCTCGTTTAATCGAAGCTGTCTGTCTCGAGTGCGAACGCGCGTGCACATTTTTGGGTTCCGAATTGAATCTTGATGAGTGTGGGTTCGTCAAAGACATCGTATCAATCTTCGTGACGTCGTCAGAATGGACACATTTGACCGACAATACGTCTTGCGCGCTGTCAAACGCGTTGTACTCTGTCACCATTTCGAACGCAGCGAATTGGCGCATCATTGAAGAAGCTTTTGCATTATTTCCACGTAAACGCGTTGCGGCGAGCGTGATGAAGAGGCTCTGTAGCGCTGACTTGGACGTGCGTGATTGCATGGTGAAGCTTTTGGAGGCGAGTATCAGCGACGACAATGTCAACGATGAGACGCACGGCTGCGTCACGAGTCTACTCAGCATGACTTTGGATGATTTTCCAGAAGCATCTCTCTTGGACAAGCGCTTTGACGCTACTAAAGCAAGTAAATTGATTCTGGATTCCGCGCTATTGACCTTGATTCGCCTTGGTCTCAGTTGCCGACGAGATGGGGCACAGACTATTGCGGCGTGCTTGATTGCTTCTCTGGAGCGAGCCAAAATGCTCTCTCAAGACGACGACATTTTACGATTCATTGCGGTTGTACGATTCATTAGCTTTGTTTTACGCAGTGACTCTGTTGTGGATGGAGGTGGACCGATAGCGACGCTCGCTGAGCAACTGACGTCTACAAATCTGCGCGGCACTTCTCATTCTCAAGAATCTCAACAACGCGAAGACGTCGAACCAAGGCAAGATGCGACGAATAATCAAAGAGATTTGGCAGAGCTATTCGCAATGCCAGAGACTTTGATGGAAGACAATCCGAGCGATCAGTTACTTGAAAGAAGACTTGCACGTCTAGACGCTGTTCTCGACGCCGCTGTAGAGCCTCATGGCGCTGACGAACCAAGGGAACCGGAATCAGGTGGGCGCACCTTACCCGAACTCTGGGGACGTTTAATCGGATCTGAAAATCATTTACGAGAACGGATTCTTTTGGAGAGTGGCACCGGAGAAAACGAGACTGATACCAATAGTCTTGATGAAGACAGATTGAACATCTCTTCCGGCCTTTGCACTTTCGTCACGAGCGGCGAGTCGTTTCAAGAACAGCATTGGTATTTTTGCTACGATTGCAACCTTGTCGCTAGTCGTGGATGTTGCAGCAACTGCGCGAAGACGTGCCATGCTGGTCATCGCGTTGTTTACTCTAGAAAGTCGAGATTCTTCTGCGACTGTGGCGCTGACGGTGCCAGCCCAGCTCCTCGGCATAAGTGCTTTTGCCTGAGTGAACGCGATGTTTCAGAATTCGACGATGAACGTCGCGTTGCGGGAGAAAGGAATAGTCGGAGTTTTGAGATTAATGCAGAGAGTGACTCAGAGGGCGAAGATGAAATGGAAGAATCGCAAGAACCAAATCTCGCCCGAAGGTTGTGCTCTACTACGGCGCTCAAGGAGCTCAAGTTGACGCTCGAACGCGCCGAAATCACGGAGAAGTTAGAGAGCGTGCTTATATCTTGGTTTAGACCGCTTCATGAGAGTGACTCAGCGTCGTCGGATCGTTTTTCACGTCGCGATGCGAGCAAATCTGTACTAGTGATGGATGAAAGCATGGTCACGTTGCCAGTGGCGCGAAATTTCAAAGCTGGATCTTTCGAAATGGAACAGATGCAAGCCAAAGTAAAAGTACAAGAATTGCTTTTTTCTGGAGTTGTCGTGCGGAATGGCGCCGCGTGCTCGCGTGACGGTCACTTGGCTATCGCTGAAGGTGATAAAATATCCATCCTCGATGCTAACGTCGTCGTCGGCGCGCAGTCAGAACTCAGCGAGAGTAAATCCATTCAACTCGGTGATAAGGTTGGCATTCGCCCACTTTCGAGAAACTTGGTCGACTTTGAAATCATCAAGCTCGAGTTCAATCACATGCGCAAAGAGTATCTGTCTGTGACCGGTTTGCATCACGCGCAAGTGTTTACCCTCAGCGATGGCGGTGAAATTCTTGATAGATTACCGATACAAGTACCAGAGAGCATCGACTTGATCATTGATGCAAGTTGGGTTCCTAGTTCCACGTCTTTGTTCTCTATCACTGGACGGAACACTTGTGCAGTTTATGATCTCTCGCGAAACACGTGTGTGCCCGCATGCACTATTCAAAGCGCGACACCAATCACCTCAACTGTCTGGATCAATTCTCGACACAAAAATCGATTGTGCGCTCTGCTCACTACAGAAGATGGTACCTTACATGCATTTTACGTGAAAGTAACATCGAAAGCGAAAAGCATTCAATTGGATCAAAGTTCAAAAGTTGGTGTTTGCGACAAGGTTCGCGCGGTTACGTATTCGCAGTGTCATGGCATCGCAATCGTGCATTCTTCTGCCGGCGAGATCATCTTTACGCGCGTCAGTGTAAATACTGATGAAGACATCGATGTTCAAATCTTGAAGACTGTCGAGGTGTGTGAGCGTAAACCATCAAAAGTGTTTGACTTTTGTCTACCAAACAAACCGGGTCCCGACGCGACGTTACTGATGCCAAAGCATGTATTCATGCAGGCGGAATGTATCGGTGAATCGATAGCACTTTTAGCCGTCGGTGACACAAAGGTTGACAAAGTCGTTGCTGAGACATCTACAGCGAGCATTGTAGGCTACGCGGGGTATCAAAAAACTGGATCGGGAGACTTTCCCTCATCACTCATTGTTTTACGCGGCGACGGTTCAATGCAGATCCACACATACAGTAGCGTAGAGTCCTTACCCACACCGAAAACCATGAGATCGGATGAAAGGAAGAATGGAATCAAAACGAATGAGATGAAGTTTGCATACAACTTTTTCGAAAAGCTCACCAGAGTTACTTCAAGCGTTGATTTCGGTGGAAGTTTCAATCGAGGATCGACTCCAGCGGTGTTGCGCAGTATTCTACAATCAGAAGATGGATCGATAGCGTCACCCAGCTCTATCGAGGCATATCTCACTCTTGAATTACCGGATGACAATCGAATCATTCGGGGGATCAGGATTTACATCGGAGGAATCACGATGCAGTCGTACAACCCGTCTAAACTTGTGCTTCCGGGAGGCAGGATTTTCACGTTTGAACGCGAAACAAAGAGATGGTACGATATCCCGTTTACGTGTGCGGAGTCAAAAGCCTTGAAAGATAGCGTGCATGCACCCAAATTTAAGTTTTCCGTCGATTCCATGAGCCAAGTGAGTATCTGCATTCATCGAATGGAGGTGTATGCGTGCGATGGCAACACGTTGGAAGAGGATCTGCAAGCCGAGCAAAAAAGTGATGTCCAACACACTCACAACACTCTTGCTTCTAGTGCGTCTCGCGCTAGAAGGCACTTGATTCGTGATGATGGTCTCGATGATAGCGCGATGGCATGGTTGAGTGGTACCATTTCAATCATTCAAGCGTTACGCTATTGCAAACTTGACTTGAAATCGAGCAAGTTGCGCATTTGCTATGAGGCCATGCTGCGGAAGAAGGAGTTTATCACGCTCCAGACTCCGAATCATAAATACGCCAAGTTTGTCGCCTGGAAAGTCCTCAGAGTGCAAACGCGAGACACCATGCTCACGGTGATGCACATTAAAGATAACTCTACTCTTCTTTTCGGTCATAAGGTGACGGAGCGAATTTGCCCTCGCTTTCACGAGAGCCCTTTTAGTATCGCTGACGCTGACCTTTTTGAGTACTTCTGTGCGGTAAGAAAGCTAGGTCGACTCGCACTGCGAAGACCGAGCACTCTTCTTGACTCTTCGCCGTATCTGTCGACACTAGCGAACACATCGTCTGCTATGTTGGACGTGGCTGCGGAAGCGTGGGATGCGAACGAAATCATACCGAGCATCGTACACGCATTGGTAGCGGTATTGATACACGAGCACGACGCTGAAATCGTGAAGTCCACAGTCAGATTGGTTACCTGCACTCGGGAAGACGTTCGCGACGTGGCTACTGAAACTTTACTCTGGCATCTTTTGACGACGAATTCAATCACCACATCAGATGTCAATCCAGCGCGACGTATTTTTGCGCCCAAAGTGGAGCTCAGAAACGACAAGTGCGCAGCATCGAGTGGAATTCGCCAGTTGGTATCATCAATTATGCAGGTCAAGAAGAAAACGCTGTACAAGTCACAAATCACACTCATTCGTACCTTGAGTGAAGCTTATCCCGAATGTCTAAACTTGGAATTGTGCAAGCTTCCTCCTTTGCATGGTGATATCCTTGCGCAAGATGCGATATGTAGTCGATTGGCTATCGCGGCGGAGTGCATGCAGTTACAAGATATGCCGACGAGTGAAGCTCGTGAAGCTCTTTTGCACACGTACGCGTTGGCTTGCGAGTTCTTGCGTTGCCTCGATGTGCGTGAGACAGACGTGTATCCGTCAGAGAAGGGATACGGTGCTCTATTGCAAAGCGAAGAAAACGCGCGAAATCGAGAGCAACGCATCATTCATTGTCTTCAATCGGTGCTCCTTTATGCATCGGCACATTCTCGCTCGTTTGCTCTGAGTAAGTTGCCCGAGCGAGAAAAGTCGGAGTGGTCTCAAGTTCTTGCTCGTATATCGGCGATGAAACCAAAAGATCTTTCGTCGCAGGCAATTTTCTTACTCAAGCAATTTCTTGGGGACGATGACATCGAGATTCGCGCGTTGAGTCAAGCCGGTCGACTTTTCAATTTGTCAAAAGCTCTGCGCGAAATCGTCACGGTGGATGTCAATTCGCACTGGCTCGTGGACGAAGTTCCGTATTCAGGATTACAGCATACGAAGGAGACAGTTGACCAATTCCTTGAGGTGGCGATAGATAACAAGAGGAGTCTGAAACACTTTTACGAAAACATCGACTTTGCCCCTGAATTGGTAGGTGCGTTGATGATGGCGGCATCCAATCTTCCAGCTCCCATTTCTACGAACATATGCAAAGTCATTTCGTGCACCGTGGAATCGTATAATGACGGTGAGCCCGAGACTAGTGTTACGAAGAGAGACTTGCTCAGAGAGATCATTCAAGGACTTGACATTATGACGCATAAATGTGCCTTAGCTGCCATGGAAGACGATACGCGCGCCGCTGCGGCGCACGTTTTGAAAACAATTTGGTACTCATTCGAACACTATCGAGATGATGTTCTTGTTGTGCTGATGTCAGTTTTGGAGAGTTCACAAAACCATGGTCACCGTGGCAGTGAATTGATGGAGTTCGCAAAGGGCATTATGCTATCTGATTCAGACGTTGTGTCTCTATATCAGAACAGTATCAACAAGTTCTGTCACGGCATGCGGGACGTGCTTTTACGCGTGAGCGATCATCCAAGAGCGGATCTCTACCGTGCGCTGAAGCAACAGCAAATCTTGGGCAGTGATTCGCTCGACAGGTACTGGTTGGAAAAAAGCCCGAGCGCGCGGGATGCCGTGTCTTATCTCGCTTGTCACAGATTCTCTGCTCACTCCCTCGATTCTCTGAAGAAGAATCAGACTTTCACCAAAAACACTGCGTTTTCAAAGTTGCGAGAGGCCATGACTATTGAATCCATCTCTATGAACGTGACTGAATTAAAATCTCACATTCGCGTCAAGGAGGTCGAGGTGTGGCGCACGACGAGTAGAAAAGACTTGAGTGTTTTGCGAGCATACGACTGCTTGTCTTGGCAATTTCTCGGAGTGCTTTACTTCCCGGCATCGGCAAACGAAGCAGAACTTAAATTCGAAATTCCAGTGGACGCATCGGCACTCAAAATCGTCTTCAGATCTTTTCACGAGAACTTACAGGCAAAGATGACGATGGCTTTGCACTGTCCTCGCTGTGCTCGTTTGGTCACTGATGTCAAACATGGAATTTGCACGAATTGTCGAGAGAATGCGTATCAGTGCCGATACTGCCGAAACATCAACTACGAGAAGCTCGACGCATTCATATGTAACGAGTGTGGGTACTGTCGTTACGCGAAAATACAAACGACTTTATCTGCGCATGCCACGTTGTGCTTGCGCCACCCAAAGCTTCAAGACGCAGAAGATCTTTCCGACGCGGTGCAAGAACTGAAGGCGCAGTCTCAAGCAATCGCAAAAATACTTGAATCCATAGAATCTGCAGAGAGCTCTATTCGAACCGCATTATTCGAACGAGGAGACTCCTCCGAAGATGTTGAACGAATGTTTAGCGTGACGAGTAAAGGCAGAAGAATGGATCTGGTTGCCGCAAGATGCAAGTGTGATTCGGTGCACGACGCCATTCTCCAATACTTGCCCACTGAAACGGATGAAGACATATCGAGTTCACCCCCTGGACAGAATGACAACTACGGGACCTGTCGAGACTACCTGTTTTGCGCGTTAAAGCTTTGCACAAGTTTATCGCGCACTCCAGCAGGGATGAAAGCTTTGAGCGGATACGATATTCATCAACACTTGTTCAATCGCATGCTCAACCCGCACGTTTTTGGTCTCACATGCTGTAGCACTGTCCGTACAATTTTGTCAAATATGGCTGCTGCTAACGAGGACGTGGCCCGTTTTCTTTGCAATTCTGCACTCGAACGTGCTGGTAATGCATTACTCTCTGTCAACACGTGGCAAGGGAGCATGATTTCGCAAAACAATCAAGACGTTTTGCTCCTGAAGGATTTGGTTCACGTAAGCACATATCGCGTCGAGTCCGGTATGAGCGAAGCGAAAGGTGCAGAGCGCGCTGCACTAATGAGTCTTGCATGTAAGGCGATCACTTCCAAACAGCTTGTTTCGAATGCGGTGGTCGTTGAGAACACAGTGTTACCTGCACTGGAGTTTGTCCGGCAAGCGATGACAAATTCCAGTACTCTCAAGGAGATCCTGACCTCGATAAGTGCGTTTTCAGAGTTTGAATCTTTGGAACCTGAGGCTATAGGCGAAGAAACGCCTTTACCAAAGACTGTGCAATTGATTCCCTGGCTCGCCGCAGCGTTGAATTGTGGATCCAGATTCGTGAGACACGAGGTGGTGCAGGTGTTCAGCATCTTACTTCGTAACGGTGATGAAATTAATGTTCAGATTGCGAATTTCATGCTCGGAACGAAACCAAAC
>Ga0066861_10000469_pt1 | contig 12602 bp, 9 predicted proteins | sample ETN02SmetaG_3_FD_66434 | JGI IMG/M metagenome (GOLD analysis project Ga0066861, IMG submission 66434) | Marine microbial and viral communities from oxygen minimum zone, Eastern Pacific Ocean - ETNP2014F10-02SV257 | ecosystem: Environmental > Aquatic > Marine > Oceanic ... | reverse complement strand
GTTACGCCCGGAGAAGAGCTTTGGGTAAAAATAATTGATGTTGACTTAGGCAAACGTAGAATTAGCCTTTCGGTGAAACAAGCTGCAGAAGGTGGTGTCGTAGCAGAAGAGTATCAGGAACACTTTGGTGAGCAGAACTACGACACAGAAGGAAATTACATAGGGCCGGCAGTTGACCTTGACCCAGAAGCAGCTGCAGAACTTGAAGAAGCCTGGTCAGCGTACGAGATGAGTGAACAGGAACGGTTAGCTTCGCAAACTGAAGGCGAAGTCGACTCAGAGTAGACTACGCCAATGGCAGAATTCGCAATTACAGGTGGAATCGGCTCAGGGAAAACAACGGTTGCTAAATTATTAGTGGCCAAGGGAGCAACGTTAGTTGACGCCGACCAAATTGTGCATGGGTTACAACAATCTGGCGGCAAAGTTTTTAACTCAATTGTTGAACGTTTTGGCTCAGGAATCGTTAAAGATGACGGGGAATTAGATCGTCAGAAAATAGCGAATATCGTTTTTAATGACCCGAAGGAGCTCGAAGAGCTAAACAAAATAGTGCATCCTGCTGTCGGTGAGGAAATGGCTGCTCTCAGAAAAAAATATGATTCAAAAAATTTGATCGTTCTGATAGATATTCCTCTTCTAGTTACCCCCGAAGGTAACCTAGCTAGGGAAGAATATAAATCCTTCCGAGGGAAAATAGTCGTTGACTGCAAAATAGAAACAGCCGTCTCAAGACTTGTTGCACATCGTGGATTTAAAGAAGATGATGCTTGGGCGCGGATTGAAAAACAGTCCACCCGAGAACAGCGACTTGACCACGCTGACTACGTTATAAATAATAATGGACCAGAAGAAAATCTTAACGAACAAACGGAATCATGTTGGGCATGGATGCAGTCATTGGCTAAGGAGATATCTGATAACTAGAATCTGCTAATGGTTACACGTTCAGACGCCATTCCATTCAAAGTAGTTTCAGATTTTCAACCAGCGGGAGATCAACCTGCAGCGATTGAGAAACTTTCCAACGGCATCCAAAATGGAGCGGAATTCCAGACACTCCTCGGAGTAACAGGATCTGGAAAAAGCGCTACTGTCGCTTGGACAATTGAAAAAGTTCAACGTCCAACACTAGTAATGGCTCCAAATAAATCTCTCGCAGCGCAACTCGCCAATGAACTAAGAGAGTTCTTTCCCAACAACCGTGTTGAATATTTTGTCAGTTACTACGATTACTACCAACCCGAAGCCTATATCCCATCAAGTGATACCTACATAGAGAAAGATTCATCCGTTAATGATGAGATTGACAGGCTACGGCATGCATCCACAGCGGCGTTGCTTACTAGACGGGACACAATAATTGTAGCTTCTGTATCGTGCATCTATGGTCTCGGGTCTCCAGAGGAATATCTAACTCAATTACTGCTTCTTCGAGTCGGAGAAGAACGAGACCAGCGAGAAATCCTCCGCACGCTCGTAGGTATGCAGTATGACAGAAACGATATAAATCTGATCCGAGGCAATTTTCGAGTTCGAGGAGGAAGCCTAGAAATACACCCCGCGTATGAAGAAAATATTTACAGAATTGACTTCTTCGGGGATGAAATTGAAAAAATCACAGCCATCGACCCGATCACGGGTGAAGTTATCCAAGATTTTCCCGAAATAGTTGTATTCCCTGCAACACACTACGCCGCAAGTGATGAACGCATCCATAGAGCAATGGAAGGCATTCAAAACGAGTTGCAAGTTCAATTAAAGAATTTTGAAACAAATAATAAACTCCTAGAAGCCCAAAGACTTCGTATGAGGACAGAACATGATCTAGAGATGATGGAAGAAGTCGGATTTTGTACAGGGATTGAAAACTATTCCATGCATATTGATGGACGTAAACATGGTGACCCTCCATTTACACTTCTTGACTACTTTCCAGATGATTTCCTTTGCGTGATCGACGAATCACACGTTGCAGTTCCTCAATTGCATGGACAATATGCTGGCGACAAAAGCAGGAAAGCAACTTTGATTGAACACGGATTTCGACTTCCATCAGCTGCAGATAATCGCCCGTTGAGGTTTGAAGAAATAATGGAAAGACTCAATCAAGTAGTTTTCTTATCGGCAACTCCAAGCCAACATGAATTAGAGATTTCCAACCAAATAGTTGAACAAATTATCAGACCTACCGGACTAGTAGACCCTGAAGTGATCGTGAAACCTACTACAGGACAAATCGATGACCTGATTGGTTTGATAAAGAACCGTACAGAAGCGGAAGAACGCGTACTTGTTACCACTCTCACTAAGAAAATGTCTGAAGACCTAAGCGACTATCTACTTGAACTCGGTATAAGAGTCAGGTATCTGCACAGCGATATTGACACAATCGAACGAATTGAAATTCTTCGCGATTTAAGGCTTGGGGAATTTGACGTACTAATCGGAATTAACCTACTTCGAGAAGGACTTGACCTTCCAGAAGTTTCACTAGTCGCAATCCTTGACGCTGACAAGGAAGGTTTTCTTAGGAGCGAAACATCGTTGATCCAAACTATTGGTCGCGCTGCCCGTAATGTTGGCGGCCAGGTCGTAATGTATGCGGATCAAGTTACGAATTCCATGAAAAGGGCCATTTCGGAAACCAATAGAAGAAGACAATTACAAATTAACTACAACGAAGAGAACGGAATTGATCCACAAACAATTAGGAAAGCAGTCACTGACATACTTTCAATGATCCGGCCTAAGCAAACAACTATCCCTGACCTTTCCAAACAGAAAGGAAAAAATAAAAACCGACTTGTTGATCAAATAGATGAACTTCCCGAAGATCAGCTAGAGCGGTTGGTGCTCACCTTAGAAGAGGAAATGAACGTTGCCGCTGGAGATCTACGATTTGAATATGCGGCAAGGTTAAGAGATGAGATACGGGAACTGAAAAGAGATTTAAAAGATATGAAGTGAATAGCTTACGCATACACTTGCACAAGCTCACTGTCATAAACTTAACTAGCCAATTCTTATCTAGGAGATTCTTTGGGAGTGAAAAAACGAGTAACTGCACGAGTAGTAAATCTATTCTCTCACAGTGAAAAACCATTGGAACATACCCACTTATACCCAGGTGATAGCGGTCTTTTCGGGCCAAATTCAATAAGTTGGGAAGTTCTTGGCGACGTCTCAAGTTTCGTAGGAGGAATCAGGGCACTCTTGTTTCAAGCTGCTCATCCAGAAGTAGCAGCTGGAGTAGCAGACCATTCAAGATATCGCGAAGATCCGCTTGGTCGACTCAGTCGAACAGCTTATTACGTGACTTCAATGACGTACGGGTCGATACCTGAAATTGATTTTGCAGTTGAGATGGTTAGGAAAGCACATATCGGTGTATCGGGGATTTCAGAAAGAGGTTTGACCTATAGCGCTACGAGTCCAGAATATAGTGCTTGGGTGCACAACACGTTAACGGATTCGTTCCTTACGGCCTTTCAAACTTTCCGAAGGCCATTATCAGAAAAAGAAGCAGACAGATTTGTTCAAGAACAAACTAAAATAGGGGAGCGAATGGGGGCTGCTCCGTTACCGAAAAAAGCCGAAGATCTCCGGTTATGGGTTATCAATCACCCGTCAATCGACGAATCAAAAGCGATGGAAGAAGCTATTGCTTTCTTGAAAAAACCGCCACTTTCTCGACTGGAGCTTATCGGTTATAGGATTCTCCAACAAGCAGCAGCTAGTACGATCGACCCCAAAATCCAAAAAATACTCGGTTTGAAACCTTCCTCAATGTCGCTCTATGCAGGTAAGACTCTAATTCAAGGCTTAAGATGGGCGCTGAAATTTAGTCCAGCATGGAAAGCGGCGTTGATTCGGTCAGGGGCGGAATTCGACCATAATATGTTTAGAGAGGAATGAAGTCCGTCTAAGGCATCTCCGCTAATTTAGAGAGAAGTTCAAAAACAAGGTCAGGATCGCTGAAGAAAGGAGAATGGGCGCAATCCCATTCAATAACTGAACTAGCTAAATCTGACATTTCTCGCTGTCGGTCGGGATGGATAGCAGAATCATTTCTGCAAACAACGTACGTTGTTTTAGCTTCTTTCCAAGCTTCCCCGGTTCCTGTAGAAACAGAATTTATAGGAAAATTTCGCAACTTACTAATGGCCTGTTCTGCTATATAGGGAGGCACATCTTCATAAAAAGCTGGAATAATTGCCTCTGGCTTCACAAAGGAAAGCAGATTTTCATCAACCTCTATTTCAATTTTTGAAGGGTGGGGAGTATCGGAATAGCCCAGCATGGGCTCTCCCTCATTCAAAAGAATTGCACAAAGATAAACCAAATGACTAACTTCGTTCTTTCCTTCAGCAGCTTTGGATATAACCATTCCGCCGTAACTGTGGCCCAAAATAATTAACTCACCATTCAATGACTCGATAGCTTCCTCAACAGCTATAACATCATTATCAAATCCGGTAAAAGGAAGGTCTAGAACAGTAACTTCTATACCTGAATTATCTAATCGTTCTACTACTAAATCCCAACACCATGCCCCATGCCAAGCACCGTGGACTAAAAGAACAGACTTCATGCGAAAAAGATACTCCAGAAACAAAGTTAGGTAAATCTGTGAGAATAATGACCTTTTGTTTTTCATTGATTAGATTGGCACTGTGTCAGGGAAACTAATAGTCAAAGGTGCTCGAGAGCATAACCTACAAGGAGTTGATATTGAGCTGCCCCGTGACAAATTGGTTGTTTTCACAGGCATTTCAGGGTCAGGCAAGTCATCTTTAGCATTTGACACTATCTATGCAGAAGGCCAAAGGAGATACGTGGAGTCGCTCTCAGCGTATGCTCGACAATTTCTGGGACAAATGGACAAACCCGATGTGGATTTTATAGAAGGATTATCTCCTGCTATCTCAATCGATCAGAAAAGCGCGAGTAGGAATCCGCGTTCAACAGTGGGGACCATCACTGAAGTATACGATTATCTTCGGCTGCTATTCGCACGGATAGGAATACCTCATGACCCAGACACAGGAGAAAGGCTGGTGCGACAAACTCCCCAGCAGATCGTTGACAGAATCTTAGCTATAGACGATGGGACGCGGTTTCAGGTCCTTGCTCCGGTTGTTAGAGGGAGAAAAGGAACCTATGACACTCTCGTAACAGAACTAGCTAGCCAAGGTTTCATAAGAGCGTTAATAGATGGGGAATTGGTTGAATTAAGTGACGTCGCTGGTAACAACGATGATGGAACTCCCAAATTGGAATTAGAGCGATATGAGATGCATGACATCTCGGTCATCATTGATCGTTTAGTGATGCGAGAGGGGATTGAGCGTCGTTTGACTGATTCAATAGAAACAGCTCTACAACTAGCTGACGGGATCGTACAAATTGAAATACAGAATAAGAAAAAGCCAAATGAGAATCTAACATTTTCAATACATTTCAGTCGCCCCAGTGATGGGAAATCATTTGAAGAACTTGAACCCAGAAACTTTTCCTTTAATTCCCCATACGGAGCCTGCGCATCTTGTGACGGTTTGGGAACACGCTTTGAAGTCGACCCTGAGCTCGTCATTCCAAATCCAAAGTTATCGTTACGTGACGGAGCGATCGCTCCATGGTCAAGCGGGAGAAGTAAATACTTTCAGTTGTTGATCAGAGCGGTAGCAGAAGAGAACACTATATCTATGGAGACCCCATGGAATAAATTGACTACTAAGTCAAAGAAAATAATGCTCAACGGAATAGGTAAAAAAAAGATTACGGTCAACTACACCAACAGATATGGGAGATCAAGGGATTTCCAAGCAACATTTGAAGGTGTTGTTCCTAATCTGCGCAGACGTCACTTAGAAGCAGATACAGACAAACAAAGAGAGCAAATAGAGGGGTACATGCGAGAAATTCCTTGCCCAACTTGCGAAGGAGCTCGCCTGCGTCCAATGTCGCTCGCCGTAACCATAAATGACCTAGATATAGCAACAATTTGTAATATGAGCATTAAAAATGCTGCGACGACCCTTATGGGGATTGATTTAAGCGAGCGAGACGAGATTATTGCTAATCCGATCCTCAAGGAAATTAACTCAAGAATGGGGTTCTTGCTCGATGTAGGGTTGGAATATCTGTCATTGCACCGCGCAGCCAGCACATTATCTGGGGGAGAGGCTCAAAGGATTCGCCTAGCGTCGCAAATAGGGTCAGGGCTTGTAGGGGTCTTGTACGTTCTGGATGAACCTTCAATAGGATTGCATCAACGTGATAATAAACGACTAATAGAAACACTTGAAAGACTTCGTGATCTTGGCAACAGTGTCTTGGTTGTTGAACATGATGAAGAGACTATTGGCGTTGCGGACCATGTAGTAGATATAGGCCCAGGCGCAGGCGAACACGGGGGAAAGATAGTTCATTCAGGAACCGTCACACAGCTCAAAAAAAATAGGAATTCGCTTACGGGTCAATATATATCTGGGAGGAAGTCAATTCCCGTTCCGGTATTGCGAAGGCAAACCGGAGATAACTGGATCACTATCCGAGAAGCCCGTGAACATAACTTAAGAAGCATAGACGTGGAAATTCCTGTTGGATGTTTCGTCACCGTGACTGGAGTATCCGGATCTGGTAAATCAACTCTTGTAAATGACATCCTCTACCGGAAACTCATGCAGGAAATATATAAATCAAAAATAGCCCCTGGACTCCACACTTCTATAGAGGGGTTAGAAGCGCTCGACAAAGTTATTAATATAGATCAACAACCAATAGGGAGAACTCCACGCTCAAACCCAGCGACGTATACAGGAGTATTTGACCATATTCGCAAACTTTTTGCTCAAACACCTGAATCAAAAATTCGGGGATATCTTCCCGGTCGTTTCTCTTTCAACGTTAAGGGAGGGAGATGCGAAGCTTGTTCAGGGGATGGAACAATCAAGATTGAGATGCATTTCCTACCTGATGTGTATGTGCCATGCGAAGTATGTCAAGGCTCAAGATATAACCGAGACACTTTAGATATCTATTTCAAAGGTAAAAATATTGCTGATATTCTTAATATGTCTTGCGAACAGGCGCTTAAATTTTTTGAGAAACAGCCACCAATTGCCCGTCACATGCAAACTCTTGTTGATGTAGGACTTGGATACGTTCGATTAGGGCAACCAGCGCCAACACTATCTGGAGGCGAAGCACAAAGAGTTAAACTTGCTAGCGAACTAGCGAAGAGGTCAACAGGCCACACAATGTACATCTTGGATGAACCGACAACTGGATTGCATTTTGAAGACGTAAACAAACTCTTAACAGTTCTCAGTCGTTTAGTTGATCAAGGAAACACCGTTGTCATTATTGAACATAATTTAGATGTGATTAAATCAGCTGATTGGATAATTGATTTAGGCCCAGATGGCGGCGATGGCGGTGGATCGATTGTTGTTGAAGGGACACCTGAGTATGTCGCTAAAACAGACGAAAGCTACACAGGGCAATTTCTTAAACCTATTTTGGAAGAGGCAGGTACTCTTTAAAGAAGGATCCTGCCAACGATTGACAATAGGGGAAACGTACACGTGATTACTAGGCCAGAAACCGGATCTATCCCAAAGACACCTGGTTCGTACCAGTTTAAGGATATCGATGGCCGTGTTATCTACGTAGGTAAAGCTAAATCTTTACGGTCACGTGTAAATTCCTATTTCCAACTACCAGAAAATCTACCAATAAGAACGCAGCAAATGATTGCTGAAGCAGTGACAATTGAATGGATTCAAGTTCAAAATGAAGTTGAAGCACTTATTCTTGAACATAATTTGATACAGCAACATAACCCCAGGTTTAATGTCCGCCTTCGGGATGACAAAAGTTACCCGTTTCTCATGGTAACTCTTTCCGATGAGTGGCCTCGTGCGATGTTAACAAGAGCAAAAATGAAAAAAGGAAACAGGTACTTCGGGCCTTTCGTTGATGTTCGGGCGATTAGAGAAACAATGGATTTGCTTCAACGTACGTTTCCCCTTAGAACCTGCACGCCAAGCAAGTTTCGTCGTCACGAAAAACTAGGTAAACCTTGTCTCGATTACCATATTGAGAAATGCTGCGGCCCTTGTGTGGGAAAAGCAACAACGGAAGAATACGAGAATCTAGTTAAGGACTTAATCAAGTTCTTGGAAGGGAACACTGAGATAGTCGTAGAGGAACTTATCCAAGAGATGTCAGATGCTTCAGGTAAGCAAGAATTCGAAAGAGCGGCTCGCGCACGAGACAAATTGTTCAATGTACAAAAGGCTGCTGAAAAACAAGTAATGGTCGGAACACGGTCAGAAGATTTTGATGTTGTTGCCTCCAGAGATGATGAATTTGAAGCAGCAGTGCACGCGTTCTTTGTTCGGAAAGGGAAAGTAATGGGTCAACGTTCTTTTATTCTAGACAAGACTGAAAATCTTCCATCCGATATTTTGCAGGCACGTATTCTAGAGAAGTTATACCTTCAGGAAAATCCTCTCGGTAATCCCAAATCAATTTATGTCCAAATATTTCCCGAAAATAAGGAATTCTATGAAGAGTGGTTAGGCGCCAAACGGGGTTCGCGGGTCCAAATTCTCATCCCACAAAGAGGAGATAAGAAATCATTAATGTCTACGGTAGAGATGAACGCAACAGATGTGTACAAGAGAAACCGTCTAAAGAGACTCAATGACCATAACAGCCGTTCCAAAGCGTTAAATGATCTTCAGAAATACCTGAAGCTTCCTAGTGCTCCTCTACGAATTGAATGTTACGACATGAGTCATTTGCAAGGAACAAACTATGTCGGTTCTATGGTTGTCATGGAGGACGCTGTCTTGAAAAAGAAGGATTATAGGAAATTTAAGATCAAATCATTCGAAGGTAATGATGATTATGCGGCGATGGCTGAAGTTCTCAAACGAAGATTAACGAATCTATTATCAGCAGAAAAAAAACCTGATAGGGAACCGAGTAGTTTCTCATACCCACCGCATCTCCTCCTTGTTGATGGAGGGAAAGGGCAACTATCGGCGGCAGTAAAAGTTCTTGATGAGCTGAATCTTACGAACAGAATACCTGTAGCGTCAATCGCAAAAAGATATGAAGAAGTGTATATTCCTGAGAGCCCAGATCCGGTTATCATCCCTCGTGACTCAGAAGCTCTTTATCTCCTACAAAGAATCAGGGACGAAAGCCATCGATTCGCTGTCTCATATCATCGAAACCTTCGCAATAAAAAAATGAAAGAATCTGTGCTTGACGGAATTTCAGGATTGGGCCCTGCGCGCAAACAAAAACTACTTCAACATTTCGGCACCATTGAAAAAATACGAAAAGCAACCGTTGAGGAACTTCTCTCGCTAACTTGGCTTCCTAACAATGTGGGTAAAGAAATCTTCGAGAAATGCTCGTGAAAGAGGTGACTTTTCTATTGTGAATTCTGAAACAAGCAAAATAATATGGGATCTGAACAGCAGTTGGTGGTCTAAAAATGTGGAAAATGGAAAATTTCCTGAATACTCGGAAATTATTATCCCTCTTTCTAAAGAATTATTTACACAAAAAAAACTAGTTCTTGATCTCGGAACAGGATCAGGAATTCTTGCGAAGAGAATCATGGATAACTTAGCAACGAACGTCGTTGGCCTAGATCTCTCTCTGGTGCAACTCCAGAAAGCAACCGAAAATAATTCTGGTCCTTCGTACTTGCAATCAAATTCCGAAGAATTACCATTTAAATCAGCCGTTTTCGATGGCATTCTTGCAAGCATGGTCTTGGAGCATGTCGGAAGCCTTCAAGACACTGTTAATGAAATAGCAAGAGTTCTTCAGCCAGGTGGACTTTTTGTAGCTGTAATGAATCATCCGGTCTTTCAAACTCCTGGAAGTGGTCCAGTTAGAAGCCATAATTTAGATTTGGACGGAATGGGCTGGCAGGTCGGTAATTATTTAATCGAAAGCAGTGAGATTGAAGAGATCTCGGAGGGCATTCACATTCTCTATGAGCACAGAACGATCAGCACATACCTCAATACTTTTCTTGAGAACGGTTTCCAACTCCAAAGAGTTCTTGAACCTTCACTTATAGATAAAAACGAAGTTGCGGGAAATAAGCAAGGTAATCGTGCTATCCCACGCCTGCTTGTGGTGATATTGGAAAAGCCATTATTTGCGTAAATCTCAGATCGTGAAGCACATCAATGGGTTAGCATGAAGTATGGCGGATTTTCTTATCATTGCAGGTTATTCAGGTGCCGGAAGATCGGAAGCAGCTAAATCTTTAGATGACCTTGGGTGGTTCGTAATAGATAACTTGCCAAGCCAACTGATTCCTAAAGTAGCAGAGTTGGCAACTGCGACAGGTTCTTTGACATCTCAAGTGGCATTAGTCGTAGGATCTGAATCTCCTAATGAGACCTTGGATCAAATAGAAGAACTAAAACAAAATATAGATATCTCCGTAAAGGTTCTTTTTCTGACAGCAGACAAGGAAACATTGATCCACCGTTATGAAGAAACACGCCGACGGCACCCATATGAAGATTCGGGTAGCTTGTCGGATTCAATATCAGCTGAAATTGACCAGTTGAAAGATCTTCGCGGGTCCTCAAATGTAGAAATAGATACGAGCCATTTAAACGTTCATGAATTGAATAGGCGGCTTAGTGAGGCTTTTACGATTGACTCTTCACCTACTTCGTTGCAGACCAGAATTGTTTCATTTGGATTTAAGTATGGAGTGCCAGTAGACGTGGATTTAGTTTTTGATTGCCGATTTCTTCCGAACCCTCATTGGGAAGATGAACTTAGAGAAAAAACGGGAGAAGATCAAGAGGTCAAAGACTTTCTCCTTGAGAAGGAAATCGCAAGAAGATTCATATCACAATTGGAATCTATGCTTGACCTTCTAATGCCTGCATATCAGCAAGAAGGAAAAAGTTACTTGAGTTTGGCGATTGGGTGTACTGGAGGGAAACATCGTTCAGTTGTTATGGCTAATGAAACGGAAAGAATTCTCGCCGATCTTGGATTTGTCTCAAAAGTTTCACATAGAGATATACGAAAATAAGGCATGAAGTGCTTTGGGTCACTACCTTAGCTATTAGGAATCGCTAGCATCACGCGTACAACCGTTTGTTCCCGTAGGAGGGGTATATGACTATCCGAGTAGGTATTAATGGATTCGGCAGAATAGGAAGAAATTTCTTTAGAGCCGCTAAGCTTTCTGGCGCAAATATAGAATTCGTGGCAGTGAACGACCTGGGATCTTTAGAGACCCTCGCGCATTTACTTAAAAATGACTCAGTGCATGGAAAATTCGGCGGGAAAGTTAAAGCAACTCGTGGAGGTATAAGCGTTGACGGTCAGAAGCTAACGGTACTGTCTGAACGGAATCCCGGTGATTTACCATGGGCAGAACTTGGAGTAGATGTAGTCATTGAATCTACGGGAATCTTCGCTGATAAAGATAAAGCCCAACCGCATATAGATGCAGGAGCGAAGAAAGTTATTATCTCTGCCCCAGCTACCTGTGATGCAACGTTCGTTGTCGGAGTCAATGATGACGATTATGACCCGGCGAAGCACCATATCATCTCTAATGCTTCATGTACCACCAACTGCTTTGTTCCAATGATCAAAGTCCTAGACGATGCTTTCGGAGTTCAAGAAGGCCTAATGACAACGACACACGCTTACACCGGTGATCAAGCCATTGTTGATGGCCCCCATAAAGACTTGCGACGAGCTAGAGCAGCTGCAGTTAATATTATCCCGACCAGTACCGGGGCTGCTCGCGCCACAGGCTTAGTTCTAAAGAAAATGCAAGGAAAATTAGACGGCATCGCTATGCGTGTCCCAATACCTGATGGTTCAGTAACTGATTTCACTGGAATAATGAAGAAAACTCCATCGGTTGAAGCCGTGAATGAAGCATTTCAAGAAGCTGCCAAGAAAGGCCCAATGCGAAAAGTCCTTGATTACAGTGAAGATCCACTTGTGAGCGCCGATATTGTCGGCTCACCAGCTAGCTGTACTTTCGATTCTGGCTTGACCATGACTCAAGGAAAACTCGTCAAGATCTGTGGTTGGTATGACAATGAATGGGGTTACTCAAATCGCCTTGTTGACCTTACAAAAATTGTGGGTACGCGAAAAACAAAAAAAACACGTCGATAATTTAAACTGTGAGCCATCTTCCAACACTTGAAGATCTCGGAGATCTAGAAGGAAAGAATGTACTCGTCAGGGCCGATTTCAATGTTCCTTTTTCTGCTGGAGAGATTCGCGATGATCTCAGAATTAAAGAAGCGCTCCCAACTCTAAAATTCCTTGTCAAAAATGGCGCTAACGTAACAGTCTGCTCTCACCTTGGTCGACCTAAAGGGACTATTGACCCCAATTTATCCATAGAACCAGTCAGAAAGCGACTACGGGAGTTACTGCCAGAAGTGCATCTACTTGAGAATCTGCGTTTTAATCCAGGCGAAGAAAATAACGACTCGCATTTTGTTAATACCCTTATTGAAGGACAGGACTTATTTGTCAATGACGCATTTGGGGCATCACACCGA
>Ga0066861_10000467_pt1 | contig 12610 bp, 8 predicted proteins | sample ETN02SmetaG_3_FD_66434 | JGI IMG/M metagenome (GOLD analysis project Ga0066861, IMG submission 66434) | Marine microbial and viral communities from oxygen minimum zone, Eastern Pacific Ocean - ETNP2014F10-02SV257 | ecosystem: Environmental > Aquatic > Marine > Oceanic ... | reverse complement strand
ACCGCCGACGTTGTCTCTCAAATCTAAGACGAAAGAATCCACGCCGTCCGCCTTGAGCGCCTTGAGCGCCTCCTTGGTCTTCGCCCCGGAGACTTGATTAAACGCCGACAATTTCACGTACCCAATCTTTTTATCACCCGCCACGTCACACGTCGTCGACGTCACCGGAACGACGGTGTACCGACGCCTCTTTACGTCGATATCTCGCTTCTTCCCATCGCGATCGATCGTGAGCGTGACCTTGCTCCCTTGCGGACCGGATAACTCGTCGGCGATTTCGTATAAACTCTTCCCGGCCGTCGGTGCGCTGTCGACGGCCATAATTCTATCCTTCGCCGCGACGCCAGCCTCCGCCGACGGTCCACCCGGCGTCGGCGCGACGACGACCACTGACTTATCGTCCCCGAATCCCATCTCGATGCCCACGCCGCTCACGTCCGCCTTCATCGTGCGCTCGGTGACGCTCGAGTACTTTTCCGGTTCCAAAAACTGCGTAAACGGATCGTCCAATCGCTTCAACATCGCTCGAATCGACGCGTACGTCTCGTCGGTATCGTCTAAATCTCCATTCTTGAGCTCCGTCTCGCGCAGTCTAAACCAATTAACACCGTTGAACGTCTTATCGACGTACGCCTTGTCCACGGCGCGCCACGCCTCGAGAAACAACATCTGATTCTCCGTGATGGCCTCCACCGGCGTCGCGGACGCGAGGATGGACGCCGCGGCGACGGTCGCGACGGACGCTCCAAGCGCGTGTCGTCGCGCCTCTTCGCGCGCGATGTCCTCGCGCGCATCGACCGCGTCCTTCGCGTCGTTCGTCCCGGCACACGTCACGCGCCCATCGCGCGCGCTCGCACCTCGCGACGCCCTCTTCGCGCCCTCTCTCGTCGCGCGTCTCGTCGAAGACGTCATCCTCGATCGTCTCGTCGTCTCGCGGTGCGACGCCGCGCGCGCGCGCGTCGACGTCGACGTCGTCATCGGCGCGTTTTGACGACACTCGCCGTCTCGCGCCATGACGCCGCCACCGCGCGCGCGCGACGAGCGGTACGACCGGCAGGTGCGCCTGTGGGGGGACATCGGGCAATCGCGTCTCGAGCGCGCGTCCGTGTGCGCGCTCGGCGTCACGCCGGCGACGTGCGAGGCGCTGAAGAATCTCATCCTGGGTGGGATTAAAACCTTCACGCTCGTCGACGACGCGCCGTGGAGTCACGCGCGCGCGGGAGAACTGTTCGAGATCGCGTGTGATGACGTCGAGCGTCGAGAGGAGACGCTCGCCGAGGCGTGCGCGAGAGCGCTCGCCGAGTTGAATCCAGACGTCTCGGGCGAGGCGCGCGTCGAATCCGTCGCGTCGGCGGCGAACGCGTCGAGCGCGTATTTCGCGAGCTTTGACGCCGTGATCGCGGGAAGCGATGCGTTGAGCGACGCCGACGCGCGCGCGCTCGAGCGGGCGTGCGAGGGCGGGCGAACACCGTTGGTGGTGACGCGCGCACGGGGATTATTCGGCGAGTGTCGCGCGTGCGCGGGCGAGCGATGGGCGACGGAAAACGTCGCGCCGGAGGGATCGATGATGCGAGATTTGCGATTGGTGACGCCGTGGGATGAGTTGCGGTCGTATGTGGAGATGAAGACGAGCGATTTGGATCGTTTGGACGGGGGGTCGTTTAAGCACGTACCGTTTGTCGCGCTCTTGGCGCACGCGATGGCGGCGTGCGGGACGAGGGATCGTCGAGCGGTGAAGGACGCGTTGACGTCCGCGCGTCGAGGTATGGACGAGGAGAATTTCGACGAGGCGTTGGCGAACGTTCGGTACGCGTGGACGGACACGGGGGCGGTGACGGATGACGTGCGGGAGATTATCAGTCACGAGCGCGCGCGCGCGGTGTCCGAAGAGAGCGACAAGTTTTGGTTTCTCGCCGCCGGGTTGCGCGAGTTCGTGGAGAGAGAGGGATGTTTACCGTTGGAGGGAAGCATTCCGGACATGACGAGCACCACGGAATCCTACGTCGAGCTTCAGCGATTGTACTCTGAAAAGGCGGAACGCGACGCGAGGCGCGTGTGGGAGAGCGCCGTCTCGCTCGCGAAATCCGTCGGTGTGGCGCAACCGTCCGAACGCATCGCGTGGGAAGACGCGAAGACGTTTTGCAAGAACTGTCGAAACGTGAAATTCATGACGTGGCGACCGATGGAGGCGGAATTGTTTCCGTCGCCCGCTTTCGGTACGTCCGATTTGGTCAACGACGCGCTCGCCGATTCGACGAAAACCATGTCCGTGTGTATTTTCGCCGCCTTGCGCGCGGCGGACAAGTTCACCACGCTTCACGGAAGAAGTCCCGGCGTGTACGACGGCGCCGCGTGCGTCGGTGGTGACGTGAACGAACTCGTCCGTCGAGACGGGGAAACCGTGCGAGCGTTGATGGAGGAATGGTTCGCGGCGAGCGGCGCCACTGTGGACGGTGCGCACGAAAAGCTCATCGACGACGTCGCGTACGAAGTCGCACGTTACGGCAACTCGCAGTTACACGCCGTCGGTGCTGTTCTTGGCGGTATCGCAAGCCAAGAGCTCATTAAAATCATCACGGGTCAGTACGCGCCGATGACGAAACGATTAATCTTTGATGCGGTGAACTGCACGACGAACCTCTTATTCTAGACTATAGCTCGACTTTTTACAAATGTAAATGTACAGTACTAGGCTGCCCGCGATTACTACGATGAAATATCACACCACGCCGTGCCCGCACACATCGCCCACGACGAGATGGCGAATATCATCGTCACCGCCGCGCCCAACGTGATTCCGGCGACGAGTTCCGAAGATTTCGTCATCATCGAAAAGACTATGAATGGTTTGAGCGCGTGCACGAGCATGAGGGTCACACCGGCCGCCAGCGCGTCATAGAAGATACACGTTCCACTCGACGAGTGATTTACGCCGAGGATACTCGCCGACGCGACGAAGCACACACCGATGAAACCGACTCCTAGAATGACGTACGGTCGGCGATCGGATGACGAAACAATCAACACGAAGGCGCACACGCGAATGAACGCGCGCATGAGCGCCGGCAGGAGCGCGTACCATGAGTTTGAAGTCACAGCCGCGGTCGCGTGCGCGCCGTCGGCGATCGCGAAAAGCGAGGCCGCTAAGAGCGCGAGGATGGATTCCTTTGTGAAGAATACGTTGCCGTACTTCGTCACAACTCGTCCCTCTACGTCGACGTCATGAACGTCGTCGTCGTCTATATCGCTCCACGGTCGCATGTCCTTCAAACCTGGATACCCGTGCACGAGACGCTTCGCCAGAGTCGAGCCCACGACGCTCGTGATTCCACCCAGTATGACGAAAACGAAGCCACCCTGCGCGCCTCGCCATAGCGCCCACAACAATCTGAGCACCGCGCTCATTCCCGCCGTGCTCACCGCAGCACCCATGCCCGTGGACGAGCCCACGGATGAAACCGACGCCACCGTTGGGAACACGTGTGTGAGCGCCAACACGCCTACCGGTGCGTACACGCTCGCCGCTAATCCCACGTCGACGGTGCTCGACGGATCTCCCAAATTTTCCTTTGCGACGTCGCCGCCGTACCTCTCCAAACCTTCCATGAGCATTCTGAACACCTCCAACGCCCCAGCGCTCAGGGTTACCGTCGTCGCCACGTTCTTAGGATCCGTGGCGTCGGCGAGCGCGTCCGGTAAGAGCTCTGCGAACACGATCCACACCATGCACCCCGCCGCGAAACCGAGCGAAAACGGCAAGAGTGGTTGAAACATCTCGACAAACAGAAACGCCGGCAGCGCGAGTAACGGCTGCGGTAAACTCGTCGCGACACACCACCACGCGCACTGCCACGGCTCGATGCCTTTGCTCGCCAACACGTTGGCCACCGCTAAACCTTCGGGAACGTTGTGCGCGCCGATGGCGAGCGTGACCAAACGCCCCTGTTTGTGTCCACTCTCGCCGCTGAACGACACCCCCACCCCACACCCCTCACCGAACGCGTGCGCCGCCATGATACCGACGATCATGAGCGACTTTCGCGCGTCGGCGCCGCGAAGTTCGAGAAACGTGAGCCCCTCCCCTCGAGCATCGAGCCACGTCTGCGCCTTGGCGATGAGCGTCGAGCCGACGACGACGCCGACGGCGACGCTCATCGGGCCGGACGATTGTCCCTCGTGTATGAGATCGAACGACGCGGCGAGCATGACGCCGCACGCGCACGCGTTGGCGAGCGAACCGAACGATTTCGGTAACGCCCGTTTGCGCCTGACGATGTACGGCACGGCGCCGAGCGCGGATGCGCACGCCATCGCGGTCGTGAGCACCAGCACGGTGAAAGCCGAGACGCGCGTCGAGGCGTCGCCGGCGTCGCCGGCCATGCCGAGCCGAAGTGGGTCGGCGTCCGCGTCCATGCGTGTCGAGCTGTGCGGTTGCGCGCGGCGTCTCGTCGAACATGAAACGAATGTGGTGAGTATGAATCATTAGAAGACTAATATTGGTGCAAAACGGCGCGCGCACGTCGTCATGAATCATCGGAGTAGCGTTGTCGCTTGACGGGGGTGATTTGTTGTTCTTTGCCGAGTTTGCGTCGTTGGAAATTTGAGAACGCCTGCGCCGCCGCCTCGACGTACTCGGGTTCTCGTCGTCTGCTGTAGACGCGCACGATGCGTTGCATGAATGTTCTCGGCAACAGCGAACTGACTTGTTCCTTGGAGATTCTACACGTGGTCTGGTCGTCCCAGTAATGGAAAAACTTGACGTTGTCCACGGGATTTCGGTGGCGCTGTCCGTAATCAATCTTCAGGCACTGGACGATGATGTCGTCCGGCTTCAAACCTCCGGGAATGTTGTTATCGCCCTGGCACGCGGTGATATCTTTCGCTTCAACCGGTTTGAAATTCACCACCCGCTCTTCGGGCACGGTGTATTCGTTGACGAACCGATACAGTTCGCGTCGTCGGATTTTACGAACGATGTCTCGCGCCTTGGCCAAGCCTGGATCGTCGCAATATTCAATCTGCTTGAGAAGCGTGTCATCCATCTTTATGAATTCTTTCACGTCCCAGATTGAGTTACTGATCCGGCTGTTCCACGCCGCGTCCGCTTCGACCAACGCGTCGACGACCATGTATTCCACGGCTTTCGCCTTTTTGTGCGTGTACACGCTCTGGTGCATCGACGCTCGAGAATGAAACAACGCGTAAATATTATTCGCCTCGCTCGACTTGAAGCAGATTCGGTCGTCGATGACCTTCATGTGTGATGTCAAGCGCATCGTGTCCACGCTCATGCGAACGCCCGCTTGGAACGAATCGCGCAGGAGATATTCAAACTTGTCGACGTCGACGCCGTTTTGTTTATTGGCGATGATATCGAATAGATACCGTTTCTCCGTGACCCTCTCTTCGTTGCTCGTGATGTAATCGCGCACTCGCTTCACGACTTGTGGTTCTAAATCAATGTAATTATCCTCTAAGCACCACTCGAACATGTCCGCGCCCATGCGTTCGTGATTCCACGGCGCCGGCTCCTTTGGATCCCAACCGTGACGCACCGGCAAAAATTCGTTATCGAACACGTGACTGAACGGCCCGTGACCGAAATCGTGGCATAACCCCGCCAACGACACACACAGTTTATCCTCCACCGTCAGCCCGAGCCCCGGCGAGCTCCGCCGAATCGCCTCGAACACCGTGTTCGCCAGGTGACACGTCCCGAGCGAGTGCTCAAACCTATTGTGCGCCGCTCCCGGAAACACGAAATACGACGTTCCCAACTGCTTCAGATCCCGCAACCGCTGCATCTGCGGCGTATCGATGACGTCACAAATCTTCGGATTAAAGTACATATGTCCGTGCACGGGATCGTTGAACGTCTTCCCTCGACTCCGTCGCCCTGCGCTCTGCGCCGTCGCCCCCGTGTTCTCCTCTCCCACGTGCACCCACAGCGGTTCGTGCGCGATCTGCGACAACTGCGCGATGAACGGATCATCGTCCGATTCGCTCCCATCGTCTCCGAACGCGCCGTCGACACCGCGCGCGCCGTTCGCGCCCTCCCTCGCGCCGTCACCGCCAACGGTCGCCGGTCCATCCATCGCCGGTGCCACCTCGCGCGCCGACCCAGACCCCGTCCGACGCCCAACCCGCGCGCGCGGATTCGACGGCGTGTGCAACCCACCGTCGGCGTCCATCCCGTCCCACCGCGTCGTCGCCGACGCCGTCGCGCACTCGCGCGCGGTCGCGCCCGTCGCGCGCGACGACGCGCGGGCGTGACCGACCGCGTTTAGTTCGGACTTCCGGAACACACACACAGATACTCTCTGCACACACCACAGTGCGTACGTACCCGCGACGCGACGTGTTGACGTCCAATCTCCACAGATGGGATCCACACACACCACAGTACGACGAGACACCCACCACGGGTGATGACTCCCCATCGAGTCCCCCCTCGCGCCGCCGCCGCCGGCCCGTCCCGGCGCGCGCGCGCGCGAGACGTCGCCGCTCGACGCCCTCGACATGTTGGCCGCGGTGCGAACGGCCTCGCGGGACGACGCCGCGATGCACAGAGCGGTCATCGCCGTCGCCGCCGGGACCGCGGTGGCGATGCTCGCCGTGCGACAGCGCGCGATTCGGAACGCGATCGCGAGCGCGCTCACGGTGCGCGCGCGACGCGATGCGCGACGACGACGCGGGACGACGCGGGATCGCGCGAGGGAGGGTCGGAGGGGCGCGGAGGGAGGGATGTGGGGCGTGGATGCGCGCGCGGGCGTCGCGTGGATCGGAAGTGATGGACGCGGAGGCGATGCGATTCGCGGCGACGCGCGCGTCTCGCGGGACGGGGGTCGGCGGCGCGCGGGGACGCGGCGCGCGGGGAGACGCGCGGCGCGCGCGTGGGCGCGATCGGACGCGTTCGCGTCTCGCGAGGTGACGTGGAATTGCGTCGATGACGCGCGGTGGTCGGGTGAATGGATGCGGAGAGCGAGGATGGGGTGGAGGAGAGACGCGCGCGCGAACGAGCGACTGACCCGACGGCGACGTTTCCCTCGAACGCGCGCAGGGATGCGCGAACGTGTTCGCCGCGGAAGATAAGCCGACCGCGGCGAGCGCGAGAGAGGACGCGCAGATCGCGATGATGCAACAGATGCAACAACAGATGCAGCAGATGCAACAGCAACAGAACGGTGGGGGTAATCCCGAGGAGGAGGAGTTGAGCGCGTTGGAGCGCTTTTGCACCGACGTCACCGACGAGGCAAAAAGAGGACTTCTCGATCCGCTCGTCGGACGGGAGGAGGAAGTGCGTCGATTGATTCACATCTTGTGCCGACGAACGAAGAACAACCCGGTGTTGCTTGGACAGTCTGGGGTCGGGAAGACAGCCATCGTGGAGGGTTTGGCGCAGCGCATCGTGAACAACGACGTGCCGCAGGCGTTGCGAGGCGCCAAACTTTTGGAGGTGGATTTGGGCGCCGTCGGCGCCGGTTGCCAGATGCCGGGCGAGTTTGAAGAACGCTTGACCATCATCGTGCAGGAAGTTGTCGACGCGTCCGCGAAGGGTCCGGTTGTGTTGTTCATCGACGACATTCACAATCTCTGCCCGGCGCCGCCGATGAACAACAACGGCGCGGCGATTCTCAAGCCCGCGCTCGGTCGTGGTTTGCTTCGATGCGTCGGCGCGACGTCGGCGGACAAGTTTAAGAAGACGATCGAACAAGACGCCGCGCTCGAGCGACGCTTCCAGCAAGTGCCGGTGGAGGAACCGAATGTCGACGACACGGTGAGTATTTTACGAGGTTTGCGCCCGCGCTACGAACAGCACCACAACATCGCCATCAGCGAGGGTGCCGTCTTGGCCGCGGCGCAGCTCTCCGCGCGTTACGTTTCGGGCCGTCAATTGCCGGATAAGGCGATCGATTTACTCGACGAGGCCGCCGCTGCGGTGCGCATGATGAAGACGAACAAGCCCGACGGCTTGGACATGGCGGATCGTAAAATCACGCAGCTCCAAAAGGAGCGCGATCAGCTCTTGAGAAAGAACGCGGGTGAATTGGCCAAGGCTGGCACGTCGAACGTAGCCGCTGCAGAGTTGCAGAAGATTGCGCAATCGCTTTCCATCGAAAAGAAGTCGCGCAAGGAGCTTCAAAAGAAGTTTGACAACGAGAGACAAATCCAAGATGAGTACCGTCGCGCCTACGCAAACAACTCTTTCATCAAGCGTAAGGTTCAAAACGCCAAGATGAAGATTGCGCAAGCATCTCAAGCCGAAGCCGGTTCGGTGCTCGCTGGTGAGCTCGGCCGCGCCGAAGCGGAATTGAAGAAGCTCGAGGCGCAGCTTCAAATCGCGCAGGACGAGCTCAACAAGGCCGAGAGCTCGGTCATCGAGCTGAAGGATGGTGGTTCGATGATGCGCGAAGAAGTCACGGACGGTGACGTCGCCGCTGTGGTGAGCCGATGGACGGGCGTGCCGGTCGCCAAGCTCGTCTCGAGCGAAAAAGCCAAGTTGCTCCAACTCGAGGCTGAACTTCACCAACGCGTGATAGGCCAGGAGGCGGCGGTGACGTCCGTGGCCGAGGCGGTGCAACGATCCCGCGCGGATCTCGCCGATCCCAACGGACCGGTCGCATCCTTTATGTTCCTCGGTCCGACCGGTGTCGGTAAGACGGAGCTCGCCAAGGCTTTGGCGAACTATTTGTTCAACTCGGACACAGCGTTGGTGCGTCTCGACATGAGCGAATACATGGAGAAGCACTCCGTCGCGCGTCTCATCGGGGCACCGCCGGGCTACGTGGGCTACGACGAGGGTGGTATGTTGACGGATGCGGTTCGACAAAAGCCGTACTCTGTGGTGTTGTTCGACGAAATTGAAAAGGCGCACGTCGACGTCTTCAACGTCCTCTTGCAACTTCTCGACGAGGGTCACGTCACGGATACGCAAGGCCGCAACGTCTCCTTCCGCAACTGTTTGATCATCATGACGTCCAACTTGGGTTCCGACGAAATCTCGTACGCCAACAAGCGTCGCAACAAGGTGAACGTGAAGGATGCCGTAATGCAGCACGTGCGCTCTCACTTCCGACCGGAGTTTGTCAACCGTCTCGACGAGTTCATCGTGTTCGAACCGTTGACGCACGCTCAAATTGAAGAGATCGTGCAGCTCCAAACGAAGAAGTTATCTGAGCGCATTGACAACCAGCGCATGAACCTCTCCTTGGACAGAAGCGCCATCGAACACTTGGCTCGCCAAGGCTACGATCCGGCGTACGGCGCGCGTCCGGTGCGCCGCGCGATTCAGCGCGAGCTCATCCAACCGTTGGCCAACGCCATGCTCCGAGGCGTCTTCAACGAGGACGATACCATTCTTGTCACCGCTGATCGCCAAGGCATTTGCTTGTCCAACGGCCCGAAGATTGTCAGAGAAGTGTTCGACATTCACGCGCAAGACTCTGAGGATGAATCTGACAACTTGTGAATTCTTCCCGTACATTAGATCGTCTGGTTTAGCCAAGATATAACTAGATTGCGCGATTTGAGCTTTAATGATAATAAACACATTGTTTGTTTCAAGTATCGTGTATTAATTCGCATTACATAACCGCGAAGCGCGTGCGTCGGCGTTCGTCCGTCGAGGAAATCAGTCGCGTCTCAATCGTAGAGATACGATCTGCGAGATGCGACGTCACGGGTTTCCGACGTAAAAACTACGCACGTTCTCGCGCTACGAATGTAACGAGGACATCACAAAATTAGAGTTCGGACTTGTCGCTCGCCTTGATGAGATCGTTGAGGAGCTTGTTGCCGCGTTGAATGACGGCTTGGCGCTTCTTCATCGCTTGCGTCTTGGCGTTGAACTCCTTCGTCACCGTCTTGATTTCCTTCTTGATGGTGTCAAATTCGGCTTGCTTTTCCTTCAACTCCTTCTTGAGTTCAGCCTTAGACTTACCGTCCATCTTCTTCAAGAATTCAATCTCATTCTTCGCGCAGCCCTTCTTCGTCGCCGCGTCGCACACCGGCTTGTCCAACGTCTTGACGACGAAAGACTTCAACGAATCGTAATCGCGTCCACCTTGATAATCCTTACCCTTCTTATCACCCGCCGGGTAATACTTAATGGTCGGGTACCCTTGCACACCAACCTTTTGGCACGTACCGCTACCCTCGGCCGTGCAATCCACGTCGACGATCATGACGCTCGCGCTCTCCTTGTAATCCGCACCGAGTCGATCCCAAGCTGGTTTCATCGACTTACAGTGGCCTCACCTGCGACGCGCGATCGAACGCGAGACGATACATCACACGCGTCAGTCTTTTTCGCTCGCACCAGTCGGTCGATTCGGCCCTCTTTCGCGCGCGAGACGCCGACGTCGATCGATGGATGGCGATCGAAGATGATCGACGATCGACGATCATCATTCATTCATTCATTCACTCATTCCCGCGTCGTCGCTCCGCCCCCTCCCGCCCGCCTCACGTCTCGTCGCGTCGCGTCGCGTCGCGTCGCGTCGCATCGCGCGCGTACCAAGGCGCGAGGTACTTCACGAAGACGTGTTTCCCGGAGTTCATCACGGCGGAATCAAAGTTTTTATCCGTCGCCAAAAACGCGCTCGCGTCCGCGCCCGCGACGGCGACGGAGGCCAACGCGACGAGGAAAGCGAAGAGTTTCATCCTCTTTCTTCTCTCGGACGCGCGCGGTCGACGATGAGACGCGATCGAGGCGGTCGCGCGCCGGAGAATGCGATCTCGCGTCGAATGCGATCGACACGTGGGTCGAAACGCCGAATGTCGCGCGGCGCGGCGCGGGGTCAAAGAAAGTCAAAGGCGCGCTCGGTGCGGCGCGAGCGACGGTTTCGGTCGCATCGAATGACTACATAAAAGGATGAGCTACGTTCTAATTCGTCGCCCGCGCGTTTTGACGCGCGCTACGTCGTCGGCGCGGGATTGAGACCGCCGTCGAGTCGCTCGCGAAAGGTGAGCGACCACACGTCGTGGTTTTGCATCGAACGACCGGTGGAGGCGGTGAAACCGACCCACGCTCGACCGTTATCGAGATCGAGAAACGCGTCGAGATTGATGGGGACGGTGAGCGCGGGCGTGGAGACGTCGTCGACGAAGACTTTGAGCGAGCCCAAGCCGTGCTCGTAGTCTCGCATCACGTCGAGAAGGTACGAACCGCTCTTGAAGCTCTTGTGCGCGACGTCCTCGACGACGAAATTCGGATTATACGTCACCCGCACGAAGTGACGCTCACCGTCCGATAAATTCGGCACGTCGACCGTCGATCCCAGAGACGCCGTGTGCGACGCCAACGCCGGCGCCTTGGCGCCTCGCGTCATCACCGCCACGTGATTGTGATACGGATCCATCGAGTGCGCGTCGTGATACGTGTCGAACTCCACGGCGACGGCGTTCGGGATGCCACCGTACCCTAACTCCCCACCACCGCCTCCCAGGGCGCGCTCATCCGAATTTTGTACGACGAACGCGAACCCGTCGCCGCCTCGCCGCGAACACGTCGCCGGTTGATGATCCACCCCTTCGCACGGAATCTCCACGTCCGGCGGCGACGCCACGGTGAACGCGAAATCCGCGACAAATCCACCCACGACGAGCTGTTTCGTCGCCGCGAACGCGCTCCCCGCCGCGTTGGCGCGCGCGGGCGTGATTCGCAGCACCTCGGTCGCCACGGCATCGCTCGTCGACGCGTTCGACGCCGCGCCCTGAAACCGCCACGCGTCGCCGACGGCGGCGAAATCGCGCACGGCGAGGTCACTCGCGACGCCTCGCGCGCGCGCGACGCACGCGAGGGCGACGAGGGCGACGCGCGCGAGGGCGCCCATCCCGCGGCGCACTCTGACGCGCAACCGTCAGAGATGGGCTCGCCCGGCGTCGGCGATGCGGACGACGAGGGCGAGGGCGATGACGACGCCGTCGCGCGAGAGCTCGATCGTCTGTTGCGTCTGCGCGACGCGGGAGGCGCGCGGGAGGTGCGGGAGATTGAATACGCGCGCGATGTGTCCCCGGAAGCGCTGTTCGGACCGTCGTGGGAACGAGACGCGCCGGTGAACGCGTCGACGATGCCGACGCGGTTTTACGCGTGCGAGGGGTCCGTGGCGATGACGCTGGAGAGCGTGCGCGCGGTGCGCGACGCTTCGGCGGTGGTGATGGCGCGGTCGCGCGCGAGGGGTGGGGAGACGTCGACGTCGTCGCCGGCGGAGGCGGAGGCGGAGGCGACGTTCGACGCGACGGCGACGGCGCTGTGCGCGAACGGGGATCACGCCACGGCGTGGAACGCGAGAAAACGACGGTTCGCGTCGATACGTGCGCCGTCGATCGAGGACGCGAGGGATGCGGTGTCGGATGAATTGGCGTTCGCGTCGGCGGTGCAGAGTCGATTTCCAAAGGCGCCGAGCGCGTGGTCGCACAGACGTTGGGTGCTCGCGTTCGCGTCGCGGCGAACGTCCGCGTCGGTGGACGCAAAGACTCGACGCGCGTGGTTTCGTCGCGAGTGTGAGGCGTGCGATGCGGCGGTGGTGAAGAAAAGATTGAATTACGCCGCGTGGTCACATCGAGCGTGGGCGTTGACGCTCGTCGCCGACGACGTCGAGACGGTGTC
>Ga0066861_10000466_pt1 | contig 12619 bp, 3 predicted proteins | sample ETN02SmetaG_3_FD_66434 | JGI IMG/M metagenome (GOLD analysis project Ga0066861, IMG submission 66434) | Marine microbial and viral communities from oxygen minimum zone, Eastern Pacific Ocean - ETNP2014F10-02SV257 | ecosystem: Environmental > Aquatic > Marine > Oceanic ... | reverse complement strand
TGCTTTGGCGAAAACAACGACGACGACGACGGACGACGAGTACGAGGCGTGTTTGGCGGAACTCGCGAAGACGATTTCGGGGAAGAATCGAAACCTTCCGGGGAGCGTGACGTGGGAGGCGCAGTTTGCCACGCTGCAAGGGTACGTGGAGAAGCTGGAGTTGCGGGAGTTTTTGGACAACGCGAACGCGATACACGTGGCTGGGACGAAAGGAAAAGGGTCGACGTGCGCGTTCGCGGAAAGCATTCTGCTCGAAAACGAGGTCAAAAACGTCGGTCTGTTTACGAGCCCACATCTCGTGGACGTTCGAGAACGGTTTCGGATAGACGGGAAACCGGTCGGGAAGAGAGAATTTATCGAGGCGTTTTGGTGGACGAAAAAAACGATCGAAAAGGAGTTAAAAATGGATCTGCCGGCGTATTTTCGATTCCTGTTTCTCTTGGGCTTAAAGATATTCAAAGACGCCGGGACGCGATGTCTCATATTGGAAGTTGGATTGGGCGGGAGGTTGGACGCGACGAATTGCGTGAGAACTCCCGCGGTTGCAGCGGTGACGAGTTTAGGTCTAGATCACGTGGAAGTTTTAGGAGACACGATCGGGAAAATCGCGTGGGAGAAAGCTGGGATATTTAAAGGTGGCGTGAGAGTATTTACGAGTCCTCAAGTTCCCGAAGCGATGATAAGTTTGGAGAGGAAAAAAGAGGAGGTTGGATGCGAGTTGGTCGTTGCGAGGCAGATTGATTTAGATGTAGAAGAGAAGGATGGCGGAGGAAAAATTGAGCTAGGATTGAGTGGACCACACCAGAGGGTAAACGCGAGTTTAGCCGTGGAGTTGGTCAAAGAGTGGGCGACGAAAACGAAGCACAAAGGGATATTAGACGCGATGGAGAAGGAGAGAGAGAAGAAACCAGAGGCAAAACTCGTACTCCCGGAAACGTTTCGAAGGGGATTAGAGAAAACAACTTGGCCTGGTCGAGAACAAATCGTTCGAGACGAGCACAGTAAGAATTTAACGTTTTATTTGGACGGCGCGCACACCGAGGAGTCCATGCGCACGTGCGCGGAATGGTTTTCCGCGCACGTCAACGCCAAACGGAAGAAGGACGAGCAGGACGACAACTGTTACAACAACGATGGCAAACAAACGCCGACAGGTCAACATAAACAAAAGATGTGCCACAGCGTCTTACTATTCAATTGCATGGAAGAGCGGTCTCCAAAAGTGTTGCTTTCGGCTTCCGTAGACGTTTTGAAATCGAAAAACGTGCACATCGATACCGCAATGTTTTGTCCGCCAGATTCCTCCGCTCTCGGATTGGTCAAAGTCGAAGACGATAAGAAGAACCTGGATTGGCAAGAAACTTGTGCGAACGCGTGGCGAGAGATTGAAAAGGTGAAAGAAGGCCTCGATTCGAGTGGAATCAGTAGTCAAACGGACATTCGAGCCTCAGTAGCGGGTGCGATAAGTGCCTTGAGAGGAAAAGCGGATTTAGTCGCGCCGAAAAGAGTGGACGTGTTAGTCGCCGGGTCGCTGTATTTAGTCGGCGATATCTTGCGACAGTTGAAAAAAATAGGCTTTAAGTAAAATGTATATAGTTAGGGATTTAGATGATGTTGATGATATAGGAGTACGCAGGTAGTAGATGTAAAATAATACGCAATGCAGACGATGCATCACATAATAGATTGATAGAATAATACAACGCGAGCAAATAACTAGTCAACACTGTATGATAACAACGATAATAATATAAATGTTTTGACGTAAAACTTTTTTTATTACCGTCGCCCTCCTCCTCGGCCTCTGCCTCCACCGCCGCGACCTTGACCACCACCTCTTCCGTGACGTCCACCTGATGGTTTACTATCCAATTGCGCGACAACATTCAACAGCGGTCTCTGTTCTCTCAAACCCATCATGCCGACAGTTTTCGCCAAGACGCCCGGTAATCCTCGACATCCCAAAACGTCAATTGCGTACGAATTCGCCGCGTGTACCAAATCATTTTTCGACCATCCCATCTTCCCCGTGCTCGAGTTGTAAAAACCCATCCATGCGACGTAGGCTTGGTCTTTCGTCTTGGAATCGACTTTTTGTAACGCGCGAGTGATTCTATCTGCGGCGTTTGGGTCCACGCTCGCCTCCGCTAGTTGCAACGGTAAATCTTTCATCGATCGTAAAATATACTTTTCGAAATCCGCGAGAATGAGTAAACCTTCGCCAGATTTACCGGCTCTTCCGGTTCGACCTAACCGGTGGACGTACTGTTCTCTAGACGACGGTAATCCAATCTGAATAACAAACGTGACGTCCGGGAAATCCATACCTCTCGCAGTCACGTCCGAGGACATCATCACCGCGCTCTTGCTCGCGCGAAACTGATCCGCTGCTTTTGTTCTCGCAGCCTGCGATTTTCGAGAGTGAATTTCAAACACCTTAATACCCATAGCTTCGAAAACTTCGCTAGCTAATCCCGTAGCTCTCGCTGTCGGGAAGAAGCACATGATTTTATGGTTCGGGACCTCCCTCGCGTGCGCTTCAATCACTTGCAAAAGTAACGGCAAATGATCCTTTGTGTCTGCCACGGTTAACCACTGCGCGACTTGCAAATTTGTCGCGGTTGCTTCGTCCCCGACGCAATCGATGTAGACGTGATTATCACTCATCGCGTTCGCCGCGATTTGTTTCACCACGTCTGGCACAGTTGCTGAAAATAACAACGTTTGTCTCTTCCTTGGCAAATAGCTCAAAATCTTCTCGATCGACGGTCTGAAACCCATCTCTAACAATTGATCGGCCTCGTCTAAAACCAACACTCGTAAATTCGACATCCGTTCCCTCAACCCTTCATTCTCCAAATGATCGATCAGCCTCCCCGGCGTCGCGACTAAGAAGTCGCACCTGTTCTCTCTCAGCCGTTTCTTATCGGTTCCAATATTAGTCCCTCCAAAAACCACCTGCGCGCCGTACTCGTGAAACGTCAATAATTGGTTCGCTTCCACGTGAATCTGACTCGCCAGCTCTCGCGTTGGGCTGACAATCAAAACCGACACGTCGCCTTTCCGAACCTCATTCTTCATCAACAACTCGATGCTCGGGAGCGTAAATCCAACCGTTTTGCCGCTTCCCGTTTTCGCTCGGGCTAACACATCGACGCCTCTCGTTATGTGAGGTAACGTCTGGTCCTGAACCGCCGTCGCGTGCGTGAACTTGCACACCTCCGTTATCGCTCGCATCGACTGCGCGCTCAGACCCATGGACTGGAAGGCCATGGTCGTCGGCACGTTCCCACCGTCTTGAATCTGTTTCCCAGGTTGCGCTTCGTTCAGCGCGCGTTGCGACCCTTGGTTTAACCGGACTCTCTCGCCGTCGTTCGACTCCCGGCGTTTGTGCGGTGGATTCGGCCCGCGTTGCGTCGCGTGCTCAAAGCGCTTTTGATGATGCGTGAATCGGCCGCCGCCATCGCCTTCTCTGCCTCTGCCTCTGCCTCTGCCTCTGCCTCTGCCTCTGCCTCTGCCGCCGCTGGACTCCATCCTCGTCGATGTAGTAGTGCTGTGCTCAAAAGCGAATACTGCGACGCGTCGCGCTGCCCTGCCAGGTAAAAGAAAAAATGTCCGCGTGTATACTGTGCTCGAACAAAGCGTCGGGCGCATGAGATTATCTAAAGAGTTTTTTGACGACGACGTTTGGAGGACTCCAATCCAAGAAGTGTACTACTAGACGCGCTTTTGATGTTCACAAAAAGATGATGATGATGATGATGATGATAAGTCGTTGCTACAACAATATGAATACTATCTTTTTTTTACATATCGGAGGACCCGAGATTCCCGAAAGGGTGAAGCTGGATTGGAGCGGACTTGCGCGCGACTTTGCTCGGCCCTTTCCAAATGGACCAGCTCGATTTTTTTTTCCCCTTCGAAGCCTTTGCGTTGTTTCGAACCGGAGATTTAGTGGAGACGGGTTTTTTGGGTTTCAAAGTTTTGGTTCCGGTCGCGGTCTGCGTCTTTTTCTTCTTGACGATGCCGTGACTGGTTTCCAACTTTGCCAAAGCTTTCTCGGCGGTTGCCAATTTGCGTTTCAATTCGCGAACGGTTTTCGTCAGCTTCGCTTTCTCCCTCTTCTTTCGCTCGTGCGCTTTAGCCAGTTGTGCTTTTGCCGCGAGTATTTGTCTTTGCACCTTGGTAGATTCTATTTTCGTCGGCGTGCTCTTGCGTACCACCAGAGCCGTCGTCTTCGCCGGCGGCGGCGTTTTCTTGCCTCCTTTCTTTTGGAGATACACTCCGCAATCTAAGTCGAACCCGCACCTAATTATCGACTCGAGCCAAATCATGTTCGACCCGCCTTTATATTCGTACGCTTTTCCCTTCGCGCCGTTGACTCGAGCAATCCATTTCACCGCGATCGGTTCGGACTCTTCGTCCTCTCCTTTTCCTCCTCCTCTTCCTCCTCCTCCTCTTTTGGCGCTCGTCTTGGCCAGAACCGATTTTTTCTTGGCGAGAATTTGGAAAATCTCCCCGAACCACGGCGTCTTGGGATTCCCGGAGTACACCTCGACGAACATGCCAATGGCGAGGTCTTTGAGATGTATTTTTGACGGCATGATGGAAGGCAGCTTTTCGTCGTTCTTTTGGAACAGACGACTTTTGTTGTTGTTATTAAAGGTGGTGTTGCGAGGGTACGAGGCTTTGAGGCGGCGTTATGAAAGGTGTGGCGTTTGAATTGGAATTTTTAGTATTTTTGGGGAAAAAAACAGGTGAAAAAAATCTCGTCTTTTTGGGAGTATTTTTCGAGCGTCGTCGTCTTCTTTCTCTACGTAATAATTGGAAAATTAAAACGTCTCGTACACCTCTGTAGGAAAAAAACTACAAAAAAGCGAAATAATAATACATAAACACGACTTTGATGAAGTTAAAAGTCTTCGTTCTCTTCGTACCTGTGGTCGTCCGGCGCGTCCGCTCTGACGACTTTCCCAGGCGGCGAGGACGCTTGCTGCACCAAGGTCTCTAAATTTTTCTTATTCTCGTCGAGCTTCTTTTTCATATTCGCGAGGTGTTTCGCTTTTTGGTCTTTCGCTTCTTTCGATTTGGCCAAACGGAAGTCCACTTCGCGAACGGAACGGGAAGACTTTTGTCTCCTTCTGCGGCTTTCGTTGCGACGACCTTTGACGTCGACTGGGCAACACGCGTCCATGGCCCATTGGTAGGCGGCGTCGACGTCGGAGACGAGATTTGGAGGCGCGGGAGCAGTTTGCGAACCGTCAGTCGGGATGCCAGTTAAGAGGGCATTGACGACTTTGACGAGGATTTTCGCCGGTTCCGATCGAGAAAGCAGGTTTTCTGCGTCTACTTTAGCTTTGTACTCCAATTTTGCTCGAGATTCGTGCGTTTCTTTCAGGGATGCGGCGTTCAACATTTTGTTTTCGTCTTGCCATTCCGCAAAGTTCTTCTTCGTCAACCAATACGCTTCCATGTTTTCTTGCGTGTTAGCTTGTCGAATTTTTATCATGCCTTCATCGCAGGCGCGTCGTAAATCCTGTTCTTTTTCCGCGTGAACGGCTTGCTTGTACGTATAAGAGTCTGGGTCCGCCATTAAGATCGCGTACGTGTCTATTTCGCGTTCGCTTCGAGCTTTCAAACATTTTGCTTCGTATTTGATTTCGTCGTATAAAGTAATCGCAGCATAGAGGCAGTAGTCTAAACCACCAACTGCTCTGGCGGTGTCTGACAATCCTTCTTCGGCTTCGTAAGAGTCTTCGATGAGAAGATCGACGCCGTTTAAGACTTTATTTTTACCACTCGAAGCGCCGGCAGCGGCAGCGGACTTCTTCTTCTTCAAAGCGTCAGCTACGGTTTTACGCTTGCGCTCCATAAGGTCCACGAGCTTTTGGACGCACAACTGACCTAAAGCATCTTTCACGGACTCTTTCAGATCTAACGACGCTTGCATTTCTTTATCCGTCGCCGCACGCATGATTGGCGGAGAATTCGGTGGCGGCTCCACGCTTTCATCGCGAACCATGTACTCCCATCGGGCATTCGGCGATAATTTTTGCTGCAGTTGCATGTAAATAATCAACAGGCCGGAGATGTCCTCATGATTGACGACTTGATTAACGAATAACAGCGCGTACTCCTCAAAACTCTTTTCTTGTAAAGGTACCGGTATGATGCGAGAGCAAGCTTCGGGAGATGCTAACTGTTCAGAGGTTATTTGCACCGCATAATCCAACGAGATGTTTTGCACCGCGCCGTGGAAGGCAGCTTCGTATGTCGGAGCGAGGAGACGCGACATGTTCGATTCAGCAGACATGTTCTCTTCTTCATACGTCGCTCGCATGTACGGCAAGATCGTTTCGTTCCACGGTTTCGAACTGTATTTACTTGGAATGCCGTATTCGATGTACAGCTCAAACGCTCTTTCAAGAAAATACGCCACGGTATCCTCGTCGTCCAATTTCGTCTCGTCGTCGTCGTCGTTGTCCCCGTTGAATGCAATCACCGAAGCGACTGCGCGAATGACTCGCCCTAAAGTCGATTCGCGTAAATCCTCTAACGATCTAAACAGGCAATCCGTCTTTTTCTTGGAACGCGGGTCTCTGTTTGACATCAACATGATGACGATTGAATTCAAAGCGTCCAAGTCTTGGACAGAGTAACAGCACGAGATGAACAAAGAACAGTTTCTTCGAACGGCAGCAACGTAGCGTCTGGTAGCTTCTGGTAGGCCAATGGACGATATGCAGACTTTTGTTTGAAGCTGGACGTAGAGTTCGCCGTCGTCGGCGTATTTTTTACTATTCAGGGTTTGAGATGCCCCGGCTGCCATTCGTTTGTCTTCGTCGACAGTCTCTGTTGTTTCGTTGTTTGATACCGGCCCCTGTTTTTGCGAGTTTGCCAAGACCCCTGCTGACGCTTGATCGCAGCCAAAACCAATAGTCGCGTCGTCCATTTCCACCATACAAATCGAAAACGCAAACTTTTTTGTTTTTTTCCGTTTCGTACCGAGCCCCGCTCTCCACGGTTCCGAAAGACCAAACAAAGGCGTCAGCCACGTCAGCGCGTCGATGGCACCAGCGTGTGAGGGATTTTCCGCGATTGGTGGGTATTCGCGGCCGCGATTCTCGGTCTTTGACAACTGTTCGTAAATCTGAGTCGGATGTTCCAACGAATTCCGCGCCAAGCGGTACGAGACTTTGTGATACAGCGGAATGTTTTCTCTTATTTTCTTAAGGGCCATATTCGCATCTTTCCAAGCCGTCGCCCACGTCTTCTGTTGCGCCGGCGGTAACGCGGCTAAAGCACCTTGCGGTAAAAAACGGACTTTATTCACTTCCTTTATCAACTTTGTGTTGGATTCAGTCGCTTTTCCTCTCGACTCCAATGGTACAGTCAACAACGCGCGACACCGCGCCGCGTGGAGTTGATACAAAGGCTCGAGAAACTCTGGTGCCTTGTCGACGGCAGTTTTGAACGAATGTAAAACAGTAGCAATCGGTTCTTTTAGCCTATGGTAGCACTTTGCGAGCTCCATGTCGTATAAATAGGTTTCCGGCGAATTTAATGAGGCTCTCTTAAACGCCACCACCGACCTCGCGAGCGCGTGCTGATATGCCGGCGTTTCCTTCTCAATTTTCTCGCGCCGACCATCATAAAACGGAAGACAATCTTGTAAGTTCTCGTAAAAAGCCAAGCCTTGACGCTCGCAATTCTCCGCTAACTCGTCATTTACGATTTCGAGTTGAGATGTAATGACCTCCGACTCTTCGGCGGTGAGCTTTTGAGACGATGCGTTGAACTCGCCTTCCGAGATGACAGAGTCCTTGGCGAGCTGCGATTCGAGCTCACTTTTCTTCTCTTCGAGAAGAACTAGCGTGGCATGGAGACACGATCTCAACCAGCTTTGATGCAACCGTATAAGCATCATTACTCTGCCTTCCTCGTTCGTTCTGAATTCTTCCGCGGAACACATCTTTCCGCCGTCTGATATGGCGACGTCCTTCACGGCGTCAAAGTGCACCGCGAGGGATCGCCAACTATCGATGCGCTTCGGATTGTAGCACAGATCATACTTCAACAAGTAGCAGTACTCGCGAGACATAATCGCATGGGCGGGTTCGTCCGATGGATGTTCTTGAGGAGACCATTGAGATGGAGCATTCGAATTTAACAAAGACGACAAGAATTTCCAGTTATCATTGACGACTTCGAGACTTTGTGAAAGTCTCCGGTATTCGAGCTTCGCGGAAAGGTAAAACAAATCAGCGTAGATATCTGCATCCTGACTTCGCGGGTCCTCTTTTTCGTCGTCGATATCCATCAATGCAGAACCTTCACCACTTCCCTCGTCTTTATTTTGATACTGTTCTTGCGCCGCGCCGGTAAAGCTCGGCATCGGCGTCGCTGGACCTCCGACGCTATTTGTCGTGGCATCGACCATCTGACGCTTCAATCGTTCTTTTCTCGACAGAGGAGGTGCGCTTTTTTGTAATAGATCCATTGTAGCCGTCGCTTCTGCGGATGTTAGCTCAGTGAAGTCACCGCTGTGATTCGTCCAAACCGTGAAGACTGTGTCCAAACGCATCAAATCTTCTTTTTGAACAGCCACTGGCGGCTTTCGGAATGTTCTTCGAACCATACCGACCGCTTTTCGAATGATCTCAAGCGTCTCTGCGGATATCTTCTTCTGCTTTGACGTGAGAATATTCTTGTCGTCGTCTTCAATGTCTTCATCCTGACGAACAGCTTCTTCCGCGTAAGGTTTTATTGCGCGCCACAACGTAGCTGCTCTTTGCTTTTGTGCCGTCCAAGTCTTATAATTAGCTTGGTTTTTCTCATTCTCGTCCTCTATAAAGTCTGGCATTATCGAGCTTGCAGACAAGAACGATTCCGGCACCTCGCACGCGCCGCCTTCCTTGCGACAATCTCGCAAAGTAAAACCCAAAGGAGTGATGATTTTTGAAAGATCCACGCCGTACGCGCACCACAAACACTGCGCGATAATCGAGTCAATTCTACGTAAATCCTCTTCATCTTTTCGTATCTTGCTTATGTATGGATCCGTCGCTTTCTTCAATTCGTTCTTCTTCATTGCAGATTGCGTGGGCGGCTGAGTTTTCTTCCGCTGCTGTTGCTGCTGCTTTTTCCTCGCCGCCGCGGTTGCTTTCTTTGTGGTTGATTTTTTACCTCGTTTTTCGGTTTCGAGCTGAGACTTTTCGAGAGAAGTTGGGAGGTCCGTATTTTTTTCTGACGCTGCTTCTGCTACATCTGCCATTTCTTTTGGGCTGGGAGACAACACTCGAGATATCGCAGTAACGATTGATCCAAACATGGACGAAGACGGTTGACTTTGAGTGCGAGTTTCTTCATCCGACTGGTGCTGTTTACTCGCAGGTTTTGGCGTCGTTTGCTCGTCCACAGGGATCCCTTCGTCCGTTTCCATCAAGCTTGCCGTTCTGTCCATACTGTCGTCGGATGATGCAGAAATCTTGATAATCTCTGGAACGCTTTCCGGCATCTCCAGTGGTGGCGTCCATCTTTTTTGAAGTTCTCGGCTCTCGGCTATGCTTCTACATAATAACGATCTTCTTTCCGACAGCGTGTCTAACCGCTGCCGCAAATACGAACTTCCGGACGCAAAATCTATCGCGTGATAGTGCGCGTCGTTATCACCGGCCTTCTTTTTTGCGGAAAGATATGAAGCACTGTTATAAGCTTTTGATCCGCAGCAACATCTCGCGTCCGCCATGCAATCGTGCAGTCGCTCACTCGCGTCGCACATCTTTTTCACATCCAAATCATCGAGCATTCCTTCCATTCTCTGCAACGCGTCGATCAATTGCGCCGCAGATTCTGCTCCAACAGCTTTCGCGCGACATTTTGATGCATCCCTGTAGTTGAGATTTAATGAAGGATCTGCCGCTCCTTTCACGACGTAGGTTTCAAAAGCGACGCACGCGAGCGGATGCAAATTGAGTTGGCGAACTGTACGCAACGCCACTTCAATCTCAGTCTTTGAAAGAGTCGCCGCTGAAACACGCTTTTTCTGCGTGATAGGACCAGCTTCCCTCGCCTCGCCACCGCTTGGTTTTTGTGGCGTTGTGGGGATATCATTCTTTTCGCTGATTTTAGTAGTACCAAAAAAATCCTCGAAATTTGAACACAATCGACACAAGCACTGCGCGATGGCTCTCAAGGCCATGTGATCACCCGTCACGTCAAAGAGTTCAGAGAGCGCGAGAATGAGCGTTTCTGGATCGTTCCCTTCGGCTACTGATGCGTCGCACAACACTTTGAGCGCAGATGCACGTTCTACCGGGGACATGACGTATGTTTGACTAATATTACCAGAACGGCTTTTGCCTCTCGACGACGCTCCCTTCTTGTTATCATTGTTGAAAACGCTTTTTGTCTTCTTCGTAGCCCCCTTCGTAGACTCTTTTCCGCCCTCGTCATCACCATTATCTGCATTCTTGACACCATCCGGAACGTGTAAGGGCTTTCTTCCAAGCAACACTGGCGAGAGTTCAAAGACGAGTTCTTTGGTTTCACCCATGGCGAATCTCGCAGCCGCACCAGTGACGGTTTCGCGCATAGAGGCGAGTCGAACCGCGGCATCACACGCAGTTCGAGTGAATCGCTCTGGAGCCTTGTTGAGTATCCAGGAATCTTCGTCGAACGTGACACTACCAGGAGCACTTCGAAGTTGTCGGTCTTTTTTGCTTTCGGATTTCGGACAACACTCGCGACTGACGTCTAAATGCTCTCTCGCCGCTTTACCTAATCCCAATGCTACAGATAATTTGTACTCCACGAAGTGAATCTCGCCCCATCTTTCGTTCTCGCATTCCTCGTCCGATGAAATTCCGTGCGCGCGTTGGACGTGCTTTTTCGCGAGCAGTGCCCATCGTTTGGACGTTTCTGCGCCCGCTTTAAGTGAATTTGTCTCAAAACATTCCGAGACGACATCAATTGCCGCGTCCGCCAACATCAAATGCGTTCTCAGTCGGATTTCCGGACGAGAGGATACGCCATCCACACCAAAGACTTCCGCTAGTTTTAAAATTTTCAGCGCATCTACCGCGGTATCGTCCTTTACATCAGGACGCCATCGAAAAGCAGCAGCGAGTATGAGTTTCCACGCGCAGTCCGCAATGCCGCCGTTCTTCGCGTTCATCGCATTCACGTACGAAGAAACCTGCGTGCGTTCCTTGGCCGACGCGGAAACAGAAACGCGCTTGCCGCTGTGACGATCCTTTATCAAGGAATCTAAATCTTGCTTGTTCTCGTGCGCAGCCATTACTCGATCTTTCGCAGCTTTCAAAGTTTCCATATCAGAGGCGTTCAACTTTACCTTTTTCTTTAGGAGCGATAGGAAAAGCTTCTCGGCGATTTTCGATTGCGGACCTTTCCATTTTGACGACGGGGGCGGAAGCGGAGACGCAACTTGCGCTTCGGAATCTTTCATCGTTTGCGTCTGCGTCTCGTCTTCGGCAATAGTCGTTAACGTCGGCGTCTTTTCTTTCGTCATAACTTTTTGTTTCTTGTTCTTGTTCTTGTTTAATCCCTCGGTAATATTGGTATCCTCGGATTGCGAAACCGTGTTATTGTTGTTATTACTATCGTCGCGTTCGGTAACGAACTCCACGGATACGCCTAACCCGGCCAATCTGGCAGAAGAAAATGTTCCTCCTTTTCTCGTAGGCGCGGAAACTTTGGTCGGCGTCGATGACTCTGGTGGCGTCGACGGCGCGGTGATACCTTCTTCGTCCACATCATCTCCATCCCCGTCGTCGTCGTCGTCATCATCATCATCAGTCTTCGCCCGTATAGCATCCTCTTCCAACTCAACCCTAACTTTTACTGCATCGAGTAACGTCGAGGCGACGTCGTCCCAAGCCATGCGTTCAAGCGAAAGAGTATGCTTCATCTCTCTCGTGTACGTCTCTTTCTTCGCATTTACGCGTTCAAATTTCTCTCGCGCTCTTGTCAACCACTCTTTCGGTTTTACGTTTGCAAAATTCGTTCGAATCTCTTTCATTCGTTCGTTCTTCCTGTCCAAATTCAAAATTCTCCCGGCTAAAAACTTCGCGGTCACTTCATCTCCAACCAAAACGCACACCTCGCACAACTTGTTCAAAAGTAACGCGTGCGTCGGCTGCACCAACAACCCGCTCTCAAACGCGATCCTCGCTAACGCAACGTCGCCTCGCTTTGTGCTCAACTCGCCCATGCGTAGCCAACTCGACACGTCCTCTGGATCCATTTTCACCGCTTCCGAGTAACACCGAATGGCTTGTTCAAAACTGTGGGCTTGTTGACGTTGTTTTTCGTCCTCCTCCTTGTTTTCATCATCATCGTCTTCATTCATGGTCTCGTCGGCGACGTTGTTTCCTTCAAATTCGCCGCATTCCTTCGCGAATATGTTCCCGAGATTCCTCAGCGCTAACTTCTTCACCGAACACAACGTCGGCGTCAACTCGTCGTGGTTCGCCACGCGCATCATCTCGTGATTCACCACTGCCAGCAAAGTCTGTTTCGCCTCTTCTCTTTTCGCCTCGCTCGTCCGCGTCTTCTCCTTTTGTGCCGTCGCGCCTTCTCCGCCGTCCATTTCGCCACC
>Ga0066861_10000465_pt1 | contig 12641 bp, 10 predicted proteins | sample ETN02SmetaG_3_FD_66434 | JGI IMG/M metagenome (GOLD analysis project Ga0066861, IMG submission 66434) | Marine microbial and viral communities from oxygen minimum zone, Eastern Pacific Ocean - ETNP2014F10-02SV257 | ecosystem: Environmental > Aquatic > Marine > Oceanic ... | reverse complement strand
AGTGCTGAGATAGGACCGTTATCAAGAGCGGCGCACTGCTGTGCGCCCAGCAACCTGGGGTGGACACCCAAGGTGCTTTCCTACTTTGTAGGGATATGGCTGAGGTTTGGAACCGAAGCAACAAAGTGTCCGGAGAGATCATTTTTGTTTTCTCACGGCAATGGAAGCCCTTTTGTCCGCCCTATGGCAATCCAGCACAAAAGGAGATCACAATGAACACGACTTGGGGATTTGACACAAAACAAATTCACGCTGGGCAGAATCCTGATCCTGCCACTGGGAGTCGAGCAGTACCGATTTATCAGACCACGTCGTACGTATTTAGAGACACGGATCACGCGGCTGACCTATTCGCCCTTGCCGAAGTAGGAAACATCTATACCCGGATCATGAATCCAACCCAAATGGTGCTTGAGGCTCGGCTTCAAGCTTTGGAGGGCGGAACAGATACCGCTATCGGGATTCCTGGTGCCTTAGCTGTTGCATCAGGACAAGCCGCAGAAACGCTCGCGATACTCAACTTGGCGGAAGCCGGTGATCACATTGTGGCGTCTGCGTCTCTCTACGGAGGCACCTACAATCTGCTGCATTACACGCTTCCTAAAATGGGCATCACTACTACCTTCGTAGAGCGGCCCGACGACCTAGAGGCTTGGGAAGCAGCTATCCAACCCAATACGAAACTCTTCTACGGAGAGACAATTGGCAATCCGCGCAACGACTGCCTCGACATTGTGGGTGTGGCCCAAGTCGCACATGAATCACAAATTCCACTTGTGGTCGACAACACCATCGCTACCCCCTATCTGCTCAATCCTTTGAAACTCGGAGCCGACATTGTGGTCCATTCAATGACGAAATTTATTGGAGGCCATGGCAACTCGGTGGGTGGGGTGATTATTGACGGCGGAAACTTTGATTTCGGTGCTAGCGGCCGCTTTCCAAACTTCACTGACCCGGATCCGAGTTATCACGGCCTGGCTTATTGGCCAGGGTTGGGAGCTGGGTCCTACATCATAAAAGCGCGGGTCCAACTGCTACGTGATCTCGGCGCCGCTGTTTCTCCCCAAAACGCCTTCTATTTTCTTCAAGGGCTCGAGACCCTCAGTTTGAGGATGGAACGTCATTTCGCTAATGCGCAGGGCGTCGCGGACTACCTACAAGATCACCCCCAAGTCGAAAATGTTCAATACGCAGGGCTGGAATCAAGCAGTTGGCATCAGCGCCTAAAAGACCTGGGAGGGGGGCGTGGCTACGGTTCGGTTCCGGCGTTCACAATTCGCGGCGGTTCCGAAGCGGGAAGCAACTTTATTGATGGACTCGAACTCCATAGCCACGTCGCAAACATCGGCGACGTTCGTAGTTTGGCTATACACCCGGCTTCAACCACTCACTCTCAATTGACAGAATCAGAACAGAGCGACGCAGGAGTCACACCCGGGTTGGTTCGGTTATCGGTCGGAATTGAAACCCTTGAAGACATCATTGAAGATTTAGAAAAGGGTTTCGCTGCCGCTAAGGGTTGACAACCCGCGACTTTGTTTCGTTTCTTCGACAACTCGGAAGCTCTATTTCCTCTGGTTGGTCGTGTTTCGAGCATAGAACTAGCACCATGCGGGATTGGTCACGCCTTGATTAGGGGTGGAAATCGAGGTGAGGAAGTAGCGCTAGTTCATGTGTCGGAATGTTTTCAACGCCAGTGACTAATCCCGCATGGACCTATCCCCGCATTACAGGGCAGACTGTGAAAGAGCAATGGGGGGGGTTACCGAGTAATGCTTTCTGCATACCGGGTTCTAGATGTAACAGATCAAAGAGGTCATTTAGCTGGGTTGATGCTTTCCATGTTGGGAGCTGAGGTCATAAAAATCGAGCCACCTGCGGGTGTTAGCACTCGGGCGATAGGTCCTTTTGACGATTCAGGTAATTCCTTAACGCACCTCGCGTATGACCGCGGTAAGAAGTCCGTTGTCTTAGACCTCCAGTCTCCTGAAGGCAGAAGTGTTTTGCTCGACCTAGCCGAAGGTGCTGACTGTCTCATTGAGTCGCAAGGTGCCGGCACCCTCGAGAGGTTAGGGCTCAGTAGTCAAAGTTTGCTGGACCGCAATCCGGCACTAGTAGTGGGGACACTTACGGCCTTCGGACACACTGGACCCAAAGCCCATTGGCCTGCGACAGATCTCACTCTTATGGCTTCAGCTTGCACCATGGCCTTCACTGGGGACGCTGACCGCTCCCCTCTCCGAGTGTCTGTCCCACAAGCTTTTCATTTTGGAGCTGCTGTTTTAGCGGGCGGAGTGGTGGCCGCCCTTTTCGAACGTGGACGCTCCGGTCTCGGCCAAGTTGTTGATGTCGCTGCGCAGCAAGTCATACCCATGGCTACACAAGCTGGAGTCTTAGCTGAAGCATGCAACTTTCCGACTCCCATTAGAAGCGGTGGTGGTGCCACGGTCGGACCAATCGATCTACGGCTTGTATACCCAGCTAAAGACGGGTTCGTCTCAATTACACACGTGTTTGGTGATGCTATTGGTCCGGTCACGGCGCGCTTAATGGACTGGGTTTTGGAGGAGGGGTTTGTTGCACCCGACATTGCAAATCTGGACTGGGTGAACTTCGCGACAATGCTGGAGTCAGGGGATGTCAAAGTCGAGCAGTGGGAAGAAGCAAAAGAGTCAGTAGCAAGATGCACTTCATCTAAAACCAAGGCTGAGCTCTTAGAAGTGGCAATGGAACGGAAACTCCTCATGGCCCCTATCGCCGATGTAAGCGAGGTTCTAGCAAGCGACCAACTCAGCCATCGTTCTTATTTTGATCGCATCGACTTAGGAGGTGAGGAAATCGAAGCGCCTGGTAGGTTCGCTCTCACCAAACAAACACCCCTAAAGGCCGCCAGTCGGGTGTCGAATTTGGGGGCAAACACTGAAGAAGTCTTAGCTGCAGCAAGGACTCTCCCTTTATCTGAGTTCGGCGACATTGCGCCTTCAGCCCCTCTTGAAGGCATAAAAGTGGTCGACTTTATGTGGTCTTTAGCTGGGCCTTTCACTACCCGAGCTTTGGCAGATCTTGGTGCGACAGTGGTGAAGATCGAATCGATACACAAGCCGGACGCCGCTCGAGGTTTCTTGCCAGTATGGGATAACGAACCTGGTCTTGAGCGGTCAGCTCTTTTCGACACCGCTAACGCTGGCAAGCTCTCGCTGGCCCTCAACATGAACAGGCCCGAAGCGTTGGAGGTCATATATGACCTCATCGGATGGGCCGATGTTCTGTGCGATTCCTTCTCTCCTGGGAAGATGAACTCTTGGGGTTTGAGCTGGGACAAGGTCCGAGAACTAAACCCGAGACTAATAATGCTGTCTACCTGTCTAACTGGGCAATCTGGACCAACGGCGAACTTCGCGGGATACGGCAACTTAGGAGCTGCGCTGTCGGGCTTCTACGGGTTGGCTGGATGGCCAGATCGAGCCCCCTCAGGCCCTTTCGGTGCTTATACCGACTACACATCGACCCATTTCATGTTGGCGACACTGTTAGCGGCGTTAGATAAGCAACGGCGAACGGGGTCAGGTGAGTACATTGATCTCGCTCAAACTGAAGCGGCGCTTCATTTCATAGCACCAGCACTCATTGAGGCATCTGCTACGGGTCGGGTCGCAGCAGCGACGGGTAATGATGACCCAGACATGAGTCCCCATGGAGGCTTCCCGTGTCTGGGAGACGATGAATGGGTAGCTATAGCAGTCGAAGGCGATGCTCACTGGACACGTTTGTGTCGGGTGATGGAAAGAGCCGACCTTGAAAGCAATACAGAATTGGCTTCTGTAAACGGGCGAAGAGACAACCAAATCCTTGTCGATCAAGCTGTAACGGAGTGGACCTCGAGTAAGTCAGCAGGTGAGGTTATGAGCCTCTTGGTGGAAGCAGGGGTAGCCGCCCACCAGGTGCAAAGCAGCGCCGAGTGCTTGGCCGACCCGCAGTTAAAACATCGGGAGGCATTCATTTGGCTTGAGCATCCCGATCGTCAGTGCATCGTCGAAAATACTCGTTTCGCTTTGTCTCGAAGCAGTCACGGCCCTAAAGGCCCAGCTCCGGTTCTGGGTGAACATACCTTCGAAGTCTTAACCGAATTATTGGGTTACGACGGTGAAAGGGTCGCGGAACTAGCGTCGGTTGAAGCGCTCGAATAGCTCAGGAGCGTTTCGTTTCGTTCCAAGGCCCAACATCTGCTCGTGGCTCTTTGGGTAGACCTAAAACTCTCTCACCAACAATGTTTCGTTGAATTTCGTTGCTACCTGAATAGATAGAGCCCGGTCGGGCTCCGATGAATGTCGTAACCCAGGCCTGCGATGAAAATGGTGATCCAACGTCGTCAACCCCCACTCCGGTGGCTGCATCGCGGCCTGATGGCGCGGTCGCATCCATGCCGATGACATCCATCGCTAACTCAGTGAATCTGTGGTGATGTTCAGACCACAGCAACTTATTGAGTGATGATTCTGGACCCTGACTGTATCCACGCATCGAGCGCGCGACCGTCTGTAGACCCATGAACTTCATGATCTGAGTTGTGGTATAGGCAGCTGTAAATCTTTGGCGCATTACTGGGTCGTCTAATTTTTTATAGCTTCGAGCGACCTCCACTAACCGCTGCCATTCTTCGCCGTATCTGATTCCGTTGGTAGTGGCGTCATCACCGCGTTCGTAGGCCAACAGTGTGTTAGCCACGGCCCAACCATTGTTCACACCACCTAATACGTTTTCTTTGGCAGTTCGAGCTTCATTGAAGAACACTTCGTTGAAGTCATGGTGGCCCGACGCGTTGACAATCGGTCGAACTTCTACTCCAGGTTGGTCAATGGGACACAGCAAGAACGAAATGCCTGCGTGCTTGATTGCCGAAGGTTCAGTTCTGCACAGCACGAATATCCAATTAGCGTTATGTCCTTGAGATGTCCAGATTTTTTGGCCGTTGATGACCCACTCGTCGCCATCGAGCTCCGCTCGAGTCGCAAGCGATGCTAGATCTGACCCAGAGTTAGGTTCGCTGTAGCCCTGACACCAGACATCGCTTCCATCAAGAATTCGTGGCAGGAAGTGGTTTTTCTGCTCATCAGTCCCCCACTCAATGATTGTGTGACCGATCATTCCGATTGAGAAAATATCGTTATCGGTGCCATTTGGTACTCCTACAGCCGCTAGTTCTTCGGCGAGAACTGTTCGTTCCATTTGGCTCAGCCCAGCACCCCCATACTCCGATGGCCAAGCGACGGCTAAGAGTTGTTCTTCTGAGAGGGTTTTTCTCCAACCTGCAACAAAAGACTTTCTTTCTTCGGGCGTAAACGCACCCATGCCACCCCATTGTGCTGGCAGATTTGTGTCTAGAAAGCCTTTGATTTCAGCTCTGAAGTTTGCTGCTTCGCTGCTGTAGTCCTCCACGGTCATTCCTTTTCTTCTCTGCGGCTAATGACGCCACATCACCTTAGGCATTGATAGGAAGTGCTTGCGCCACAAACAAGGCATCTCCAACGGTCATTGATCTCATTTCGGATTCATTTCTAGAAATCGAAGTGGCTTCGGGAAGATCACGGCGAAAGGATTTAATAGATCTCGATAGCCCTTGTAGCTCTGATCGTTCTATTCTCCGTCAATGGACTTTGATTGGCCAGGCGACAATGATCCCAGACGTCTAGAAATTCGCGACTGGCTAGGTCAACACAACGGAGATCCAAGTCAGGAAGCCTTAGCGCGTTCAGGTTATGTCGCTCCACATTGGCCGAAGCCTTACGGATTAGATGCTGATCCCATTCATCAGTTAATTATCGATGAAGAGCTAGCGGCAGCCGGCGTTAAACGGGCAGCTGGAGGTATTGGTTTGGGTTGGGCTGGCCCGACTATTTTGTTCGGTGGAACCCCTGAACAGCAAGATCGTTATCTGTGGCCGATCCTGACTGGAGAAGAGATTTGGTGTCAGCTGTTCAGCGAACCTGACAGCGGATCAGACTTAGCGAACCTTGCTACCCGCGCGGTGCGAGATGGCGATCGTTACATCGTAAACGGCTCCAAGATTTGGTCATCAGGCGCTCATCGGAGTCAGCTCGGAATACTGATTGCGCGAACCGATCCCGATGTCCCTAAACACAGAGGCGTTTCTTACTTCATATGCCCGATGGACACTCCAGGGTTAGAGCTCCAACCAATAGTTGATATGACCACCGCTTATTCGTTTAACCAAACTTTCTTCACTGACATGGAACTGCCGGTCGAGAATCGCATAGGCGACGAGAACGATGGTTGGCGCCTTGCCAAAGTGACTTTGGGCAACGAGCGGGTTTCGCTATCGGGTGAAGGGGCCTTGTGGGGAAGTGGACCAAGCGCACTTGACCTTCTAAATGTGATTCGTGACAGGGGCGGGATATCTGACCCAACGCTCAGAGATAGAGCTGCGCGACTCCACATGGAGGGTGAAGTGTTACGTCTAATTCGTTTGAGGACCTTAAGTGCCCAACTCCAAGGGCGGCAACCCGGGCCTGAAGCTTCAGTTCGTAAAGCTTTGGCTGACGAACACGGCCAAAACGTTATGGCGCTAGCAAAAGACCTAACTGGGACCCATGGCATGTTGACTGACACCGGTCCATTGGGCGGCAACGCACAGTTCCCTACCGCACATGCTGTAGTTGAGGGATGGCAAAGTTGGCATGGCGGGTTTTTGTTCTCCCCAGCATTAACAATTGGCGGCGGCACAAGTGAAGTTCAAAGAAACATTGTCGCCGAGCGAGTCCTGGGACTTCCACACGATATTGATGTGCAAAGTGGCCAGAGTTGGTCGGAAGCTCGATCCTGAAGCTTCAAAGTTTGACTCGATTTGAGGTTCCCATTTTGATTCAACAGTATTACCGTCGGTTATGAGTCAACTCGACCGACAGGATTAAGAATGGCTAACCAAACCTCAATTTGCGGCGGACTATTAATTGCACTTGGTGTTGTTGTAACCATCGTCTCCGACTCTGGGAGCGCGACTTCCCTCATACCGGCATTTGTCGGTGCGTTGCTTCTCATATTGGGGATTTTGGCTGCGAAGAAACCAGACCTCAGCCATCATCTCATGCACGCAATGGCAGCTATCGCTCTATTAGCAGTGATCGGAAGTCTGGGTTCGCTTATAGGCAGAGGTAGCACTGGTTGGGCCTTATTTTCTCAACTTGCCACAATACTCATCGCCGGATTTTTGGTTGCGAATTCGGTCAAAGCTTTTCGTGACAGGGTTAAACGAGTCGCTGGAGAAAGCTAAACGACCATAAACCCCTCACTACTGAGGGAGTATGGCCATCTGTTCAGTTTCAGGTAGTGCGAAGAAGTTTTCGAACTCAACATAGAACTCTTCGACTGTCATCTCGAACGTGTGCAAGAACGCACCTTCGAAGCCTTTCTCTTCAATCACTGGATAGAGGACCTCAAGTAGAGAGTCTTCGCCATATCTGTTGGTCAGATATGCGAACGCCCATGCGCCTGCGCCGTAAGCTGCGAAATAGTCGTCACATTTGTCGCCCCAGCCGCTATCGGCTAAGAACCCGCCACATCGCGCAAAGGTTTGCTTCGACAATTGAAGGTAGAGTCTCATCCAATAGTGAAAGTCATAGTCGCCCTGACCACCGATTTCAGTCAACGTTAAGTTGCCGTTAGCTCGCTGTCGGTGTGTTTCCAACTGAGCCATGTACTCCGCAGTGCCTTCTCTAAACCATCGTGGCCCGGCTTTGCTATCCCGAGCAGCTCCGTTCGGAGAAGTTAAAGCTGATTGCTGGATTCCGTGAAAATACTCATGAAAGACCGTCTTTTGTGCGCCATAGCCCGTTGCGGTGGGTTTTGGACCCAGGTAAGACTCGTCGAGTCCCCATGGGAGACCTGCGGTGTATTGCAGGATGTTCAACTGGCGAGTCTCCGAGGAGCTAACTACAGCCCCACCGGTCGAGTTTGACTCCAAATGCGATTCATTGTTGAAACGGGCGTTCTCTAGACCCATGCCCCACTCTTGTTGTTTTTGTACGCAGTCAGACAGGCGATGCCCGTTACGTTCAGCCCTTCGTTCACAATAGAAATCGACCAAGGCCTGTCCAGCATCTTCGTCTATACCGGTGATGTAGTACTCGAGAGGCCCGTAGTTACCCCAGACCGATATGGCGAGCAGTAAGGCGTGCATCGCTTCTTCACATATGCGGGTATCCAGGTCACCCGCGCAGACCATCTCGGGTGAATATTCGATGACTTGCCCGTATAGATCCGGGGCGCCTACTACGACCGGCATCCCTTCGCCGGTGCAGTATGTGTAAGTGCCCGTGTCTTCACACTGTGCCTTCTTAGCCTCAGTTGGACCGTCGGGTCGTTCCAAACCCAAAGCAGTCGTAGCCGGAGCGGCCGCAGTGGTTGTTGAAGTGGCCGCAGTGGTTGTTGGAGTGGCCGCAGTAGTTGTTGGAGCGGACGTAGTGGTTGTCGGAGCGGGCGTAGTGGTTGTCGGAGCCGACTCGCCTGAACTGGTCGCCAAAGACCGCGCTGAGGTGTCAGCACTGTTTGTAGTTCCTCCGCCGCACGCAGACACAAACAGCGAAAGAGCTATACATCCTGCGGCATATCGCATAACTCGAACCTACCCGAAGTCTCGTGATGCTTTACAACTGGTAGGTTTCGCGTAAACGGTTCTTGAGGATTTTGCCGAGCTCGTTCTTTGGCATCGCCTCGACGAATTCGACTCGGCGGGGCACTTTGTATCCCCCGATCAACTTGCGGCAGTGGTCAATGATTGCAGTGGCGTCGGGATTTGTTTCCGGTTGCGGGACGATAACAGCGGTGACTAGTTGACCGAGGCGTTCGTCGTGGGTGCCGATCACTGCGCATTCATGAATATCTGGATGCTGATAGAGAGCAGTTTCAACTTCTGAGGAGTAAACGTTTTCTCCCCCAGTGATGATGAGATCTTTTTCGCGATCGACGAGGTAGACGTATCCGTCTGTGTCGATTCGCGCTACGTCTCCGGTGCGCAGCCAGCCCTCTTCCAAAGCCGCAGCAGTTTCTTCGGGTAAATTAAGGTAGCCCTTGGTGATATTGGGCCCTCTCGCGAGCAGGACTCCTGTTTCACCAGGAGGGAGAGCGTTCCCATCAGCATCAACTACTTTCAAGTCAACGAGGCAGTTAGGTCGACCGACTGAAGCTAGCAAGGGAGAATCTTCTTGGATCGCCTGACGAAATTCGTAGGGGTCGAAAACAGTGAGATCTGGAGAGGTTTCGGTCAGGCCGTAACAGTTGAACAGCAACGTATGAGGGAATCCTTCTGCTGTTCTCTTGATCCATGCGGGATCCATAGGTGACGCTCCGAACCCCATCATTCGAAGCGACCGCGTATCGGCTGATTCCATTGCTGGGTCTGTAAGGGTCATCATCAACATCGTTGGGACCGCAATGGTCATACTCACTTGTTGTTCGCTGATCACATTGAGAAACCCTGTTGGAGAAAACATGGGCAGGTAGGTATGGGCTGCGCCGATCAACATCCATCCTGTACCTAAAAGGTCAGCAGAATGAAACATGGGGGCCAAATGCAGGTAGGTGTCATCGGGTTGGCCTCGAGTGGCCAAGGTGAACGCTGAGGCACAGGAGATGATGTTGGAATGAGTTAAGCGCACCCCTTTGCTGCGCCCCGTGGTGCCGCCTGTGTAGAGAATTAGTGCGTCGTCATCTGGGGATACATCAACCACTTCCCTCGGGTTGGCACGCTCGAAGAGGCGGTCGTAGCTATCTATCTTGCTATCAGCTGCGGTAGTGAGGCTTACTAGTTTGTTGCGCCATTGTTGTAGCTCATCGGCATCGAAAATTTGAACGAAATCATTTTCGACAAAAACCGCTTCACAGCTTGAGTCTTGAAGTATATGAGCAATTTCTGGAGGAGCTAACCGCCAGTTGATTGGCACTGCTACGACGCCTGCGTGAAAGGCACCCCATTTCAGTTCGTCAAAACGTTCGGAGTTTCGCGAGTAAATAGCTATCCGCTGACCAGGAGAGAGGCCAAGTTCGCGAAGCACTGCTGCAGCCAGTAACACCCGGGAAGTGAAGTCACTCCAATTCATGCTGCCTTGACTGCTGACGACAGCTGTCCGGCGACCGAAGTGGCGGCCGACCCGCTCAATCTGTTCTCCTAACGTCAACATCATCGGTTCGATACGTCGCTTATCGTCGAGTGAACACGGTGATTCATCTTCTTGTAGGAGGAGGGTTGCCTTTATAGAGATTCTTGACGCCGCCTTCGAAATACGATTCCGCAGCAGCATCTTTGAATCGGGCTGAAGCTTCATACTCTTCTATTGGATATTCGTCATGCTCAGAGACGACCCGTATCTCTGTCACATCACGAATGTCTATTCCTAGCCGTTCGGCAATTTCTGCATCCGATAGACCCCGTTTTCGGGTGCCGTCATCAGGGAGAAACTCATTGATGTCGACCTGGTAAGAGTTAGTTAAGGCCACTACCTCGTGGCGATAACGGTCGTAGAGATCTGGGTCGACAACATGGAAACCGTTGATTTCTCCTCGTTCAGTAGGACGAGTCACCGAAGTGCTCGTTGTTCCGAACCGACTGGACATGCTCGTATGCACTCAAAGCATTGGCCTTGGCTCACTCCGGAGTATGTGATGGACCACATAGTTCGCGTGAAGAAACTGCCGTACAGGATCATTTTTCGTTTTCGCGCATCTGGTTCATCTAAGGCTCGCTCTAGGGCTGCTTGGTAACCGGGAGTCCAGTAGTGGTAGACGCGATCCCGGCACCGTTCCGCGTCGTATCGGCGATTTATGACCAAGCCTTCGTTTATCTCTCCGCCCAAACAACCGCCATCATCTATCGGACAAACCGACATACACGGTGTGGTTCCTTGCTCTTCCCACATATCTAAGCATTGCGGTGCCGGACAAGCAGACTCTTCGAGAGGTCCGTCAGCTGGTAATGGCATCGTCGTCAATATGACTGTCAGGTACAAAAAGCCATGATCTTTATCAAGGACCGGCCCAGCAAGGCTGGCCGTTCCCGCTCCTGCAGCAATCGCTGCACTTTTGAAGTCAAGGAAAGCTTTGTCGTCCTGGTCCGTCGCTGTTGGAACGTTCATGGCGTAATAACCGTAGGTTTCTTCTATATGTCGGGCCACAGCACTACCGAGCGCTGTCATACGGTCCGCTGTACCAACCGTCTCCATTACTTCGACACGAGTGCTTTCCCACTCTGCAGCGCGGGGAGCAGCTCCGCCCAACACGATCATCGATTTAACGTTTGTGAGTAGCTCTGAAGGACGAAGCCCCGGTTCGGCTTGCTCGAGGAGAGCGGGGTCACCTATTCGGGCTACTTCTGCTCCGCGCTTTCGGGCCATATCTAATAGCCCTGATTTGATTGACAGCCAGTCAAGTTCTTCCATCACTTTAACTTTCTTCGATAGCGCCCGACGGGGCACACGCGCATGCATTCAAAGCACTGCGAAACGCTTTCCTTATATCGACCGATTGACGACATGTTTCTTCTGAAATCATCTGAATAAATCAGTTCACGCCGTTCATCGGCATCGTCAATACCAGTCAGAATTTCAACTTGTTTGATGTGGCCCCGAATGCCGAAATTCATGGCTCGCGTTGAACATCTCTCGCGGTCAAAAAAACTGCTTGTTATCTTGCCGTCTTCAATTGTCGCGTCTAAGCAGCCTCCTTCATCAGCAGGACAGACCGCCATGCACGGAGTTTTTCCTTCCATCTCATACATTCGGACGCATGATCTAGCTGGACATACGTTTTCTTCAAGTTGGTGGTCGGGAGTGAGCCGCATAGTGGTGATGGCGGCAGCGAAAAACATCAACCCGTAAGTGGGGTTCAAGATGATATTTGCGGCAATCGAGCGTGTTCCGAGACCAGCTAGAACGGCAGACAACATCATGCTCAATGGTGGTTGTTGACCCGATGTCGGCAACGCAGGTGCTTGCATCGCCAAGTACCCATGTTTCTGCTCTATGTATTCAGCGACGACGATCGAGGACACATTTTCGCGAAAGTCGTAGCCCGTTATCTCCATTAGGCGTCTATTAGGGCTCTGCCAAGCTGCGTTGGTGGGGCCTAGGGATGCACATACAACAACGCTTTGAGCACCGGGAAGAAAATCAGCTGGCCGGTGACCCTCTGGCACGTACTCGTTAAAGGCGTCTGCCGCGGCGACGCCAACCAAAGTTGATCCCGCGTCAATGCCTACTTGTTTAATCGCGTTTGTTACGACCTCAAGGTCCGCAGGGTCAGTCTGTTCGACATCGCCCGCAACCGTGGTCACGAATCCCCTCGCACTGTGTCCCCTCCAGGCACACAAACTTAACGTTTGTTTATTAAGTTGAATCATACACGCATGCTTATTACGTTGCCCGACAAGTCATTTCCTTTTCACGCGCAGCAAGACCTGGCTGGTATTGCTACCGTCGATCCATGAGTGAGATCCGAGTCGAAGCAATCCATATCCACCCTGTTAAGTCCTGTCGACGGATCGAAGTAGATGAAGCTTCGATACTGAGTACCGGTTTGGCCCATGACCGCAAATGGCAAATAGTCGATTCCGAGGGCAGTTGCGTCACTCA
>Ga0066861_10000461_pt1 | contig 12698 bp, 12 predicted proteins | sample ETN02SmetaG_3_FD_66434 | JGI IMG/M metagenome (GOLD analysis project Ga0066861, IMG submission 66434) | Marine microbial and viral communities from oxygen minimum zone, Eastern Pacific Ocean - ETNP2014F10-02SV257 | ecosystem: Environmental > Aquatic > Marine > Oceanic ... | reverse complement strand
TTCCAATAGATGAATATGAAAAGTTATTACAATCATTTGCAGCCAATGAAGAGATAAGAAAGGAACAAGAAGGAATGCTGATAGAGTCATTAGCCATAACTCAAAAGCTATTAGAAACAGAAAATTCTCTTGAAAAACTTAAGATTTTAACATCAGATCTTAAGTCAAGAAAGGATAAAAAACCACTTCAAGAACAAGGACTTAGAGAAAGTTTAGGAACATCTCTAAGTGAAATTGTGATGTTGCTTGGCTTTTCAGTAATTTGGCTTTCATTACTAATTGGCTCTACATTATACATAGAATCTATGGATCTGGTTTTGGGCGATTATTCTGCAGATCTATTTATTTGGTCAATTGGTACAATGATTTGGTCTTTGGTACTTCTCCAACGTCTTGAAGCATTTAGAACAATTTTGGCTATGCCACTTGGAATGAGGATTCAGACATCAATAGGAATTGGTTTAGTTACTGCTATGGCGCTACTTTTAACGAAGGAAGAATTTGCTGCAATTGGTAATGTTTGGGGGTGGACATCTACAATCGCACTATCCGCACTCCTTCTTTCTGGTTTCATTAGAGGATTATTTAATTCATCGAAGTACTTAATAAAATTCAATAAGATAAAAGAAATAGAAACAGTCGCCAAAAAATAAAATCTTTCTTTTCAAAAGACATATTAGGGCGTAACTAAACCGATATCTATGAAAATTCATGCCTTTGTAGTGGTTATTTTACTATGCTTTTCCTCAGGCTGTCTACAAATGGATGATAAAAATCCGTCAGAAGACGAGGAAAACAATCAAGATGATTTAATTATTGAAGATTTAGATTACATAGAATGCATGATACATGAAGATTTAGAAAGATGTTGGAATGTTTTCATTCCAAGCACTGTAAATTTATCCGGAGCGCCTATGATAATTGATCTTCATGGCAATACATTAACTATGCAAGACCAAAGAAGCCTATCAGATTTTGATGACATTGCTTCTCAAAATGGTGCTATTGCAGTATGGCCTCAAGGTTTTGACAATTCATGGAATTCGGGCTATTGTTGTAGTACTGCGGGAGAATTAGGATTAAATGATACTGCACTAATAATGGAAATAGTACACAAAACTATTGATAATCATTCAGTAGATGAGAGTAGAATCTACTTAACTGGTTGGTCAAATGGTTGTTCTTTAAGTCAAAAACTGGCAAATGAACATAGTGATACGTTTACAGCTATTGCTTGCATGTCATATTATTTACTTGAGGATCCTGAACCAAATTATTCTCCCATTCCAATAATGGAGATACACGGCCTCCTTGATCAAATAATATTGTATTCTAATGATGCTATCCATCTTCCAAATATAGAAGCTCAGGAGCACGGCGCTATACAGAATTTACTAATGTGGGCAGACATGAACGGTTGTGAAGATGTCACACCTGACTCAAATGAACCATCAATATTTTATTCTCAACAAACCTTTACAGAATGTGAAAATGGCTCTATGGTTTCATTGGTGACTATTTATGCTGCTGATCATAATCCATATGAGAATTCATTTGGTATTTTCCCAGGTAATGGAGGAACTGTAGATACAAATGGAATAGCATGGAATTGGCTAAGTACTTGGTCTAAATAGAAATAGGAAATTATTTGAGATATTTTTGTACTCATCAAACCGTTTCCTTCAAATCTAACATCCTTCTCTAGCGATTATGAGATCTGTTATCGCAGCCATCTTAGTTGTTCTAATCGCATTACCTCTTTCATCCTCTAGTGTAGTTTTTGAAGATGGTATCGAAGAAGATTTACCGTGGTGGGAGACAACTTCTATGGATTTAGACCGAGACGGTATCCATGATGCAATTTGGCTTGCAATTAATAGTGAAATATATGACTGGGTTAGCGACGATAATACAATTAGTGTGATTGTTGATTTTGATCATAAACCAACCTTAGAAGATCAACAAATGCTTGAATATGAAGTAGATTTCCAAACTCAATTCAGATATCACTTGATAGATAGTATTGCAGGCCAAGTATCTGTAGATGATATTATTGAACTTTCACAACTCCCAGGAGTAGTTTTAGTGGAACTAGATGGTATACTAACTATTCAGATGAATGAAGTAAATGATGTTCATGGAATACCAATGATTTGGGAAGAGACTGGTTACACTGGAGAAGGCAGTGTCGTATCTATAATAGACACCGGCATAGATTCTTCGCATGTAGCCTTAGATGACTTGGACGATGATAATTCAACTAATGATTCTAAAGTAATCGCTTTTTATGATCCTGTAAACAATCCCGATAAGACAAATGGAACTGAAATAAAGGCCTATGATGACCAAGGCCATGGTACACATTGTGCCGGAATAACCGCTGGTACAGGAGCACCCACTTACGAATATGTCGGAGTTGCTCCACAGGCTCAATTAGTGGGAGTCAAAGTTCTGGATTCAGGAGGCTCAGGCTCTTTCGCTACAGTAATGGCAGGTATGGAATGGACAGTTGACAAGAGACACGATTTCAATATAAGGGCTGCAAGTATGAGTTTGGGAGGACTTGGTGCAATAGAGTGGACGTCATCTGAAGAAGAGAGCGTAAACAGAATGGCAAATGAGATGGTTAGATCAGGAATCGCTCTTTTTATTGCTGCTGGAAATTCCGCAATTAGCGCTCAAATAGGTACACCAGGCTCAGCTGAGGATGTAATTACAGTTGGGGCACTAGATAAAGATACTTCAATTGCAATTTATTCGAGCCAAGGACCTACAGAAGAAGGACGAGTTAAGCCCAATATTGCCTTTGTTGGCTCACAAGTTAATGCTCCAGAGGCAAATTCTGGAGATGGGTATGTGGCATATTCTGGCACTAGTATGGCTACACCAGGTGCAGCTGGTCTTGCAGCATTGATGTACCAAGCAAATCCCGATCTTTCACCATTTGATATTAGAAATATAATGCAAGAAACTGCAACTTACAGGCAATGCCATTACATGGGAGCAAATGAGCCATGTGCTGAAGATTTAATCCCTAAAAATCGACAGAATAATGTCTATGGCCACGGTCATGTAGAAGGATTACCTGCACTACTTGAGGCTGCAAATTATGTTTATGGATTAAATACCAATATTACTTTGAATACCAGTACTCCAGTTTCAGAAGATAATAGAATATATTTGATGCCATCAGAATCTTTTGAGGTCTCTGTCATAGGAGGCGCAGTAGAGGTACAATGGAGGACATGGGATATGAGGGACAACTGGATGAGCCATCCTAGTTTTAGTCCAGGAGATACAACCTTTGATGTAAGTCACAAAATGCTAGTTGATAGAATCCAGTATTTACCAGGTAATCAGATTGAAGGCAATCAAACACTAATGTTCAGAGCTATTCTAGGTGAGGATGCATCGACAAATTTAGTAACTCATGTTTTCTTACTGAATGCGGATGATAATAAAGCAAATCAGGATAGAGGACTTTCTGGATTCACTTCTGTAATGGGCATTATCTCTATTATCGGCACTGCAGTAATTATTGCCCGAAATCATAAGGATTAGGTCTTATTTTGACATTCCAAGATTCTTTATCTGCAGCGATTTTTGCAGGAGTTGTGGCAATTGCAGTTACATTATTGATTGAGAAGTATGGAGGTGCCGTCGGAGGAATTTTAGGTACAGTTCCTACTACAATAGTACCAGCAGCAGCTGGTATTGCCTTGGCAAGCAATAATTATTCAGATCTCAATACAAGTTTGGCCATTGTTCCAGCAGGGATGTTAATTAATGGAATATTTCTAGCAAATTGGAGAATTTTACCCACTTATTTTAATGATACTGAAAAGATATATACCACATTATTTATCATAACTTTAATTTCCTTATCAATCTGGTCTCTATGTGGCCTAATAATACTAAAAATTATACAGATCAGTTATGATTTATCGTTATCTTCATTCCAAATAGGATTAATCGGACAAATTTTATTGACTATTCTTGGAGTTGTTATGTCTTGGCGTATAGGATTAACTCCAAGAGGTAAGAATAAAGTGAATAAATATGTAGTATTTTCAAGAGGAATTATGGCCGCAATTGCAATAGGAGTTGCTGTTTGGATTTCTAGTCTCGGATACCCTCTTCTTGCTGGTCTGGCTTCTGTTTTCCCAGCTATTTTCCTTACTAGCATGGTTGCATTATGGATTTCTCAAGGACCATCAGTACCAATGGGCGCAGTTGGGCCAATGATATTAGGAGGAGCATCAGTTGGAGTTTATGCCATTGTAGCAATGTGGGCATTACCCAATTTTGGTATTTTATTAGGCTCAATCATTACTTGGTCATTAGCAGTTATTTTCTGGTCTATTCCATGTTTTCAATTTGTTAAATGGAGACAGGATAATTCATTGAATAGCATCTAATTTTCTAAATTATGCAACTTTTCCCATAAATCATCTAATTTAGTATACAAATTTTCTACCGATCCATCATTGAATATCTGGAAATCAGACATTTCTGCAGTTGCATCAAGATCTTGTCCTGCAGAATCTTTCGCTTTAACTTCTTTATTTTCTTGTTCTAAAAAGATATTTTTCTCAGTAGGATCACCTGGTCTCGCCCTATCTTGTAATCTCGACCAACGTATTTCCTCACTAGCCTTTACCTCAATAAGAAAGAAATCACCTCTGGATTTCAACACAGTAACTTCTGCCGGAGTTCTTATTGAATCTATTACTGCATCTTCTCCATCTAATATATCAATCAACATTTCAGCTAGAATTCCGCCTCCTCCCTGCCTCCTAAGCTCCCTTCCTCCTTCGATTAATGTATCTCTGGTGATTTCCTTATCTTGTTCTCTTAGCCATGCTCTAATTGAGTCTGAACAAGAATAACTTTTCATTCCCTTTTCACTAAACCATTCTACTAGGGTGGATTTACCGGAGGCATTTCTACCGGTCAGACCTATCAACATGATTGGCCTGTGGGGGAGGAGGAAGATATTGATTTCGTTAACCCCAATATCTTCTAGTACTTGCATATTTCAATTCTGCGTCGTGAATTGCCCGCAAAAGTGAATCACGATCTCCCGGTATTTTACCTCGTAATATTCTCGTTGCAGTTTCTTCTCCTATCCCTCTTCCCATTAAACAAATAATGGCATCTAAACCATGATTTTTAATTAATTCAGCATTTTTTGTTACTTTCTCTCTAATTTTAAAATCCTTGCTCTCAATCATTTCAATGAGTCTTTTTTCCATCCTTTCTGGAGAACATGCAAGCATAGTACCTCCGCAAGATGAACAAGAATCTAGTATTTTATTTATCCTTTCCACTCGTTTTCTTGTCTTATCGTGACAATTAATACAAGCCAATGTCACTCTTTCATTGAGCAATCTTAATTCTAAACGCTCTTTCAATTCTTTATCTGACCAAGATGGGAGTAATAAATCTCTTTCTGCTTTAGGAGATACTCCTAATTTACCAGGAGGAGTATGAACTAATCTTATTGATTCATTTTGTATTGATTTTAGTATATCCATCGTCCCATCAATATCCATTCTTTCATGGAATAATTTATCCAATGCCTCTTCAATAACCGGCGTTCCTTTATATCTCTTCATCAGTCCTCTAATATTCACCTTTCTAGGATCTACTCCTTTTTTCAACACACCCATCTTTTTGGCTACTTGTACAACTCTCCACCTAACACTCCGACTATTTGGAACAGTCATTCTCAAGATTGAAGGAAGCGCAATTGCAGGGGTTTCTTTCAACCATCCAATTATATCCAACACTGTTGTACCTGGTATCTGAAATGATATTCTGTAGGGATCTATCAAAACTCTCCCCATTTTACCTTCACGCATTGAGCCCATTGACTGAATAAAATGAGCCAAAGTCTCATTTATCTTTGATCCTTTACAAGTATTCAATGTTATTGTCCCCATTCTTTCTTCTATGGTCATAGTTTCTCCATCAGGAATTTCTCCAGTAGATTCTAGGTGTTCCATGATAGCAGTAATTAGAACATCACGGGCCGATTCACTTAGTGGATAATCATCTAATTTACTATCCTTTTTTTTATCCATAGATACTAATGAATGAGCAGTAATTTTTCGTAAATGTCCCACTTCTTCTGCTATCTTTCTAGGTACAGGAGGCAACTCACCAGACCATACGGGTGCAGAACCACTTTCTTTTACTGGGCCAACTAATAACTCCTCTTGTTCTGGATCAGCATCAACTATCTCCCATGTCCTACCGGCCATTACGAATCTTCTAGTATTATTTATCGAATCTTCATTATTATCTCCCAATGATAATACAAATGCCTCATCTACAGAGCCCAGAATCTTTCTGGTAACTGCATCTCTAACTCTATATGAGGTTTCATCGGGTATCATTGATAGGTGATCCATTCTTGTTTTACCCAATCTTCCTGCTGGAGAGAACCAACCATTTTTAAGAGATTTTGGAAGAACTTTAATGAGTTTGTCTAACCACTTCTTTTTCTCTAAATCAGTATGCTCTTCCTCCCAATGAGGTCTTTCTGTAGGAAAATCTCCTCCTATTTTTTCTGCCAATTCTCTCCATAATTTAGTCGTCCATGTAGTTGGATCAGAGTTTTTTGGATCTTCTATTAGACGAATTAACCACCTATCATCAAGTACTTTTAGGACTCCTAATGTGTGTTCATGTTCCCATGTTTTGAAAATCGAAACTTTTTGTAGTATCTTTGTTGGTTTTTCTAGGGGCACGACTCCTCTTTCGATAGCCATTTGTAAAAATTGATTTGCTGCAACAATACGTGGATTTGTACGCCAACTAACACCTCCAATCTCGCCGTTCATCGCTCTGCGAGCTATTACGCTACATTCCGAAATACCATCAACTTCCCACGCAAGAATTTCTCCCGCTCCAGTCCCTCCTAGGTAATGTTCAGCCCTTCCTACTCGTTGCAGTAAACTATCTACAGATCTCGGACTCTGCAATTGATGAACTTTTTTTATTGAACCAATATCAATTCCTAATTCGAGACTACTTGTACATATCAGGCCATTCAACTCACCATTCAATAATGATTTTTCTACATCTCTCCTTGTCTCAGCTGCAAGGCTACCATGATGAACACCTATTTCCAAATCAGGCATAATTTTCTTCAATCTTTGTGAGACTGTCTCTGCTGTACTTCTAGAATTTACAAACACTAGAGCAGGAAAATCTTCTTTTAATGTCTTAGATAATCTTCTAAATGCTGCTACAGAGTCTGGAGAAATATGCCACTCTGTGGAAAGTATCTCGTCTTCGGTACTGGCTAGCTCTTTATGCACTAGGACATCAGTCTTTCTTGGTGCTGGTCCTATTATTGGCATAGCATCTTCAGAAAACCATTTAGCAACTTCTTCTGGATTCCCTACCGTTGCTGATAATCCAATAATTTGCAATTTTTCTGGACAATATTCTTGTATTCTTTGCAAACCAACTAGTAACTGCGAACCTCTTTCAGAACCTGCCATATCATGTACTTCATCTAGAATAATTGCCTTTAATCCTGCTAGATGTTCCCTGAGGCGGCTTCCTAAAAGCATTATCTGTGCAGTTTCAGGTGTCGTTATAAGTAAATTTGGGGGCTTTTTTGACTGTTTAGTTCTTTCTTTTTGAGAAGTATCGCCATGTCTAAGTCCTACTGATAATCCAACAGGTTCTAACATTTTTGACAATCTCCTATCTATGTCTCTATTTAGGGCTCTTAATGGAGTAATATACAATATTGAAAGTCCACTCCATTCTTCAGTTAGACATTTAGAAATTATTGGTAAAACAGCAGATTCAGTTTTTCCACTACCAGTAGGGGCCACAAGTAATCTATCGTGCCCATCCACTATCTCTGGTATTGCCGCTTCTTGTATTGGCGTTAAAGTCCATCCTAAGTCCTTAATTAAGCTATTTACACTTGAGTGTAAGTGCTCGATGACTCCACGCATAACCTCTCCTCTCATGACCAATAAGAAAACCCTGTGTTCAATAATCCACTCTATTATTCATGATTTTATTCTGAACTACCTATGAAAGGAACTATCTCTAGTGAGTCATTCGGCGTAGTGATTGCCATGGCACGTTCACGACGAAATCAAGTTGGCCCTCTCAAAAAATGGTGGAATTCACAAAGCGAAAATCACTTTAGGATAATAGGAATAATTTCTTTATTATCTATTGCAACTTTCCTTTGGACAATGTCCTTTTTATTCCTTGGAGGAATAGATGATCCTGAAAGAGAACATTTAGTACCACATCATTGGCTAGGTCTAATAATTTCTATTATTATCTCGTTCTATGTTCTACCAGAATTCCTCTATTTTTTGAATCAAAGACAAACATTACAGGATATTTTGAACTTAGAATCCAGATCAGAAGTTCTGAAAAGAAGAAAAGAAGCAGAAACAGCAGCTGATTTATTGGGATTAAAATATCGCGCTAGATTAAAAGGCCTGTATGAAGAATTAGGAATAAAAGTAAAAGGTAAGAGATTTGCAATTGATTCATTACCGCCAAGAAGAAATAAATCTACTAATTTAACGGAAGCTTCTGAAGAGGAGGAATGAATTGCCAACTTCAGATACAACAAATCTATCTAATAATAATCCAGTTAATGAGTTTCTTCGAGAAGCGTTATTGGCAATAGGTTTAGTCTTACTAATCCTAGGATCTTTGTGGATTGCTACAGGTCAATTTCCTCCAATGGTGGTAGTTGAATCGGGCTCTATGATGCATGATACAGAAGATGGTTCATTGGGGGCTATAGATCCTGGTGATTTGGTATTAGTCATGAATCCAAATAGGGTAGATATAGTAACATATGTCGAAGCAATGGATGAAGGCAACCAAAATTTTGGATATACTAGTCACGGAATGGAAGGAGATGTAATTATATACAGTAAAAATGGAGGTAGTGATACTCCAGTAATCCATCGTGCAATTCTAAAAGTTGTTTCAAATAATACTCAAGAAGGAGAGAAAACTTGGGATGTTTTAGGAACTTCTTTGAGAAACGTAAACAGTGTAAATTTAACAATCAATTATCCCTGTAACTATCATGGAGGAACATATAATTTAGAAATAATTGATTGGAAACCCAATCATTCTGGATTTATTACTACCGGAGATAATCCGAATAGTAATGGCTGTAAAATAGATCAATTAGCAGCCACGGGGCAAGATGGCAGGAATGGTTTGAAAGACGAATCTGGAAATCCAGTAACTGCAGTAAAAGATGAATGGGTTATCGGTGTTGCATCTTCAGAAATACCTTGGATAGGTGCTATCAAGTTGTTTACATCAAATACTCATCACTTTGTGACTGAGGAAACTTGGGCAAACTTGTCATTCACAATTCTTTTTGTAATTTGTTCTCCAATGATTTATGAATCAATATTTAGGAAGAATGAGACGCTATTAAACTCTGAAGAAGAATAATCATAAGTAAGACATAATTACAGGAATTATGAGAATAAATAAGAATATAAAACTACTATTATTGCTTATTTTATTTGCCCAAGATTCTATTTTTATTGGATGAATACCCCTATTAAAAATCTCATTGTAGAAAGATAGTGAAGAATGTACTCCATCTTTTACGATGTGGCCTCCGTCGAACGGAATCATTGGAATAAGGTTAGCAAAACCGAGTAAAAAGTTAATCCAAGCCAACCAAAATAAGAATGTAAATAACATAATCAGACCTGAAGTGCCAATTATTGATGCAATTACTCCATCTCCTGCTGATAGCATTGCTTGTTCTCTCAGATTCATTACTTGGCCATCTCCTGCTATTGGTACGCCGAGCATCAGAAGTGGCATTATTGCAGTGATTATTACTGCACCTAGGATATTATCATCATTTACTGCATTCAATATTGATCCATATCTACTAACTCCTGCCTCTCCATCGCTCAGGCCGCTAACTCCAAGGAAGGGAATGTTTGAATCAGGGCCCACTCCAACCTCTTCGAGATATTTTCTTGTTTCTTCTAAATTACAACTATCATCTTGTTCACACAGCCCTATATACCAATCATGACGATCCATTAGAGTCACACCAATATCTCTCTGACTCTGTTCAGTTTTTTGGTTGAAATCAGCTGCACTCCATGATCCTGAAAGTACTGTTAGTGTTATTTCATCACCTGGTTGGAATCCATCCATTTCTTCGCTAAAAATCTCATAATCAGGTACTGGAATACCATTCATGTGCGTAATTATCTCATAGGGCAAAAGTCCAGATTTTTCAGCACCTGTATCTTCAATTATTTCTACTGCATGAACTCCCGGATTTTTTGCTACAAATCCATTAGCAGTTGATGACAGTAAAATTATAACAATATATGTTGCAATTAAATTGATTGATGGGCCAGCAGCAAATAATCTCATCCTATCTCTTCGAGGTGCCCTATACATCTCTTCTTGCTCCGGTTCTGCAAAAGCACCCATAGGCAGAGGGCCAACTAAAAGTAATCCGAAACTACGGATTTTCATTCCATGTGCTCTGGCTTGAATTCCATGACTATATTCATGGATTATTATGGCCACTATTAATGCTAAAACTGGCCACCAAAAGGGCACAAAACTCGTAACTCCTGGTATTAATAACAAATCTTGAGCAGGAATTGGTTCTCTTGGAGGGCTCGTAACACTACTCCCAAAACTCAATAATAGTAGTAATATAACTCCCGTCATTACAAAAAGACAAATCCAAATCGAAATCTCGCCATATATTCTCCAGAATTTTCTATTACTGGAGACTTTATCTAATATTTTTTGCCCCTGTCTTGTTCTAAGCATTAGGATTATCCCCAGGACTCTTGTAGCATCCCATTTATCTAAAACACCATTTTCTTCTAACATTATTAAACCGAAGTACCATATTCCAATTACTGTTACAACAATTATTGAGTTACTAATTTCATATATTAAAAACAAGAAAATTAACGGTAGTAAAATGCCTCTACTCGGCCTTTCTTGCTCTCTCATGTATTCGGGTCACTCTTTACCTTCTTCAACCCGTTGCCCACAATAACACAAATAACATTACTAATATCGCCATCCGATGCACATGGAAGATACTTCTTCGGACCATAACAGGATAGATGAAAAATCTATTAATTCTTTAATTCGAAAATCCGAAGGACTCAAAAAAATACTCAAAAAAGCAGAATTTGTAGGTATTGAACAGCAATTAATCCAGTTAGAAAGTAAATTTGATGAAATTGAGACTAGAATGTCTGATCCACTTTCTGATTATTAACTTCTAATCTTTTAGGAAAAATCAGTAAAAAAACACAATCGTTATAAATAATTTAGCAATGCTTATTTTATGCCCAAATTTATGTACTCAGGAAGTTATACTGCCAAAGGCGCTGCTGGAATTCTCAAAGAGGGAGCAACAGCACGTAGAGATGAGGCTGCGAGAATCGCAGAATCATTCGGAGGAACACTAGAATCTTATTACTGGTGTTATGGAGAAAAAGATTTCATGTGCATCATGGACGTTCCTGACAAGGTCAAAATAACCGCATTCGCTCTTGCAGTTGGTGCATCAGGAGTTTTCAATGGAAAATTAACTCCTCTAATTACAGTAGAAGAAATGGATGAGATAACCAGTGTCGAACTTGGTAATTTTACCCTTCCAGGCCAGTAAGAAGTAAATTGAAACTTTACTAGAGATTGTTATCAATCATTGATTAATATTGAACTCAGAATCTAGTTTAGAAGTTATATTTGTAATATCTTCTACAATTTCAAATAAGGAATTGTCTTGTGTATAAACCAAGAGTTTTCTTCCTCCATCTATTTCCTGGTATGCACATATTGCATCCATCCTTATTCTTGTCATTCCGCCTTCGGTCATTGCCATAATCCAGTTTGTCATTAGGCCGGCCGCGATGAAAATTGTTTTTAGTCTATTCCCCTTTATTATCATCCAAAATTAAACGATATTATTCTTGGATTTTTTTTGTTCTAAATCATTATTTAGATTATGAGGGGTTTTCAACTAGATAATCGATATAGTCCAAAACATCTTGGAAATTTTCATCAGGAATCTCTTTGTAAGATTGTCCAAATTTGCCTTTAACACAGATAGCAACGTGAGCATAAGGATTCCTCCCTTTGGGATGGTTCTTGGATGGCGGTAATTTACCTTCTAATTTATCTCCAGCCTTCTGAATATATGCCCACACCCTTTTGGCGTTATCTTGATTCATATATCTTCGAAAACCCGATTTAAAATAGGCCTTACTATTCCATAATAGAATATATTTTATGAGGAGTAGGTTATTCATCAATTTCATTTCTTGATGAGTAAACAATCGCAGCTGAAAACAAAGCAGATATCATAATTATGGCACTAAATCCTGGTAAACCTTCTTCGGTTTTATCTGGATCGTTTGGATATGCATCATTGTTATCTCCAACTCCATCTCCATCAGTATCTAGCCATTCTGTAGCGTCTTCAGGAAATGCATCAGAATTATCTCCAAAAGAATCATTGTCAGTATCTAGCCATTCTGTAGCATCTTCAGGAAATACATCAGAATTATCTCCATAAGAATCTCCATCACTGTCTAACCATTCACTAATATCTCCGGGAAATGCATCAATTGTGTTCCCATATCCATCTCCATCAGAATCCATCCATTCAGTAG
>Ga0066861_10000460_pt1 | contig 12701 bp, 11 predicted proteins | sample ETN02SmetaG_3_FD_66434 | JGI IMG/M metagenome (GOLD analysis project Ga0066861, IMG submission 66434) | Marine microbial and viral communities from oxygen minimum zone, Eastern Pacific Ocean - ETNP2014F10-02SV257 | ecosystem: Environmental > Aquatic > Marine > Oceanic ... | reverse complement strand
GCCTTGGCGCTCAATGACAATTTGTCGTGGGTGCAATTCGCGATGAACGGCGTCGCTCAGCTCGTCGGTTCTACCATCGCGTGCGCGTTCCTCGCCCTCTTGATCGAAGGCTCCGAAGATGAAGGTGGTTTTGGCAGCGTTGGAAGCAACTTGATCCGCCCCAACTCCACGACCGCGCAAGCTTGGTTCGGCGAGGCCATCATGACGGCGCTGCTGTGTATCGTCGTGCTCCAGGTCGCGATTAATCCTCAAACGGAAGCGAACCGCGCCCAGTGCGCGATCGCGATCGGCTTCGCGGTGTACATCTGCCATAGTGTCTTAATGACGATCGATGGATGCAGCGTGAATCCGGCCAGATCGTTTGGTTCGGCGGTCGTCGCGTCCATTCGTGCTCGCAAGCGCGCCGATCCCCCCGAATCGTCGCACAGCATCTGGAAAAACATCTGGGTGTTTGCGATCGGCCCCTTCACCGGTTCCGTGATCGCCGTGGCGTTCTCTTTTGTGCTCGAATACCTTCCCACTGGTGAACAGGACGTGAATGTGAAGCAAATCGACACCGATCCCGTTTCGGTGGCAGCATAAAGGCATCTCGCAATGAAGCGACCTCAAGCACACAAGAATGCGCGGACTCAATCAAAGTAAGAGCTACCGCGATTTCAAAGCAAACAAACATATAACATTTAATACAATCATGCAACGCACGCTATCCCGCTCAAATTTGATAATCTGGTAAACCGTACGCGACGAGGAGGAAGAGTAGACCGATCCAAAGGACAACCAAAATCCCGGCTTCCTGCATCGTAAACGTGGCGTCGTCATCATCCTTGGCGTCAAAGTAGGCGCTCCTTGCGCTCAGATATGCGATGATGTACCACCCTGGCCACCGTAATCCTCGTCCCCACCACCAAACTCGGTTTTTATACTCCAAGTATTCGTTATTATTCCCCGCGAGCTTGTGAGCCTCCGACAGAGCGAGTCCGGCTCTCTGATTTAATTTATACTCCCTCGGAACCAGCGTTTCAATCTTGCTCAACTCCTCGATCGCTCGCCCAGCGTCTCCCTCACTCAACGCACGCTCACCCTTCTCCAACGCTTCATTCGCCTCGCGCATCGTCTCGAGGTCTCTCTCCGCCGGCAAAAGCGACCGAACCCACGCCGCGGAGAGCGGCCTCAGCGCGGCGTCCCCCGGTGCTTTCGGTCGCGTCGCGCTCTCCGTGAGCCAAGGAAACGCGATCGCTTCCCCGAACACGAACGCGACTTTACCTCCCAACATCGCTCGCCTATCGATCGACGTCTCGTCGGAGACTCGCTCTTCGTCGAAGCTCTTCGTCGACGTCGACATCCTTCCCATCTTCATCTTCACCGCCCCGTCCGTTCGCCTTCTCCTCGTCGCCTTCACCGAGACGGCCCGCGCCCGCGTCGTCGCGAGCGCCACCATCGTCACCGGCCCACCCACCGTTCGCCCGCGCGCGCGGATGAAGGACGCGGACGATCGAGCGTCGGACCGACGCAACCGTCTCGGCGCGCCACCGGGGACCACGACGACGTTTTGCATTTGATGGGTTTTCTCAGTCCAGAGTACGAGTACCGGCGGGTTTTTCAGGTGTTGTCTCGGGGGACTGAAGTCGATTCATTCATGCGTGTCGAGGGCGAGCGTCGCGTCGCCACTGCGCGCGCGGACGTCGGGAGGCGCGAGTCGAGGAGATGGCGACGATGTCGTCCACGGGAGGGGCCGCGCGGTTGCGGCCCAATCCGGGAGCGGGCGTGCTCCTCGGTGAGGCTGACGGACGGGAGTCGGGGGAATCGTGTGGGCACGGCAAGGCGGGGACGGGGACGAGCGGGGGCGTGGGATCGTTCGCGCCCGGAGAGATGACGGCGTGGAGGATGGTAAAGATGGTTAGCATCTTATTGGGCGTCGTCGTCCTGGTCGGCGGTCTCGTGTACGCGTCGACTCGACTGGAGATTGACTTGGTCGAGGATATTGTGCCGCACGTGAAGAACCCGGTGAAGTTTTTCGCGTTGAACGTCGTGGTGGCGTCGTTCGGTGTCATTCCCGGAGCCGCCAGCGCAACGTGTGTGACGGCTGGAATCCTTTACGGGACGCTGTGGGGTATGGCTCTCTGTGTCACTAGTGCGAGCGTCGGCGCCATGGTGAGCTTTACGTTGTCGAGATACGTGGCCAGACCTTGGGTAGAGAAGATGTTTGTGCGCCACGGAGGTAGATTCAAAGCGCTAGATGAGGCGGTTTCCAATGATGGCTCTCAGATTGTGATCCTTGTCCGGCTGTCTCCCTTCTCACCGTTCACTGTGGCTAGTTACATGCTCGGTCTGACTTCTGTACCGTTCGTGTCATACGCCGCGGCGACGCTCGTGGGTTTACTTCCATCGAGCTTTGTGTACGTTTACATCGGAGATACTGGACGAAGGGCGAGTGGATCAGAAGGTGCAACTGCAATTGAGATTGTTTTTTACGTCCTCGGACTCGTGATGACTTTATTTGTTAGTTATAGAATTGCTGTGATAGCGCAAGACGCGATGCGCGCAAAGGTGGGCTTAGACTGGGATCCGTCTACGGATTCTGATGAAGAGGTAGAACTTGATGTATTCGGTTCACGAATAGATGAAGAGGTAGAGGGAGCGCCGCTTGAAGATGACGGGGACGATAGGGATAAGCCAGACACTATTCTATGACGACATGTAATGGGAAAATAGATCCCAACGCTAATATATTTCTACGTTTGTACAAACATTCTAAGGTACCCAACTAGTATTGGGTAGTTCGCTTGCATAGGCTCAGGTAGGACTTACGTTCCTTCATTGCATCCGCTTTCGTAAGTGGGATACACGTCGGCAGATTATCGCGCCAATGCTGATGACCGGTGTGTTTCAGCCACGCACCGCCGCCCGACGAGAGTTGACGGAGGCAACCTTCCCCATCGCAAAGAGACATTTTGTCGACGTCCTTCGGGAAGCAATCACTTCGTCCACTCATAGAACAAGCTTCCATGTTTGCACGACTTAGCACGCTGTGACAACTGGCCAAACACATGCGATGCATCTTTGGCGTGTTATGTTGAGAATCTAGGAAAACGTTCGAAAGTTTGTTGACGTCATGTAAACCATTCCAACCACGTGGTACCCTTTGCAGAGCATCCCAAAAGCACGAGTGCCAACACTCTATGGGATTCGCGTCTGGATTACACTCCGACCACAACTTACACTTTGATCCGAAATACGGAACCGGGTTGGATGGATCGGTAGCCCACTCTGAAGCGAGAACGTGCCACATGGCGGGTTGATCTCGCTTGAAACCGTATTTTACAGTGTTTCCTCCTTCGTCCACACCCACCTCATACACGGCGTTAACCACTCGTTCGAACATACCCGTTACCCAATCATTCGATCTAGCGCACATCAGACCAGTATTCAACCATACTTGGCCAGTATCACCAAAGAACAAACTCTTTTCCTTTGGCCAGTGTCGGGAATACCACCCGAGCGGATCCCAACTGGCAAACCACGCGTCGAGATCGACGTGACACACCATATCATACATCCCCCGAGTAGATTGCACTCCCATCGCGATGTGCTTAGCGAACTTTCCTGATCTACCCGCCAACATACTCTTCGGAATCAATGCTAAAATTGAAGTGTAACCGTGGTCTTTGGCGTAAGCCTGATGGTTGGCGAGCGTCTTGTGGTAAGCGGATAGCATTCCCAACGTCGTCGCCGAGCTCATCAAAGCGACTTTACCACCAGATTCACTTTCTTCTAACAACTCCCACTCTCTACTCGTGATGGAACCTCCCGACTCGGGCTCCATGACGCCCTTGAAGTACCTACACCTAAACTGTTCGAGGTCCAACTCCTCCTTTGCCGATTCCAAGTTGTAAACCAAGTCTTGGCCATCATCGTGAAGCACCAACACGGGTTCGTCGACGTACACGTAAAAATAACACTTTCTTCTGCCTCTCTTCTCCTTGTCGACGAGATTTTCCAACTTTAAATCATCCCTCCACTTTGGCTTGTCGGGAATCTTCCCTTGCACCGTGTACTCCCTCTTCGTCACCTCGATGGCGCCGTCGCCCGCCTCCAATCGAACGCTCCCCTCGAATCTCGCCTCGTACACCTTACCGAACGAAATTCCACGTCGCGAAAACATCAACCGCATCCACGACTCGCTCAGGCTCCGCAGCGTTTGGTCACCCGGATAAAACATCTTCAAAAACACGAGCGCGGCGACGAGCGCGGCGATCGTCGCGTTTCGCAGCACCGCGCGTCGCCACCGTCGACGCGACCGCGCTCTCGCCGCGCGAGCGAACCGATGATTTCGCTCGCTCGGCGACGCCCCCATGCTCATCAAGTCGCGCGACCCGTCCGCGGGCTCGCGCTCTGTCGCGCGCCGACGACGTCGCGACCGACCGACAGCCGCGCCGAGTCTCGGCCCGAACGACCCGATCGACCCGATCGACGCGATCGACGCGATCGACGCGATCGAGCCGATCGATCGATCGGAGATTCGCGAGGGTGCCCTGCACCCGTGTGACCGTTCGTGACTCAATGGAGAAGGACACACTCGAGCGAGGTCGCGCGGGAAAAAGCGCGGGAAGACGAACGACCGGGCGGCAGACGACGGCGTCGGAAGACGGTGTCTCGCGGTGCGCGCGCGCGAAAAGGGCGCGGAAAATAATTCAATCGAAACGAGAGCGCGCGTCGTGGATGCGAGCGCAGCGATCGGTGGCGGGGTTGGTGAGCGAAGCGAGGAGACGGTTGCGTTTGAAGATTGAAAAGATTGGTGGCGACGCGACGTGCGGTGGGGTCGACCTCGTCGTCGCGAGCGGGGCGACGCGGGCGTGCCGTGGGAGCGCTCGAATGTCTTCGTCGGGGAAGTCCGACGGTGCGACCATTCGCGCGTTGGCGTTCGAAGATAGCTACGACATCGGGTCCATTTTGTCCAGTGGACTGGAGACGGAGACGTACGAGAGGATTGACCTCGTGCAGGAGTGGACGAGCGAGGACTTTCTGGAGAAAATCGAGCGGTTCAAACCGGACGTGCTTCTTCTCGACTTTTACATGCCACCGCACACCGGGTTAATGGTGTTAAAGAAGCTGAACGAGGCGGTTCGAGAAGGTAGAATAGAGAGGCCAAAGTTTGTGCTTGGAATGTCGAGCGAGGCGCTCTGCAATCAGGAGTTGTCGAGCGAGGGCGCGGATGCCTCTTTTGAAAAGTGGAAAATCGCCTCGTGGGAAGGGTGGACGACTTGAAAATGGTCGAGGTGGACGAGTGCGACGATTGCCTGAAACACCCTGTAACAACTGTACTAACCTTGTAAAAGTTCGTGTAACTACTCTTCAAACAGCGTCGTTTCCAACATTTCCCTGAGCTCAACCTTGTTCAACTTGGAATACTTTTTCAGACCTCGCGCGCGGGCTAATTCCAACAGGTCCGATCGCTTCATCCTTCTCAATCGAAAACGTGCGTCCCATTCTTCAAGGTTACCCGAGAGTAGTTCAGCTTCTTGCTTGAGAGCTTCCTCCGTTCTGAGCGCGTCTTGTTCAATTTCTGCCTGTAGCTTGCCTTCCGCAATACTCTCCCCAAGTTGTCTCGCCGCCACACGTGCTTGACCGAGCGCGCGACCGAGCTGCAATGCACTTTGTACGGATGTTTCGTCTCTCGCATCACCGTTCGGTTTCTCAACGCTCGTCTTGGCTGGCGAGCTCAGAAAGTTCCGCCGAGTTGTATCCTTTTCCATGTTGGACCGCTTTATCGCAGGGTTCAGTGGGCCCGCCTCACTTGGAACAAGCATAGCGTTTGTTTTCTCTAATTGCAAGTGTGCCGCGCACAACAACGTGACAAACCACGTGAAGCCATCTGACATGTTGAAACCGTGTGTGGCGTACGCGAGAAAATACACCGCAGCAAACTTGAACGCTTCCGTCTGCGGAATCGTTCCTTCGCGTTGCTCCGTATCCCAATCTCCAACCGAAATTACCGGCAGTATCCACGCAAGCCACGCCACCAAGGGCACGCAACCCACGAGGCTCGCCACAGTCCAGCGCAAGTTTGAATCGTCCTCCTCTGCGAACTCGGCTTCACTAGACTCGTTGATCGCGAGCCAGCCCTCTTCCACTCTCGACTTATACTTCGTCCCAGACCGCGCGAGGGCAAGAACGAGACCGCTACCGATGACACTATCCGCGACGTACGTCAGCGTCGACGCGCCGTCCGCGGCGCGAGTCTGAACGCTCGCACGTTTCCGCACGTGTGAGCTGGAAGTGGTGGGAACGCCGCCGCGCGCGTGCGATTTGCGCGGCTCCGCGCGATCAACAGGCCGCGCGATCATCGTCACACGTCTTAAAGACACCACCATGCGCCTCGACCTGACGAATTCCGCGCCAGCTGCGGAGGTGAACTCGAGGAGTGAGGTACAAGATGGCCTCGGGTTGGCGTTTCGTAGTTTTCGCCGAGCACATTTTGGAAGCATAAATCGTTGATTACAAATATGAGTACTGTCATTTCACCCAAGGATAAAACGTTCTACAACTTCCCAACCCACCAGTTCACACTTCTTAGAGTTCATTGAGCTCTTCTCCAGGAGCTTCATCTATCTCTTCGTTTCCGCAAGAACAACCGCAAACCGTGATTGCGTACTTTGGCGCTCGTGGCGGTAGATCGTCATAGGTGCGATCTTCTCCAATATAATAGTTCCAAAAGTAACTCGGTGCTCGAGCAGGAAAAAGACAACCACAGCAGCACGGCTCCGACGCGGTCTCCCAGCGAAGATGCTCTTCCTTCTCACGAAAAGTATGCCTTTCGGCGCTCGGTCGCATTTGGCTCGAACGCGCGTAGTGATGAGCTATCAGGGAAAAGACCATCGACGCAACAATCCACGAAGATGCTTTAGAGAGGGCAAAGCGCCAGGAAACTCCCCCGAGGGCAGTAAAACTCATGCTGGTTACGAACGCCACAAAGCCGATGCAGAGCACAAGGCACCCAAGTAAAAACTGTACCACCATTCCGATTCTTCCACACATCTCGAAACACTTAACTATACACCGAGGACATGACTGCACACACAGGCATTCCGCGAACATCCTAAGCAGGGCGTCATACAAGCCTTGAATTATGCCCCCAACGACAACAGACACGACCGTCCTGTCTGGCTCACCGGAGATTAAATTAAACGCACAAGTTAATCCGTAACCCATGATCACGGAGCAGAACAGACATACCATGCGCTCAGAACGAGAGAATGGATGTTTCGGGTGAGCCATAAATAAAGAGAGCAATAAATGATTATTCTTGAGATACAACCACGCGTCAGATGCGTAGCTCTTTGAAAAGATTACTGCCCCAACCGATATTCTTTCGACGAATATCGGATAGGCTTCGCGGTCGACGAATCCGCCCTCCGTCAAGTATCTGTCCATCATCACCGGTGCCGGGGCATTCTTCACTTCGCGCTGAACGCGCGTCATGACTTCCTTTGCCTGATTGAGCGCAGCGTTAGCTTTCTCCTTTGCGGCGCGCTTGGTGGCTTCATAGCGGGCTATGGTATCTTCTAGCGTCATGATTCGTCGATTAAACTAATATCATGCGTTTCCCGCGCCGCCCTTCACCAAGCCGGCGTCATCGACTGTCGACGGCGCGCGACGGATGTCCGAGCTCGTCGTCACAACGAACGCCCAGGGTTTACAGCTTCGCGATTTGACGTCGAGGCCGGTGTCATCGGGGGCCTCAGTGGTCGTTGGCGACGGTCGCTCGAACGTTGAACGTTCGCATAAAGGTATGGATTCGACCTCCGCCCCCAAATTCGTTCGTAAGAAGGATGGGGATGACGCTGTTGGCGGGAAGAGTAGAAACGATGCGCTCAAGTTCGCCAACAAAGCGCTCAGAAGTGAGCGAAGCATGGTCGATGGGCAGCTGTTGGCAGATTTCGAAGCGGTGCTGTCCGGTAATGCGATTTATTTACCCTATTTTCACTGTTCGGGGCGTGATTATGGATTGCTCGCATCTCTAGGGCGCGAGATGGAGGCAGCCGCTCAACTCGGGGGGATGGTGGAGTGGTCCAAGCACTTGAAGCACGAGAACCCAGACTTCTCGGAAACGTTTCAGAGGGTGGTGGACGCGATGTCAGACTATTTTGACGTCGAGGTGTACGCAACTCGAATGAATTTTTATCGCGATGGAACTGATTGGAAACCCTTTCATCACGACAGTCACGCCTACGGTGGTAGAGCCCAGAGAGAAGATTTTACGATGGGCGCATCGTTCGGAGGATCGAGAGAACTGATTTTCCTTCACGAGCCCAGTGGGAACACCTTCACCTTTCCACAGAACAATGGTGATGTATTTGCGTTTACGTCAGAGGTGAATAAACGTTTTAAACATGGTGTACCGAAAGCGAAATCAAATAACGATCCACGTTTTTCCATCATCGCGTGGGGTCGACGAAGAAGTATCAATAGTCGCAACGGCGGTGGTCAAGTCACTGGTGGAGCAGAGCAAGGTGTTAAGTCCGATGCGTCGCTTAACGACGATAACAATCGGTGTCAGAAGACCTCTGTGTCGGTCGATAAAGCACAAAATGAATTCGTGACTGGTAATGGAGAGGTCTCGCAACTCATTCAAAAGTTCGTTGAGAAACAGGCTAGCGTCGAATCTATCACTGAGCGGAATTCTAAACGTGTTTCGAAGCCACGAAAAGGTCAGATTCCTGACACGAGCGCGCAGTTGGCTCTAGAAGTCGTGCACAGAATCGGCGAAACTGCTTACATGGAACTAAGGACCGCGGCGAGGGACTTTCAAGTAGGTGATGTGCCCGTAAAATCGTTCTACGCACGCGCGTATGAACTATGCAACGGAGAAACCGATTTGTTCATGCGTCTAGCTGATTATTTGCCGGATTCGAGGCGAAAGGAAGAACTCACCGAGTTCCACGAGGCGGCGCAGATGTTAGAATAGAAGATTAGAATGAATGTACCAGTACCAGTATTTACGTTTCGTTTGTATAACAAAGGTTTTAGAAAATGCACTCTAAACTATTCATCGAGCGTCAATCCTGTCGTCGCTCTGAATCGAGCGTTGTAGGCTGATTTCGATCGTGACAGCGTCTTCCCGCTCGACTCAGACGCCTTGGTGTACAGGTAAGCGCCTAGCAACGCCAACGCAGATCCTGCAGCATTGAGAGGGGAGACCGGATTTCTGAAGTAAATCACGGAAGCAACGATCACAGCAACGCGCTTGAGAGCGTTACCGACGCTGAAAGTTACAGGGGTAATATTCGTGAGTGCCTGGTAGCTGACTTGGTTGTACAAGTGATAGAAAATACCAGACAGGAAGAGCATCTGCCAGAGCTTTTGTTCGCCAACCTTGGCAACAGCTGCAGCGTAACCGGCAGACCATTGGGCACCTTCAACAATATAAGCCGCCGGAGCCAAGTAAAAGAGACCAATAATACCCAAAATACCATACAAGTTGATCCCATCGATGTGCTTAAAGTCGTTCAAGGACTTCTTCGACGTGATGTTTCGCAACACCATGGCGAGGTTGCTCACCATTGCACCTTGAAATCCCGTGATATTGAAGCTCACTTCTTTCATGGCAGCCATGGAGCAACCGGCGACGATGGGAATCAGAGAATACCAAACCGCTGGAGCAAACGTTTGGCCGAGGAGCGGACCAGAGAGAACGACTGAAAACACCGGTTCTGCCGCCTTAATAACGTGTGTGAACGACACAGCCATCTTACTGAAGCTCACGCACGCAGAAACGTGCCCGACGGTGTGGAAAAAAGCCACGGGAGCGACCGCTAACAGGAAAACTTTTGACACTACTGGCTTCGGCTGGACCTTCGTTGCCCACACTGTCAACATCCACAGGCTGGTCGCTGCAAGTTGCAAGGTTGAAATCAACCACGGGTACGGGAACACGTTCAAGGTAGACTTGTTATACACATTGAAGACAATGTTGAAGAAGTACCACAGGAAAAAGTACACCGCAGTTTTGGTTTGGACACTCATGTTCGAGAATGGAGACTCGGTCGCTCTGGCCACCGTCTTCGAGCGCGCCTTCGGCGTGGTATCAACGACCGAGCTGCGCACGCATCGTCGTTGTGTCGTCGAATCCTGTATATAATTGAAACATCATCGTCAGTTTAATCGTTTTCATCGTCACGTGAGGCGTCACGTCGTCTCGGTGTAGTGCGATTACGTCGCGGTCAGTTTTAATTTAAATAAGTCTCCAACCACTTTAATTCGGTTTAGAGGCGGCGTCGATGGGGCACCTCGTACGTACCGTGTACGATCGAATGATCGGGCTCGCTCTGTTCGTATTCACCGGTCCGTGACTCGCGGAGACGGAGACCGGGTTCTTTCGTCGCTCAACCCCGCGGATGCGCGGAGCCAGCGCGACGCGCGTCGAGGTCACGGCAAACATTCCGCGTCGGTAGACTCAGCGATTCGGCGAGGATGAGCGCTTATCGACCGACCACCGACGAAAGCGAGCTGTCAAGAGCGTCTCGGTCTCAGCTGAGAGCGAGCGTCGAGACGAGCCGTCGCGTTTTGACGTCGAGCGCGCTCCGATTGCTTCATGACTCATCAGCTCCTCTTCAATTGAAGCCTAGTGGGCAGCCCACTGGGCTCGCGCGAGATCTGAACGAAACGCACTCGAGCACGGTGAGAAATTCTACAAACTACGACTAAGCGCTCACTATTTTGCTACTATGCGCCACTTGGCGCGTGATCGGCCTGGGAGGATGGAGTCGGAGACTTTGGGCGCCAGAGACAAACCGTCGAGCGCGAGTTCTTCGGTTCGGCGCGCAATCAGAAATGTGTTTTGCTGAGAGAGCATATCGTGGTCGATCAGCATATTTCTTTTCGACGTCCTCGGTAGTCTAAAATACAGATGGGTGCACCAACACTGGTGCGGAGTCACGCCGTTGGCTATGGCCTTCGCGATATCCTTCACGTGAAATCCCGGGACGTCGTGCCGCCTTCGACGTGGAAGACAGCACGGCGCTAAAACCAAGGCAGCGACGCGCTCTACGCTCTCATACAACGAAATAGCGCGATCCGCTAGCGCACCACAGAGATGAACGCCCACCAGAACGGCAGTACTCGCGCTCGGAGCGTCAGCGACGATGTCTCTGACGAACGCCTCGCACTCGCTCGAAAACAAATCAAACGCGTGAAACGAAATTCGATCCGGTCCGAACGCGCGCACGTGGCTCACATCCATATCCGTGTCGCAATCAATCATATATATTCTAGCTTTCGGAAACGCATCAGCAAGAGCGAGCGACACGAATCCCCGGCCTGAGCACAACTCGATGAATATAAGACCGCGCCCGTCGCCCTCCCAGTCACCCGTGCCTCGATCGCGCAGCGCTCGACGAACCTGTTCCAGAGCGGCGAACGCCTCCGTGATCTCTTTCTTGATTTGTCTGTGTCGCGAGAGCGAGTCGAACGCCGGATCATTCTGAAGCAGCCCGCGCAGAGTGCTCGCTTCGAACGCCGCGCCGTGCGCGTTGGCGTCTCGGAACCGCACAAAGTCTATGGCACGCCGCGCGACTCGACGCGCCTCGGTCGCTCCCGCCGCGGTCTGAGGCATGGAGACCGTACGCGTCGTCCTCACCGATCTAAATCTCTGGCGGATCAGCGAATCAGCGCGCGCGCGTCTGACGCGCGTGTCCTCATCCCGGGCGAGGCGGCGGCTGCTCGACGCGAAACCGACGCGAAGGCGCGACGGATGCTCGCGACTATCTCTAATTCTACAAACGACTAGATTCTAAAAGCCGTCAAATGACGAAGATTGCGACCAGTAACGATGCGGCCGCGGCGAAAACCACGCGCTGATTCAACCTCGCCGCGCTCGTGCACTTGACGTCCGGTCGATCCGACGATACGACCACTCCCGTGGCCAACGACGCGTTGCATATCTTCTGAGCGCTCGCCATCTCCCCCGTGCAACCGTACACAGAGTTCAGACAATATCCCCAACACATCGGAATCTCGTAATACTTGGTCAACTCGACGGGATCCGGATGGCACCTCGGAAACGCAGCTGCGCACATGTACTCCGCCATCACCAATAAACAAGCCGAATCTCCCGCCAACGCCGGCGACATCGCCGCCTGTTTCTTGGTCATCCTCTCAAACATCGTCAATACCCTTTTATCCTGCGTCGACGCCGGATTCGTTCGCACGCACGCGTCGTACGCGATCCCTTGACAGAATCCCAACTCGCCGGCGTCGAGCGACACGCACCGCGCCCGATTCGCCGTCGTCCCGTCCTTTTGCACCGTCGGGTAATCTCCCACCTGTTCATCACACACTCGATACGGGTAATCCGACGCTCGCGAAAACGGTCCCTCGCTCGTCGTCGTCTCCTGTCCCCGCGTCGTCGTCGTCGTCATCATCATCATCGTCATCATCGTCACCATCATCGCGGACGTCCGCGCCGACGTCCTCGTCCTCGTCCGCGCCTTCGACCGCATCCTCCCCTCGACCTTGCGCCCAGACCTCCGTCCTCACCTCCCCTCCGCCTCTCCGCCTCTCCTCGCGTCCGTCCGTCGTCTTCTCGCGCGCGAATCCCACGGCGCCCCCGCGGCGCATCCAAACGTTCGACCGTCATTAATCGCACGCGTTCGTCCCGCGCGCCTCGACGCCGATGTCCTCCGAGGCGTTGTTTCGCTGCGAAA
>Ga0066861_10000457_pt1 | contig 12756 bp, 9 predicted proteins | sample ETN02SmetaG_3_FD_66434 | JGI IMG/M metagenome (GOLD analysis project Ga0066861, IMG submission 66434) | Marine microbial and viral communities from oxygen minimum zone, Eastern Pacific Ocean - ETNP2014F10-02SV257 | ecosystem: Environmental > Aquatic > Marine > Oceanic ... | reverse complement strand
CCTCGCTCGTGATCTTCACGCCCTTGGTCGGGTGAAACGTCTCGAGCTCCAATCCTCTGCACTCGAAGCCCATCACCGGGACCATCTCTCCCGACGCGCCCACGACGCCCTTGGTCGTCAAACCCTTGACGTCGACGAAAGAAACGCTCGCCTGTTTCTTCGAGTCCGGAAACTTGACGACAAAGTTGGCCTCGCCGCGTGAGTTTTCTAATTCGATCGTGTCCCCCGCGCTCATGAAGACGCCCTCGCGAACCTCATCGCTCTGCGAATCCTTCACGTCGAAGCAGTAGTGGTAGTCGGGGGCGGGGAATTCGACGGAGGCGATGTTTTCAAACTCCGCCTTGACGTACAGGACGAGGAGGACCATGGCGCGACGATGAGTGAGGGTGGGGAGAACGTCGCGAGACGAGTCGAGCAAACACACACACAAACACAGAAACAAACAAACAATAAACAAACGTGAGACTAGGACGTCGTCGATGACATCTCGACGGCGATCGAGGGGTGCGTCTGGCGCGCGTCGTTCGCGCGTTCATCCGTCGGTGCGTGGGTGTAGCCCGCGGATTGTCGCGCGTCGTCGTCGCCGGCGACGAGCTTTTCCTCGTAAATTTTATGGACGCCGAAACCGGCGGACGCCATGAAAACGGAGACGAGGATCAGCGCCACCTCCGCGCTCGACGAGTCCGCGACGGCGGCTATGGGGACGCCCATGACGTATCCGAGATCGCGCCAGAAGCGCACGACGCCGAGAGTCGAGGCGTAATGACTCTCGTCCGGCGCGTGGTCGACTGCGGCGGCGGCTAACACGGGATACGTCACGCCCGTGCAAAAGCCGAGCGCGACTGAAGACAGCGTGAGGTACGCGAGCTGCATAGCCTTTAATTCGGATGCAGTCACGTCTCCGGGCATGAACTTTCCGTGAAAACCAGCGCCGAACGTGGCGATAAGAAGCGCCACTGCTCCGCCGATTAAACCAAACGAAATCGGTAGTTTGCGCCCTATTCTATCGCTCATTAAACCAGACGCGATCTGCGTGAATCCCTTCATGAATGAATAACACCCAGTGAAGAAATCGCGCTCCCGTCCGCTCAGTCCGAGCTGGTCGCGCGCCCACACTGACATCAATCCCCAAGCCACGGCGGTTTCGAAATTTGCGCAAAACGCGGCGACACAAACAATCATCGTGTTTTTATTTTCCCACGTCGTGCGTCTCATCGCCGTCGACAAGCTTTCCGTCTGCACGGGCACGACGCACAGAGATCCACCGTCGCTGCTCTCCTCACCGTTCCCGCGCAGTTCGGATTTGTCCTCTTCTTCCGGAATTTCGCTCGCCCACGTCGAGACGCCGAAACGTCGTCCCGCCGCGAGGAGCGTCGAACTCTCCCTGAACACGAACACCGAGGTGAACGAACCTATCAAACACAACATCAACTCTATTCCCATCGGCACGCCCATGTACCCCCGACACACGCACTCTCCCACGCACTGTTTCACCCAATCGTCCGCCGTCGCGCACGTCTCCGCCGCGTTCGCCGCGACGCACGCCCCGCTCCGAGTCGTCGTCTTCCACCCGCACGACACCCCTCTGCGCTCCATGGATCCGTAAAACTCTGCGAAAATCGCGATTGCGGTGTATCCTATCGTCTCGTTCAACCCGGACGCGAGTCCTCGCCGCGCTTTCCCGCACAGGTCCACCGACGCGAGCACGAGCGCCGTCCACGTCAATCCCTGCGCGCACCCGAGAAACAGCGCCGACAGCGTCACGACCGTGAATCCACCCGCAGCGACCGACATCATCCCCAAGATCGGCGCGCACAGCGCCACGCTCCATCCCGCGATGGTGACCCGTCGGCGTCCCCGCGAGTCCGCCACCGCGCCCACGACGAGATTCGCGCAGCTCTTCGCCAGCGCGAACGGCACCAGAAACGACACCTTGGCCGCTGTCGACGTCTCCGAGAACTGTCTCCCCGCGCTGTCCAGAGACGCGAGCTTGTGCAACTGCAGCGCGCCGCCGAGGAGCGCCGTGAGCGCGCACGCGACGACGAGCTGCGCATTGGTCGTTCGAAGCGTCGGTGACGACAGCGCCGAGACGTCGAGCGCGCCGCGCATGACGACGCGACGACGCGAGGTCGAGCCTCCGTCGCGCCGACCCTCGCGCGTTCGGCGCGCGCGGCGTTCGCGCGCGCGTTTCCGAGTCTCCGCGCGCGCGTCGATGTTCCGCCGTCGCTTCGCGCGCTCCGCCACTTCGTCGCGCGCGCGACTCGACGTCAACCGGAGACGAACGCGGGAGAGGAGAGCGCGGAAACGACGCGTGAGATGCAACCGGCGCCGAGCTTTCGCGGCTGCGACGATCTCGGACGCGACGTCGGGACGCACGAAGAGTTTTGGGCAAAAGTGAAGCGCGGAGCCAAGACGCCCGAGGGAAAGCCGCTGTGGTACGCGAGGGGGATCGAGTACTGGGACGACGTCGACGCGAGCGTGGACGGTGTGCTCGGTGGTTTCGCGCACGTGAGCGCGCCGGACGCGAGGGATAACGCCAAGTTGTTGAAGGACGCGCGGGCGGCGAGCGCTTCGCGAGACGACGGCGAGCGCACGGCGGCGTTGGATTGCGGCGCGGGTATCGGACGGGTGACGAGCACGTTTTTGATCGAACATTTCGACGAAGTGGATTTGGTGGAGCCGTGCGCGCACTTCTTGAACGCGGCCAAGGCGGACGCGGCGGTGAGAGGGGACGGTCGCGAGGACGGACATCGAGCGGTGGGATTTTTCGCGCAACCGTTGGAGACGTTCACGCCGGAGTGTGGTCGCTATGACGTGGTTTGGATACAGTGGTGCATCGGGCACTTGACGGATGAAGATTTAGTGGCGTTTTTTATTCGATGCAAAGCGGGTCTGAAGGAGGGAGGGTTCATCGTTATGAAGGAGAATAACGCGAATGTCGGTTTTACGTTGGACCTCGAAGACTCGAGCATCACTCGCAGTCACGAGTATTTGTTGCACATCATCGAGAAAACGGGAATGCGGTGCGTCGAGCATCGCCAGCAGACGGGTTTTCCGCTCGAGTTGTTTCCCGTGCGCATGTACGTCATAAAACCGTGAGGCGATCCGCTCGGCGCGACGGTGTGCGTCTATTCAACTATATCGCATTCACTTCATTACATTCCATAGCACTAGCACTTCTATTGTAGCGGTGTACTGTACAAAAATTGATTCAACGATTGAATGATTCGTCTCAAATCTGTGATTCCTCTCCCCACGGCGTACTCTCGTGGTCCATCTCCTCTTCCTCGTCCATGCTAAGTCGGAGATACTCGCCTCGCGCGAAGCGGTCCCAAGCGGTGAGATGCGGCTCTTCGCGCTCTTGGCGCATCAAAAATGGATCTCTGGTTTCAAACGCGATGAACTTGTTCATGTTGAACAACACGTTGAAAAAGTTTGCGCTCATCGAGTTCGCGCGCAAGTCTTTCAGAGTGACACGTCCGTCGACCTCGGGCTTCAACATGTCCATCATTTGACACAAAATGTCTTCAAACAACACGGGTTCCTGCGCGAGACATTCCATGCGTTGGATCTGCTCCTCGTAAAAGTAGAAAATCTCATCGCGCGTGATGACGCCGTCGTGGTGAATGTCGATGCATTTGAACCAATAATCAAGCGCTAACGGGTGATTCTTATGTTCTTCGCTCAAGATGAACCACACGAAGTCTTCGTAACACATCTTCTCGGGCTCGTCTGACGTGAACAGACGCCCCGCTTGGTCGAAGATTCTCGCCACGATTCGATACGTCAACGCGTGATTCGCGTACTGCAACAAGTCTTCCCGATCGATGTAGAAGTCGTGATCCGTGTCGAGCTCCCAAAATTTGCAGTAGATGACGTAAAAGTGCTCGTACGAGAAGTACTTCAAAATGCGATTGATGTCTTCCTCGTCCTCGACGAGTAACATGTGCTCGAGCAAATCCGATTTTCGCAGCTCCCGGAGCGTCATTCTTCCATTCCACGTCGTGTTGCACTCGTAAAAGATGCGGTACACCACAGTTTCGACGTATCTCTCTTGAAACTCTTGCGTGTGCCGCAAAAATTCCAATCCGGGATGCGTCTGCATCATCTCGGTTAAAACTTCGTAAAAGTCCGAGTACTCGAGCGCGCGCGCGTTCGGGCGCCTCAGAGTTTCAAACAAAGTCGCATGCACGTCTTTTTGTCGCCGCAATGTGGAATTCCAATACCCAAACCACTGCTCTCGCGTGACGACTTCGGCGTTTGCGCCGGCGACGAGTTTCATCACTCGCTTCGCGAAGTACCGGGGTAATCCGATGACGTCCCTCACGACGTCCGCGAAAGCCTCCACATTCATCCCCGCCATGTGTCTCTCAAACATGCGCTCGGCCATCGCCACTTTCCCCGCGTTCACTTCCTCACTCAATCCTTCGCCTCCCGGTCTATAAAACGTCGGAATTTGTTGCTTTTCGTTCGCCTCGCTCTTAAACAACGACCCCTGTCGCGACAACGGGCGCCTCGTCGGCGAAAACGTCCCCGCGTACCCCGCCCCTTTCTGTGGACTCCTCGGCGGCGTCCCGATCGCCGCACTCTTCACTCCACTCCCATTCACCGCCGCCGGCTTGGGCTGTCGCAACGCCTTGCCCAACTTCGCGTCCTTCAACAACTCGTACACCAAGTTCTGACTCTCCTTCATCGACAACCAACTCACGAACAACTCATCGAGTTTCAATTTACTCGAGGGAAACCTCGCCGCCGCGTTGATCTCGCTCCCTGCGTGTGGCGCGCGTCGTCAGTCTCTCTACGAGTCTCTCTTCGCGTCTCTCTTCGCGCGCGTCTCGCCCGATCGCGCCCTCGCGCATCACCGACCCCTCGCCCACCCCTCGCGCGTCACCGACCATCGCGCGCGCGTTCACGCACCCTTATCCGCGAACGGCACGCGCGCGCGAACGTTAATCCGCAGATTCGCGTCCGCCATCGTCCCCGTCTGTTTTAAACTTTTTGAATTTCTATTTTTACGTCCGTCGTCGTCGTCGTCGCGCGTCGTCGTCGCGCGTCGTCGTCGCGCGTCGTCGTCGTCGCGCCGACGCGTTCGCTTCGACGGTCGCGCGTCCTCGATGAACGACGAGCGACGCGCACTCTCGCGACGACACGACGCGAATGCGAATGCGAATGCGAATGCGATGGGTTCGATCGGGCGGGACGAGTGAAGACTCGATCGGAGTCTCGCGGACGACGGCGCGGCGACGAGTCGTCGTTCGAGAGGAAGAGGGCGTCGACGAAAGTGGGGCGCGCGGACGAGCGGTGGGGGGATGGGAGCGCGTTGTGTGTGCGTGTGTGCGATTACACGACGCGAGCGAGTGAGCATACGATGGTTGTAAAATACGGTAAATAGAGCGCGCGGCGACGACGTCTCGATCACGGGGCTCCGGTGGGCGTCGCCTCGGTGGGCGCGGGTGGGAGCCATTTGGCGGCGAAGGAGCCGCGCGGGAGCTCACCGATTTGTTCGGCGATGGCGTCGTCGAACTTTTCGGTGTTGCTGCCGCTGTGCATGTGCGTGACGACGCCGTCTTTGAAGACGAAGAATGTGGGCGTGGACTTGACGGCCAAGCGGTCGCGCGCCAAGTGGATGGTACTGGCGTTTTCGTTACCGTAAATGCGGAGGAAACGGCAGCTCTCGCGGTTTTCTCGAGCACTGTTTTCAAAGTGCGGCAAGAATCGCTTGCACGGCAGGCAAGAGGTGAAGCCGACTTGAAGGACGACGGCGCGGCCGGTGCCCGTCTCTTCTTCGAGAATTTGATCGACGGCGGATTCGGTGTGAAGCACCTGCGCAACCTCCGTACCGATCACAGATCTGTACCACGTCTCGAATTGATCGAAGGTCACCGATGAGTTACAGCCGACATCAATGTCGCACACGAGCTCGCGAACTTCATCCTCGGGAAGTCGGACGCCCATGGCGGCGACCATGCGCACGAACGCGTCCAAGTCAATCGAGTCGTCGTTGATATCACCACCAAATTTAGCGAAAAGCTCTCTGAGCTGAATCGCCGAAACAAGCTGCGGCGAACGCCCGACTTCTCTGCCGATGGCGGAGCGCACACGGCGAATATCAGCCATATATCTGAAGCGGAACGAACCACCCGCGGCGGCACCGCGGACACCCTCGAGCGAGTTGGAGCCCCCCCTCACGAGCGGTGCGGCCTCTTTGCCGGATTGCACAACGCTCAACTGTGGAACAAGGTGAGACCATTTTTCAAAGTTGCGCGCGCAGCTACCGCTGACAACCCAACGCTCCAAACCACCGCGGGCGCAACGGCAGTTTTCAACCTTTGCCAAGTGCACTGCGAGCCTCGTCGCCCACGCCTTCCATTGTTCCTCATCCTCGCAGTCATCCGCCGGCGGCTTGGCGTTTTCCCACTCCGGTTCGATCCAAGAGATGGCGAGATCAGCCTCGCGGAAGTCGGAGTTCGTGCGCAAGACGCCATCTTTGAAGAGAGCGACGTGCACGGCTTCGTGACCAGCTGTCACGACACCCGTCAAGCCACTCATGGCATTGTCTGGATCTTCGCTATCGAGGGTTTGTCCAATCATCACGCGACGTGCGGCGTCGCCCCATAAATCTTGGTGTCCGTAGCCGTGCGCCTCGGCGCCGGTGACGACGGTGACGTCCAAACCAACGGCGGAGCGCAAAATTTCTTCTGTTTCTTCACGTTCGCGACGCGCTTCAAACGGATTCAAAGACTCCATGGCATCGTACACGTTCGATCCACCCATCTTCTCATCGGCGTGCCAAACCCCCGGAAGCGCGATGGCGACGGAACCTTGCCATTTCAACTCCTTGGTCAACACTCGCAACGCGGAACCAACGGCGTCAATGTTGAGCAAAGCTCCTTCCTCCAGCGGCGCGGTGATCAACTCAGACTCGAGATCGCCCGTGCGCACGTTCACGATGGCGGCGCTCACGATGCCCCCGCTCGCGTACGCGCCGAAGATGGCCTTCGGCCCCTCGGCGTACATGGATTCAAACGCGCCTTTGTCTTTGTCGTCGTCCACGCCTCGCGCATCCGCGTCCATGCTCAAATCCGCGATGTCTCTGCACTCGTCACCCTCCGCGCACGACGCCTTCTCACCGCGCACCTCCATCCCAACGCGTCCGAGCGCCATGACACCGGCCCCCATGGCCCCTCCTATCTTCAATCGATTGCTCGAAATCAACTTGTACATGACGCTCGCGACCAGTCCTATAGCCGGCAAGGTGGCCAATTTCACCGCCCAACCCATGCCCACCTCCGAAAACAGCGCCTCGATCGCCTGTAACCCGCGGAGCGGTTCTCCACCCTCGCGTTTCAACACGTGAATCGTCTCCATCGCCTCCTCGAACGTGACGTTCTGATGTCTCTTTGGATCGTACCCGGGATCCGAAATGTCAACAAACCACACCTTTCCCTTTTTCGTGCCCTCGAGCGCGCTCTTGAGCGTCTGGCACACCGGACACGCGCCGTCGAAGAGATACGCGTATCGCCACTCCTTCGGTTCCGGGTTCACCGCGCCGTCATCATCGCCGGAGGCGCGCGCCGGGGCGATCCCTCGTCGAAACGGTGCCGAGCGTCGCGCCGTCGATCTCGTCGTCTTCGCGCGCGCGTCGCGCGCGGACGACGTCGACGTCACGGACGCGCGCGGCGCCATCGCCGCTCTCGCGCTAGTCATCCGCATCCTCGCTCGCGAGGGCACGAGAGGGACGCGCGAGCGTGTGACGTCGACGTCGACCGGTGAAACGTCAATCGGTTCAAACGCGCGAGACAGAGAGACGCGAGAGAGAGAGAGAGAGAGAGAGAGAGAGAGACGCGAGGCGAGGCGCGCGGGAGACGGCGCGAGGAGGGTGAAAGGAAAACAAATACGCGCGCGTCCATCGGTGGTGTGTGCGTCAAACTACGCGTCAAAGATGAAGAATTACACTCTCGCGAGACGCCGCGCGAGACGCTCGCTAAAACCGCTCAGCCAGCCGCGCGGTGACGGTTCGAAGTCGAGAGTACACCTTACCCGGCGGTGAACCCAAGATTAAGGAACATATCGCGTCTCTCGCCACCTTGATGTTCTGAAACGAACCTAAGATTCGAATGTGTTGATCGGCGATGACGATGCGCGTGCGCGTGGCGTTTTCAATCGTAAACTTTGTCTTGCCGTTTTTACCCGCCAAACGCCCGATCCCGCGACTCATGTGCTCACCGCGCAAAGTCTTCACATCTTTCACCTCAAAACACTCTAAATACAAATCATCCAACCGCAGGAGCGCCACCGCGTCTTGCACGTCGAACCCGAGCAGGAACGCCTGCACGAAATCCGCGCTCTTTTGCAGCGCGCCCTCCTCCTCCGTCTTCTCCGTCGTCTTCAGCTCCACCTTTTTCAGCTTGAGGTTCATCCGCATGTCAATCTTCATCTGTTTCGTCACCGGTTCGTACAGAGACGTCCACTGCGCCTTCAACGGCGCGAATCGATGCGCCGGGACGTTCACCTTGCGATACGCAGCCTTTTTCCCTCTCGTCGACTCGGTGAGCGCGGCGTACACGGGCGCCATCGCCGCGGACTCGTCCGCGACGACGTCCCCGTCATCGTTCACCACCTCGCGAGGCGCGGGCGCCGCCTTGGTGTCTTTGGGCATCGCGCGCGCCGCTCTCCCGTCGTCGCGCCCGGCGGCGGCGGCGACCGAGGCGCGCGCGCTCGAGGTGTCCCCCCCCGTGATGAGTCATGATCGGTCAAGAGACCGCGCGCGTCACACATCCGCGCGCGACGCCTCGCGCCTCGCGCGCGATGCGTCGCGCGACGAAGAGACCGACCGCGCGCGTTCGCGTCGTCGCGCTCGTCGCCGCGTTCGTCGTCTCGACGTCCCTCGCGACGCTCGCGCGCGGTAAACCGGACGGGACCGACCGCGCGCTCGGCGCGCGCGCGACGCGGGACGTCGACCGGTGGGCGTCGTACTCGATCGCGCGCGCGCCGTCGTCGCGAGAGGTGGCGTACGGGTCCGTTCGTAACGCGAGCGCGGACGAGGAAGGGGCGAGCGAGGAGGAGGGGGGGGGCGACGCGCTCGCGCTGCGACTCACGGCGCCGCCGTGGTGCGGGAGCACGCGGAGCGTCGCGCGCGCGCTCGAGCGCGAGCTCGAACGAGAGAGCGCGATGGGCGTGAAGATCGTCTGGGAGCGACCGTGGAGACCGAAGCGTCGAGGACGAGGGCGGGGGACGGCGTGGGAGGAGACTGGGTTGTGGGGGGCGCCGCGCGCGGAGTTCGTGCTGGACGGGACGCTTCGCGTGCGATACGGCGGCGAGTGGAGCGCGGGGGCGTTGGCGCGCGCGACGCGAGCGTTGGCGAGGGAGAGGTTCGGAAAGAATGCGAGCGCGTTGGCGATGTGGCCGTTCGTGACGTTACGCGGGAAGTACGCGGTGGGTGATTTTTTTGACGCTGGCGCCGAGCTGTCGCTCGTGGTGTTGGACCCGTGTAAAGCCGCCGCGGGGTGCGCGTCGTCGGCGTCGATGCCGCTGTTGCGCGACGCGGTGTTGTCGAAAATAGGGTACAGGGCGAAGAATAAGCTCGGGATTTTGATGGGTGCGGACGCGTGGCGCGTGGGGATGCAATTGGTGGACCCGTTCGATACGGACGACATCACCGCCGTCGCCTTCGTTCGCGGCGAGTTGCACTCGGTGTGGATGGCGAATGACGCGAAGAATGACACCACGGTGGAGGAATGGGTCGATTCCGTCGCTGAGGTGATAACGTCCACCGTCGCACAGAGAGGGTTCTTTAGTTTGTCAAACTTTACACCCGCCGTGGAGACGGGAAAGATGGCCGTCATCTTCACCAACGAAGCCGACGAGGATCTCGACGAACTCACCGCGCGCATTCATCAGCTCGTGCACTCGAGCAAATTCAACGCCACCTCCACCATCATCGACACGAGTCGTGGGACGTGGTTTTTGTGTCAAATCACCGACAGTTGCGAAGAGGATGAAGAGTCGGACGCGTCGCAGATTCGCGTCGCCCTCGTGGACGCCGACGCCGACACCATCGAAACCGTCGACGTGTCACCACTCCCAGAGGACGCCATCTCCACGACTCGACCGTTCTTACGCTCGGCAAAAAGCGTGCCAAAGACACCACCCGGCGTGACGCCGCCGCGCATACCGCACATCACGCGAAACCAACTCGATCACAAGGCGGCGCAAACGATGGGCATTCGCAAATCCGGCGTCTTCTTCGTCCTCTACGGCTCCCCCGGATGTTCCTTTTGCCAGCGTTTCCACGGCCTCTTGAACGCCGCGGTCGACGATTTAGACGCGCGCGCGTTCGCGTCCAAGACGGAACCGAAACGCGTGTTCCAGATTGACTGCGCGTTGAACGACTGTCACGCGCGATGGAACGCCGAGACGCGCGCGCTCGTCCACCGCGCGAGACGATACCCAACCCTCATCAAATACGACGGCGCACGCGGCACGAGCGAGACGTACGACGGCCCGTACGACGCCCTCGACCTACAAACCTTTCTGTTGTAACACCACACCACTCGTACCGAACCGACCCGACCCGACGGCAGAGCCCGCCTCGCCGTCGCCATGTCCCGCGCCGCGCGCGGTCTCCCACCCCTCGCCCACCGCGTCCTCGCGCGCGTTCCTCGCGCGCGCTCGACGTCCACGGACCCTCCATCCTTCTCCCCGCCCCCGCTCCCACCCTCCCTCATCAACGTCCAGCGCGTATTCGCCGTCGCGAGTGCGAAAGGCGGCGTCGGCAAGAGCACCACCTGCGTCAACATCGCCGTCGCCCTCGCGCGTCTCGGCCATCGCGTCGGTCTCCTCGACGCCGACGTGTTCGGGCCGAGCGTGCCCACGCTCATGGGCCTCGAGGGCGCGCCCGCGATCGACGAACGCGGACGCATGCTCCCTCTGGAGAATCACGGCGTGCGATGTCAATCCATGGGTTTCATCCTCCCGCCGGGACGCGCGGCGACGTGGCGAGGACCGATGGCGAGCGGCGCGCTGACGACGATGATTCGAGACACGATGTGGGGAAACACGGAGGTGTTGATGGTGGACATGCCGCCGGGAACCGGGGACGCGCAGATTTCGGTGTCGCAGAAAATACCGTTGACTGGGGCGGTGGTGGTGAGCACGCCGCAAGAGGTGGCGCTCGCCGACGCGAGACGAGGGATGGACGCGTACGCGCGCACGCGCACCGAGGTGGTGGGTGTGGTGGAGAACATGGCGTATTACGTGGAGAGGGACGGGGGGCGGTCGTACGTGTTCGGGAGAGGAGGGGCGCGAGCGACGGCGGAGGCGCGAGGGGTGGAGTTTTTAGGGGAGGTGCCGCTCGACGGCGCGATTCGCGAGACGAGCGACGAGGGCGCGCCGATCGCGGCGACGGATCCGGAGGGCGAGGTGGCGATGGTGTATAGACGGATGGCGATGCGGTTGATGGAGAAGACGACACCGTTCGGTGGTGGTGGTGGTGGTTCAAAGTAGTGTACATTGATGTAAATGCGAATAATGCTAGACGCGACGTCAGATTTCGTCCTCCGTCGCGAAGTCTCCGAGCGGTTCGAAATACCCGGGGGGCGTCGGGTGCTCTCGCCGACCGAACTTTTCTTGAAACTTTTCGTACGCGCCGTTGACGGCGTTTCGCGCGGCGTTCGGGATCGTCGTCGATAAAGTGCCGAGATCGTAGTTTTGGTGGACGTGAATCGCGCCGAAGACGGCGGCGGCGACGGCGCCGAGGATGCAGACGAAGCGGAAAAACGCGCCCGCGAAACCGCGCGGGTGATGACGGCGGTGGTGTTTGCGACCGTCGTCTCCGAGGGCGGCGGCCGGGTTCGAACATTTGCTCCCAGAGACGATGCGAAGGTTGGACGCCGTGGTGTGTCTTTCTCTCAGCGCCGAACACTGCGTGTTGATGTCGGACATCGTTTTGCAATGCGGCCACTCGGTGGCGTTCGGCACGTCGTACACGCGTTCACTTCCGTAATCGCACTCCGTGTCGAACACTCGAGAACAGTCGCACGTTCCGACGACTTGATGCTGACGAACAAAGGCTGAATCGTCGAAACATTCGGCGCTGGGCTTTTTCCTCTGAATCTTGAACTTTTGTCCCATGAGACATCCGTGACTTCCCGGCGCCTCGGGTTGCCACGTCTCGTAATCGGACGCTTGACACGGTTTATTTTGCGACAAGATGTTGTCGAAATCGACGATAAAGTACGACCCGCGATTGGGATCCGCGGCGGAAGATTGCGCGCTGACGCCGTGCACGATGAACATGTGTCCCGCCGAGGTGGGATCGACGCGAATGTTGTGCACGAAAACCTTCGCCGCGAGCTTGATCGCGGTCCACGATTGACCCTCGTTGATGCTATACTCAATCTCATCCACCTCTTCAAACTGTTTCGCGATGACGAGGAGTCCCCCGTTGCCTCCGAACTCGTAAATGTACACGCCCTTTTTGGTCTCGATCCACGATTTACCGCCGTCGCGAGAAATGTAAGTGTTGATTTGGGACACGTCGTCGTGCAACACGGCGTCGCCGACGCTGCCGGTGGATATGATGATACCGGGCGCGATGCTTCGCGAGTACACACCGCCGAGTCGTCCCTCCCAATCCTCGGAGGTGCTCCAATCCACGGAGCCGTGGAGTTGTAAACCGTAGCGAGAGCAATCGTACTCGGCGCTCGAGCACGAATACTTGCGTCCCTCGGCGTCCGTGGCGGGAGCGGGGATCCT
>Ga0066861_10000453_pt1 | contig 12798 bp, 9 predicted proteins | sample ETN02SmetaG_3_FD_66434 | JGI IMG/M metagenome (GOLD analysis project Ga0066861, IMG submission 66434) | Marine microbial and viral communities from oxygen minimum zone, Eastern Pacific Ocean - ETNP2014F10-02SV257 | ecosystem: Environmental > Aquatic > Marine > Oceanic ... | reverse complement strand
GATTCGCCCGACGATTTCATGGCTCTCAGCGATTTGAAGGCGAAGCCTGCGTTACGCGAGAAATTCGGTGTCAAGGATGAGTGGGTCATGCCGTTTGAGGTTGTCCCTTGCATTCACATTGAAGAGTTCGGTGATGCTTGCGCGCCGAAGGTTTGCGAAGAGCTCAAGATTAAGTCTCAAAACGATCGTGCCAAGCTCGATGAGGCCAAGCACCGCACGTACTTGAAGGGTTTCACGGACGGCGTCATGCTTCTCGGTAACCACAAGGGCAAGCCCGTGAAGGAGGCCAAGCCTTTGATCAGACAAGAGATGATTGACGACAGCACTGGCGTTGTGTACAGTGAACCCGAACGAACCGTGATGTCTCGCTCTGGCGGTGAATGCGTGGTCGCGCTCACCGATCAGTGGTATCTCGAGTACGGTGAAGAATCATGGAAGGCGCGAGCCGAAAAGTGCCTCGAAAACATGAACTGCTACCATGAGGAATCGCGAAATGCGTTCCAGCACACTCTTGGTTGGTTGCGCCAGTGGGCATGCAGTCGTTCTTTCGGATTGGGCACCCGCATGCCATGGGATGATCAATACTTGATCGAATCTTTGTCCGATTCCACCATCTACATGGCTTACTACACGATCGCTCACTTGTTGCAAGGCGGTGATATGTTCGGTAACGCTCGCCCTTCCGTGGAGCCAAGCAAGATGACTGATGAGGTTTGGGATGCTATTTTCTTGGGTACTGAAAAGCCCGCCGAAGACGTCTTCCCGCGCGATCTGTTGGATCGTATGATTACTGAATTCAACTTCTGGTATCCGTTTGATCTTCGCGTCTCCGGTAAAGACTTGATTCAAAACCACTTGAGTTTCTCGCTCTACAACCACACTGCAATTTGGGAGGATGAAAAGATGTGGCCGCGCGCGTTCCGCACGAACGGTCACTTACTTCTCAATAACGAGAAAATGAGTAAATCAACGGGTAATTTCAAGACGTTGAAGCAAGCGATCGAAGAGTTCAGCGCCGATGCGATGCGTTTCACTTTGGCTGACGCCGGTGACGCGGTCGAAGATGCGAACTACGTCGACGACACCGCGAATGCGGCCATCTTGCGCTTGACGAAAGAGATTGCATGGTACGAAGAGCAGCTCTTGGAGATCGAAGCGGGCAAGTTGCGCACCACTGCGCCGAATAAATTCATCGATCGAGTTTTCAACAACGCGATGAACACGGCCATTGCGGAAACGCAAAAGCACTATGAAAACATGATGTTCCGTGAGACTCTTAAGAGTGGTTTCTATGATCTCAAGTCTGCCAGAGACTCTTACCGTCTCATGAGCGGCGACGAAGGTGGAATGCACGCAGATTTGGTGAAGAGATTCATCGAAGTGCAGACGCTCTTGCTCGCTCCGATCTGCCCGCACACTTGCGAGTACATCCACGGAAGCCTTCTCAAGAAGGAGGGTACCGTCACTAAAGCTGGCTTCCCGGTTGGAGATGCGGAAGATGCTTCACTCACCGCCGCGAACAAGTATTTGAATGATCTTATCACGAACATGCGTAAGGGTATCGCCAAGTGCACGGCCCCTCCGAAGAAAGGACCAAAGGGTCCGCCGAAGAAGGCTGTGGAGAGTACCATTGTGGTCGCGTCTGAATTCGTGGGTTGGCGCGCGACTTGTCTCGGAATATTGTCTGAATGCTATGACGCCGAAAAGAAGGAACTCCCGCCTATGCCGGTCATTTTGACAAAGGTAAAGAGTAGCGAACTTGCCAAGGATGCCAACTTCAAGAATGTGATGAAGATGATGATGCCGTTCGTCAAATTCAAGATGGACGAAGCCGCTGTTGCCGGTGCTTCTGCACTTAACACGAAGATCATCTTCGACGAGATGGGTGTGTTGAAAGAGAACATCGACTTCATCAAGAGAACACTTGATCTTCCCAACATAAAGCTCTGTTTCAGTACTGATAAGGAGGCTGGTGCGAAGGCGGAAGAAGCCACGCCCGGTGCGCCAGCCACCAGTTTCGTTGTCGAGGAGGGAGAAGAGGCGAAAGATGGTGACCTCGTCGGGAAAGTGGCGTCGATGCTTTTGTCATAGGATACCGTAGGAAATATATTCAATTACACATAATACAATTTGCTAAAGGCGTCTCGATATGTTAAGATCAGAGCGTCGGTGATCTGATCTTCTCCAATCTCTTCGCGGTGCGACCGTATGAATCGGATCTTCATCCGCATCATACATATTCAATACTTTTCTCCTCACTTCTGCGAGCTCAGCTTGCTCAGCTTCCAGAGCCTCCTTCACATTAGCGACAAATTCTGCGTCCTCGGGAACGTTGAGTTGCCTTGCCGCTTGCTTTCCTTGACTCTTGACGAGCATCTTAAAAGCTATGGTGCCACCGGAACTACTTTTAGGGCGACGAACGGCCGCATTGAAGTGTGATCTGGGTCCAACATTACCAAGGACCGAGGCCGAGGAAGTACCGAGAAATTTATTCATCTCGCGATCAAAATCTCTCTCTTCTTGAGGAGTTGCTCTCTTGAGCTTCATCCTGACTTTCACCTCTTCCTCTTTCTCGGAAGATTCAGACTCCGTGTCAGATGAGTCCTCCTCGTCGTTTTCATCTATCAAATCTGTCTTACTCTGCGATTTACCCGAGTCGGCCTCCGAGTCAGCCTCTGAGTCACCTTCCAACATCTCTTCATCATCACTATCTTCATCTTCCATTTCGATGTCTTCAGCGCTTTCTTCTTGACCATCTCCCTCCTCTTCCTCTTCCATGACTGGATCCATGCGTTCTGGTGCATTCGGGTTCTCAGAATATCGCTTGCACTCCGCGTTCGCCTCCTCGTACGTCTCACAGATTCTCATTCTCGGGTTGAGCGAAAGCATCACTTCCACAACATCGTTGGAGATGTCAACAGGAACGTCCTTTGTCAACGCATAACGCTGGAAAAAGGTGAGGAATTTGTCGATATCTTTTCTACGCGTAAAGCTCGTTGCTCGTCTGTTCTTAAATGCGGTTTCCAAAAGAGTGCAGACCATGCGCAAGCGAATCGTATCAGTCGGAGGATCTGTTGCCTGGCGCTCATCGTAACCAATCGAGATGATGAGGTAAAGCGATTCGAGTAACTCCTCAAAGTGCGCGATGCGTTCCTTGTAAAGGAATCCAAGTAAACGCATGTTTGCAACACGACGTTGGTGCATCCAGGTCTTGTTGACTTCTAGACCAAATCTGACATCTTCAAGCACAGCGTCGAGCGCTCTGACAGCAAGAGTCGGATAATACTGAGACAGCCTCGCTATCAGTGTCGCGACTAGCGGCACAGAGCTATACTTTTGTTTGCACACCTTGAGCAATTTTTTCAACAAATATGCTTCCATTTCTTCCCAGGGAAGCTTGAGAAGTTGCGTGATGACTTTTTCGAAAGATGATTTGCGCAGCTGTGAATATATCAAATGACGCACGTATTCATGCATAGGCGGCCGGATCTTTTTCACGATGACCCTTTGCACTGGCCTGCATTTGAAGTAAGCGCTATCGACTAACGCGCACTGGCGGGTGTCGAGTTTACTCACAGCCTTGAGTCTCAAAAAGATGTCAAGAATACTCCCCATGCGCTTCGCCGTCGAAGCCGTCTTTGTGAGGTAATAGCCCGACACGTCAAATAGACAGCAGAGCACATCAACGTTGTCCCCATGGAAATCATCTAAAAGGACTTTGATTATTTCGAAGACGGTGTTGTCAGGGATGACTTTGAACTTGATGAGTTCACCTATGAATTTGATGTTCTTCATTCGTTCATCAAGACTCACGCGCTTGCCCTTCTTCACGAGAGTGTAGAAGTCATCCTCCAAAGGCTGCGCCACCGCGGGTGCAATATCATCGAACACAGTCGCCAATGTTGATATGATTCGACCGTAGAAAGGAATGCGATCAATTTCCGACCGCCGCACATTCAAGAACTCGCGTGCCAAGTGTCTTCGACCGCCTCGCGCACCAATGTAACAAAAGTCTGTACAAATCGCGTCAGCTTTGTCTTTCGACATGCAATCGTTGAGACGAACGAGTAAACCCGCTAGTTTTGCGCTTCGGCCTTCTTTGTCTTCCTCCTGTAAGCGTTTCAGTCGTTCGGCTTCTGTTTCGTTCTCGATTTTTTCGTTTGCGAGAAGAACAGCCGGAATCGATGCCTGTAAATCTGGGAGAGTCTCGTAAAAATGTTGCTGCTCCTCATCCTCCCACAAGTCACTGCGTTCGTTCGATGGTTTTACCCCTCCGCGGTGTAATTCCATCGTGCCCGTGCGAGAGACTTTTTCTTCCTCTTCCTTCTTCATCTCCGGGAGCTCGCGGCCGAGCGCCTCTGCCAATGTCGTCGCCCCCTTCAGCAGGCCATCAAAAACCTTTGTGAGAACCGCAAATTCTACGGATGCAGCCTCACTGATCGCTCCCGTACGCTCTAACAGGCGCGCCATTTCACATTCTTGCGCTGTAACCGCACAGAAAGCCTCGCTCAGAACCATGAAGAGTCTATCACAGTACTGATTCAACGTGTCTCTGAAAGCGTTTTGCACGTCTTGGGGGACGACAAACTCATCCGCTGGTGGTTCGACGTCAGGCGTCGCGCCGAGGATTTCGACTGCAAATGTTTTCGCGAAACTAGAGAGAGTGCTCAGAGAGTGCTGGTAGAGATCAGGCGCCGTCTTATACTCGAGACGTGCGATTTCTTTCACGGCGTTCAGAATCGGATCAACCTTGGGGCAGACTCCGACGAGATACAGTTCCATGAATAGGCGCAGTTTCGTTCGTCGCTGCAAAGGGGATGGGAGCGCTTCCACCTCACCCTCTGCCATTTTAAGCAATTTCTCCGGTTTTGGCGGCAACACGAAAGCGCTGAGCGTTTCGATGAGTGGCGCGGCAAAGTCACCGTACGTCTGATGCATGCACGAAATAATTTCCACTGCCGCGCTTATGTCTGAACTCTTCATTTTCCCTTCAATGCACGCCGTCGCCGCCTCCGTCACGTATTTACTCACGTTCACTTTACCCAAATCTTGCAACATCGATGCTTTATTCTCCGCAGTAATCGTTCGAAGCTTTTTAATCATCGTCGTATTCTTCTTGATGCTCGAATCCCGCGTCTTCAGCTGTTGCTCATCGGGACGCGATGAAGACGCATTTCCGCGCCTCACAGCCGCGCGCATCTCTCTCACGAGCTCGAATTCACGTCTTCTCGCCTCCGCTTCCGCGAGCGCTCGCGCTTCATCCTCCTTCGCCCTCGCCGTCTCCTCCTCCGCCAACTTTTTCGCCGCGGCTTCCTCGCGCAGTCTCGACCGCTCCAACTCGGCCGCTTTCTCCTCCTCCGTCAGCACCAGCGCCTCGGCGCGCGGCGCGCCATCGCCTCCACCACCTTTCCCCCCGCGTTTCCCTCGCCCGCGTCCACCCCCTCGTCCACCACCGCCTCGCCCACTCCCTCGCTCGAGCCCACCCGTCGACGCGGACGTCGCCCCGCTCCCGCGCCGACCCGTCTTCCCGTCTCCACCGCCCCGACCCGACCCGGACCTCCCCGCGGACGAGGACGAGGACGCTTTCCCTCTCCCCTTCCCGCCCGCGTTCGTCCTCGTCGTCGGCGGCGGCGGCGGCATCGCTCCCGCCGCGCCCACCGCGCGCCGCGTTCTCGACACATCCATCCGTCATCAATCAATCAATCAATCAATCAATCAATCACGATCCGATCGCCGCGCGGGACTCGGAAGAGAGACACACAGATGGGTTTCACGAAGCCTCGCGTACGAGACGACGGCTCCGATGCTCGCACACGATCGAGGGACACACCCACCGGTCCTGACCCTCGAAAAAAACCCCATCGTACCGAATGTCCGACATTTTCTTTTTTTGCCCATTTCGCCCATCACGTCCCGCCGTTTCCCGCCTTTTCGCCCCCCCCCCTCGCCCCCGTCCCGCGCCCGGACGCCCGTGGGCGTGGCGGCGCCCTCGCGCGAGTGGCGCCCCCGTCACTATCCGCACGCAGCACGCGCTTGAAAAGATGTTCACGATGTCCACCTCCATGACGACGCTCAAGGCGCGAGTCGCGGCTAAGGCTGTGGCGGTGCGTGTGCTCGACCGACCGCGCGAATCGCGGGACGGGCGCGCGCGCGAACGAGGCGCGCGCGACGCGGAGGGTATCTTGACGCGCGACCAGTATCTTGCGCGCCGTGGGATCGCGCGCGCGTTATCCACGATGGTGATCGTGGGGAGGGGTGGATGTGCGGAGTGTGGGACGAGTGGTGGTGAAAACGGGGAGTGGAGAGGGAAAGGAGACGAGATGACTGACGAGTGCGCGCGCGCGCGCGTTTCGTGTACGTAGGGTCGCCGCACGGCGGCGAAGAAGTCCTTCGTGGTTCGCGCCGAGCGCGCCGAAGGCGAAACGGCGCCGGTGTTCAGCCGCGTGGCGCTCTCCGCCGCGCTCGCGTTGACGCTCTCGGCCACGTCCGTTGAGCCGTCTTTCGCGCGCACCACCTCCCCGGCGGCGAAGCGCTCCGGCAAGAGCTCCGCGGCGGCTGTGTCCCCGAAGACCGCCAAGGCTCCGAAGCGCGTGGCGAAGGCGTCCAAGACCGCCCCGGCTGTTGCGGCGAAGAAGCGCACCACCACCCCGGCCGCCAAGAAGCGCACCACCACCCCGGCTGCCTCCAAGAAGAAGACTTACTCCACGGCTAAGAAGACCACCTACAAGAAGAAGTCCACCTACAAGGCGAAGAAGTCCACCCCGGTCGCCGCCAAGAAGTCCAAGACGACTTCCCCGGCCAAGTCCAAAAGACGCTACTAAGTGGATTCCACACTCGGCCTGAGCCTTGGCTTTCTGTACACGCGGCGGGGGAATCGAGTTTCATAGGACCAGTTCCCCTCGTCGTCGAGGTCAATCGCTCCCGCCGTCGTTCTCGGCGATTCCCTCTCAACCGTCCCGGTGCCTCGCCTCGGCGTGCGGCGACGATGTAATCATCGAGAACTCTTCACGATATTCTATTATTATTTCTTCCTCTCCTCTTCGCCCCGATCGCGTCATCGCATCACTCGAGAACCCGCGCGCGTACGAACCCGCGTGCGCGCGCATTCGCCCCCGCGGTGCACCACCCTGAGATCGAATGTCGAATCCGATCTCGAATCGACCGACCGCTGACTCGGAGAGATACCGAGCGATTCGGATTCGATTGGTGGCGAGGGGGAACGACGCGCGGCGAGACGTCAGGACGCGACGACGACCGAGACGACGATACGATGATGACGATGACTTCCGTGACCAACGCGGCGCGCGCGCGCGCGATGCCGACCAAGCGAGTCGAGGTGCGAACGCGCGCGCGGTGATCGATCGGGACCGCGATCGGGGATGCGATGCTCGACCGGGTGTTGAAGATACGAACAGCGATGACGAGGGACGAGGGGACGACGGACGATGAGCGACGCGAGAGAGATGGAAGAGAGACTGACGAGAATGGTTTATGGTGCGCAGGGACGCCGCGCGTCCGTCGCCGTGCGCGCGAGCGCCCGTGAAGACAAAACGCTCGGACAGGCGGCGCTCTCGGCGGCGTTGGCGCTCACGCTCACCGTGGGAACGCCGAGCGAACCGGCGTTCGCGCGCGCCACGTCCCCGGCGGCGCAAAGAGCGGGCGTTGACTCCGCCGCGGCGATCACTCCGGACTCTGTGAAGAAGGAATCGGCTTTCAGCCGAGTTCAAGTGAGCAGACAAGCGCAGGCGGACTTGTACCAGTCCGACGATTCGCTCTCCAGCGCGCTCGCGTCGAGATACGGAGCCGTCAAGCCGACGCGTCCGGAATCCAGCCCGTTCAAGGGAACGGAGGTCCAGAAGAGCAAGGAACAAGCCGCTCCGGCCCCGAAGGCTTTCGGGGCCAAGCCAGCTGCGGCGCCCAAGCCGGCTGCGGCGCCCAAGCCGGCTGCGGCCCCGAGGAAGGCTGCTCCGAAGGCTGCTCCCAAGCCGGCGGCTCCCAAGCCGGCGGCGGCGGCTTCTTCTGACAAGGTCAGCCGCTTTGATCCGTCGATCGTCATCGGTGCGGCCGCTGTCGTTGGTCTTGCGGCCTACTCCGCCACGAACAAGAAGTCTGGTGGTGCGACGGCGGCCAAGCCGGCGGCGAAGACGGCCGCGGCAACCGAGGCGCAAGAATCGAACGATAACGCGAAGCCGAGCGGAAAGGCGGATGACAAGGCCGCTGAGGCACAAGAATGGATTGACGAATGGAAGAACAGCCAACCGTAAATTCAAGATTAAGTTGTAACGCAAGCGAGAGCAATCTCAATTAAACCTCACACAATCATCTTCTACTTGTTTATTCGGGACGAAGAACATCTAAACCACCGAGATAAGGACGCAACGGTTCCGGAACGGTCACGCTACCGTCCTCCTGTTGGAAGTTCTCGAGAATCGTCACGATCATTCGAGGAATGGCGCACGCGGTTGCGTTCAACGTGTGGCAGTGCACCAACGGCTGTTTCTTACCATCCACCGCATTCGGTCTGTACTTGATGTTGAGCCGGCGCGCTTGATAATCTGTACAGTTCGAAGCGCTGGAGATTTCGCCGTATCGTTCAAGGGCAGGCATCCAAGCTTCGATATCGAATTTGCGGTACGCCGGAGCGCCCAAATCCTCCGTCGGCATATCTAAAACCTTGAAGTGGAAGCCAAGCTCCTCGAACATTTCCTTTTCAATATTGATCAGTTCGTCATGAAGCGCGTCAGATTGTTCTGGCGTCGCCACGACAAACATTTCCACTTTGCTAAACTGATGCAATCGATACATGCCGCGAGTCTGCGCGCCAGCGGCGCCCGCTTCCGTGCGGAAGCAATGACTAAAAGCTGCCATTTTGATGGGTAATTGCGATTCTTCTACGACTTCATCCATGTAAACACCACCCAACAAAAGTTCGGCTGTACCCGCCATGCATAGTTCAGAGTTTTCGATGCTATAGACCTGCGTGTTCTCTGCGCGAGGTTGGAATCCACACTTTTCCACGACACTGCTACGAACCATATCAGGCACCATCATCGGCTTAAAACCCTTGCTCACCACCTTTGCAAACGCCCAGTTAATTAAAGCGAGTTCAAGCATAGCTCCAACTCCAGTGAGATACACGAAACGGCTGCCACTAACCTTGCTACCAGTCTCAAAATCAAACATACCGAGCTTCTCGCCGACGTCGACGTGGTTCTGCACTGGGAATGTGAAAGCGCGTTTTTCACCCACCGCAGCGATGGTCACCGTGTTTTCTTCGCTCCCGATCGGCACATCTGGATGCGTCAGATTCGGCAACCTCTGGGCCATAGTCTGCAATTCACTTTCGAGAGCCACGACATCGACTTCAATCACAGCGAGCTCATCCTTGAGCGCCTTTCCTTCGGCGATGAGCTTATCACGAACCTCCTTCTCCATCTTTCCCTTCATACTCTTGGCGTTCGCGTTTCTCTTTTCCCGAATCTCATCGCACTTGAAGTTCAAAGCGTTCAACGCTTCGTACTTTTCGATGATTTCTTGCACGTTGACGTCGACATTTCTCACCTTGGCGTTGCTCTGCACCGCCGCCGCGTTGTCTCGCACGAACTTGAAATCGATCGCCGCCTTCCACGCCAGCGGCTTGGTCGCCTCGTTCGTGTTGGACGGCGCGCCCACAGTGGCGCTCGCCGCGCGCACGGCGCTCAGCGAACCTCTGAGGCGAGGCGTCGGACGCTTCTGGGCCAAACGCGCCGGCTGAGGCGCGGGTGCACCACCGCGCGCCCGTTCGGCGGCGGCGACGACGCGCGCGACGACGGAAGCCGTCGAACGAGATGACAGCGCTCGGTGCATGATCGTTCGTGAGCTATCAACGCTCGCCCACCGGTCCCTCGCGCGTGACGGCGGCGAATGAAGAGATGACGTCCAGGACGTCATCAGGGCAACTTTTCTCCTTTTCTCTATACTGGATACTACAACTATTTAACAGATGCGCGATTCACGGTGAGCGCACGAATGAATGGACGGCTATCGCGATGTCCCTCGGCTCCATCATCGCGCCTACGCCTGTGTCACCGCACGCGAGTTCCTTCGAGATTGGTTGGAGCCAGCGAAGAGACGCACAGACTTCAGCGACGGCGCCCATGTGACGAGACGTAAAGGGACTCGCCCACATTTGCGTGTTCATGGCGGGCGCCATGCACACAATTTTATCGCGATTACTCACGTCCCACGCTCGAAAGAGACATGTCAGAAGGTTATCACACGAGCCGTTGGCGAATTTCGCCAACGTGTTCGCGCTGAGTGGAGCGACGAGGAGCACGTCGGCCCACTTGCCCAACTCCACGTGCGTCACGGGATCACCCTTCTTTCGCCAGGCGGACCACTCATCGTCGTCGGTGTACACACCGCTGCACCACGCACACGTTTTCACCTCGGCGATCTCTGCGTCGGACACGAATCGTCGCGCCGACTCCGTGAGCACCACCTTCACCTCCACGCTCGCGTCGAGCGCACCGAGTTCTCCCATGAGCTCCGTGAACTTTATCGCCGCCACGGAGCCGGACACGCCGAGTACAACGCGCATAGGAGCTTGACTACCACCACTCATCACTTATCTTCCTTTTCCCGCTCTAGTCTCTTCCTTAGGCGCTCCTTTGACGCGCGCGCGAGCTCTTGATTCTTACGACTCTTCCACAACTTTTGCTCCTTCAAACACGCGTCCAGCGCCCACTTTTCCTCGTTACACGCGCCTATAAACTTCCCCAAGACGTATTCACCGTGACACCGCTTCAGCGCGAGCACCCGTTCGCGACAAATCGGGTGGTTGTCCAGCGTCAGCGGCGGATGCATGTACGCCTCTGGCGCCCGCCTCTTGGGCTCGCCCGCAGGTTGAGTTCGATCGATCCGCCGGTCACGACCCAAGGCGGAGGGACTCGAAATCCGAAAACGCGTGAGACGCCGAGCGGCAGAGCGTCGCGTCCGTCGTCACCCTCGTTCGCGCGACAGACTCGAGACGACGCACGCGCGCGTGCTTCCGTTCTCACGATGGGCATGCGCGATGTCTTCATGTTCCAAGTCGCTCCCGCCGTCGGGAGCACGTTGGCGCAGTGTATGTTCTTGTCAGCCGTGCCGGCGATCCAGCGATGTAAGGAGAAGCGCACGCTCGGGGCGTTGAATCCGTTTCCGTTTCCGTTCATAGCCGGGAACTGCGCGGCATGGATGATGTACGGCGCGATCAGCGCCAACTATTGGGTATACGTGCCGAACATCACGGGTGTCTTCATTGGATTGTACTACACGACGGTGTCTTACGCGCTGTCGGAGAGGAGTCGGCAGATGCTCGAACGGATCATGGGGATTTTAATTCTTCTCATCGCCTTCTGCGGTATGATCATGAGCTGTAGCATGCGCAATTCCAGCGAGAGTGATCGCCTCGTCGTCGCTGGGGTATTGGCGAACTCGATTTTGGTCGTGTATTACACTTCGCCGTTATCGACCATGTTTGAAGTGTTTCGGACGAGAGATTCAAAGTCGATGCATTTCCCGCTCGTTCTTTGTAACTGCCTGAACGGAGTGTGCTGGACGTCTTATGGTATCGCGTTGGACGATTGGTGGATCGCAGCTCCTAATCTTTTCGGGTCGATGTTATCCCTCGTGCAGCTGTGTATGATAATTGTCTTTCCGAGCTCCGAGCAAATTCAGCGACTGACTCCCACGTCCTCGGCGGAAGGCTTGGTGGACCTCGATACTTCTACGACGGTGTAAGAAGGTTTAGCCCATATAGAATGATTAGTTCAACGCGGATTTAGATGCATAGTTTAACATATCAAAGCACAGATGTTCATTCATTATATCAGCTATCTAACGAGTCGCACAGCACACAAGACCCGTCGCATCCGCTCCAATTTTGCCTAAGTTACACACTTCACACACATTACCCGCTTGCTCAACGACATAGTGGGCGCCACATGTGGGACACCGACTATCTTTTGTCCCTCTGTAAATCGGCACAAAAGTGGCGGAGCAAACAACGAATGGATTGTGAGAGTCGTAGTTGACTTCGAGTTCGTCCTTCGGCGCGCGTTCGCACGCTTGCAATACTTGCTTGGCTTGAGTTGCCACCTTGACGGGCGGATTCAACTCGAGTAATCGACGGCAGAAAGTCGAAGCAGTGGCGTAGTTCTTCATTTTAAAGAAGATGGACATCGCAGAGCGAAGAGAAAGGGAAAGATGGACCGGCTGAAGCTCTGCGTGCGTGAAGTATGCCGCAAGTTCAGCTTGGCGAGCTTGATCCTCTTTAACTTCCTTTCTAGCGATTTCAATTCTCAGAGCACATGCATACTCGCGCGCAACCTTCAATAATTGTTCCACTTGTTCAACATCTCTCGGATCTTCCACGCTAAGCAGCGTGATGGAGTGAATGATACCGACAAACACCTTGAGCGCTTCTGCGAATTTCCCTTCCGTCGTCAACTTGAAAGCATTCTTCAGACGATCTTGCAGAATTTCCGAATGGCAAATCATCATCGGCGGCAACACACCAGTGACTCGCGAGTTCCATCCACGACCAAGTGGCATGGACATATTCGGACCCGCTGGCATGCCTTCAAGGCTCGCGTGTGAAGCATACGCGAGATCGATGAAATGTTGCTTTAGTGGGGCAAAATTGACAATCCCCAACTGGCGACTGAGCAACTTCATGGCACTATCAAACTCCCCTGCCGCAACGTGCTCACCGGCGACGCCACTCTTTTCAGTCCATCGTCGCGAAGGAGGAACACCAGCCGTGGGGGCGATGAAAAT
>Ga0066861_10000451_pt1 | contig 12829 bp, 9 predicted proteins | sample ETN02SmetaG_3_FD_66434 | JGI IMG/M metagenome (GOLD analysis project Ga0066861, IMG submission 66434) | Marine microbial and viral communities from oxygen minimum zone, Eastern Pacific Ocean - ETNP2014F10-02SV257 | ecosystem: Environmental > Aquatic > Marine > Oceanic ... | reverse complement strand
TTTTCTTCTTCCTAACAAATGCCTAAAACAATCTTCTAAATTCTCAAATCTAAATTCATATCCTGAATTAATTAGTTTTGAGGAATCAACTTTAATGCTAGATAGCGCAAGCACGTCTCCAAATTCTCCTAAGAAAGTTTTCAATACTATTCCAGGAACAGGAACAAGTCCACTGATACTACTAAATTTACCCCATAGAACATTTGCAAGAATAGAAGCCCATTCTTTTTGCCTGACTGGCTTTGGGGAAGCTACATTTACAGCTCCAGAAAGCGAATCAGTGATTATTGAGTGATAAATAACATCTATAACATCATCAATAGAAATCCAAGACCACCATTGATTGCCTCCTGCAACAGGAGGGCTAGGTCCTAATTTAGCAGCATTTCCAAGTACTTGTAATGCTCCACCAAGTGGAGACATAACTGGAGCAATTCTAAGAAAAACTACACGAATTCCTGCATCTATTGCAGGTTGGGCTGCAGCTTCCCATTCTTTAACAACATGAGAAAAATAATCATTTCCATTTTTACTATCTTCTGATAAAAGAGAATCTCCCTTATCTCCATAATATCCAATAGCAGAGGCGCAAACCAAAACTTTAGGTGGCCTATTTAGAGACGCTAAATGCTCAGCAATTAATTTTGTTCCATTAACTCTACTTTCTAATATTTCATTACGTTTCCAAGCAGTCCAAGGCATAGGGACCATTCCTGCGATAGGTTTGCTAATTGGTTCTCCAGCTAAATGTACAACTGCGTCTTTTCCACTTAAATTACTAATTACACCCTTTTTTGGATTCCAGCCAATTTCTCCTTTTTGAGGCCTTCCTCTGACAATTTTTTCAACGGAATGTCCTGCAGTTGTAAGATAGGGAACAAGGCCAGAACCAATTATTCCCGAGCTTCCCGTTACTGCAATATCAAGAGATTTGCCATTATATTTGGATTGTGATTTAAGATCATTTTTAGTGATATTTCTTCGATAGGCAAACATTTGTTTTATCTTTTCTTCTGTAAATTTGCCTCCAAAGATACTGCCTAGTGGCTCTAGTGGTAATTGGTAATCGATTTTATCAATCAACTTTGATGATTTGGTGTCTAACTTTTCAAACAAATGCTCGTGATTCCATACAGCAAAAGGTCCACTAACTTGCTCATCAATGAATTGCACATTTTTCTTATAGCTGTGATGCCTAGCAACCCATGTCAAAGGAATAGGGCCTAAGTTCATTTGAATATGAACTGTACCTCCATCAATTCCTCCTCTCCTTTTCTTAACTTTAACAGGATCGAATGGGGGAGTTAACCTTTCGAAAGCTCCAGGGCTCTCGTGCCAACTAAAAAGTTGGTCCACAGGAACAGGAACTTCAAGGCTAGATTCAAATTTATTTTTAGCTATCAAAGCGACACTGAGATTCTAGTGCACAAAATAGTATATAAAAGACTAAGTCTAGTGCCTAATAATTATGCACCTGTCACTTTAAATAAGATATGGGAATAGTTTTACTAAGATTTTAGGAATAAAATGGCAAAATCACACAATCCTTCCATGATGCGCAAAATACGCAGAGAATTGAAGGAGGGGCAAGATCCCGAATTTTTGCTTTCCAAGGCCAAATCTATATCGGATTCTTATTATTTGAGTTTGTCATTGTTTTTGATAATTCCGCATCTTGATCCAAAAAGTAAATCTTGCAAAAACGCATTTTTCTTAGCAAGTAATGAAATAGATAATGTGCAACAGCCTTGGAGAAGAATAGAATTGCTAGGGAGTATTTCTAAATTATTAAAATCATTACCACAAAACCAGATTAGAGAAAAATCTTACTCAATTATTTTAGAAAAATTATCTTCTGAGAAAAAATCTAAAATCAAAGATTTTTTGATAAATTATTCAAAGAATTTTCCTGAAGATTTCTTAAGTGACTTACTCCTTATTTCAAGTAATCTGGAATCAAATGAATTTGAGACTGGAAAAGCCATAATTCGACATTGGGCAAAGATTAAGGCAAATAATTCTCTAGCAGATAGCCTCCAGAATTTTAATCTTGAACCTAAAACTAAGTTATTAGGGTATTTACATTTACAGATAACTAAATCTCATAAAAATTCAGACTCTTCAATCTTATCTAAGGCTTTAGAATCTGCAGATTCACAAGAATTATTGATGTATCTAGTTAGAGTATGCTGTAGCACTGTAGATATTGAATTATTTGAGACACATATTGCTAATTTTCCATTAGATCAGAAAATAGCGTTTTTACTTTCTCTTACTTCTCGAGCAGATAGAAAAAATTTTAAAGAAAAAGCAAAAGAACTTTACAGTAAAGCAGAGGAAACGTATAGCAAATTAACAGACTCTGACGATCAACTTAAATTTAGGAGAAAATTAGATTTAACATTAAATCGTTTAGAAGGTATAGAAGTATCTAATCCAACAAAAAAAGTTAAGAATTTGGAAGAGATATCTGATGAAGGAAATCATACATTGGCGCTTTACAATACATACGGCGGAAATTGGAATCATCCACATTTCAAATCTATTTTCAAAGCCTCAAATCTTTGTGCTGCTTTTAACTTAGATTTGGCACTCATTAACTTTCCCTCAATTTCTTCAGAAAAATTGGTAAATGAGATAAAGAAAGAAATGAGACTTCCAAATGAAGGCTATACTAAATTATTACTTGAAAAGAATAGGTTACAGTTTTTCGAAAAGGAAATAGATGAACGTTGGTCAGGAAGTATAATTGCCACCACTGCAAACCCAGATTCCGCTAAATCATCTTTACCAAACGGCAGATTATGTATGGTAATGGGTTTAGGCCCCAAAGGACTTCCCAAATCATTTGTTAATAAAGCAGCCTATCATTTTGAATTAACTGGTTCGAACGTAGCATTTGAAACTGGAACAGCGATGGGAGCCATTTCTTCACATCTTGGAATGATTGATTGAAAATATTCAAATAATATGCTCTTATAGTGTAATTATGTCAGATTGTCTTTTTTGTAAAATAGTAGATGGTGAAATACCTTGCCACAAGGTGTACGAGGATGATCTAATTATTGCATTTCTTGACATACAGCCCCTAACCAGGGGGCACACGCTAGTTATTCCAAAAGAGCATGCACCTTCTATGGACAAACTAAGTCCAGATTCTGCAGCTGCACTTGGTAAGGCTTTACCAATTGTTAGTAGTGCAATATTGAAGTCTACAGGAGCAATAGCATACAATCTAGTTCAAAATAATGGGCCTGAGGCAGGCATGTCTATCGCCCATGTCCATATTCACATAATTCCAAGATATCCTGATTCTACTCATTCTTTTCTTTGGGACTATGGGAAAATAGATCATAAAGACGCTAAAATTCTTACTGAAAGCATATCTGATGCTATGTAGTAAATTTAGCAAAAATTAATTATCCAATTATTCATCTAAAAATAATTGGGGTACATACGCAAACCCCTCAAACGGTTGAAGCCGACGGCATTAGTAGCAGTTGTGACTATTAGTAACCGACGGGCTGAACACCTCGAAATGTTATCATCCGTACTACCGAAGTAATACTTCAAACAACACCATAGCTCTCGGTGCTTACACCCCGGTCCTATCAATCTTATCTTCTATAAGTGTCAAAATGCCTCGTTTTGAGGCGGGTTTCGAGCTTAGATGCTTTCAGCTCTTATCCCTTACAGCGTGGCTGCCCAGCGGTGCCTTGTCAGACAACTGGTAAACTAGTGGCTGCGAACCCTCGTTCCTCTCGTACTAGAGGATCCTTCCCCTCAGGCATTGGACAGTCCCAGCACATAGCAACAAACCTGTCTCACGACGGTCTAAACCCATCTCACGATCCCTTTTAATGGGCGAACAACCCCACCCTTGGGTGCTTCTGCACACCCAGGATAGGAAGAGACGACATCGAAGTAGCAAGCCTGGAGGTCGATGTGGGCTCTTGCTCCAGACAACTCAGTTATCCCCGGGGTAACTTTTCTGTTATCAACCGCACCTACTAACGGCGCTGGTTGGTTCGCTAGGCCCTGCTTTCACATCGTGGTTTGTTGTGTTGCCAAACCACGTCAAGCCAGCTTTTGCCCTTGCACTTAACGGTAGATTCCTGACCTACCTAAGCTGACCTTTGGGCTCCCTTGTTATTTTTTCGAGGGAGTGGCGCCCCACCCAAACTGCCCGCCTACCGGGGTTCCTCCGAAGAGGTGAGTGGGACGAATCGAAAAGGACGGTGTTTCATCGGTGACTCGGCGACGAGCTAGCGCTCGCACCTGTGTAATGTCTCCCGTCTACGCTACACATAACAACTCGTGCCACAACGGCAGGTTGCAGTAAAGCTCCACGGGGTCTTCGCTTGCGGCTGGGACGTACTGGACTGTGCGCCAGTAAGTCAATTTCATCGGGCTCCGGGCGGGGACAGTAGAGCTCTCGTTAGGCCGTTCGTGCAAGTCGCCAATTAAGCGACAAGGTATTACGCTACCTTAAGAGGGTCATAGTTACCCCCGCCGTTTAGCAGTCCTTCGTCAGGTTGAAACCTGGTTTCAGATACTGCCACTGGGCAGGATTCAGCGGCTATACACATCCTTACGGACTAGCAGCCACCTGTGTTTTTAATAAACAGTCGGAGCTCCCTAGTCACTGCGACCAGCTCTCTTCAGAGCTGGCACCCCTTATACCAAAGGTACGGGGCTAATTTGCCGAATTCCCTCGCCCGGATTCTGCCGCGACGCCTTAGGCTACTCACCTAGGGGCACCTGTGTCAGATCTCGGTACGGACAACTCATACGGCTCCAGCTCCCTTTTCACGGACACCAGGCTAACGCAGAAGCGAAATACTCCGCCTCCCAAAAACTTAGTTTGCTTCTCACCATTACGGTACTCCACAAATTTATTGTTCAAGGCAACACTCCGACAAGAGTGCTCCACAAGACCCGATGTGTCAGGAACTGGACAAAATATGAATTGGTGCAGGAATTTTAACCTGCTTCCCTTTCGATTCCTCCTGTTAGGGGGAACCTTAGGACCGACTAACCCTCGACTGATGAACATCGTCGAGGAACCCTAGCCCCTCCGGCGGATGGGATTCTCACCCATCTACGCTACTACTCTTTCCATGATTATCATTCGAACGCGGTCCACAGGACCTCACGGCCCCACTTCCACCCGCGCACGACGCCTCTCTACCGCATCACCTTTCGGTGGCCCAAAGTATCGGTGAACAACTTAGTCCCGTCCATTTTCTAGGCTCAAGAACTTGACTGGTGATCTGTTACGAACTCTTTAAAGGATGGCTGCCTCTAAGCCAACCTTCCAGCTGTCTATGCTGTTAAACACTATTTGTTCTTTAACACTTAGCTATTACTTAGGGACCTTAACTTTGGTCTGGTTTGTTTTCCTTATGGACATCAAGCTTACCCCGATGCCCTCACTGCCCAGCTTCTACAACGGACACACATTCGGAGTTTGACAGCATGCCGAAAACTTTCGCTTCCTAAACACGCAATCAGTGCTCTACCGCATGCCCCGTCTCTGCTGAGGTCTGCCTGCGAGCAGTTTCGAGAGGAACCAGCTATTGCCGGTCTAGATTGGTCTTTCGCCCCTATACCCAGGTCATCCAAACGATTTGCACATCAGTACTGGTTCGGGCCTCCACCCTTCTTCCGAAAGGCTTCACCCTGCCCAGGCATAGATCGACCGGCTTCGGGTATCCAACCATTGACTCCAGGCGAGCACACCTTGCCCCTCGCTTGCGCTGCGGGCTATCGGTTTCCCTACGGCTTCGTACTTACGCACTTAACCTCGCCAATGATAGAAACTCCACGGATCAATTTTCGAATCGAACGGTATGACATCGGTGCGGCGGTGTAACCGCTTAATCCCTTGCATGCCATACCAGTCTGTTACCACCTGATTTCAGGATCTTATTAATCTCCCGTCAGGGATACTTTACAACTTTCGCTCACGCTACTATTGCGCTGTCGGTCTCGGTTTGTATTTAGAGTTGGAAGTTAGTACCTCCCACATTCACGCGCAATATCCAATGCACGCTACTCTTGGGTCCTGAAAATCATCTTTCACTGCGTCTTCTACGGGGCTATCACCCTCTTTGGCGCCGGTGTTCCACACGAAATTCGAATAACTGTGTTAAGATGTAAACAGGCCACTCCACATTTCTACTGATTCTCATCAGAAGATTCGGATTGCTCTATGAGGTGTTCGATCGCCTTTACTAACCTCATCTCATTTGATTTCTTTTCCTGCTCCTACTAAGATGTTTCAATTCGGAGCGTTCCCCATCCTTTCGGATTAAACTACTAGAGTTTGGGAAGTCCCATTCGGCAATCTTCGGATCAAAGGCTCCATGCGCCTCCCCGAAGCATATCGCTGCTTGGCACGACCGTCTTCGGCAACCGAGCCTAGTCATCCACCAGGTGGCGTAGTAACTGCTTGTAGCCGTCGGCTTCAACATTCGTCCGGGTTTGCGTATGATCTGACAATCATTGGTACGTTTATCCTCACTGTTAGGAGGTAGACCTATGCCATCTTCCCCGGTCTTAATCTTCAAGATCGAGTGCACAATCTCCCTGAAATTGCCAAATATTTACTATTAGTCAACTACAAGGATTTGTCGGGAGAAAAAGGGGGTATATAATACTGCGCAGGAATTATATTTTTTTTGCAAGTATTTGCACTATTTCTTTAGAAGAATTAGCTTCTAACACATTTTGCTGAGCTTCAGTCGATAAGCTACACATAGATGCAAGAGTATACAAATCTTGAATGTTCGCAGAATCTAACTTTAATCCACTACTTATGATAAAATCAGCAAAGTTTTCAAATTCAATACCCATCTTATCTGCTATTTCAATAATTCTAATTTCTAATTTTCCCAATAAAAAATTCCAATCTTTTGTAGTTACGTTATCGTTTATTTCACCTAAATAAGTTACATTTGCTTGAAAGTACAATGGTTCTCCAGAGGACTTTTTTAACATCTGTTTCATAGAAGGGCCATTTGGAGGAAAATAATCATCAGGTTTTTCTACTATAGGTGGAATTAAGTTTTCAATTGAAATACGTTTTTTACCTAAGATTTCAATGTAGTAATTACTTCCAGTAAAATCTAAATCTTCACATTTTAAGATATAAACTAAAGTCCCTACCTTAACGGGGCACGCCCATCCTTTTTCCGTTTTTTGATTATCTAAAACACCTATTCCAAACATTCGATTTGAACTCATGCAATCGTCTAGCATTTGTCTATATCTAGGTTCAAAAATCCTCAATGGAACTTTTTGATTAGGATATAATACAACATCTATTGGAAAGATAGGAATTATTTCAGACATCTACGGTGCTAACCTTTCAATTTTCCATGTAGTTCCATGTCGAGTATAAACAAAACGATCATGCATTCTATCTCTTCGGCCTTGCCAAAACTCAATTTCTTTATGTTCAAGCCTGTACCCTCCCCAATACACAGGCATAGGGATATCTTTACCATCATACTTTTCTTCAATTTCTTTGAAAAGTTTTTCTAATTCTTCTCTATCTTCAACGGTAGAACTTTGTTTAGAGGCTAAAACAGATATTTGACTTAATCGAGGCCTACTTGCAAAGTATTTTTTAGATTTCTCTGAAGATATTTTTCTTATTTTCCCTCTAATTCGAACTTGCCTTTCTAGCGGATGCCAATTAAATGTAAGAGACCCATATGGATTTGATTCAATCTGAGTTCCTTTTGTACTTTCATAATTAGTGTAAAAGATGAAACCTTTTTCATCAAATTCCTTCAATAAAACGATGCGACTTGTTGGCTTTCCCGAATTACTGGCTGTAGCCAATGTCATGGCATTAGGCTCCAAAGTATCATATTCTTCGATTTTCTCAAACCAGCTACGAAACATTTCAGTTGGCGACTCTAGTAAATCATTTCGATCTAATCCAGAGATGTCATATTGTTTGCGCATTTCTTCTAAGCTAACCATTCACTAATGAATGTAGATTGATATTTAATAAAGATATGTCGCCTCCTAATGTACTTAAATAAGTGCTGTGCAAATAGCAACTATGGAAACAGGGCAACCTTATCCTTTCAAGGGCTTTTGGATTAGATTTGTAGCTTCATTCATTGACGGTATAATTTTGTTAATTTTAATTATTTTATTAGCATCTATTAGTCTCGTCATATTTGGTGCAGCACTAGGAGAGGGGGCAGGAGTAGGCATGTTCTTTCTTGTTTTAATTTTAGCAAGTATAGCAACTATTCTTTACAAGCCAATAATGGAAGCTTCAGAATACCAAGGTACAGTTGGTAAATACGCATTAGGAATGAAAGTTGTTGATAAAAATGGGCAAAGAATAACGATGACTTCTTCATTTCTCCGTACAATTCTTTACATAATTGGCGCTCAAGGTTTTTTGCTTTGTTTAGGAGTAGTAATGATAGGTTTTACAGAATATAAACAAGGATTACATGATATTCTCGCAAATACTTATGTTGTTACAACACATTGGGAAGGGCCAGTTCCTTTGGAAGATAATTTTGGAGCATAAATAATGGAAAATACACAAGAAGAACAAAAATGGGCGTTTGGTACTTTAGCTACATTTGTAATTTTACTAATAATTTCAGGGATATCAGATTTTATTGAAGTAGGTATCGGAGTTTGCACTTTTTTATTTAGTTGGTTGGCAGTAAGCTATTCAATTAGAAATTTTGGTAAAGGAGATATTTCCAAAGAGGAATTACAAAAAGAAATACAAGTATTTTCTGTAATTTTGTTAATAGTTTTGTCATTAATTACTGTTATAGGCGTTAATCAATATAGTGACTATGCATTTGTAACATTTGGATTCACACTTACTTGGATTGTTCGTAGTTCAGCAATTAAATATTTTAGTTAATTATCTCTGCCCTCTTCCATCTAATGCAGAAATTACAATTGCTAACCCAGCTATGAATTTACGATTAAAATTATTTTCAGGCGGAATATTAACTATTAATTTTCTAATTATAGGGTTGAATTTTTGCCGCATAGTAATCGGTTGATCATTACCTCTTGTATGAAGTGTATATTTTTTAGGTAGAATTCCTAAAAACACTCTTCTCAATATTGCTTGAGTCATACTGTCTTCTAATAACATTCCAATGTCATTACCTTCTGAATCTAGTACTTGCCATTTAGTTCTAAGAAGAGACTTCCAAAATTGCCTTCTTACAGTTCCTAAATGTTGATTATCAATAGGATCAAAAATGTCAAATCCTCCCCAAGCGTCAACAATATTTCTTTGCTTAATAACTAACCATTCATTGTTTTTATTTTCGTCATCATAGAGTCTTAAATCTTCTTTTAATTTAAATCTTTTTTGTTCACAAAATCCATATAATTGATCATTTTCATCCATTATGTGAAATTTATTTCCAAAAAATTTGAAAAATTTTTCACGAATTAGGTATTGATTTAGTTCAGTCAATTTCGCCATAGATTGTACAGAATATTGAATATATAAAGATATTATTACGTTTTGACACCTCTTATATATGGGCTTGTTTCTGTTATTGCATGGCAGATGAACTGTTTGGTAGTGAGTTAGGATTAGCCTTCGTAATTGTCGGGGTGCTTTTGTTTGTAGTTGAAGTATTTCAACCAGGATTTTTAATTGCAGTTCCAGCCACCGTTTTCATAGCTTTAGGGATTTTGCTCTCATTTAATATTGTTGATGGTTTGCTACTTTTACCGATTGGATTAGCAGTTGGCTTAGGTTCGTTGTATGGGACCATGATGCTTTACCAATCTTTGGCACCTCCAGATACACCTAGTGAAATGAGTATTGAAGGGAAAATTGGAGAAGAAGGAATTGTTACCAAAGAAGTTGTTGCAAATGATAGAATAGGTAAAGTTAAAATTAGCATGGAAGAATATAGAGCTACCTCAGAACAAAATATACCCGTAGGTACTAAAATTAAAGTTACAGATGCAGAAGGAATCACAGTTACAGTAATACCTTTAGAAGGAGAGGAATAAAATGATAGGAGAAATAATATTCTTACTGTTAATTCTTGGAGCAGTATTAGTTGTTGTTTTGATGACAACTATTGTTCAAGTTGAGCAGTATGAATCAGGAGTCGCGCTACGATTGGGTAAATTTCATACCATGCTCAATCCAGGATGGAATTTTGTTATTCCATTGATAACAAAAGTTTTCAAGGTAGATCTACGTATTCAAGTTCTTGACGTTCCGCGTCAAGAAGTTATTACTAAAGATAACTCACCAACTATGGTCGATGCTGTAGTTTATTACAGAGTTGCAGACGCTAAGAAAGCAGTTCTTAATGTTGCAAACTATAGGGCAGCTATAGTTAACATGGCCCAAACAACTCTTAGAGGGGTTGTAGGAGACATGGAATTGGATGAAATTTTCTCAAGCAGAGACAAAATTAATGCAATACTTAGAGACAAATTAGATATTGAAACAGACCCATGGGGCGTTAAAGTTGATAATGTAGAAATTAGAGAAGTAGATCCTTCTCCAAATGTTAAGGCTGCAATGGAGGAACAGACCTCAGCAGAACGTGAAAGACGTGCAGCTATTTTGAAAGCAGATGGTGAAAAGAGATCTGCAATTCTTTCAGCAGAAGGTGAAAAACAATCCCGAATTTTGACTGCAGAAGGAGACAAACAATCTCGTATTCTAGAAGCTGAAGGTGTAAGACAATCTAAAGTATTGGAAGCTCAAGGTCAGCGTTCACAGACTATTTTAGAGAAACAAGGGGAAGCTCAAGGTTTGAAAATAACTGCAATGGGAGCATCAACTTTAGATTCCAAAGCATTAACCGTTTTGAGTTTAGATTCACTAAAGGAACTTGGTGCAGGCGCCTCTACAAAATTTGTTCTTCCATTCGAATTAACAAAATTATTTGAAGGTGCAGCAGATTACGTTGGCTATTCACGTAAAGCTCCAGATAGACAATTATCAGACATTAAGGATGTAGAGAAGGCACTTGGTAAATCTGAGGATATTCTTGGAACAATTCCTACGGCTGATGAAATGCAAGCTGAATTAGATGCAATCAAAGAAGAAGCAGATGAAGCGCTTCAACAGGTTGTAGATGAAGGAATCAAGGATCAGATGACTGCATCAGAGCCACCTAAAGAGCTTAAAGAACCAGAAGCATAAGAAAAGAATCCAATATATAGGCGCCAATTTGGCAAGATATAATGGAACCTATAGGTCACGAAGGGTTAGGCAGACTTCTAAAGCTAGAAGACAATCTGCAAACTCCTCATGTTGTATTTAGTCATACAGACTTAGAAGAATCTAAAGATTTAGAATCAGGAGGTTCCATCAGAATTGGTAAAACTTTTGATTTACCGCCAAGCCCTCTTGGCTTAGATTCAGATAAATCCCCATATTTGCAATTATCTGAAAACATTGCAGTTATTGATAATGCTTATTCAATTCAACCTAAAAAATTAGTAGAAATCGCAGCAGATTTTAGACATGAAGCAGGCTATTCTAGGCTACTTTATGCACCAGCAGTAGAACCTTCACAAATGCCAATTTTAGCATATTTAGGAGTAGATGTTTTTGATGATTTAAACGTTGAATTACGCAGTTCAACGGGATGGGTTTTGGAGAGTGGAGAGTGGATTAAACAAAATAAGCAAATAGATGATTTATTCGAACATAATCGTGAAGAATTAAATCGTTGGATTTTAAGAATTAGAAATGCGATATCTAATGGAAAATTAAGAGAATTAGTAGAAATGACAAGCCTTCACAATCCTCGGGTTTCTCAAATATTACACAATTCTACCTCATTATTGATTGAAAAAGGAGCAAGAGTTCATTCTACTATAAGATCAAATGATTTGAGTTTAAACCATCCCGCAATTCTTGATTTTCAAAATAGGTTATCAAATTATGAACCTCCAGCAAAAAATATGGTTTTGCTAATTTTACCTTGTTCAGCAAGAAAACCATATTTCAAAAGTAGCAGTCATAAACGATTTTTCAATACCCTTCGCGAAGTAGATAATCATTTGGCATTGCATGTAGTTTCTGTAACATCTCCATTAGGCTTGGTACCTAGAGAATTAGAATTTTGTTATCCCGCAGCTCACTATGATATTGCAGTGACAGGAAAGTGGAGTGCATCCGAAATTGAAATGCTAAGATCACAACTGCTTAAACTGAATCCTACTAAATATTATGACAAAGCAATAGTTCATGCAGGTTCTTCATCAGACATCATGACTCAATTGATAAAGGAATTAGGAATTGATGTAGTAAATACTAGAGTAGACAGGCCTTCTTCTTTTGAGGGTTTAGAGATTCTTCAAAATATTGCAAGAATGACTTTGTCAGATATTCCTTTATTGAATACTAAAGATAGAGCTAAGGGAGAAGCTAAGGGTTTAGCAAAATTCCAATATGGCGATAATGCAGATTTTCTAGTAGATTCAGAGATAAGTGGACGTATGCCATACAAGTTACGCTGTGGAGATTTAGCTGCTATGTCTCCAGTAGTTGGAGGTTTTGGGTTGACTTTGAAGGGAGGAATAGAATATAGTTTACAAGATGGCCCAATCATTATTGCAGAGAATTTTAAGTTAGTTGGAGATTTATTTGCAGTAGGTGTGAAATCTTACAAAGGCAATTGGAATATTGGAGATCAAGTGGTTATTAAGCAGAATAATGTAGTTACTGCAGTAGGCATTGCAAAAATGGTTCCAGAAGAAATGCTTTCAATGAAGAGAGGAGTTGCAGTGGAGGTTAGACATCATGCCTGAAGCCTTTGTTCCTTTGACAGATTTT
>Ga0066861_10000446_pt1 | contig 12900 bp, 6 predicted proteins | sample ETN02SmetaG_3_FD_66434 | JGI IMG/M metagenome (GOLD analysis project Ga0066861, IMG submission 66434) | Marine microbial and viral communities from oxygen minimum zone, Eastern Pacific Ocean - ETNP2014F10-02SV257 | ecosystem: Environmental > Aquatic > Marine > Oceanic ... | reverse complement strand
GTTTCAATCACCCTCAAATAGGGAATGGCGGTCGCTCGGGACCCGGAGGTTCGATTATGGGAGTCGCGAAGCACATGCAGGCCACTTGGAATCGTCCTAAGGCAAGCATCCCGGCAAAGGCCCGGAGAGAGAGGATGGCTGGATGGAGACGCGAAGGCGTATTCCAGCGTATACAGCGCCCAACGCGAATCGATGCGGCACGAAGAGTCGGATACAAGGCCAAGCAGGGAATTGTGATGGTCAGGACCCGTGTCCGAAGAGGAGGCCTGAGGAAGGGCAAGGTCCACATGAAGAGGAAACCATCCAACGCAGGTATCAAGAAGATCACAATGGCGAAGTCAATTCAGAGAATCGCCGAGGAGCGTGTCAGTAGGCGTTATCCAAATCTCGAGGTTCTGAACTCGTATTGGGTCGGCGAAGACGGCAAGAACAAGTTCTACGAGGTCATAATGGTCGACCCACACCACCCTGCGATCAAAGCCGATAAGCAACTCGGGTGGATATCCTCGGGATCCAGCCACTCCGGTCGTGCCTTCAGAGGCAAGACAAGCGCCGGGAAGAAGGGGCGTGGCCTATTCAACAAAGGAAAGGGCGCTGAGAAGCTGCGTCCAAGCCTCAAGGCGCATCAGAACCGTGGCAAGTGAGAAACGGCTGCGTCAGGTTGATGCCGACATGCGTCAGCCAAGCATCATGGTGGACCGTAGGCTGACCGAGATGCACGGTCTTCCGGTGGTACTTCCAGATGCGCGCATACTCGGAATCGTGCACGATGTAGTGCTTGATGAGCAGGCAAAGACTTGCACCCATCTCTTCGTCATGGAGACCACAGATACAATCGTCGAAGGCGGATTGAACGTCTCCGTTCCGTGGTCATGGGTCCGTTCGATATCCGACGTCATCCTTCTCAGGTGGTTCCCACCTACTCCCATACCTCGCCGCCCCGACTCCTAATCGTGAATCATGCAGCAACCATGGGACCGATATGATGTAAAGCATGTCTGAGCACGACAGTATCGATGAATCGTCTCAGCACCGCCGCAGTCGTGCTGATGCTCGTCCTCGTCCCTCTTTCTGCAAAGGCCGCAGAGCCGAAGGGTACAATCACATGCATTCAGGAGGACGCTTCTGAAGGTTTGGCCGCATGGAGCCTTTCAGATCAAAGCTGTCTGAGAGTGGGGATCGGGCTTCTAAGTCCGGGTACTGCTGTCGAGTTCAACATCAGTGCCGACGCCCCTGTGGATATACTCCTCTTCTCCTCGACCGGCGTCGTCGTTTACCAGCAAGAGCAGAATTATCGTAGGGCAGATGTGTGGGAGTCTGATTCGGTATTCGAGTCATTTTCCGGCGACGGAAGTTGGAGATGGTCCACCCCTTCTGACAGGGGAGCAACTCGCTGGTATCTTGTCGTGGATAATTACGATCACGCCCAAGACCAAGACCAAGGTGCCTTGGGGGGTTCGACCGTAGGGGTTTCTTTCGGTGTTTCAGTCGTCCAGGAGGAGCCATTTACTCTGTACGATGATATCGTTCACTTGTCCCCCTCATCATTCGCCACTCTAGCAGGCCCATTCCAGGCCGATCAGGGTACAGTGGTGAAGATCGCCGCCTCTTCAATGAAGGGGGAGTCTGATGTGTTCCTAATGTCTCAGAATCAGTATCAGCTGTATTCTGCTGGGGCTGCCCCGGCACGTATCGACGAGGGATCGATGCTGTTAGTTGGCGGTGCAAGAACCGTATTATTCAGCGTAACAGAAGATCTCGATGGGGCCGATTTGTACGTCGTACTCGATAACAAGGCGGGTGGCGGGGGAGTTGGAACATCGTCAATAGCAACAACGGTAACGGTGACTCTCACCCCAATACTAGATCCAAGAATAACTGACTCAGGGTCGCTTGCAGTAGTGGATGTAGGCCAGACTGTGACATTAGACGCCAGTACAACGCCAAATCGGTCAGGGCAGATAACCTCTGAGGGGTACCTCTGGGATCTCGATGGCGATGGTTTTAGCGATGCAGCGGGAATGACCGTCCAAAATACTTGGAATGACCCAGCCGATCTAACAATACATCTTCGAGTAATCGGCATCGATGGCAGGCCTGCTACGAAGTTCCACGAAATCAGTATCCAAGACCTATCTCCGCCCTTCGTGCAAATTGATGGTGCAGAGAACATCACCAGGACCTTTGGCGAATCACTCTCAATGACCGGCACATATTCCGACAACTGGCAGGTTGTCTCGGTGAAGTGGTACTTGGGCGACACACTCGTTCTTACCGATCCATCCCCTCAGAAGCAGGGAACATCTAGTCTCAATCTAGAGATTGGAACTCTGGAGATTTCCGCAGGCACCCATCCCGTTCGCATGGAGGTCACGGATGCTAGTGGAATGATGTCAAACTCCACCTCGAACCTTACCGTGTACGATGCGACCCCCCCTTCAGTCAATGACGCAATTGTGGAGTTGACGAGACTATCGGGCGAGACCATACGGCTAGAGGCAAGTGCAGCAGATCCAGAGTCTCAAACACTAGCCTACTCGTGGGACATAGATGTGAATGAAGACTCAGACGGTGACGGGGTTACGAATAACGACCAAGATCTGAGTGGCCCGGTTTATGTGGTCGCATATACGGAAGTCGGAATCTACTCAGCCATCTGCACAATCACAAATGACAATGGATTGCAGACGAAAATCGAGTATATAGTAGCTATAGAGGCCTCAGACACCGAACCCACCTTGCTAGATGCCATCATTCCATACCTTCCATTTATCGGCGCAGGCGTTGTTGTGATCCTCCTGGCTTTATCCTTGGTTTTGCTGATTTCTCGTCGCGCCAAGCGTAAGATGGCGGAGATAGAGGAAGAGATGAGGACCCTGCAAGAAGAGCAGGCCCGCGCGCCCAATGAAGATGAGCAGAAGCAGATGTTCGCCAGGAGAAGTGCCGATGAAGGGTATGGCGGGGGATATGGCTTCCGACGTACTGCTGCCCCCCCGGTGTCCAATGACCCGGATATTGCAGCACTACTAGGTCGTTCACCTGACGATGTGTCCAGCACCCCTCCTAGAAGCAGGGGCGATGAATTGCTTTCGATGATGTTCGATGATGACCCTATCGACGAGAAGCAAGGAGAGCCGCCTCATCCCCGGCAAGAAGAACAACCAACAACTCCGATGCCTCCGAAAATCCCCGAAATCACTCAATTGGAAGACACAACGTCAGTGGAGCCCGAACCGGAAGCCCCGCCACCAGCGGTGGAGCCCGAGCCCGAACCGGAAGCCCAGACGCCTCTTTCAGAAGAGCCAGACAATAACACGACGGAAGAAAATCCCCCACAAGATCACGAAGCTATCGAGCTGAAGTCTTCTTGCAGTTCCTGCTCATCTTCGTTCAAGGTCAAAATACCGCCAGGAGCCCCGGGCGTTAGAGTCCCATGTCCTGCTTGTGGCTCCGTCGAGGTTGTCCGCCGACCGTGACCTAAGGGGGTCACATCGGGGAATATCCTAAATCAGCCTCGCAAGAACTCTGTTGCATGGCTGCGGATGCCACCCGTGTCGTTCACCCAATTTCCGCAGCCTCTCCCCCATGGTCTGCACTGGTCATAGCACTCCTCTTTCTTTCAGCAGCATCTCCAACAATTCTCGCAAGCGCTGAGCAAAGAGTTGCCTCTGACGACTTCCAAATTCTTGATGATCTGAACGCAGTCCTATCGATGGATCGAGCAATTAAATCTGATCCTCAGGCGATGGATGAAGCCGGCGCTGCTCTAGACATGGTTAGGGATTCAATAGGACAGAGTGATGAACTGTCGCCAATCCATGGGACTGACAATTTACTGAGTGGGCTCAGTGAAATTGAGACAACTCCTCCCGAGGTCATTCATCCACGTCCATATCAGATTCTAACAAATCCCAATGAGGAACCACCCGGGGAGGTTAGAAACATATGGTCCACTATACTCAATATCACTGACTATGCTATCTGGATAGAGTATGAAGATCAAAGTGGCAATGTACAACAGACAATCGAACTCGTCACATTTGGAGACTCACTCCTTTCCTTGATTTTCAACAACGGCGACCCATTCTTGCATCCAATGGATGTGGATGGAGATGGAAATGACGACATTCAGGTGGGACTGACTCTCGAATTCGACTTCAATGGCGGCTGGGGCATAAGTGGAGACAGACTTTGGATCAAACCAACTATTCAGTTTCAAGTGGATGTAATCGATGAAGAGACCCCTGAAGACCCTGCATGGGCGAATCTGCAGAGAATGGAGGTATCCTTAGTCAAGGCATTTGCTTATTCAGATACATTCGGACTAAACCAAGGTGAGAGTTACGTTTGGATCATCGATTCAGCATTTACCCAACCACCACGCCAATTCACATTAGATGTGGGCATAGAGAGGATTTTCCTCGATATCTCAGATGCGAGTGCAGAATTTCTTGCTGCAATCACCTTCGGGATATTCGATCCAAATGGCGATTTGGATTCTGGGATTTCAATAACCTCGTTAGCCGCACCATATGTAATTTCAATAAATAACCCAATAGAAGACCAGTGTCCAGATAGGTATGACCCCCTTGAGCTGAACACACTTCCATCGATGGAGATTTCATGTGGTGTTAGGGCTGGTTTCGGCTACATCCATTATTCCCCCCCTGATCAGAGTGAACGTGAGATTTGGGAAGTTGCATATATCGATCTAGGCATCCACCCAGAAGGTCAAGAACTCGCCATTCCAACAGAGGTTTCTGTAACGATTCGTACAGACTCGGCTCTCGCTTCAGGCGTCGGTGGCGCAGGGGAGCGTAGTTTGAGTACATTGGAATACTACGCTGATCGAGGAGCAGACATCCACCTTCATTTCCACGAGGATAGAGTAAACGTGCCCGAAGACCGTGCAGATGGAGATTACGGCAACTCTACCGATTCATTGGGTTGGCTGAGGGGCATGCCCTCCGGCTCGCTTTCACCTCAAGAGATAGACAGAGTCTTCACGATGCTCGGTTCGAGATCGAGTCCAGAGTTACCCGGGTCACAACCTGACCGACTTGGGTTAATCATAGCAGTCAAGAATTTTACCAGGGACACTTCCCCAAATGAAGATAATGAGAATCTCCCAATCAACCCAGCAGACCCGCCAAAATCTATGATACTGTTCAGATCAGTCAGCAAAATAGACGCTCTTGAATACGACTCATGGCTCACTAGGGGGGGAGTGATAACCGATCACCAGAGGATATCAATTCAAACCGGAGCAATACCAACTGCATTGATTGTGTATGGGGACTTCAATATCGGAGGCAATGACGAAGGAAATGACGTTTCATTGGGCAATGACCCGAATCTGGACTTCTTATCGAGAATTCTGGACGCGGCTCTGGTAAATCTGGTAGACGTGTTCTTAGAAACGGCCTTGATAATCAACGCACTTCCCACTACTGTGGTCGATGTTCTAAGTGGAGGGGTTGAATTCTCTCCAGATGGCGGTGGACAGAATCTACATTTTGAGATCACAGACGATTTCCGAACCACAAGGATGCCCGACATACTCCCATCCGTGGAGTTAGCAATCGGCTCGCACGACCATATGAAGCTGGAGTCTTCCGATCATCTGATTCTTTCGAGAGATCGAGAATCAGCGCTTGTCCAGGGTAATGATGGGCTCACTGAACCCCTCGTGCCCGTTGCAGCATCCATTGCGTTTTCAGGTTTAGAAGCAGTGCATGCAACTTACGACTCCACTACTGAGGAGCGAACCTTCCAAATCAAATCAAGAAGCAGTGGCGCTCTCAAATTCTTGTACATCGACTACTTTGGCGATGATCTCTCAAATGCCTCGGTTCAAAGCCTCCGTATCTCCGACCTCCCTAATGTGATAGATCTTACAATCGACTCCGATTCCTCAACATATACGGCTAGCCAGAACATAGAGACGTTCCAGTATCATGCCTCCAATGGAACACAACGACAGGCAGTAAGAATACTGGGCATTCCCGATTCCTTCGATGCTGATTTTGGCGATACTCTCTCATGGAGTACCGATGGGGAAATCTCTTCAATAGAGGCACAGATAACCAATTCCGAAGAACCTGAAATAATGGCTGGAAATCACTTTCTCTACACACATGATTCTGAAAATGAGGTCTCTTCCCTTTCCACGCGGATATCCGGGTTGAATAGCATTTCATGGTCCCCTTCAACTGATCCGGATGCACTTGGCAGTATGGGCAGGAGTACTGCTAGAATCACTACGGCGGAGCCTGTACCTTTCGGGATAGCCGTAGACCACGTGCCGGTCATAGGCCAGAATAATGCACTGACAGCAACGATTTTGCTAGACCCTCTGCCTTCGGACGTCTCTCTTCAGATCCCCGGAAACTCAAGCGATGATGTTGGAATAGACATACCAGTCTTGGATCGTAGTAAAGGAGTCTCAGGTCTGGCATTCTTTTTGGGTGGTTTTACAGATCTTGGACAATCAGTTAATCGTCTTCTCGCCTCTGCAACCTCCGAACTCACGACTGGAGCCGAAGGAGCTAGCACTTCATTCAACTATGGGATCGAGTTAGAATCAGACTCGAATTTCGATCTTATCGTACAAGCAGAACAAGGTGAAGAGCCGGAGGTAGATCCTCCTTGGGTACATGGAATCGCGATACATGCACCCACTCAAGGATTGTCTTCAGGTTTCTCAATGAAGGTATGGATACCCAACCTGCCCCCTTCAGTCGATCTTGAGATGGAAAGAAGGGTGATCGATGACGGCTCCCAGTGGACGGTGGCCGTTGATGCGAAGGGATGGTTACCCGGGGCAGAGTCCATGATCATCGCAACGGATTCCATACAAGGGATGGACGCCTTCGTGACTCTGCATGGCCTTCCAGTAGGTGTTAGCTCAGACATCGATCTCGAAATGGTGTTTGATGTAACAGAGACCACGGGTAGCATATCCGAGATAGATACCGTTGCCAGATATGCAGCTTCATTCCCCCTCTCTAGTATTCATGCTGAGCTATTAGATCGGAATGTAGGTGCACGCTCGGAGATTCTCATTAACGGCGTTCCGAGCAGAGTCAATCTTGATGCCAGTCTTGGAACAGCCATCAGGATAAACATGGACGTTCCAACGCCATATCAGGATTCTCAGGGAAGATCAGTTGATTCAATGATGGTTCAACAGATGCAGTGGTTCGACGGGGAATGGCGTCCAGCGACAGTGTTCCTGAAGGACGTGCCTGGAACAATTGCGTTATCCACAGAACCAGGGAGAACATTTGACATAACAAAGAGCCTTGCTTTCCAGGGTATTGCACAACTGGATTTCGCATCTAGCACCCCCGGCATGTCGTTGTTCATCGAGGCTCAAGGAGAGGCAATTAACCAGAGGGGCGATATCCTCATGTTAGCCCAGGGGATGGCAGATAGACTTTCGATAAAACCCACGGAAGATTTTGGCCTTGCTGTGAAGTCTTCTGGGGAAGGCGTTGAAGTTCTTTACATGAGGATATCAGATGTTCCAGCTGCTCCTCCAGTTGTATTGGAGGATATGGAGATTCTATGCCAAGACATCAAGAGTGCAACTATAGAAGTACACAATTTAATTTCTCAATTTGGATACTTCGAGATTTCTGATGTACAGGGGGGGAGAATCGTCGCTTCTGCCCGTGCGCATGCAATTATAGACGATGATCGTAGAATAGACCTTCGAGGCGTTCTACTTGATGCTCAGTTTACCAATGGCATTCCCACAGGGACAACCTTTGGGGTTAATGGCATGGCCTCCGATCTTTCAATCATAAACAGCATCCCGGGCGTCGATGGCTCAACAACTCACATTGTAATCCCCGAACCTCTAACATCCGGGATCACAACAGCGGTAATGACGATCATAGGAGGGATGTAGTCGTGGACGAATCTCGAAGATTCTCCGATCTTGAGCCTACAGATGCTGATGAAGAATTGGCCGATGAACTCTTGGAGTCTATTGAAGAAGTCCTTGAGCGCGTACATCCGGCCAGAGTGATATTCTCGAGTCTAGTAATACTCATCATAACACTCCTTCTACTGGGTAGCTCCCTGTGGGTAATTCCCTACGATGGAGTCACTGCAGATGTCGTTTATCGTCAATCTGGGGGAGGCCATATTGTATTGGTTGAATTAGATAATCGAGGTTCTAGGGCGATGGAAGACATCGAGATGTCAATAAGAATGGTAGATGATGTAGGCATTGAAATTGGAAGAACCGATTTTTCATGGGAACAACTTGGTGCCCACACTTCGATTGCTCACGACGATCTGGAACTCATCATCGACGGCGCCTCTGTATGGGAGAATTACACGATTGAGATAGATCTCGAATACTACGCGTACGACGGGGATAGAAAGACAGAGAGATGGACCCACGATGTGGGTCAATGGACTTCTGAGTATCACATCAACGTCGGAGAGTTCACAATCTTCTGAACTCTGAACCGACTACCCATACGCTCATAGAGAGCCAGAAGGCCCTCAATGCATATGAAGAAGAGGGGCGCAGTGCTCATAGCGGCACTTCTGACGACGATGATGTGGGGCTCGATCGACTTCGATAATCAATACAACCTCTCCGATGAACATCAAATCAGACAAGTCGATCTTTCCGGACCTTCGAAGATTTCAGATATCTCCGAGCCAGTCACATTCGTCGGCGTAGAAAGAGGCCGATCAATGGTTGCAGACACCCCCATTGGAATATACACTCTGGCCGGATTCATACCCTCTCAGACCATTCAATCCGAGTTCACTCAACCAAGGCAAGATCTGGCAATGCTTCTAATTGACGATATGATTGGTATGTGGGATGCCAGAATTACAATCGAGGAAATACCGGGCTTAGAGATAAGAACGGCCGTTCCGCCATCCGGTTACTTAGTCCAAGGCGATGAAAAGGCACTCCAACAGGTAGCCCTTCTGCCCGTAGTAGCGGCATCTCACGCAGTCCCAACAGGTTTGCTAGTACACCCCTCAATTGAACCTACACAGGATCTTATCGAGGTGGAGATACTCGGGTGGAACACCCTTGAAGATGGTAGGTCAGATGACTCATTGCCTCTTGGAATCGGTAATCTTGACACTCTCGATCAGATGGGATTCATGGATAGCGGCATTGTTGATAACGGCCGTAGATGGGGTTCAATCGGCTACGAATCAATCGCCTCAGTACTTGAAAATCCTGCTGTGGCATGGATCGCTCCAATGCCTCAACTTGTACCCTCAAACGATGAGGTCAGAGATCACACTGAATCTGAAGATGTAGAGTCATGGTTCTCAACCACACTCGATGGTTCAGGACAGAGAATTGCTGTCGGAGACTCCGGCATAGACCATGACCATGGTGATTTCGGATCCAGGATTGTTTCTAGAACATCAGTAACCCCTGGCGATAGCTCCACAGCAGATGGCTCCGGACATGGTACGCACGTAGCTTGTACGGCTGTGGGGTCCGGCTACAGAAGCTCGGGACAGTATGCCGGAGTGGCTCCAGAAGCTGAAATCGTCTTTCAGGCAATGGAGGACGATGACTCTGGCAGTTTGTACAGTTATGGAATTGATACCATGCTCTCCCAGGCATACAACAACGGAGCACGTTTCCATACCAACAGCTGGGGCTCAGGATCCGGTTACAACACATACACAACATCAGCAGAGGATGCCGATGATCGGATTAGCACATGGGATCAATATTGGACATACGAAGGAATGTCCGTCTTCTTCTCAGCCGGCAACGAAGGCAGCAGCGGCATCTCCCCCCCAGCCACAGCAAAGAATGTAATCGCAGTAGGGGCGCATCAGAATAGATATGGAGGGTCCCCAGATGCAATGTATCCATACAGCAGCCAGGGTCCAACTGATGATGGCAGAATCAAACCAGATGTGATTGCCCCGGGCATGTACGTTCGATCCTGCGAAGCTCAAGAATCAGGCGGATCCAATGATCTCGGTCAGTGGTATGAAGAATCTAGTGGCACATCAATGGCAACTCCAGCAGCAGCCGGGGCCTCAATCTTGATCAGAGAATACCTCATGGAAATCGCGCAGAGACCCGCTCCGCAGGCATCGCTCATCAAAGCCATGCTCATCCTTGGTGCAGAAGATGTCGGTGCGCCCAACATTCCCAATAACGTTGAGGGGTGGGGAAGAATAGATCTGTCCAACAGCTTGATTCCTGAATCCGATGTTGGAATATTTGTCGATGACCGCCATAGGCTGAAAAGCGGTGAAATCGATGAGTATTCCTTCGAAGTTACTCGAGCCGGTGAGCCGTTAAAGGTAGTTCTCGCATGGTCGGATTACCCCGGATCTACCTCTTCTTCGGATCAATTACGTAACGATCTAGACCTCGAGGTGATCTCCCCGGGAGGGACATCCACATATCTCGGGAATGTCTTCTCCCAGGGCCGTTCAGTGACCGGCGGTCAGGCAGATTCCGTGAATAACGTAGAGGCAGTCTTGGTTGAATCGGCAGGACTCGGCGTCTGGACTGTACGGGTAAGCGATGTCTATCACGCAGGAGCACGACAGTATCAGCCGTATTCCATTGCACTAAGGGGCGTTAATGTGAACGACCTGACCCCTGATCCTGCAGTTGATGCAGACAGCTTCACACTTTCAACCCCAATTCCACAGGTGGGAGAGACGGTTACCATTGGAGCAACTATTGCGAATCTCGGCGCAGGATCAGTTCCTTCCGTTTCAATTTCTGCGTCTTCTCCAGGACAGCCCCTGGGTGTGAGAACAATAAGCATGGCCCCAGGTGAAGCGGTACCATTGGAATGGCAGTGGACCCCAGCGGCTTCGGGGACGCGTCAAATTTCCATTGAGATCGATCCCAACGATCAGGTAGAAGAATCATCAGAACAAAACAATCTGTTCACGATACCAATAGAAGTCAGTGAGCCAGGTATTCGGGTTGAAACAGACAATCCCAATCCGGTAATGACGGTTCCAAGCGGTTCCACAACATTACAGATAGCCCTCACCAATACAGCATTATTCCCCACCAATGCCTCGATATCCGCTTCAAATGTTGTTAGAATGTCAGATGGGGCCACTGTGCCGTGGTACAGTTCGTTTTCCCAGACCGAAGTCGACCTGAATGCTTCAGAGGAAAAGCAACTATCATTCGCTTTAGCACATCCAAATCCTCCTGAACCAGGTGTATACAGAGTAATAATCACAGGCATAGACGAGGTAAATGACGTTACCAGCGAACTCATCTTGAGATTGACCGTATCCTCATTCCCAGCCGTGGAACTCAGGGTTCCCGGTGGCACACTGGCTGTTGACGCATTTGAACCATCAAGCGCTTCCCTCCAGCTGACAAACGAAGGAAACGGGCCACAGACGTACGACCTAGCCCTAGAGGCACCTGCCGGGTGGAGAGCGACCCTCGACAATCTCGGAACGTTTGTGGACTCAACACACGGTTCAACCGGGACTTTGACACAGGGGAATTCTCGTTCGATTGATATCACCCTCAAACCACCGTCTGTCGTTGTAACCGCTGGAACACAGATGAGCGCCCAGCTAACCATCTCTGCCCGTACAACAACTGACTCATGGGTAGAGGACATACCGTTAATCGTCACTCCAACAGATAAAATCAGGTTAACACCAGACTCAGATGGCATAGATGAGCAGGTTAGACCAGACGAACGACACGAGGTCCCTGTGCAAATCGTGAACGAGGGCAATCGAGACATCACGCTCACGCCCCAGATAATATCCCTTCCAGGGGGCTGGTCTAGTGCCTCTTCAACTCAAACTATCTCAATCGACAAGTCCTCCACTTCGATATGGGATCTAATCCTCGAAGGTAATGGACGCGCAGTCGGCGGACTCATAAAAGTCAGATTCCTAACTCAGGATGGCAATGCCTTCTTGTGGAATCGAACAATAGACGTAACTTCGGGTGCACAGCCCCTCGTTTCATTCTCATCGATAGTGTCTGCAGACGGCTCCACTTCAACAAGCCCGCTCGGCCTGGGCGCTCTTCCAGTTGGCACTCCGTTTGATCTTTCTTGGGACGTAGCGAATCAAGGATTGGGGGCATGGTCTCCAGTTGCTGAATTAACTGCACAGGAAGATGGTTGGTCTACCCCCTGTTCACCCATCGGCACCGTACAGCCAGGCACATCTTCGAAAGTCTGGTGCTCTGTAACTATTCCAGAGACACAACAGGGCGGATCAGAAGCCATACTGACTCTGAGACTTGAAGATGGCGGGTTGGTGGCAATTGATACAGTATCCCTTCTGGTCAAGAAGACATCCAAAATGCAATGGTCGTTTCAAGGCAATATGCCCATAATTAACACAGGAGATACTGCACAGATAACCCTAGATGTGGAGAATCTCGGCAACTCGCCGATAAACAGCAAGATCCAGGTCGATGCACCGTCAGGGTGGTCCCATACGATAGCGCAAGATACGATTCTGTCCCTTTCCCCCGGAGAATCCAGATCGATAGAAATTGAGATCACCCCCGGCACGGCAAGAGGACCAGTTGTCATCGATCTTCAGGGCGGTTCAACCATCGAAGGCTCATCCTATGAGATACCACTCCAAGTCCGCGCTTCCTCTTCGGCAGGCTTGTCCCTGCCGTTGATACTCATCGGCCTTGTTATCGTGGTTGCAATTGGCGTGTTTACAACCATGCGACTTCGGCCAACAGCTGAGAGTAAACGCAGCTTGTTTTCAAAAGATGAGATAGAAGACAGAGCTGCTGCAATTGATTGGGCAAAGGCCGCGATAGATGCCGGGCAATCTGAGGAGTCTGTTTCAATGCAATTACAATCCACAGGTTGGTCCGCACCTCAATCGAAGGCAATAATCGACTTATCCAAGAGATGA
>Ga0066861_10000438_pt1 | contig 12935 bp, 11 predicted proteins | sample ETN02SmetaG_3_FD_66434 | JGI IMG/M metagenome (GOLD analysis project Ga0066861, IMG submission 66434) | Marine microbial and viral communities from oxygen minimum zone, Eastern Pacific Ocean - ETNP2014F10-02SV257 | ecosystem: Environmental > Aquatic > Marine > Oceanic ... | reverse complement strand
ATGGTCATCATGGTCATCATGGTCATCATGGTCATCATGGCTGTCATGGTCATCATGGTCATCATGGTCATCATGGTCATCATGGTCATCATGGTCATCATGGCTGTCATGGTCATCATGGTCATCATGGTCATCATGGTCATGAGCTTCAAATAACACACCTTCCCTAAATTCGAGCAATTTAATTCCGTCCACTTCTAAAAGAGTAGTAACAAGAGCATCAGTTGCTAGTGTTGCGATCCCTTTTTTCAACCAAGGACTTAAATCCTCACCAATCCAGAAAACTAGGTTTGCATCTTGGAGAGCTTTTGCTTCTGAGGGTCGCAGCTGGTACTCATGGGGTGATGCTCCAGCTGGTATTATCAATTGTGGCCTTCCTACACCATTCATTACTTTTGAAACTAATGAGTGAACGGGAGCGATATCTACCGCAACTTTTGGCACATCTGCTATTGCAATCCCTGCGGAAAACATAATGGCAGATGCGACCGGAATAATTCTATTAGACATTTATCTTTCTCCATGTTATAACATAACATGTTCCTAATTCAGATTACTAAAACATTCAAGAGAAATTATTTACCATTATGAAAAAAAAGTTTAGGGCACAACACTCATCTAAAATTTTTAAAAAACATGATCATAATGCTTGTTTTAAAAATGCCATTAGAGCAATAGAAAATCATTGTCTTGAAAATAAAATTCAATTAACACCATTGCGTCGAAAGGTTTTCGAATTTTTATTAAGAGACCACAGACCTCTGGGAGCCTATCAAATACTTGATTTATTACGTAAGGAAGGGTTTAGCTCAACACCGCCCATAGCCTATCGGGTTCTCGACTTTTGGATTGCAGAAGGTTTTGTGCATAGAATTAAGAAGCTCAATGCTTTCGTTGCATGTGCGGAACCAGGGATTGAACACTCTCCAGCATTCATGATTTGTAGGAAATGTAAAAAAGTGGCAGAATTGGATGAAAAAGAATCGAAGGTCAATTTGAAAAAAACAAGTCCTAAAGAATTTGTAGTCGAAGAAGCAGTTATCGAACTTATTGGACTTTGTAAATCTTGCATTCCTTTAGAGGCAGCATGACATTAATAACAATAACTGACCTCAGCGTACGATATGGAAAAAATATAGCGCTGCAAAACATGAACTTATCATTAAGCGCTGGAGAAATTGTTACTATAGTAGGCCCCAATGGTTCAGGAAAAACTACTCTTTTTAAAGCTATTATAGGCTCAACACCATTAAGTAGCGGCAAGGTTAAATTAAAACCTAATATAAAAATTGGCTATGTTCCGCAGCAATTAAACATAGATGCAACTCTACCTATTACGGTGGAAAGGTTTTTTAAGCTTGCTCAAAAAATAGATAATAATTCTTATGAGAAAGCGTTAGAAATCATGGGTTCGAAAGACCTTTTGAATTCTCAAATGAGCACTTTATCAGGTGGAGAGTTGCAGCGAGTGCTTCTAAGCCGAGCTCTAATTGATGAACCAGATTTATTATTGCTGGATGAAGCTACCCGTGGATTAGATCAACCTGGGGCAGCAGCATTTTATAGAAAAATTGAAAGCATAAGAAATGATACTGGCTGTGCAATACTTATGATCAGTCATGATTTACACGTGGTAATGGGAGCCTCAGACCGAGTGATTTGTCTTAATGGACACATTTGCTGTCAGGGGGCTCCAGATTCAGTAGCCTCATCACCTGAATATAAAGCACTTTTTGGATCGGATGTGGATGGCACCTTTGCTCTATACAAACATAACCACGACCATAGTCACCATTCAGAAAACAAGCCGCTATAGAAAATGCTAGATGATTTTATGATACGTGCCTCTTTGGGAGGGATAGGGGTAGCACTGGCGGCAGCACCTTTAGGATGTTTTATCGTATGGCGGCGTATGGCATACTTTGGTGAAGCAACGGCCCATGCAGCTTTACTTGGAATCGCTTTATCATTGACGTTTGAATTTTCTGTGTTTTTGGGAGCAATCTTAGTGGCTTTAATAATGGCTTCTTTGGTAACGCTTTATGAAGGCCGCTCTCTTTTTTTAGATACACTGCTAGGAGTAGCAGGGCATAGTGCGATTGCTGCAGGACTTGTTATTGTTTCCTTTATATCGGGTATCAGAATTGATTTAATGGCATATTTAATTGGAGATATATTGGCTGTATCTCGCTTGGACCTTATTTTAATATGGGCAGGGGCCGGGATAATTTTGTCTCTAATAATATGGAGATGGTCTCCACTTTTATTGGTGACATTAAACGAAGACTTAGCTGCCGCAAATGGTTTTAATCCTAAGAAAGAGTCTTTTATCTTAACAGTTTCTTTAGCCATAGTCGTAGCTGTTGGCATTAAAGTTGTCGGGGTATTACTTATTATAGCAATGCTAATTATACCAGCAGCCTCAGCCCGCACTATATCTTCAACACCAGAGGCTATGGGAATAGTAGCAGCTTTGATAGGAGTATCCTCTGCAATACTAGGACTTAATGCAGCTTACATTTTCGATACACCAACAGGACCATCTATAGTGTGCGTAGCTTCGACATTTTTTCTAATCTCAATATTGATCAGGGCATTTTTCAATAGCAGAAACAATTTTTAACTTTAGGTTATAAAAAAACCGCCTACACGAATGGATCATTTTGCTCAGGTTTAGTAGAAAGCCACACTGATTTTGCCTGCATAAAAGAACGCATTCCTTCCCAGCCACTTTCCCTCCCATATCCAGATTGCTTGTACCCTCCTACAGGGCTTTGAGTTGCGGCATTAAAATAATTATTGATGTAAACCGTACCAGCTTCAATAGAGTCAGCAACTCTCATGGCAAGAGCAACGTCTTTTGTCCATATTCCTGCTGCAAGCCCATAAACTGAATCATTGGCAATACGTATTACTTCTTGCTCAGACCCCCAAGTTTCAATAGATAGCACCGGGCCAAAAACTTCATTTTGAGCAAGGTCAGAATCATTTGGAACACCATTAAATATTGTCGGACCAATAAAATATCCCTTATCGCGACAAAAGGAACGCCCATCTAAAAGCAGTTTGTGTCCCGCCAATTCTGCCTCTTTGATCTTTTGCAACACTCTTTCATAATGAGGTCCATTCGCAATCGGTCCAACTTGAGTAGCAGGGTCTAAAGGGTCTCCAACTTTTGCCTTCTTAGAAATATTAACTAATTTATTTACGAATTCTTCTTCGATTGATTTATGAACCAAAACTCTTGATCCAGAAATGCAACTCTGACCGGCTGCAGGAAAAATACCAGAAGCTACACCATTAACAGCTAAATCAATATCAGCATCGGAAAAAATAATTTGTGGAGATTTTCCGCCTAACTCCATTACCATGGGTTTTACTTTTTTTGCCGCTGTCGTTGCAGCAGCAACCCCTCCAGCTGTTCCGCCAGTAAAACTAACCATCCTAATATCATCATGACTTACCAAAGGTTCTCCTGCTGTATCTCCAAAACCTGTAATTACATTCAATACACCCGCTGGCAATTCAGCCTCCAACAACACGTCCATGAGTTCTAATATGGAGCATGAAGCATGCTCTGATGGTTTCATAACTACCGTATTACCCGCCGCCAAGCATGGAGCGAGTTTGTTTATGAGGACTCCTAAAGGGGAGTTCCAGGGCAAAATAAATCCAACAACGCCAAAAGGCTCCCATTTAAGATAGTTATGAATATTTGGGGCCTCAGCAGGAATCAATTGACCTTCAAATTTATCACACATTCCAGCGTAATAATGAAATGCGTCAACAGACCACGCACCTTCCATCAAGGAAGGTGTAATATTTTTTGGCAACTTTCCATTATCCCTTGTCTCCACTTCGCCCAAGCGACTTGCATTCTTTGATATTGCATCGCCCATACGTCGCAATACTCTACCCCTTTCAGCTGGCAGTATCTTTCCCCAAGGACCTTCATAAAATGCTTTTTTTGCAGAATTTACAGCCAAATCTATATCTTCTGGCCCACAATCTGGAACCCTCGCCCATACATCGCCCGTCGCAGGGTTTTCACTATCAAAATATTTTCCAGAGATGGGTGCAACCCATTCGTTGCCTACGAAATATTTGAAAGTTTTCATTGTAGCCACTCCTCTTCCTCATCAACAATAATTAAAGTTGGCTTATCAGATCCGATACTTTCCTTAAACTGTTTTAAAAAATCTTCCTCAGATTTAGGTCTAAATGCTTTACAATGGCAAGCTTTTGCAAGTAATTCAAAATCTGGGTTTATCCCCTCGACACCCACACGAATAATATCTCTTGAATCCATATCATCCTGGATTTGCTTTAAACCTCCGTTTTCCCAAATAATAATGGGTATTCCTAAATCAGATTCGACTGCAGTTAAAAGCTCTGGCATCGTAAACATAAAACCCCCATCACCGGCTAGAACAACTACCGGCAAGTCTGGTTGAGCTAATTTAGCTCCTATAGCGTTCGGTAAGGCATTTCCTAAAGCACAAAACCCTGCCGGATAGAACCATTTCCTAGGTTTCGCTACAGGAAATGCAAATGAGCCCGTATATACAAGTTGGCATGCGTCTCCTGAAAAAATTGTATTTTTTGGAGCCGCTTTTCTTAAAACTTTAAGAAATTTAGTGTGTCTACTCTCAGAAGGTGTGAGATTGGAGAAGATCTTATCTCTGATTTCCTTAAGCCTAGCATTTACATTAGACTGTCGAACTTTTGCAGGTCCTAAGGCTTCTAGAATTAATGAGGAAGCACTTTTTGCATCGGCAACTAGACCAATTTTTGCAGGGTAAAAATCTGAAATTTTCTTTGAGTCTATGTCTATTCTTATAATATCCCCGGTGATATCTAGTTTCTCAACAAAGCTATCCGTTTCTGAAATCTCCGTGCCAATTGCCAAAACAACATCAGCCTCCGGTAGCAATTCCTGCACTTCAGGTCTAACAGTTGAAGCTGAAAGGGACAAAGGATGATCATCGGGCACAATGCCTTTACCAGCAGTTGAGGAAAGAACAATAGCACTGATATTTTCAGCTATCTGAATGATTTCGCTGGAAGCTTCTGCTGCTCCCCCTCCTATCAAAATCAATGGATTTTGAGCCTTTCTTAGAAGGTCAGCAGCTTTATTTACTTCTGACGAATTAGCTGCTGGCCTTTGCGGCAAAGCTACAGGTTGCCAATCTTCCTCTACAATTTGAGCTTGAACGTCTAATGGCAAAGAAATGTGTACAGGCCTAGGTCTTTGGCTCGAAAAAATGGTAAACGCCTGGGCAAATAATTCTGGTATATCTGAAGGTCTATATGCGGTAGCACTTAAAGCTGTGATAGGTTCCGTAATTTTCTTTTGTTCGGTTACTTCGTGAAGAACTCCCCAACCTTTTCCTATCGTATGACTATCAGGTTCTGCAGAAATGAGTAACATAGGCAAGCTGTCAGCATAAGATTGGCCCAAAGCCGTTGATGCATTAGTAACACCAGGCCCAGATATTACCAAGGCTACTCCAACATTTCCAGTTGCTCGAGCCCAGCCTTCAGCCATAAACCCAGCACCCTGCTCATTTCTAGCCTGCACGTGAGTTACTTTTCCACTATTCTCTCCACCAGACAAACCTCTGCACATATCGAGGGTATGAACTCCTGGAATCCCAAAAACCTTTGTTATTCCATACTTTGCCAGCAACCTAATGGTGGCCTCACCACATGTCATTGCCATAATGTCTGCACTCCTACTTAATTATTTAAAATTTCTGCTATTACGGAATCCGTAACAGCTTGGGTGTTCGAATCTCCTCCCAGATCAGGAGTACGAATGTTCTTACCTAAGACAGACTCAACTGACCTTTCAATTTCCTTCGCCAAATCAGGCATTCCAAAACTATATTCAAACATCATAGCAACACTTAAAATCATTCCCACTGGATTAGCAATGTTTTGGCCTGCTATATCTGGAGCCGAACCATGCACAGGTTCATATATTCCCTTTACTGGCTTGCCGTCTGCATCACATAAGCAAGCGGAAGGAAGCATGCCTAGTCCTCCAGATATTATTGCTGCTAGATCAGACAAAATATCCCCTAGAAAATTACACCCCATTATGACATCAAAATCTTTTGGCCTCTTAATCATTTGATAAGCACAATTATCCGCATACATACTAGCATAGTTAATTTTAGGAAATTCGGCAGATACTTCTTCAGTCACACTTCTCCACAACTTATAACTTTCCATAACATTCGCCTTATCCGCAGATACTAATTTTCCTTTGCTTCTTTGGGCAAAATAAAACCCTGCTCGGGCAAATCTTCTTATCTCCTTTTCCGAGTAACTAGCTGTATCATAAGCGTAACGCCCTTCCTCTCCAGCAGACATGCCACGAGGATTAGAAAACATAATCCCTCCACACATTTCTCTTAAAATTAAAATTTGAGCCCCATTAATATGCTCATGCAAAAATGGTGTATTTCCATAAAGAGCGGGATAGGACTTTGCTGGCCTTAATCCAACGAATGCATCCATTTCTTTTCTCAATCGCATCAACCCATCTTGCATCTCCGGGCCGCCATCGACTTTTATGCCATCCCATTCTGGCCCTCCGACAGCACCAACCAGCACGGCATCAGATTCAAGAGCTGCAGCTATCGTTTCGGACCTACAAAATGTACCATACCTTTCCCAAGAAGCTCCATGTAATAGGTCATGGTTAAAATTCAGATCCAAATTAACTTTTTTTGCTACCGCATGTGCCACTTGAATACCAGAATCTAGAACTTCTGGTCCAATACCATCACCTCCAAGTGCAAGAACATTAAATGACAACTCAACTCTCCTGCCTCATTTGTCATAAATCTTAAAAGTAAAACTTCCAAAACTCAATATTTTCGACTTATTAGATTGTAATTAGGAAGCTTCATTTTCTGAGAAGTTCAAAGTTGATTTAATTGCCGCCTGCCATTTTCCGTAAAGACTATCTCTCATCTTCAAATCCATTTCGGGAAAATAACTTTTGTCAACGAACCAACTTTTAGCAAATTCTTTTCTATCTGGATAAATATCTAGATATGATCCTGCAAGCCAGGCAACACCTAACGCCGTAGTCTCTAGTATTTTGGGTCTTTCTATAGGAATACCAACTATATCAGACATAAATTGCATCGTAATATTGCTAGCAGACATGCCACCGTCAACCCGCAAACTAGTTATTTCTTGAGTCTTCCAATCTGCACTCATAGCCCCAATTAAGTCACGTGTTTGATATCCAGCGGACTGCAGTGTTGCAAGTGCTATTTCAGCCTGAGTTGAATTCCGCGTTATACCGTAAATTGCCCCCCTACAATTAGCGTTCCAATACGGGGCTCCGATTCCGGTTAACGCCGGAACAAAAATTATATTCTCATTTTTATCTGCTCCGAGAGCGAGGTTGTCTGTTTGGTCAGAGCTCTCTATTAATTTTAATCCATCCCTAAGCCATTGAACTGCAGCTCCAGCTACAAAAATAGACCCTTCTAGCGCATAAGTTGTCTCACCTCCTAATTGATAGGCAATGGTGGTTAGCATCTTATTTTTTGACCTTATAATACTCGATCCTGTATTAAGGAGTGCGAAGCAACCTGTTCCATAGGTTGCCTTAATCATTCCTGGCTCGAAACAAGCCTGACCTAATGTTGCCGCTTGCTGATCTCCAGCTATTCCTAGAATTGGAATTCTTGCACCAAAAAGAGATGTTTCTCCAAAACTTGACGCACAATCCTTTACCTCCGGCAGAATATTCATTGGTATTTGAAAAATTTCACACATCTCTTCTGACCAGTGTGAATGCTCTATATCGTAAAGCATTGTTCTGGCAGCGTTCGTTGCATCAGTGGAGTGAACTTTACCTTCCGTCAACTTCCACAAAAGAAAAGTATCTATAGTCCCAAATAGCAGCTGACCACTTTCAGCTAAATCTCTAGCGTTGTCAGTATTATCTAATACCCAGGATAGTTTTGATGCCGAAAAATATGGATCTAATAACAATCCTGTTTTTTCGTTTATTGTATCTTCTAGACCTTTTTTCTTTAATTCTTCACAGATACTTGCTGTTCGCCTATCTTGCCAAACAATCGCGTTTCCAAGTGACTTACCGGTATTTTTATCCCAAACAACAACCGTTTCTCTCTGATTGGTTATTCCAATTCCTTTAATATCTGAGGCCGTCACCCCTGCTTTTTCCATCACCTCTTTACATGTAGCAAAGACGCTGTCCCAAATTTCCTCGGGATCATGCTCTACCCAGCCAGAGTTAGGAAAATATTGAGGGAACTCTTTTTGAGAAACAGACACCGGATCCATTTTTTTATCAAAAAGTATAGCGCGACTTGATGTTGTTCCTTGGTCTATTGCAAGTATGTATTCCATAATCTTTTATCCCAATAAAAATCTTTTGCCGCAAGACTTTTGTTTTTTTACCCATTTTTATGGACATGAGTTAATTTAACTACCTTAAGATAGAAGCTGTTGAATGTATAAATTCAATTTCTTTGATGCAGTCTTTGCAACCTTTAATCCTACTTTAGTTCGACGCCACAGGATATCATCAGCGGACCGGGCATACTCATATTTAACTAGAAACTTTACTTCTGATGAAAACAAATCAGAACCGAAACACTCACCCAGATCACTAATCGATTTTGCTTTTCCCAAAATATTCCAAGCATCTAATCCATAATTATTAAATAACCTATTCACGGTTTCTTTTTCTAAGAAAGAAAAGTCAGAACTAAGCTTATCAATTAATTCACTTCTTTCCGAAAGATTAAAATCTCCACCTGGTAAATTAGCTTTTTCAGTCCAATCATTCCCGATATCTAAATAATTGTTTATTTTTTGGAGAGCCTTCTCAGCAAGTTTTCTATGTGTAGTGAGCTTTCCACCAAAGATATTTAACAGTGGCCCTGAACCCTTTTCTTCATTTAAATCGAAGAAATAATCTCTGGAGAGGGCCGTATTAGATTCGGATTCATTTTCGAACAAAGGTCTAATACCAGAATAACTCCATATCACATCGGAAGGTAAGACTGGCTTAGCAAAATAATCTGTTACAAATTTACAAATGTATTCAATTTCAGCATCTGAGCATTTAGGATTTTCATTGCCCTCATCAATTATTACTTCAGTAGTTCCAAGAACCGTATAATCTTTCTGGAACGGTATTGAGAACATTACTCTCCCATCCTTGCCCATTAAGAAATATGCTTTTTCATGCTCATACAACTTCTTCACCACTATATGCGACCCTTTAACAAGTCTCAGCTTTCCAAATTCAAACTCCTCAGAAAAACCTCTCGCTAACTGGTAAGACCAAGGCCCTGAAGCATTTATTAATACGCGTGCCTTAAAAGAACCCTTACTCGTCTTTATGAGCCAAATATCTTTTGCTCTTTCAAAACCAATCACTTCATTTTGTGTCATTATTAGGGCACCCTTTTCAGTAGCATCCCTAGCCATTAAAGAAACCAATCTAGAGTCATCAACCCAAACATCTGAGTACTCATATCCTTTTGAAAAACACTTTTTAAGTGGTTTGCCTTCAATACTTTTATGTAAATCAACAGCAGTTGTAGAATGCAGAATTGATGCTCTGCCCAACTTATCATATAGTAATAAACCCAACCGAATTAACCAATTTGGTCTTCTACCTCTCAACCAAGGCATAATGATACTTAAAAATCGTGAGACTGGAGTTTTGCTATTAATTCTTAAGTTTTGATCCAGCGGCATAATGAACCGCATTGGCAAAGCAATATGAGGCATATTTTTTAGAAGAATTTCTCTTTCTTTCAGACCTTCCTTAACAAGAGAAAAGTTTAGATATTCTAAGTACCTCAAACCACCATGAAATAATTTAGTTGAATTAGAAGATGTTTTGGATGCCAGATCTCCCTTTTCGGCCAAAGCTACATTAAGTCCACGGCCTGCAGCATCCCGTGCAATAGCCACACCGTTCACTCCACCCCCAATAACAAATATATCTAATACTTTCTTATTCATTCTATTTATGAAAATTGTCTTTACTAGCTAGGTGAGGAGCACCATTTTTAGGTTAACATTGATTTGCCAAAACATTGGGTGGAAAATGAAAACTTTTATAGCTAAAGTATAAGAAAATAAAGTAGAATCGTACAATAGATAGCGTAGCAATATGGCTGACAAAGAATACAACGATATACCAGGAACTTTTGTTTTTGATGCTGACCGCTCACGGGAAGGCTATCATTTAAATCAATTCTGCATATCACTACGTTTGCAGAAAAATCGTGACGCGTTTAACAACGATGAAAAAAGTTACTTAGACAAATACCCGATGACAGGTGCACAACGTGAAGCTGTAATAAACCGAGACTGGAATTTGCTCCTCGAACTGGGAGGAAATATTTATTATACTTCCAAATTGGCAGCTAATGATGGAATAAATTTTCAAAATCTAGCTGGCAGGATGACAGGGATGGGAGTTGAGGCTTATAGAGAAATGATGGTTAACGGTGGACGTTCAATAGAAGGAAACCGCACCAAATCTGAGTGGGAGAAAGATTGATGGCTAGAATTACCGCAGGAATTGGTTGCTCACATGTTCCTGCAATTGGTGCGGCCATGGACACAAAGATTACTCATGAGCCATATTGGATACCAATTTTTGAAGGTTTTAAAAAATCTCGTGAGTGGATGAAAAAACAAAAGCCAGATGTGATTTTTCTAGTTTACAATGACCACTGTACTGCGTTTGATGCTTCGTGTATCCCTACTTTTGCATTAGGCTGCGCAGCTGAATTTCAACCGGCAGATGAAGGTTGGGGACCACGACCGGTCCCAGTTGTGAAAAACCACCAAAAGATGGCTAGCCATATAGCTCAATCATTAATCCTAGAAGAATTTGATATGACGATCATGAACGAAATGGAAGTTGACCACGGCCTAACCGTACCCCTCTCGGTAATGTACGGTGACTTTGGGCCAAAAGATGAATGGCCAGCTCTTGTTATCCCACTTTGCGTCAATGTGGTTCAATATCCGCCGCCTACAGGAAATCGATGTTACCAACTTGGCAAGGCTATCCGCCGTGCTATTGAAAGCTACGAAGAAGATTTAAACGTCGTGGTTTTTGGCACTGGTGGGATGAGCCATCAGCTACAATATAAGCGAGCTGGTCTTATTAATTCAGAGTGGGATGCTAGGTTTTTAGACCTAATGACTAAAGACCCAGTTGCTGCAAGTAAAATTACACATTTAGAATATCTTCGCGAAACAGGTAGCGAGGGTATAGAAATGGTTATGTGGCTCATAATGCGCGGTGCGTTAAACGATGATGTTAAAGAAGTTCACCGTCATTATCATGTCCCAGCTTCCAACACTGCAGTTGGTCACATCATATTAGAAAATACAAGTAAAGGATAAGTTTTATGAAAATCTGTGTTGCTGGTGCCTACGGTGCATTTGGCCTTAAACATCTGGATGCTTTAAAGAATATCGAAGGTATTGAAGTAAGCTCTGTTATGGGCCCTAACAAGGCGAAGATCGAATCTTTAGCTAAAGAACGCAATATCCCTAACGCAAGAACTACTCTTGACGCATGTATTTCTGAAGACAACCCCGATGCAATTATCCTAGCGACCCCTACCCAAGCCCATGCTGAGCAAGCAATAGCCTGCATGAATGCAGGCAAACATGTGTTAATAGAAATTCCCATGGCTGATAGCCTTGAAGATAGCAATCGTGTGGTTGATAAACAGAAGGAGACCGGTTTGACCTGTATGGCTGGTCACGTACGCCGTTTTAACCCATCGCATCAATGGATCAAAAACAAGATTGTGGCCGGCGAATTAAAGCTGCAACAGCTAGACGCTCAGACGTATTTCTTTCGCAGGACAAACACAAATGCCAAGGGAGAGCCAAGAAGCTGGACAGACCATCTCTTATGGCACCATGCGTGCCACACCGTAGATCTTTTCCAATACCAGACTGGCGGCAAGGCAGTCCAAGCTTTTGGATTACAAGGGCCTATACATCCTGAACTTGGTATAGCGATGGATATGTCCATTGGGATGAAAGCAAATGATGGCGCACTCTGCACACTATCTCTTAGCTTCAATAATGATGGGCCATTTGGTACATTCTTTCGCTATATTTGTGACAATGGTACATACCTGGCAAGATATGATGACCTTTTTGATGGGAACAATAATCAAATCGACCTTAGCAATGTTGCCGTATCAAATAATGGCATAGAGCTGATCGATAGGGAATTTATTTCAGCAATTAAAGAAGGTCGTAGGCCAAATGGCTGCGTAACGGAAGCAATTTCGGCTATGGAAACCTTAGATAAGATTGAAAGAGACCTCAATCATGGTGGATAAAAAAACAGCATTAATTCTTTCTGCACACGCTGCTGATTTTGTATGGCGATGTGGGGGAGCAATAGCTTTACATCAAAAATTGGGGTACGAAGTAACAATTGCCTGCATGTCTTATGGAGAACGAGGTGAAAGTGCAAAGCTCTGGAAACAAGAGGGCATGACACTTCAAAAAGTTAAGGAAAACCGCCGAAAAGAAGCGGAAAATGCAGCCAAAGCCCTAGATGCTCATGATATTAAGTTTTTTGACCTCGGTGATTACCCTTTGGAAATTAATAAGGAAGCAAAATATAAAATTGTGGATTTAATCAGAAAAATACAACCTAATTTTATGATGAGCCATTCAAAATATGATCAATATAACACTGACCACATGCTGATGACTAAAGTCGCTATCGAAACACGTATGATTGCGCAAGCATGGGGACACAACCCAGAAGAAAAGGTCTTAGGTGCCCCTCAACTTTATCTTTTTGAGCCTCACCAAACTGAGCAAATGGGTTGGAAGCCAGATGTTTTTTTGGATATAACAGATGTTTGGGA
>Ga0066861_10000430_pt1 | contig 13125 bp, 8 predicted proteins | sample ETN02SmetaG_3_FD_66434 | JGI IMG/M metagenome (GOLD analysis project Ga0066861, IMG submission 66434) | Marine microbial and viral communities from oxygen minimum zone, Eastern Pacific Ocean - ETNP2014F10-02SV257 | ecosystem: Environmental > Aquatic > Marine > Oceanic ... | reverse complement strand
TCACAGACGTCGGGAAACGAGTTCCAAGCGTGCACGGTGCGTCGACGACGCGCGGGATGCACTCGAGCCGCGCGAACGTCGACGAGTGACGCGTCTGAACCGTACTGGAATTGTTTTGCACTACAACAGCATGAAGACAATTTCTCTTCTCGACTAGAACTGATCTCTGAGCGCTCGTTTTAAGTCGTACACCTCGTCGCGCGACTCTATGAGGAGCGAATTCATCTCTTCGAGCGTGGACACGGCGTTCTTGTTATCTCTTGTGGATTCTTCTAGTTTTATGCGCAGTTCTGCCAAACTCTCGAGGCTTTCTTCCGCGTCTTTCACGACACACATCTCAGCGTTTCGGAGCGTTTCGGAGGCAAATAAACGCCATTTGATGCGAGCTACATCACCATCGCGACCGAAATTCGATACTGTGGACACGTCGTCGTTTTCATGCGTCGCGAGAGCGTCTCTCTGACTCGTCGCAAGCGCTAATTTTTCCTCACTTTTCACCAGAGTCAACGCGTCTTTTAATCTCTGTATCTCATCTCGCAGTCGGCAGATTTCTGATTTATACGACTCGCATTCTTCAATGGCCTCCTTCGCGCGCAGCTTTGATCGTGCGCTATCGGATTTCGACTTCAAAGTCGCCATCGCCACCGCGTGTTGCGTATTTCTGCGCTCGTCGTCCACGGCTTTCTCGTACCTAAGTGACTGGTCTTTCATCGTTCTTCGCGCGTCTTCCACCGCCGCTCGCGCGCGAGCCAATCCCATATCGGCTTCAATCTCGCACTCATCGCAAAATCGCCGAGCGTCGCGTTTCACTTCCTCTACGATTTCTCTCAACAGTCTATTCTCGTGCGCCAAGTCTTCGCACCTACAACGATTCGTCTTCTCTCTGGCAATCTCCATCAAGTCTTCCAGCGCCTTCAGACGTCGCATCATCTCCACACCACCACTACAACTCTCTAATTCCACCACTCGCAACCTCAGAGCGTCGCGTTCGACGATCGTTTGCTCGAGCGAGTCGCTCGTGAGCGCCGCACTCTCCTCGCTCGCGCCTCCTCTCACCGATTCCAACGCCTCCAACCGCGTCCGCAGCCCATCTCGCTCCTCCATAGCTCGCTCCAACGCGTGTTCCAACGCCACGAATCGGTCGTCCTCCTCCTCGCGCGCTCGTTCGGCTCCCCGAGGACTCGGTCTCGGCGGCGGCGTCCTTCGAGGCGTCCCGACGTCCTCCGTCACCGCCGTTCCTCCCACCGGCATCCACGCGAACGGCTCCGTCGTCTCCCCATCGCTCGATGAACGTCCATTCTCCGTCGCGCGCGTCTCCGTCGCGCGCGTCTCCTCCGAAACGTCCACACGAACGCGCGACGACTCGACCTCGTCCTCATCTTCTTCTCGCGCCTTCGCATCTTCTCGCCCTCTCGCGTCGCCCTCTCGCGTCTCCTCGCGCACCCCGCGCGGGTCCACGTCGCGCGACGTCACACACCCCATCGCGCGGTTCTCGCGCGATGGCGCGCGCGCGGCGACGCTCGCGCGACGCGAAATGAAATCTCGTTCGGCTAACCGAATCTCCAATCCTCACTCATTCGCGCGCGCCATGACGACGCGCGCTCGTCGTCGCGCGCTCGTCGCGCTCGTCGCGGCGCTCGCGACGTGTGCGCTCGCCCTCGGCGCGTCGTCGTCCTCGCGTCCTCGCGCGATGTACGCGCGGGGCGACGCCTACGGGACCTGCGACGGCTCGAGCGAATCGGTGATCGTCGTCTGGCACGGCATGGGGGACTCGGGCGACGCGCTGGACGGTCTCGCGCGAGCGGTAACGCGCTCGCTCGTGCCCGCGCGAGCGTGCGTGCGCTCGCTCATGTTCGCGGCGACGTCGAGCGGGGATCGATGGGCCGGGTACGTCGGGGACGTCGGCGAGCAGGTGGACGCCGCGTGCGAGCTGTTGCGAACGGACGACGCGGTGCGAGGGGCGGGTGGATTTCACGCCCTCGGGTTGAGCCAGGGTGGACAGTTCGTGCGAGGGGTGGTGCAGAGGTGCGGACGGGAGTTGGGGGCGAAGTCGTTGGTGACGCTGGGCGGGCAGCACGCGGGCGTGGACGCGCTGCCGGGGTGCGGGAGCGAACCACCGAGCGCGACGTGTCGAGCGATGAACGAGGCGGCGAGTGCGGCGAGTGCGAACGCGCTGGTGAGGCGAAGGGTGGTGCAGGCGCAGTATTTCAGGGATACGAGCACGCACGCGACGTATCAAAGGTATTTGGAGACAAACGCGTACTTGCCGGAAATCAACAACGAGGGACAGGCGAACGCGAACGCCGAGTATCGAGACGCGATCGCGTCGCTCGAGAGATTCGTGATGTTCATGTTTGAAAACGATGACATGGTGAATCCGCCGGAGAGCTCCTGGTTTGGATCGAGAGTCGTGGGCGGACTCAATCGCTCGCAAATCGTGCCTTACGATCGAAACTCGGCAATTTATCAAAATCTAGGCTTGGACGCGCTCGACGCGGATGGGAGATTAGAGTTACGTCTAGTTCCGGGAGCGCGTCACATGCAGTTCGATGTCGATTGGTTCACGCGAGAGGTTGTGCGGAAGTATTTTATGTACTAAAAAGCAGTCGTGTATTATCAGGCTATTCCTGGCGGAAGCATCATGGAATCGGTGATGCCGTCGTGAGCAAACTGATCGATCGGTCCATCGTCCTCTTCCTCTTCCTCTTCCTCTTCGTAAATCTCGAGGTTCCCGTCGACTAATCCGCACGTCAATCGGCACCTAAACTCGGCGAGCTCGTGGCCGAACAACCTGAGCAAAATCGCGCCTTGCGGCGAGATGTGCTGACCCTCCTTACACAACGTGTGATTCGCCTCCAATTCGATCACACCGCGGTTTAACTTGGTCGGCATACCGTTCTTACGCAGCGTCGGCTCGAGCGTGTGTTCCATCAACGCCCCGCTCGGTCCCCGCACCGGTCCCGCCTCCACGGTCACCGTCTCTCCCGCCACCGCCCCCGTCCTCGCGTAATCTTTCACCGCGTACTTCTCAAACACTTCCTCGACGTCCTCTCGAGACAAATCCGTAAAAAGCACCCCACAATCGCCCTTGACGCGCTCACCGAGCGCCGCCGCGCCCTCCTTCGCCTCGCTCTCCGCGTCCCGCCCCAGCGCCACGCGCAGCACTTTATTCGACCCGACGAAAAAAATCGTCGTCTCCTCCGTCGCCGCTCGCATCTCCTTGAAGGTTCCGTTGCGCATGTTCTCGTACTTGAACACGTAACACGCGCTCCGGCTCTCCAACGCGTCTCGCACGCGGTCGATGAGGGACGATTTCCATTCGCGGTCCTTCTTCTTCGTCTGCGTCAGGGACACGACCTTGGCGCGCTTGGACTTGGGCATGGCGACGCGACGACGCGAGCGAGCGCGAGCGCGACGTCGGTGGGTTCGTCGCCGAGCGTGCGCGCACCGTCTCGCGCGACGGGGTGTGTCGCTCGCGTCACACAGCGCGGGGTCGGTTCGCGCTCGAGATGGCGGCGGCGGCGCCGTCCCCGGGGCCGTGAGGAGTCGGGACCCAAGGATGCGCCGAAGACGGAGCGCGCGCGCGCTAGAGAATGGTTTGGTTATTAAGATGGACGATGATGCGTCGTTGAGGTCGAGGAATCATCCGAAGAGTTTGATGCCGCCGATGTTGAGCGAGAAGGGTTTGCCTCGGCGTCCTCCGGATTCGCCCGCGGGGGCGAGGCGGGAAGACTGTTCGATTTGGCCTTTGTACGCGCCGACGCGAGACCGTTGAGAGATGAGATCGATAAACGTCTCGAAGACGAGGATTCGAAGCGTGAGGTTGTGTCTAACGGCTTCGGTTTCGATGTCTTTGGATTCGCCGATCTCGTTGAGGTTCTCCTTGAGCGAATCGAGGGTTTTCTTGATTCTCGTGAGCGCCTCGAACGCCGCCTTGTCGGCGGGCGGAGGCGGGCGCTTGGAGTATTGCGCGGCGGTTCTCTCTTCCGTCTCGTCACCGGCGACGTCGGTGTCGACTCTCGCGAGTTTGACGTCGTTTAATATAGCGTAAAGCTCCGTGGCGAGCAAACCTTGGTCTGATTCAGACTTGACCGCGCGCTTCAAGAGTCTCAAATGTTCTTCGTACTCCGTCTTCGCCTTGACGATAGCTTGCTGATGTTCCGCTTGTTCGCGCGATCGAGCGGCGACTTCTTCTTCCATGTTAGCGAGCGCGTCTTCGTGAGTGTCTCGCAAAATCTTAAACTTGTCGATGACGGCGTCCAAGGCTTGGCGAGTCTCAACTAATTCGGCGTCGTCTTCATCTCCGCGAGCTCTGTACTCTTCAACCTCCTCGTAGAGCTCCGCGAGCTGCGTCGAAACAGTCTGAAGTTGACTCTCCGTCGCGCTCAACGTGTCGTTGGTCGTTTCTAACGTTGCGCTCAATCCGTCTCGCTCGGCGCGATGTCTTTCAACCGCGGCACTCGCGTTCTGCAAGTACGCCTCTGTGAGCTTGAGCGTGTTGGCAGCCTCCGCGTACTCCTCCGCCAGTCTGTCTCGTTGAATCTTCAGATCCATGAGTTCACTGTCTCGAATCTGCGCCTTGGCTTGACCCTCCGCGAGATCTCTGCGAGTCTCCACCAATAGATCGTTCGCCACGTCTCTCTCCGCTTCAATCTCGGCAGATCTATTTCTTTCGTCCTGCAGCATCGTCTTCGTCATATTCAGATCCTGCGTCAACGACATCACTTCAACCTTGACGCGCTGCTGTGACTCTTCGCTTTGTTCGACGACTTCAAGCAAGTTGACGAGCTCACCCTCCGTCTTTTCCAACGCTTCCTGCGTGCTTCGCAAAGCTTCCTGCCTTTCATTGTACGCGTCCAGCGTCTGAAGGCGTTCATCTTCCTTCATGTTCACCTCACGAAACATGAGCTTAAGCTCAACCTCGCACTTTCCGAGCGCTTCGCGCGTCTCCTCGAGCGAGCTCAGCGCAACGTCTCTATCAGCAGTCAATCTTTCGACAGCCTTGTTCGCGGAAGCGTATTCTCTCTCCACTTCTTCGAGCTTGATTTTCAGGGAGGAGACGGTCTGGTTCGCCATGAAAACCTCTGACCGGCTCTGAGCAACCGTCGATGTGACTTGCTCTTCGGACTGATTCAACTTCGAAAGCAGCGTCTTCAGCTCTTCCTCTAACTCTTCTCTGGAGAGGATGGCTTGCTCGAGTTTGGTTTCCTTCTCATCGCGCTCAGTCTGGAGAACGATGACGCGATCTTCCAATCTGTTTCTCTCGTTGGCATCTCTAGAAAAGTTCATCAGTTCAGATTCCAACTCACGACGGCGCTCTTCCGCCTCCTCGACTCGCGCTTCGGCGTCGATTAACCTGGCTTTGACGTCTTCGAGCATGACCGCCGTACTTTCCTTCTGCGATCGAACGCTGCTCAACTCCTTCCGGACAGAGTGGAGTTCGTCGTCGCGAGCTCGCACCTCTTCTCGGCCGGCTATCATGATCTCTTGTCGAGATACAGACATTTCAGAGATGGCCTCGCGCATCTCAGCATTCTCTTCGCGCATGGTCTTCACATTTGAGAGTGCGTTGTCTCGCTCACTTCGAACAACGATGAGTTCGTCTTGCGCGCGGTTCATCGCGTCACGGGATTTCTCTCGCTGAGCGTTCGCCAACATCACTTCTTCGCGCATTTCCGTCAACTTCATTCGCACGTGCGCCTCCATGTTTTCAGAAACATCTTCGAGAGCGTCGAGTTGCTGCTTTTTAAGCTGTTTGAGCGTCTTCTCGGAAGCTTCCAGGTCCAAACGAGAGCGTGTGAGCGCCTCCTGCAACTCATTTTCTCTACTCGACGTCATGTGCGAACTACCCGCTTTCTCCGCCTCAAGCTTTTCAATCTTCGCTCTAGACCATTCGATTTCTTCCTGCATCGCTTTGACTTCCGCTGGATCCTCAAAAGAAGCGGCGGGTCGACTCGCAAGTATCTGCTCGCGCTCTTCTCTCATGTACCCGAGCTTCTCCTGGAGATCCTCGATGGTGGGATCAATCTCAAATCTACGCCTCGCCTTCATGGCAAGCAACTGGAACTGCGCTATTCGGAGTGAGCGTCTGAGATTGATCGCCTTTTCACCGCTCGGTGAAGACGGACCGTCGCTCCCGTAGTCTCTCGCGGTGTCACCGATTGACGGGGCAGACTGTGTCGCAGCCAAAGCGGCGTGAGCATCCTTGGCGAGGTGCAATTCAATCCGCATTTGACGCAACTGCTCGGAAAGCGCGTCAATCTCCTCGTTCGCTTTGATTGCTCGTCGTTCCGCTTCAACCAGTTCGCTCTTCATCTTCCTCGTGTCGTCTCCCATTCGGTGGCGCTCGTGACGAATCGCATCTTCGATGATGTCTTCAGACTTTCTATAGTTGTCCTGCAACATGCGACGCGCATCGTTGACGATGGTGATTGAATCTCTCATGACACGCTGCGCTTCCGCTTCCGCCGTCGTCACCAGATTCATGGTTTGACGTCGAATTTCGGCGTGCTCTTCGCTCGCTTCGTTGATTTCACTAGTCATGCGCGCTTCCCATCGCATCGCATTCATCGTATGCTCGCGAAGAGCGCGCGAGAGATCGTCTACGATGTACTTAAAGTTCATCTCGGTGTTTGACTTGTCCACGTGCGCCGAGTGCACATCGTTCTTGATGCGAGTGAGTTCGTTGCGAGTCTGTTCGAGCTGCGTCTCCACTTGTGCTTGCTGCGCGCTGTGTCGAACGAGCACTTCCTTTTCATTCGTGACAGAGATTAGCTTGTCGGTGACTTCTTGAATCTTATCGTAGGCTTGACGGAGGAGTTCTTTATCCTTCGACGCATCGGCGCAGTATCTCTCCATTTCGTCGACCCGATGCGCTTTCGCCTTGAGGTCTTGGACGAGCTTTTCGGCAATCTCCAATCTCGTCTGAACGACGATCGACTGTTGATCTCTTTCCTTCGATCGCTCGAGTTCCGCCTTCACGGTGGCCAATTTTTGTTCGAGCGGTTGGATGGCATCAGTTTTCAACGTCGCAAGCTTCTTCTCGGCAATGTTGCACTTTGCCTTCTCTTCGTCGAGTTGCTTTTGTAAAATGAGGAGCTCCGTCGGATCGTTTTCGCGAGGAGGCGCGCTCTTCACTTTTTCGGCATCCTCTCTTGCCGCCGCTGCTTCCTCCTTCGCCGCTTCGAGCGAGAGTTTGAGCGTCTCAACTTCCTCCTTGAGTTGTTCCTTCAACGTTGCTTCCCCTCTCGCCTGTTCGAGAGTCGCCTTGAGCGTCGTGATCTCTTTGTCACGCTCCGCCGCGGTCTGTTGATCTTGAGCCGACGGGCCTCTCTCTCGAAGAGTTTTGAGCTCCTTCTCCAACTCCTCTCGCGCCGAGCGCTCGCTCTTGAGCGACTCTTGCGCTTGCTTGAGCCATTCCACCTGCGACGTCAACTTGGCGTTTTCCTCCTTGGTCGCCTTATTCTCCTCCTTTTCCTTTTCCCGGATCTTTTTCGCCTGCTCCTCAAACTGTTCCTCGTAGTACTTGACCGTCGCCTTCACCTTTTGATGCTCCTTGGCCACCTTTTCTTCCAGGCGCGCGATTCGCGTCTTGTAATACGCCGCGTCGAACTGCTCGGCCTCGCCCCTCACGCCGAACGACTTGGACGACGACAACCGCCTTCGAGCGACATCACCGGCGTCCACCGATCCATACTCGCTCGACTCCTCGTACCGTCGACCGCGCGCGTACCCGCCCGCGCCCAACGGCGACCGCGAGCGCTCTCGATCTCGTCCCCCGGCCCCTCGCCTCCGTTCCTCCTCCATCGCCGGCGATCGCGCCCTGCGTCCGCTCGGCGAGCGTCCGTACGTCTCGCCCCCCATTCGCGACGTCGCCCTGTCGTCCTCTCGTCGATCTCGACGCTCGCGCTCGTCGTACCGGTCGCGATAATCATCGCGGTACAATTCCGAATCCCGTCGACGAAATTCGCGTTCGTCTCGTCGCGAGCGACGCGAATCCGACGACCCCGGGGTGACAACGTGTCGACGCAATTTATCCCAGAGCGGATTACCCGGCGAGCGCGCGCTCATGGTCCCCCGATGGCGCGCCTTCGACTGACGCTTTCGACGATGGTTCAACGGCACATCGGCGCCGCGCGCGCGCGCGTCGCCTCGTCGCGTCTCTCGACGTCGTCTCGCGCTCGAGACGACGCGAGGCGATGGAAACGAACGATGATCCTCGATTGACGCGATTTCGCGCGTGGTGCGACGGGCGAGGCATCGTCACGAACGACGACGCGATCGAAGTCAAGTCGTTGCCATGCGGCGCCGCCGCCGACGCGCTGGGCGCGACGCCCGGTCGTCGACACTACTGCGTGTTCGCGCGAAGAGACATCGAGGATGGTGAGACGCTTTTTGAAATTCCAAAGACGTCGCTGCTGTGCGCGGCGAACTCGGAGAGGATGCGCGAGTTCGTGGAGAGGGGAGAGCTCGGCGGCGGCTTGGCGCTCAACTGCGCCGCCATGGGAGAATTGATGCGCGATGAGGAGGACGGGGACGACGCCGAGGATGATTTTTGGAGTGGATTTAAGGCTATATTACCCCTTTGCGGTGAACGGTCGCTGCCGATGTTTTGGGACGAGGAGGATCGAGCTCGAACGCTACGCGGGACGGAGCTCGCCGAGCACCTCGCGGAGGACGACGAGGCGTTTGAGGAGGATTTTGAGACGTGTGTGGACGCCATCGGGGCTGAGGAGAGCGAAAAGATGGGTCTAACGGTGGAAAAGTTTAAGGCGGTGGCCTCCATGGCGGCTTCGAGGGCGTTTTACGTCGGTGGCAAGTATCAGGAGGCCTTTGTGCCGTGCGCGGACATGTTCAATCACAAGACGGGGGCAAATTCCGTCGCCGTCTTCGGCGTGGAGGATGAGGACGCAGACGATGCGAACGGAAGCGATGAGGACACAGACGGCGCGAGCGATTCGTTGGTGATCAAGACGGTGAAAGAGGTCAAGGCTGGGGAGGAGTTGTACAACACGTTCGGCGAGCAGAGCAACGCGAGCTTGCTGCACAAGTATGGCTTTTGCGAAGAGCACAACGTCGACACGGCGACGGTGACCCTGGACGTGAGTTTATTCGAGGACGTGTTCGGTGAGAAGACCATGCACGAGTGTTACGACGTATTGAAATCGAATGGGGAATTGAACGAAGAGTTGATTGAGTTTTTTGAGCACGGCAAGTATTACGAAATCACCGCCAAGGGTGGCGTCGAGCCGGAATTTCGAGACGTCGCGCGCGTCGTCAGGCGAGCGCTGTGTCGTCTCGAGGTGGAAATCCCGAGCGATCGAGCGATGGTGAACGCCCTACTTCTCGCTCGTTTGAAGCGATACGGAGATTTGAGCGATTTGAACGCGGATTTACACGAGGACGTATCCGGAGGACGCTCGCCCGCCGGCGGCGGCGTCGTCGGCGAGCGCGCCGCGCGTCTGGTGAGACGACAAGAGGTTGATTTGATCCTATCTAATTACAATTGACTGACATAGTGCGCACTATCCGACATCGAACGTATCGGCGTGACTGAACACGTCTCGACGACTGAATGACGTCGAGAAGATATCTCATCTCTCAGCATCTCGGCGCGCCGCGAAGCGTTCGGCATGTGTCCTAATCGTTGAAAATTTGCAACGGCAGAGCTGGCAATGTAGTACGCGCGCCGCAAGTCTTCGTCCCTAAACAATCGCGCGCTCTCCACGCGATTTGAAAGCCACACGTAATCGAGCGCAAAGTCGCGAAGACGCGCGCGATTTTCAACGCCCGTCGTCGCCGCGTCGAGCGACATCAACTCTCGAGCGATCTCGGTGTCCTCAATCACGCCGATGTGCTCGTACGAAGCGCCATACCCGCCGATTTGCACGGAGATCACATGATCGATGACGCCCGTGGATGAATCCGCGAGCGGATCGACGGACGCCGAATCATCGCCCGGGACGTCGCTGTAGGAGACTTCGCGATCCACGTATTCTGAAAAAAATCGAACGACGCGTGCCTTCTCAGGAAACATATTCAGGTCTCGAATCGTCACTTCCTCGCGAGCGCTCGCGAATATGGGGCAATCGATGGGCGCGTGCGACTCGCACTCGCGCGTCCTTTGGATGACGCCGCCGTCGGCGTCGACGCGTCCCGACTTCCGTCTCGCCGACGTCATCTCACACACGGATATCGGACCACTCAGCACGGCGCACTTTGAGGTCGTCTCCGCGTCAAACGCCGCGCGAACGCGTTCATCTAAGCGTAGCACTTCGCTTTCCGCCGCGATCCAACCGCAAACGGTGAGACGGACGCATCCGGGCACGATGGTGCCGTACATGCCCACGGGATCCTCCGGCGAGTTCAGCCGTCGCACGAGATCCCACATGTCCGTGCGTTCCTGCAATTCCTTCGGATGCGCCACCCAAAACTTCACGTCGAGTCCTTGCGGGCGCGTCTGCGTCTGATGGTTCAATTCCGACGTTCCTCTGTCGCCTCCTTCTGGGGCGTACGTCACATTGTTGTTACCCAAAGCCATCCTGTGTTTCGCTTCGGCCGATTTCTTCGCCTTCCTCCGACCCTGGCGCAGGGTAAACTTCTCGTGACAAATAGATCGACTCACCGACGAAAACGCCCCGAGATCGTGCGCTCGGTGACAATAAAAACACCACCGCATCGGCTTCCCGCCGTTTGCCTCCGCCATGACGAACGACTCCGCGTGTCGATGTTTATCGCACAATCCGGCCCCTCTGTGCGCGCTCCGCCGCTCCCGACACCCATCCACCTCACACAAGCGCGAATCATCTCGCTTCCCGCGCCTCGATCCCTCCGCGCTCGCCGTCCCGCCTCGCGCGTTCCCCTCGCCCCCGCCCCTCCCCGAGATACCCGCCTTCCCCTCGCTCCCCCCCGTCGTCCCCGTCTCCATCACGTCAAACATCCCCGGATCGAGCCGCCACTCATCCCTCGACCACTCGTGCGCGTTCAGATCGCCCCCCGCGCCGTCGCCGCTGCCGAACTCGAGCGCCAACGCCGCGACGACGTCCTCGTCCACGTCCTCGTCTCGCCGCGCGTCGCCATCCGCCGCGCGCATCGCCTCCATCTCGAAACGCGCGATCGATCCCACGTTCCCACGACGCGCGCGCGTTCGATCCCACGATCCCACGACGCGCGCGCGCGAATGAATGAATCGAATCGAATCGAATCGAAATGAAAATGAAATGAATCCAACGCCCGCGCTCTTTCGACCGAGCGTCTCGCGCGTCGCTTCCCGCACCACCGCGCACCACCGCACGGCGACGCGCGAGACGTTCCGTCGCGCGGTCGCGTCGCGATTCGCCGCTCCCTCGCGCGCGCGCGTCTGCCGTCGAGCGGGGAACACCGCGGCGTCGGGGGGGGGAAACGGTCCCTCAAACACCCGCGTGTGGGACCGCCGCCCCGGACGCGTCCGTGTACACAATGTGCATAGATACTTTCATTATACAATATGTATCGAAAATACATATTGTATTTTCGATAGCCCTAGTACACACACGCGCGCGTACGCCGCGGCGAGCGAATGCTCGCGCGCGACCGCGACGCGCGTCCGCGGTCACGCGGTGGCGGTCGTCGACGGCGCGTCCGATTCCTCGGCCGAGGAATCGGGCGCGAGCGTCTCCGCGGCGCGTCTGGCGGCGGCGCACGACGCGGCGACGCGGCGGAGCGCGCGCGGATGAATGTCGAAGCGCACGTCGACGACGGACGACGACTCGGCGCCGGCGTCTCTGACGACGAGACGCGCGGCGGCGCGACACACGGCGTCTGGATGGTCGTCTTCGTCGTCTTCGTCGTCGTCGTCGTCGTCGTTTCGAGTCGTCGTCGTTCGCGTCGACGTCGACGTCGACGCGCGCACCGCCCAATCGAAATCCGCCAAAAACCGTCCGGGCATCGCCGCCGCCGCCGCCGATTTCTCTCGCCACTTGTGTCTTCGCTCGAGCGCGCGTTCGACGAGCAGGGCGTCCAACCGCGCGTGTCCACTCCCCGGTTCGAACCCCAACGCGCTCGTCGTCGTCGTCGTCGTCGTCGTCGTCCCGGGACGCGCGTCCTCTCCCATCGTCCACACCGCGCGTCTCACGAACGCCTCGCACGCCTCCGCGCACGCCTCCGCCTCTCCGTGCGTCTCCAATCGCAGCGCCTCGGCGCTTTTGGCCGCGTTCTTGGCCAATCGCGCGCGCCGCGCGCTCGGTCCCGCGCGTAAATCATCGCACCACGCTTTACATCCATCGTCCAAGAGTTCTCGCACCACGTCCGCGGACTCGGCGTCAAGGAGGGCGCGAAGGGAGGAAGACGAGACCGTCGTCGTCGTCGTCGGCGGCATGGCGGCGGTGCGCGCGCGCGCGCGCGCGTGTGACGCGAATGATGATTGATTCATGATTAATCGATGATTCATTTGAATCGCGCGCGTCAGTCGACGACGCGACGGAGACGCGAGGGATGACGACGGCGATCGCGCCGTCCTCGCGAGCGTCGCGGTACGCGCCGACGAGCGCGGTGCGAGACCGCGAGACGGGAGAGCCCGTGTACTGCGCGCGATTTTGTTCGCTCGAGGGCGCCGAGGACCGATTGTTGCGAACCTTTGCGACGTGCTCGGGACGACGCGCGGACGTGTACGAGTGCGAGACGAGCGGGGCGGTGACGCTCGTGGCGTCGTTTGAGAGCGGGGACGCGAACGCGTCGCTCTACGCGTGCGAGTGGTGCGCGTTCGAGGAAGAGGAGGCGTCGGCGTCGGCGTCGGCGTCGGCGCGGAGGACGCGGCGACGACCGTGTTTAGCGCTCGGAGGGACGGGATCGTCGATCGAGATCGTGGATTGCGCGACGGGGAAGACGTGGACGAATCTGATCGGACACGGAGGGGTGGTGAACGCGATCGTCGCGCACCCGCGCGAACCGAGTCTGTTGGCGTCGGCGAGCGGCGATTTGAGCATTCGGTTGTGGCACGCGAAGACGGGGGTGACGATCGCGATATTCGCGGGGAGTCTGGGACACAAGAACGATGTGTTGGCGGTGGATTTTCACAGCGCGCGGGACGATCTCGGACGATTGAAACTCGTGAGCGGTGGCATGGATAATCACGTCAAGGTTTGGGCG
>Ga0066861_10000413_pt1 | contig 13271 bp, 9 predicted proteins | sample ETN02SmetaG_3_FD_66434 | JGI IMG/M metagenome (GOLD analysis project Ga0066861, IMG submission 66434) | Marine microbial and viral communities from oxygen minimum zone, Eastern Pacific Ocean - ETNP2014F10-02SV257 | ecosystem: Environmental > Aquatic > Marine > Oceanic ... | reverse complement strand
AGCCTTTCTGAGCACTACTCAGATGGATCTGGGATCGACCTTTCATGGTTGGAGAAGCCAACCAGGCACCAATTCAGATGGAGGACGATAAAGGGACCTTGGGTCACATCTAGGAGGAGGATTTCGTCAGGTCAATCACTCGTCAAGGACTTCAAGGATTCAATGCCTAGGGACGTCTTCGTTTCGACCTCATCATGGCTCGACCCCGTCAACCTCCCTCGACTCAAGGATGGCAAAAAACCACCACCGATTCTCCTGGATCACATGGTCGTATTCGACATAGACATGCGGCCATTCTGCATCAGAAGGCTTGAGGAGGCAAGAGTAGCTGCGATAAAGCTTAGAGATTGGATTTCTGAGGCTACTGACCTCGATCTTCAGCATATCTCGTTCTCGGGGGGCAAGGGATTCCACCTAATCGCGCGAGATCCGGACAGGTCTCCCTTCTCTGAGCCAGATCCGGTCAGGAGGGAGGAGGCGGTTAGGGAGCAGAGGAGGGCGCTACTGGATCAGGCACTCGAGGCTGGACATCAGGTGGATCCGGTCGTGACTCCCGACACTCGCAGAATCATCAGGCTCCCTGGAACACTTCACGGCTCCACCGGATTGTCTTGCACCATCTTGGAAGACGGACTGATAGAGAGGCCAGTGAAGGACTGGATAGGTGAAATCCCCAGGCATTATTCGGCTGTAAGCATCCCCAAGAGGCCACCGATAAAACTCCCCAGTCTCAGGTTTAGGATGCGTCCAAGGGTCGTTCTCGAGACGAGGAAGGGAGATAGGGAAGAGCACCTCAGCCTGGAGGTCAGCAGCCATGTGAAGGGGACCAGAGACAGGTCAGCTGTGATTGCATGGCTCCCGGGGAGATGGGGCGAGCCCAGGGAGGCGGTCGATAGGGCGCAGGAGTTGTTCGACTCGATGGATCTGGGGCCTGTCGCCTACATGTTCGATGGGAGCGAGGTCCTAGCCATAGTCCCCCGAGCCATCCCCAGGGACTTCCTGCTGAGTAGGTTGGGTAAGGCAGGATTGAGGAAGTTCGAACACGAGACCAGGAGGTTCGACCATTCCTGGGTCAGAATCTCCGGCAGGATGCAGAACGGGGATTGGCAGAGCGAACTCGAGCCAATCACGGTCCTCGGGTACGAGGCCAGCAAACGCTGCTCCCACCCTTGGTCAGCCCCACACCTAGAGCTCTGCAAGCGAGTAGGGCTGCCAATCAGGCCAATGGAAGGGGAAGTATCGGGGGCCAAAGAACCCTCCATCAGAGCAGCAATCCGGCGCTGAGTTTATGTCCTCCCTGCCATACTAACGACATGTCCCAGTGAAGGAGCCCGCAAGGGCGATGACTGTTTGGCTACGCCAACTCTGACCAGTACTTCACCGGCCTCGGCGCCGGGACAGCGCCGAGGTCAATCCACTAGTGGTGAACATGTCAGAAATCGAGGCGATTTTCTATTGCTTCGGAGCCATACTATGGGGACTCAGTGGCGAAGGGGGGGAGGAAGTGCAGGCTCTCACAGCAATTGCTCTATTCATCTTCTTCTGGTTCATGGTCTCTGGTTCCGGCGATGCCACGGGACCTGCTTCCTATTCCGTGACTCGCAGTAGTGAAACCATGAAGGCATCGAAAATTTACGGAATTTCGCCCGGCCGAATCGGTGGATATGACACTTTGATCGGCTACATGGGGTTCCAGGGCTCCACGGACGAACCCCCCGTCGCGTCAATCGAGGAAGGCATATCTAGGTTCGAGAGGATAAAGCAGTCTGATCGAGGAATAGCCTCGGATGCGAAGAATTTCTTCTCCAGCCCCTATGTCATCGATGTTCTTGGTTTGGGGGAGGAGGCTACTGATTCAGAGGAGGGAGGCAGTTCTCAGAGAGGCATTTCGGACTACTCGAAGGAGATAGGTGATGACTGGTGGGAGGAGGGTTACGAAGAAGGAACAGAAAAATCAACCCAGAAAACAGACCCTTCTGGGGATTCATGTGGAGATCCACAGTGCTCTAATCCAGTATCCGCCTTCGACTTCCGGTGCTTCACTTGCCGCAGGAGGTTCTGCAGCGAGCATGCTGGAGCAAAAATCGAGTGCAGCGAGTGCTCGAAGTGATCAGAGGAAAACGCTCTTCTTGTGGGTCGAGGATCTGGGGGAAAGCCCCGCTCGCTTGATCTCGCTGACCATCTCCTTCCCACTCCTGCTGTGTCCGTACTGAACCTCGCCGGGACTCACCTTCCAGTTCCACTGCCGCTCGAAGACCTTCGCATCATCCATGTTGCGACAGAGCTTCTTGGGTACTGCGTGGAACATCGAAAGAACGCTCTTCTTCCTCCTGAAGTACTTGCCAACAACCTCTGGGAGCAAGTCGCTTAGCCACGTCTCGCTCACCACCTTGACCTCCCTCTGGATGACGTACCTCGGATTCTCCAGAGGTCCGAGAACCTCCTCCATGGCCTCTGCGAAGATGACCGACTCTTCTTCCGACGCCTCCTCCAGGTAGGTCCTCATCCAGCCCCCGCCTCTGCTGCCACCTCCAACCTTGACGTCGAACCCGATGTGCCCTAGGGCCTGCAGCGAGGAGGCGACCGCGTCCGCAATTGCCAGGACAAGTGACTCATCGGACCATTGGGCCACCCCGATTCTGTTTGTCGGGGGAAAACCCCCTCCAAGACCACTTCCTTTGATTTCTATTGCTTCCCTGGGAACCGCGCTGAAGGACTCGCCTATGCCCCATAGGTCTCGGGTACGCCCTCGATTCCTGGATCTCTTCAGCATCTCCTCGTTGAAAACGTCCATCGCCTCGGAGACTCCCTCCGGACGAGCTTCGGTGAAGGCGGCGTGGACGTGGCCGACCCCCTTCTCTATGGCTCCATCATCGCAGACCCCGTAGAGCTGCTTGTGCTTCCTCTTGAACCTCAGGTAGTCGTCGAAGCCCTTCTTGAATTCGTCAGCCAGGCAAACGATGTCCCAGTTGTTTGCAACCTTCTCCGGCCAATGCTTGTCCAGCCTGAAAGAACGCCCTCTGAGTTGGTTGATGCTCATACTGGTCGTTACTGTGGTCAGGTCAATGAGAACGTTGATCCTGCTGGCATCCCACCCCTCTCCTAGCAGCCCCCTTGTTCCAACGATGCATTTCGTCACTCCTTCCTGGAACATCTCCGTGATCATCATCGTGTAGTAGCGAGGCAACCAGTCCTTTCCTCTGCCCCTGATCTCGAAGTAACCCTCGTTCTCGACATAGTTGAATTTGATTTCCAGACCCCTTGATTCCACCCATTGCTCGAATCTCGGGAAGATCCTCTCCAACAGGTCGTCATCTACCAGGACAGTAGTCCCTGTCATCAGAACTGGATCCAGCCTGTCCGTAGATTCGCTCTCCAGTACTGCCCTGTATGCTGCGACTGCACCACCGGCCTCTTTGTCCAGAACACCTTCCACAAGTGCCGTCGCCGAAGTCTTCTCGAAGTCAGTCACTATCACTGCCCTGATTTCGGGACCCAGTGCCTGCATCTCCGATTGTAGGATGTCTCGGAGAGCATTGTACTTCGCGGATCCGTATGCCATCACCCTTCCAACAGGGGAGGCACAGGCTCTAGCGCCTCCCTTGGTGATCTGGATTCCGAGCATCCTGAGCTTCTTCTTCGCATCCTCAGCAAGGGCATGGTCCTCCTTGCTATCCGACCTCATAAGGCCGTTCCTGATGTATCGATCTAGTAGCGTGATTAGCGTGTCCATGCTGTTCCCCGTAGCGATTAACTCCGGAGATGGGGCGGGGATTCCGTCTGGTAGGCTCAACCCTCCAGATGCCAGGTATCCCCTAGCTGCATCCGCCAGCGACGGGTCGCTACGCCTGAATGAATTCCAGTCCTTAGCATTGCGTCCCGGCAGCGAAAGATCGTCCAGCACCCTTGCCAACCAGACCTCAAGTCGAGGGGCCCTTCCACTGGGATCATCGGGCCCCCTTCTAAGCGACCTGACCAATGATTCGAAGTCCTGATCAACATTCGCAATGTAGCTCAACTCCTCAGAAGAAGGGCGGACGAAGTAAGCTAGGTCCTGATAGGGAGATAGGTTGCCATCCCTGACCAATGCGGGAACGGGGACCTCGTAGTCCACGTCCCCGAAGAGCTCCAGATATCTTCCAATAGAGGGTGCATTACCCTCTTCTGGAGGGGTTGCAGTAAGACCCAGTATTATCGGATTGCCTAGGAATTCCCTCGCCTCGATGAGAACCTTGCCCCAGTGATCCATCAGGTGGTGGCACTCGTCTAGAATAATCAGGCCCACTCCAACATCGGCTAGCTTCATCAGATTCTCCTTGGCCGACTCGTGGAGGACCCATAGCGCATTGCCGTGATTGGCTAGGGAGTCTCTCACCTTCTTTCGATAGTGTCCCAAGGTTTCCGCGTGATGCTCTGGATTCTTCTGCTCGAGATCGTTGATCCATGCCATGGCGCTCTCCATATCGTCTGCCTCCACCGTTCCGGAGTCCGAGGGAGTCATCAGTTTGGAGATCCACATCTCCAGTGCTGAATCGTCCAGATTTCCCCCTCCTCTCTTAGGCAGGGTTACTGACTGATAAGTTAGCGAAGTTAGGATACCAGGATTCTTCGGGTCCGTCCCAATCTCAGACTCCCTCCCATCCAGGTTGAAGAGCTCCTTCGCCCTCTCGATCCATTGTGCCTGGATAGCCGAGTTCGGGCTGAGTACTAGCGTTGGCTTCCTGACTAGGTCGGACCATACGTATAGTCCCAGTACCGTCTTCCCTGAACCCGGAGGGGCGACGATTAGTAGCTCCCTAGAACCCTTTCCTAGATCCTTCTTGATTACGCTCGATGATGCGACTTGGGATGGCCTAAGAGTCCCAGAGAACTGTATTTCTCCAAATCCATCAGCCATTAACAATCATCCCATGTGGGAGTCGTGACCCACAATTTCACCATTCATCCCGGTCCCCTCTGGTATCCTTGCCCCCTTGCCAATAAGGCATCCATCCAGAATACTCCCAGCACCAACCTCAGCATCCTCGAGAATTACAGAGTTAGTTACGACCGCCCCTTCTCCTATAACGGAGCAACGTCCCACGGAACTACCAGAGACCAGACCTAGGTTTTCCGAGTCTTCGCCGAACCAAGAGTCCCCATCAACCGAACCGCTGTCGAATTTGCTCTCGGATATGCAGACTTGAGTCGCCTCGATGAAGGAAACTGGGGTGCCTGCATCCACGAACCATCCCTCGTAGGGAAAACCATTCAGTCCACCAGTTTCAGCCAGATCCTCGTAGATGTCTCTCTCTATACTGTGGGCACCATTTGGCATTAGATTGAAAATCTCAGGTTCTAGGATGTAGGTTCCCGCATTAATGAGATTTGAGTACGCCTCCTCAATCGGAGGCTTCTCTTGGAATCTCATTATCTTCCCACTTTCTTCTCGATAGTCGGCCACTCCGAATCGGGATGGGTCCTCTACCTCCCACAGCGCAATGGTTCCAATACCCCCGTTTCCTCTGTGGAAATCTAGCATTTCTTCGACTCTCAGACTGGTGATTAGATCGCCATTAATTACACAGAAGGTACCACCAGAGAGGTGACTCTTGCAGTTTCCGATTGCGCCACCCGTTCCAAGGGGCTCTGTCTCCTCGATAATTCTCACTTCATACGGTAGCTGGGTGTTGGCGAAGTGAGAACGCATCTCCTCGACACCATAGCCAGCGGCGATTAGCACCCTGTCAACCAATGATTCTGGCAGAACTTCCACCACATGCTCAATCATCGACTTATCTAGAATCGGTAGAAGTGGTTTTGGAACGCTTTCGGTCCATGGCCTTAGCCTGGTCCCGAATCCACCTGCCAGGACGATGACATCCACGACTCTCCCAGCACCATCCACCCTTTCATCGCTTCGTGCTTCTTCTTCGGAAGATGGGGAGCCGCATCTTTCAAGGCTACACCTCGGTTGGACAGCCCAATGAACATTCACGAGTATCAGGCGAAGGCCATGTTCAGGGAGTCAGGGGTGTCCGTCCAACGGGGAGTTCACTGTACAACAGTCGAACAAGCGCTGTCTGCCTACGACTCCCTTGGTTCAGATGTTGTCGCGGTAAAGAGTCAGATTCATGCTGGCGGAAGGGGCAAGGGCGATTTGTTCTGCCCCGACTCCGGAGAGTTGGTGATGCAGGGTGGTGTGAAGGTGGCATTCTCCAGGGGGGAAGTGGAAAAATATGCCTCAAATATCCTAGGTCATAGACTAGTGACCAAGCAGACAGGGCCCTCTGGTAAGATTGTCAGCAACTTGTACGTTGAATCGGGTTGCGACATTGCCCACGAGTACTATCTAGCTCTCCTGGTCGACAGGGAGGAGGATTCGATCCTGGTAATGGCCTCCACGGAGGGGGGTGTCGATATCGAAGAGGTCGCCGAGAAGTCTCCGGAAGCCATTCACAAAGCATGGTTCGACCCATCTGAAGGGCTGAGTGAAGGGGCTGCTCAGTCTCTTGGGGAGTCTCTAGGGCTATCGGACAGCTCTCTCGTTTCATTCGCTGAAATGATGGTGAGCCTAGCCGCTTTGTTCATCCAGAAGGATTGCTCGATGATCGAGATTAACCCTCTTGTTAGAGACGAAAACGGATCTATGGTGGCTTTGGACGCTAAGGTCAGCTTCGATGAGAGCGCCGCATTCAGACATCCATGGAGGGAAGAACTCAGAGACTTCTCGGAAGAGTCAGTTGTGGAAGTAAGGGCGCATGAACACGGCCTCTCATATGTCGACTTGGAAGGAAACATCGGTTGCTTGGTCAATGGTGCTGGATTGGCAATGGCTACAATGGATGTAATCAAGTTGTATGGTGGGGAGCCAGCAAACTTCCTAGACATCGGAGGGGGGGCGGATAGCGAATCAATTACCGCTGCATTCGAGATTATCCTTGAGGATTCACTTTTGGAGGGGATCCTTGTCAATATCTTTGGCGGCATCATCAGATGCGATATGGTTGCAAGGAGCATCATCGAGGCTTCAGAGGAGACAGGCCTGAAGATTCCACTAGTGGTGAGGTTCTCTGGCACCAATCACGAAGAAGGAAGGAAGGTTCTGGAAGAATCAGATCTCGATGTCATCACTGTCAGCACTCTGGGAGACGCCGGTGAGGCAATAGTCAATGCAATTGGGGGCAATTAGGATGAGCATTTGGATAAATGATGACACAAGGGTCCTGGTCCAGGGCATCACAGGCAGCCAAGGAACTTTTCATGGGACTAGAATGGTCGAATACGGCACTGAAATAGTCGGGGGAGTTACTCCAGGAAAGGGAGGCCAAGTTGTAGAACTCCCCGGCAGATCGGTTCCAGTTTTCGATACGATGTCAGAAGCAGTCTCCTCTACCAAGGCAGACGCCAGTGTAATTTACGTTCCAGCGCGATTCGCAGCCCCTGCAATAATAGAGGCTGCCGACTCATTCCAAGAATTGAACGATGGAGGCCTAATCGTCTGCATCACAGAGGGGATTCCAACTCTTGACATGGTCAAGGTAGTCTCTCACTTGGAGAAAAGGCCGGGAGTTAGGCTAATCGGACCAAATTGCCCTGGAATAATATCTCCAGGCTCCGATGGGGGATGCAAGATAGGCATAATGCCCGGTTACATCCACGCCAAAGGCAGGATTGGAATCATCTCTAAGTCTGGCACCCTAACTTACGAGGCCGTCGCACAAACCATGAGCGTAGGAGAAGGTCAAACAACCTGTGTCGGCATCGGTGGCGACCCGGTAAATGGGACTGGTTTTATCGAGTGCTTAGAAGCCTTTGAGAACGATCCAGATACCGCGGCAGTGGTAATGATTGGGGAGATTGGCGGCACTGCTGAAGAGGAAGCAGCAGCATGGTCAAAGAATAATTTCTCCAAGCCGCTTGTCGGATTCGTTGCAGGAGCTACTGCACCACCCGGTAAGCGTATGGGGCACGCCGGTGCAATCATTTCAGGCGGCAAGGGAACTGCAGAGGAGAAGTTCTCAGCATTCGAAGATGCGGGAATCCACATTGCTCGCGACCCATCAAAGATTGGCGAGGCTCTGGTATCGGCCTTGGTAGAAGCAGGCCTGCGAGAGTCTTAGGAACAGAAACCTCTAGCGAGACCAGGTTGGTACCCATGTCGAGTATTTTCAACTCGGAGCTGGACTCTATTCTGGAAGGGACCTCTCGCTCATTCTATCTCTCTCTCAAGGAGTTGCCCAACCCAATAAGACCTCAAATCAGTCTCCTGTATATGCTTGCCCGTACATCTGACACAATAGCCGACTCAGAGCAAGGAGATTCGGGCGAACTATTGCTGGCACTGGAGTCGTACAAGGACTTCTCACAAGGCAATACTTCAAACCTACTGGACCTATCTTCATTAGCAGAATCTCAAAGAAACAAATCTGAAGCCTCGCTTCTAAGGAATGCCGACAAAATCGTCTCCAAGATAGCCGACTTTTCGGAATCCGATCAGAAAGCAATTCGTCATTGCCTGGGCACCATCATCGGAGGCCAGATTCTCGATCTTCAGAGATTCTCATCAGATGATGGCACAATTAGCTCACTAGAGTCCGACCAAGAGTTAGACGACTACGCCTATCGGGTAGCGGGAAGCGTCGGAGAGTTCTGGACTAGGATGTCACTCGATCACATTTTCAAACCCAAAGAGGAAGATTTGGAGGGGCAACTCTTCGAAAAGGGAGTCAGATTCGGCAAATCCCTGCAGATGATCAACATACTGAGGGACATCCCAGCAGACTTGTCGCTTGGAAGGTGCTACATCCCGAGTAGTAAATTGGGAGAACACGGAATGATGCCGTCCGACCTCTTGGACCCTTCAAGAATGGAATCATTCAGACCGCTATATGATGAATATCTTGATTTGACCGACGAATACCTTACTTCAGCAGTCCAGTATATCGAGATGCTGCCTCATTGGAAGTTCCGACTCAGGGCTGCTTGCATGTTCCCTGTGATAATCGGGAAGAGAACGGTTTCCAAACTCAGAGAAGGAAATGTCCTAGATCCGAGTAACAGGATCAAGGTCGACAGATCAGAAATCAAAGCCGTCATCAAGAAGGTAGTATTCTCAGTTCCATCCAGACAAGCTAGCACGAGGATCCTAAGGGGCTAGATTACAGAAACACTGTATTTTACACCCCCCCCAATCTTTCGATGCAGAATGGAAACCCACCCGGGAGACATTCAAGTGGGCCAAGACTCCGCCCGATTCTGAAACTACATGGCGAAGGGTAGAGAATCCGAGAGCGAGATAATCCTCGATGCGGAGATAGACGAGCCAGTTCACACAGAACCAACAATTCGCCAAGAAGAGCAAATAGACATCGTCAGAGCCGCTGTCGATGTATCTAAGGAAGCAGCGAGGGCAATCAGTATCACAGCCATAGAGGCAGTCCGAGAAAGCGCTATTTTCATGGGAGTCATTGGATCGAGGGGAGAACTGCTGGACCCTTTCAGGCATATTGATGCACCTATCTGGACTGAACCAGAAATACCCAATCACATGATAGAAACGTCATACGAATTCTGCGAGGAACTGACCCGCAGAGAAGCAGGAAATTTCTATCATTCCTTCAAGTATCTTCCTGAGGAAAAGCGCCGTTCAATCATGGCATACTACGCTTTCTGCCGCAGAGCAGACGATATTGCCGATGGTGACTTTGAAGACGTCTTCCCAGGAGGCTCCTCAGATGATCCAGAATCGGTAAACTACAGGTCGGACATTGAAAGACTAAGTCCGGGAGGGCCTGTCTTAGACCGTTCTACATATAATGACAAAATGTCCCAATTGTTCTACTATCGTAAGAAACTGTCAACTGCCTACGGGGATTATACTTCTACTGATCCAATTTTCATCGCCCTTAAGGACACCGTTCTGAAGTACGGAATTCAGAGACAATTACTGGACGATATGATTAGTGGGATGGAAAACGACTTCCATAAAAATCGATATCATACCTTCGAAGAATTATACTCTTACTGTTACAGAGTCGCCTCCACCGTGGGCCTGGTATGCATAGAAATATACGGATACGACGATCCAAAAGCTAAGGAATACGCTGAGTCTTGGGGCGTCTTCATGCAACTAATCAACATAATTAGAGATGTCTCGGAGGACGCAAAGAGGGATCGAATCTACCTCCCTATTGACGATCTCGCGCGGTGGGGAATCTCGGAGGAAGACGTCAAGAGCGGCGAGGCCCTTCTAGAACACCCTGGTTGGGCACCATTCGTGGAAGAGTACTTGGAGAGGGCCGATGGATATCGACAAAGGGCCTTCAAGCTCCTCGGTCACTTGGATAAGTCTGCTAGATACTCTCCGGCAGCAATGGCTTCTTTCTACCAATCCATCATGGCAAAGATTTCCAAGAAGAAAGGTGACGTTTTCTCTGAGAGGATTCAACTTTCCAAGACCGAGAAGATTCTACTCGCTGGTTACGTGTACGTAAGATATCGATTCTTCGGTTTCTGAACTAAACGAGCGCGTGATGCCTAACACACGGAAGAAGTATTAGTCAATGGTAAGGAGGGTGGGGCATGAGAGTGGCAGTTCTTCTGGAGGAACGCTGCAAGCCAAATAGCAATGCGTTCGCCTATCTGAAGAAGTACTCGGCCATGTGTGACAGAGAATGCATACAGGTAGAGGGTTCAAAGTGTAAGATTCTCGAGACCGCATGCCCAGTTTGCTTTACGAGGGCAAAGCACTGTCCCGATGATGCGGTAAAAATCATCAATCTCCCAGAGGAACTGGATACCGACCTGACTCACTCCTTCGGAGAGAACTCATTCAGGCTATTCAGACTGCCATCTCCTCGTCAAGACCAGATTGTAGGAATCCTGGGCCCTAATGGCATAGGAAAATCGACCGCAATCAATCTCTTATCGGGTTCATTCAGACCAAATCTTGGTGATTGGGCGAATCCTCCACCAGAATGGGAGCACGTCATATCCACATTTCCGAGAGGGGAGTTGAGGGATTATTTGGCCTTGGTTTCAAGGGGAGAAGTTAGCATTGCAGTGAAGCCACAGTACATCGACAAACTCCCTCGTATTTTCGAAGGCGAGGTAAATGAACTTCTGACTAGGGTAGATGATAGAAGTGAGATCGAAAAATACTCTCATCTGATGGGCATTTCCCACATCATCGATAGAAAGTTGGGTGATCTCTCTGGGGGGGAACTGCAGAGGGTAGCGATTTGTGCCACCCTACTAAAGGAGGCGGATGTGTACTTCTTTGACGAGCCATCTTCATACTTGGATATTTACGAGAGAATGAGGATGGTTGGAGTTGTCAGGGACCTAGCTGAGAGGGGCAAGAGAGTTCTCGTAGTGGAGCATGATCTGGCAATCCTAGACGTACTATGTGACCTTGTTCACGTCATTTATGGAGATAGATCCGCATATGGGATATTCACCCCGCCTAGATCAACTAGGACCGCAATTAATGCATATCTCGATGGTTATCTTCCAGAGGAGAATGTCAGGATTAGAGACAAGCCAATCAGATTCCTAAGGGGGAGGACACGAGGTGAGGAGGTTGGTACGCCAGTGATCAGGTGGGGCTCAATAGAGAAAAATTTGGGAGACTTCAGTCTTAAGACTGGAGAAGGTGAAGTCAAGTCTGCTGAGGTCGTTGGAGTAGTCGGACCCAATGCAACCGGTAAGACCACTCTCGTCAAGATAATAGCTGGAGAAATAGAACCAGATGAGGGATGGTGTACCATGGATGCCAAGGTCTCGTACAAACCCCAGCATGTACGTACCGAGTTCGAGGGGACGGTCCAAAATTGGCTCGATTCAGAACTAGGAGCAAAATGGCGTAGCGGCGAATTCCATACTCAGGTTACCCGGGCTCTTCAAGTTGACAAGATGCTGGATTTACAGGCCTCGAAACTATCTGGTGGAGAACTACAAGCAGTCAGTATAGCCATTTGTCTAGGGAAGGAAGCGGACTTGTACCTATTCGACGAACCTAGCGCACATCTGGATGCAAATGCAAGGATGGAGGCTGCAAAGGCCATCAGGAGGACCATGGAAAGCAATGAGAAGGCTGCAATGGTCATCGATCACGATACATATTTCCTCGACATAGTCAGTGACTCAGTACTTGTTTTCCAGGGTGAAGGAGGAAACAATGGACATGCAGTTGGCCCCCTCTCACTGAGGAAGGGAATGAATCTCTTCTTGTCGGACGCCGACGTCACCTTCCGAAGGGATGTTGAATCCCACAGGCCAAGAATAAACAAGCCCTCAAGCAGGAAGGACCGCGAACAGAAGCAATCCGGAGAATACTTCTACTCCAACTAGCTTTGACCATTGGATTCTTGAGGGGATATTCCAGCCCATTGGCGTGACTGAAGAGGCGCCGGATGAGGAAACAATGGATTCCGTAGAAGCGGAGCAAGACTTTGAGGCAATGGTTTCAGAACTTGAAAAGGAAATCCAGTACGCTAAGGCAGAGACTGCAAACGCCGTTCAAAGGGCAGCAAGAGATAGATCAGAGGCACTGAAGTATGGTGGCGCTTCACTGGCCAGACGAATCATCCCAGCAATCGATCACTTATCCAAGGCAGTCGATGCTTCCGATTTTGAGCAGGGAGCTGAGTCTGTAATTGAAGGCGTGAAGATGACTATAGATGGCTTGCGAACCTCTCTTGAGGCTGAGGGAATCACGCAAATAGATGCATTAGGAAAGAAATTCGATCCTACCTGCATGGAGGCAATTGCAACTGTCCCATGTCTAGAGGGGCAGGAACCCGGCAGCGTGATAGAAGTGATTGAGAGTGGTTACAGAATGCATGAACGCATCCTAAGGGCATCCAGAGTAATTGTAGTCGAGGGTGACTCGTGAGTAAACGAGGGCGTCTTTCCGTTCTGGCATTCGGACTAGTATCGGTATATTTCCTCTCCATAATATCAATCCAGATCGCAGCACCAGACGAACTAATCGGACCTGATGACTTTCCACTCGAGTGCCCTGAAGATTCACTCAATTGCTCAATGATAGGGCCCAACCATCACAGAAGCGACAATCTGACAGAATTGAGACTCAACTCCAGTCTTGAAGAAGTGATGGGTGAGGCCAGAAGATGGATTTCCTCACAGCCTGGGACTGAAGTAATAGGGGAGTGGCCCGGACAAACCCACTCAGTATTCAGAACTTTGATGTTCAGATTTCCGGATGACTTTGTAGTGAGGGGGTTCTGTGATAATGGAGACACTGTCCTTCAGATATACTCCAAGTC
>Ga0066861_10000409_pt1 | contig 13326 bp, 9 predicted proteins | sample ETN02SmetaG_3_FD_66434 | JGI IMG/M metagenome (GOLD analysis project Ga0066861, IMG submission 66434) | Marine microbial and viral communities from oxygen minimum zone, Eastern Pacific Ocean - ETNP2014F10-02SV257 | ecosystem: Environmental > Aquatic > Marine > Oceanic ... | reverse complement strand
TGGCGTCCATGCCCGAGTTACCGAGCGCGATTCGCGCGCGGTACGCCTCCCTGGGCCTGCCCCAGGCAGACGTCCAGGTGCTCGTCGAGGATAAGGAACTCGTCTCCTATTTTGACCGCGTGCTCGATTCTCCGGCGAAACCGTCGGCGAAACAAGTCGCGAATTGGCTCACCGGAGACATCATGGCGCATCTCAAGAACGCCAAGCTCGACATTTCGCAACTTCCGCTCGGCGCGGAGGATCTCGGCGAATTTTGCGCCATGATCGACGCCGGCGAAATCAGCGGTAAAATCGGTAAAGATCTCCTCCCCGAGCTCTTACAGAGCGGCGGCAGCGCCAAGAAACTCGTTGCCGATCGAGGTCTGTCCCAAATCTCCGATCCCGCCGAGATCGAGGCGCTCGTCGACGGCGTTCTCGACGCCAATCCCGGCCAACTCGAGCAATACCGCGGCGGCAAAACCAAACTCAAGGGTTTCTTCGTCGGCGCCTGTCTCAAAGCGAGCGGCGGTCGCGCCAACCCCGCCCTCGTTAACAAAATCCTCGTCGCCAAACTCGATCAAACGTCCGCGTGAGTCTATTGTAATCCATCCCGACGCGGGTTCATTCGCGCCCTCGCGTCCACCACCCCGAGGACTCCTCGGAGGTTTACGACCCATCAATGTCATCCACAACGTGCAAAGGAACCTGTCCACATCGGTGCGAACCGTCGCGATCGACGATGACGCGCCTCGCGCGCGCGTCTCCGTCGGCGCCGTCGTCGTCGCCGCGGACGTTTGCGCGAGAAAATAATTCTCTTCACCGTTTTCGAGCGCGTCACCGTCGCGTCGTCCTCGCGCGCGCGCGATTACGGCTCATCGGTCCGATCGCCCGTAATCCACCGCGCGCGCGCCGACGTCGCGCGCATCCAACTCGAAATCCGTCACACGCGCGCGTTCACCGACGAACAGCGAAGACACTCGCGCGCGAACGCACGCGCGAAGATCGAGCGGAAGCTTTTCTCACCTCTCTTCGCTCGCTCGAGACGCGCGCGATGGCGCTCGCGCGACGACGCGCGCTCGACGCGGCGGCGCGGCTTCTCAGGGGGGGTGCGAACGACGCGCGCGCGGGGGCGGCGCGCGCGAGTGAGCGCGCGGTGACGGGCGCGGAGTGCGCGCGAGGGAAGGCGACGATGGCGGTCGTTCGTGGACCCGTGAACGGGAGCGGTGCGCGCGCGGGCGTCGGTGCCGTGGGGGCGAGAGCGCGCGAGATGGCCAAGTTTGGAGGGGCGTCCGGATGGGCGGCGATGAGGGGGGTGTCGACGGCGGCGTTGAAGCCGTTGGACACGTTCGAGCGCAGGCATAACTCTGCGAACGAGCAGGAGGTATCTGAGATGCTCAAGGTGGTCGGTTTCAACAGCGTCGACGCCTTGATCGACGCCACCGTTCCGGAGAACATTCGTTTATCCAAGATGATGGATATGGGCGAGTACACGCAACCGCTCACGGAGAGCGAGTTCTTGAAGATGTTCAAGGAGATGGCGGGGAAAAATCAGGTGTTTACGAATTACATCGGTGCGGGCTATCACGGCACGCACACGCCGCCGGTGATTTTGCGTAACATTCTCGAGAACCCGGGTTGGTACACCCAGTACACGCCGTACCAAGCCGAGGCGTCGCAAGGTCGATTGGAATCTTTGTTAAACTTCCAAACGATGATCACGGACTTGACCGGCATGCCGTTGTCTAACTCCTCCTTGTTGGACGAAGGCACCGCCGCGGCTGAGGCGATGACGATGTGCTCCGCGTTGAACCGCGGTAAGAAGCCCAAGTTTTACGTCTCCGACAAGTGCCACCCGCAAACCATCGAGATTGTGAAGACTCGCGCCGAAGGTTTGGGTCTCGAGGCCATCGTCGGGGATGAAAACTCCTTCGACTACACCGCCAAGGATGTCTGCGGCGTTTTGGTCCAATACCCGGCGACCGACGGCGCCATCATCGACTACAAGCCCATCGTCTCCAAGGCGCACGACAACGGTATTCGCGTCGTCGCCGCGGCCGATTTGTTGTCGCTCACCGTGTTGCAACCGCCGGGCGAGTGGGGTGCGGATATCGTCATCGGTTCCTCCCAGCGATTTGGTGTGCCGATGGGCTACGGTGGTCCGCACGCCGCCTTCTTGGCGACGACGCATGACTGCAAGCGTCTCATGCCGGGTCGCATCATCGGTGAATCCATCGACGCTGAAGGCAAGCCGGCGCTTCGTATGGCGATGCAAACGCGTGAACAGCACATTCGTCGCGACAAGGCCACGTCCAACATTTGCACGGCGCAAGCGTTGTTGGCTAACATCGCGGCCATGTATGGCGTCTACCACGGTCCGGAAGGTTTGAAGGCCATCGCGCAACGCTCGCACGACTTCGCGGCCATCTTCGCGGCTGGTGCTGCAAAGCTCGGTTTCACGAACACCACCCCGGAGTTCTTCGACACCGTCACGGTGAAATGCCCGAACGGCGCGGATGCTGTCGTCAAGGCGTGCGCCGCGGCTGGCATCAACATCCGCAAGATGGACGCCGACCACGTCTCCTTGGCGTTCGACGAAACAACGGAGATCGCCGACGTCGACAATCTCTTCAAGGTTTTCGCTGGCAGCTCCGCCGCGCCGACCGTCGCGGAAATTGCGCCGAGTGTGAACACGAGCTTTTCCATGGAGCGCAAGTCTGATTTCATGACTCACCCGGTGTTCAACTCTTACCACAGCGAACACGAAATGTTGCGCTACCTCAAGCGCCTCGAAGAGAAGGATCTTTCTTTGGTTCACTCAATGATCGCCCTCGGCTCCTGTACCATGAAGCTCAATGCGACGACGGAGATGATGCCGATCACCTGGCCGGAACTTGCGAACATTCACCCGTTCGCGCCGAAGGAACAAACCATGGGCTACCAAGAAATGTTCCGAGGCCTCGAGAAGCAGTTGTGCGAAATCACCGGCTTTGATGCTATGTCTCTCCAGCCGAACTCTGGTGCGTCCGGTGAGTACGCTGGTTTGATGGCTATCCGCGCGTACCACCGGTCTCGCGGCGACCATAACCGCGACGTGTGCATCATTCCGGTTTCCGCGCACGGTACCAACCCGGCGTCTGCGGCCATGTGCGGCATGAAGATTGTCGTCATCGGCACGGATGAGCAAGGTAACATCAACGTCGACGAGCTCAAGGCCGCCGCTGAAAAGCACGCCGACAACTTGGCGGCTCTCATGGTGACGTACCCGTCCACGCACGGCGTCTACGAAGAGGGCATCAAGGAAATTTGCGAAACCATCCACAAGCACGGAGGCCAAGTGTACATGGACGGTGCCAACATGAACGCGCAAGTCGGTTTGACTTCTCCGGGTTTCATCGGTGCTGACGTGTGCCACTTGAACTTGCACAAAACCTTCTGCATCCCGCACGGTGGCGGTGGCCCGGGTATGGGCCCGATTGGCGTCAAGGCGCACTTAGCGCCCTTCATGCCGGATCACCCGTCCATGAAGGAGGGTGCCGTCGCGGTCGGCGGTGAAACGCCTTTCGGTGTCGTCGCAGCCGCACCGTACGGCTCTGCGCTCATCTTGCCGATTTCTTTCGCTTACATCGCTTTGATGGGTTCTGAGGGTCTCACCAACGCGTCCAAGCGCGCCATTCTCAACGCCAACTACATGTCCAAGCGTTTGGCAGACTACTACCCGGTGCTCTTCAGCGGTAAGAACGATACGTGCGCGCACGAATTTATCCTCGACATGCGCCCGATCAAGGATGCCACCGGAATCGAAGTTGCCGACATCGCGAAGCGTTTGATGGATTACGGTTTCCACTCCCCGACCATGTCTTGGCCGGTCGCCGGTACCTTGATGATTGAGCCGACCGAGTCCGAGTCCAAGGCTGAACTCGACCGATTCTGCGACGCCCTCATCGCCATCCGCGGCGAGATCCGCGAGATTGAACAAGGCAAGGCAGACCGCGAGAACAACGTTCTCAAGCACGCGCCGCACACCGCCGAAGTCGTCGCCGGCGAGTGGGATCGTCCGTACCCGCGAAGCCTCGGCCCGTTCCCGGCTGAGTGGACGCGCGCGCACAAGTTCTGGCCGCAAACCTCTCGCATCGACGATGTCTACGGCGACAGAAACCTCGTTGCTTCGCGCGCTGCCGTCGACGTCGCCGTCGCGCAAACCGCCTCTGGTTAAAGAGCTCAAAATCACTTAACATTCGTAGGAATTGTACATTCATTACACGCGATTTTCTATTCTATTATCATCGTTCACACCCGCTATTCAAAGCTGCTATCGTATCTTCGCGCGCCTCTCTTCGGATGCGGCGCGACACGCACATCGAACAAGGGGCCCGTCTCGCCGCCCTCACTGCGTCCGTCTTCCTTCTGGTACATCGCACCCACGACGAGCGCCGACGCCCAGATGACCACACACACACCCGCCGCGATCTGTAGATACAAGGCGGTGGAATAATCCTCCTCAGACACCGAATCCTCGTCGGATATTCGTTCCTCGTACCCTGACTCGCGACGACGTCTCGGCGTAAAGTCCCGACGCCGCGTCTCGTCCAATCCCTGTGAATCGTACGTTCGATCGCGCCGGTCATCGTCGTCGTAAGACATCTCATTCTCCTTCTCCTCTCCCCCCTCCTCTTCTTGCTCGTCTTCGTACTCGCGTACGGCGCCTAAATCCGGACAACACGAGTGTCTCCGCTCGCCGTTAGCCGGGCAACAGCCGGCGCTCTCGCCGCAACACGCTAAATTTTCCCCATCCGCGTTCGGACAACACCCATCGTACGACGGTCCGGAGTACCACACTCTCGAAAGCGCCCTGTTCTTCGACTCGCTTCCTCCCTTGTTCTCGCAGCACGCGAGATGGCGCCCGTACGCGCCTCCGGGCTCCGTGTTCGGACAGCACCCGCCGCTCGAGCAACACGCGAGCATCTCCCCGTCGCCCGCGCCCGCGCCGGACGCCGTGAGCGGACAGCATCCGTCGTACGCGGGACCTTCGTACGAGATGACGTCGACCGCGCGCGCGGTATCCTCGAGGTCGAAATCGGCGCGCAGCCTGGCGTCGACGACGGACGCGGGCGCGGACGATGACGATGGTGTTGAGATGGATGACGCGCGATGCGCGCGCGCGTCGGTGCCTCGCGCGACGCACGCGATGGCGACGCACGCGATGGACGCGATCCGTAGCGCGCGTGAGGGCGTCGGGCGCGCGGACGCCACGGGCGCGCGCGAGGTCTCGCCCGCGCGCATGCTCGACGCGGGGCGTGGCCGAAACTGCCGCGCGACGCGGGAGACTCGTCGAGAGAGGCGTCTCGTCGTGAGCGCGAGTGCGCGCGAATGAAATAAAAGCGCTGTACCTAAATTAATTACTAGGGCGTCACCGAGACGCGGTGTTCGCGCGCTCACGCGCTGGTGGTGGCGAGGTTGTTTCGCACGAAGCTCACGATGTTTCTCTGGTGCCGAAGCGTGGCCAACGTGATCGAGGACGCGCCGAACGCGTCGTCTTCAATGACCGCGAACGAATCACCGCTGGAAGACGGATCTGACACCGCGGATGCCGCCTGAGAGGGTGGAGCGCCTAAATCCACGCCGCGAGGTTGCGCCACGTCTTCGTCTTCCTCTTCGTTCATGGAGAGCGAGGCGCTGACTTCGTTGGCGAGTTCCTCTTTATCCATCTCCATCCACGTCTCGACGGCATCGTGAAGGCCGCGCACTCGAGCGCGTCGTTTATCGTCCGTCATCGTCGACGCCGTGTCCATCTCGTCTGACGCTCTGGGATGGCTCGCGTAGGCAAATAATTCCTCGTTGCCGTTCGCGGCGGCGGGCAACGAGAGTCCCAGGGCTCCAAACGCCACGTACGCCGTCGTGATAAAACCCGCAAAGATTCGCGGCGCGTCTGAGGCGCGACCAAACATGCTCTTCTGCACGCCCTCGACGTCGAATTCAGGCGCGTCGAGCGCGGCGGTGAGTTCGTCGCCGGAAATTCCGGCTTCGAACGCGCTTCGCGCCGCGCGGACAAACTCCGTGTAACCCACCGGGTGTCCAGTCAAAACGCTCACGAACGCAACGAGCATGTCCGACGCGTGCGCGCGCGCCGGCGTGCGCTCTCTCGTGCACCACGAGAGGGCGAGTTGTTGCCGCGCCTCGATTTCGATAATCTCCGTCTCGTCCGCGCTCACCGCGACGTCCTCCATTCCCTCGAGATCTCTCCTCGCGTGCGTGATTCCGCGCTCATCTTCGATCATCTCCCGCGTCAAAAGCGTGAGTTTACAATTCATGCGCATGATGGCCTCGCCCGGCGCCGGCCGTCTCATCGTCCCTCCCAGAAAGCGACGTTCGAGTTCCATCCTTCGTAACGTGTGCCCCTCGTCCGCGTTCTTATTCGTCATCTCGATGTATTTCAGCATCCCCTTCTCCTCGGGATCCTCCATTTCTTTCGGTTCGTCGCTCGCTCGATCCACCGCCTCCGCGGCGTCCTCTCCGTCGGTCTCCTCTCTCGTCGCTTCTTCGTCGAACCGCCGCAGCGTCAGCGTCACCATGGCCACCGCGCTCGCGAACGCGTCCTGTTCGCTCGTCCCCATGCGCATCGAGCTCGACAATCCCATCAGCGCGCTCTCGATCCTCGCATCCGCGACGTTCACGCCGTGCGCTCGATGCGCAGACGCGCACCTTCGAACGAATTCTTGATGCGCGAACCGACTCCCCCTTCTCATGGCGAGAAAGCTCGGTAAGAGCGCGCGCACGGCGTCTCTTCTCGGATCACCGCCGTCGACGACGTCATCGTCGTCGTCCTCGGCCGTCTCACGCGAGGACGACGGGTCGTCTCGCGCCTCTCGCGTCGCGCGAGACGTCGCGCGCGAACGATAACGTTGATGTACCGTCGACGTTCGCGTCGTCGCGCGCGTCGCGGGCGCGCGTCTCGCGCGCGCGCGCACGGCGAGAACGTCCGTCGCGCGTCCGACGATGGGCATGTCGCTCGCGCGCGCGGCGAGGCCGGACGACGAGGGATGGGCGCGGGCGAATGTGGCGACGACGTCGGCACTCGCCCGCGCGGTGCCTCGGCCGCGATGCGCGCGCGACGTCGGTTCTTCTCGCAACCGGCGGATGAGACGCCGTTGGATTGGCGGACGATATGCGCGGTGCGTCTTCGTCGACTCGGACCGGCGATTCGCGAAGCGCTGCGCGCGTGAACGCGATGGGCACGCCGACGTCACGCGTTCACCGAAACGAGCTGGCACACGAACGACGACGACGACGACTGACGAACGAACGAACGAACGAACGCGCGAGCGCGCAGGTGCAAGCCTTCTCGATGTGCTCGATCGCGGCGACGACGGCGCTCTTCTCCACCGCCTTCTTTATGGCCAAACGGTTCGACGCCCAGGCGAGCGAGCGCGAGTTGGCGTGGCGCGCCGGCGCGCTCACCGCGATGAAACCGGCGTTCGCGGGGCTGACGTCGATGATTTGGGGACACGCCGGAGATAGATTTGGGTTCGAGCGGGCGATAGCGATGAGCGGGTTGTTACACGCCGGGGCCACCGCGGCGTTCGCGTTCGCGCGCGGGAACGGGCAGGCGTTGGCCTTGCGCGCGCTCCAGGGGGCCGCGGATGGGTTAGTGGTGATGCAGAAGCCAGCGTTGGCGCTCGTGAGCGATGGTGCGTGAACGCGATGATGCATCGCGTCGTTTCGATGATTTCCCGGCGTGCGCGTACACTGACTTTGGAATGAATGTTTTTTCGACGCGACAGCGACGAACGCGGCGAGAGCGTTCAGCACGACGGGCGTCGCGTACGGCGTCGCGAGCGCGTTTTCTCCCGCGCTCGCCGCGGCTCTGAGTGAACCGTGCGAGAATTGGGACATGTTCAAGGGATCGGAGTCGAAGTGCCCGAAGTTTCTCGAGAGGTACCCGTTCTTTTTGTCCAACATTTGGGTTTCGGCGCTCGCCGTGCCCGCGCTTGCGGCGTACGCCAAGGGTTGGATGCAGATAGATTGTCACAGGGACGAAGACAAGCGCGAAGTGGTCGTAGAATTAGAACTCTTAGCGACAAACGACAGCGAGACGGACAACGGCGCGTCTTCAAAGGATGGCAAAATCGAAACCAAATCGGTGGATGGCGCGGCGGACGAAATCGTGTGGTGGCGAGATGCCAACGTGCGCGCCGCCATCGCGACGCAGGTGGGGTGCACGTTCGTGACGCTCTGCGGCGCCGAGATGACCCCGCTCTGGATGGCGACGTCATACGAGAACGGAGGTTTAGGATGGACGTCGTTGGAGATAGGTGCCTTCGGCACGGTGATGGGAACCGTCATATTGATGTTCCAAGTCTTCTTGTTCACCAGACTCGTGCGCAAGCACGGCATAGTGTCACTCCTGACGTATGCGCTGATGGTGAACGTCGTGGCGTTTCCCCTACATCCGATCGCGCACGTGGTGGCGAAACGGTCCAAGGCCTTGGTCTGGGTCGTCATCGTATGTCTCGGCTTGGCGAGAGGGATGAGTGGACCGATCATCATGGGTGGAAGCTCGCTGATCTTGAACAACTCGTCTCCTCGAGACACCTTGGGCGCAGTGAATGGGTTCTCCGGCACGTTCGGGAACGCTGCGCGCGCTTTGGCGCCTTTGATTGGCGGCGCGCTCGTCGCCATGATGGTGGCGATGTCGCCGAACACACCGGCTCGAGAACTCTGGCCGTTCGCGTTCGTCTCGTTCGGATTTCTATCACTCACCATCCTGAGTCGACGATTATCCACCGAGCTCAACATTCCCCGCACGCGAAGTTCGACGAATCTGAGCGATGGTGGTGTTCCGTAAAGATCGATTAAAAGCGTAGAGTAGGTACAGCAAACATTGTCGTTGAAAACAGCGCGCATCTTGTCATCAGCTTGAAGAGAAAAATCGCGACGCGAAGACCGCTCACGCCGCGGCCGTCTTGGCCAACGCCTTGTGCACGACGAAGTGCATGGCGCGATCCCGATACTTGTCGCACACCGACATGAAACACGCCTCTCCGGCGACGACGACGATGATGGTGTGCGCCGGCGCCTTCAGATCGATCGCGTATCCCTCGGGAAGCGCGTCACCCACGATACCGTTCACAACGCTCGGGTAGATGTGCAAGCTCGGCGAGTGTTCCTCGTACGTGACCTCGTACGTCGAGCTACGCAAACCCTCGCGCGCGACGGATTCGAAATGCGCTGGAAGCAGATTCGCCGCCAACGACATGAGCTCCAATTCGTTCGCGATGCCCTCCACCGGGATCATTCTGCTCACGTGTGTCGGTCGAGGCGCCCATTTCGCTCCCCCCGCCAACTGTTCAATGATCCAACAGGCCAAATCCGAGACGTTCGTCGTCGCGTTCTTGGGCGTGAGCGAGACGTAGACGCAATTGTCCACGTCGGGAATGTCCACGATGTCCGCCCCCTCGTACGGCGTCATTTTCTTCCGCTCGTCACTTGTTAAGCTGTCCCAATAACGGGACGACGCCTCGGTGATGAGTTTAGCCGCTTCCTCCGCTGCTTTCTTCAAGTCGCTGGCTCCCGCACGAGTGACGAAGAAGCCCTTCTGGCCCGAGCTTTCGGGTAACCATCCTGGACGCGCGTACGACGGGCAAACCGGCGGTTGAGAATCCATCGGCTGCGATTGGTCATCTTGATTTTGAGAGGGTTGTTCTTGTTGCGACATGTCGTTCGAGAGCGTGCGCGTGAAAGTGAGGTCAGCTGGACTCTCGTCTCGGTATCGTTACAAAACTCGCCGACGCGGATAATTTTTTCTTGGTACACAGCGCGTCGATCGGTCGGTTCATTCGTCATTCATTCATTCACTCATCCACTCACTCATTAGTTCATTCGTGAATCTCCTCTATGGATCGTCGACAGACTGGACACGCGTCGCGTTTCTTCAACCATCGATCGACGCATGCGGCGTGAAACTCGTGCGCGCATCGAGGCAACAAACGCACGGTGTCCCCGTCCTCGAAAGTCTCCAGACACACCGCGCACGTCGTTGTCTCCTGCGACGAGCGACGCCCCACCAACCACCCTCGACGCTTTCGAAACGTGCGCTTGGGAATGGCCTCGACGACGTGCGCGGGCGTCCCTCGGACCGATCGCGACGTCAACGACGCGAACGTCGCCTCTCTCGCCATTAATTCCCTAAACATCTCCCCGAACGTCATAGACGCGTGCGATACGGATAACTGCAACACCCGAGGCACTCCATTCTCGTCCAAGATGACGAAATATTCGTACACGCGACCGTCTTCGCCCGCCTCTCGACGCGTCTCCGCGCGTCCGCTACCCTCCGCGTTCAAATCCAACGTCTCCAAAAGCGTCGCCACCGCCGCGTGCGCGCCTCTCACCGCGCCTCTCACCATACCCGTCGGCGTCGCGTCCATCGACACCCCTCTGACCGCCCCCGCGATCGCCCCGCCCACGGTTCCGCAGCACACGCACGCGGTGACGAGCCCGGCTCGCGCCGACGCGCGCGCGGCGTCCGCGGCTCGAACCACCGCGCGCGAGAACAGCGCGGACGGCGAGGACATCGCCGACGAAGACACCCTCGACGTCGTCGTCGTCCCCGGGGCGGTGGACGCCGTCGTCGTCATCGCGCGCATCTCGTCGACGTCCGCGCGCGCGGTCGTTGATTCCGATGATTTCTTTGCGGTCGCGAACGCGCGCGCGCGTTCGCTCGACGCGACGCGCGCGGACGACGGGCGACGCGCGAAAGACCCACGCGCGTGGTCGTCCCGCGCGCGTTCGTCCCGCGCGCTCGCTCGCGCGGTCGCGGCGCGCGCGACGTGAATTGACGTCGCGCGGTCGTTTCACCTATTTTTAGCAGTCTCAAGGCATACTTCCGTGTGTCCGAACATTTGACATGATAAAGACAGATGGGCACGCGCGGCGCCGGGACGCGTCAGAGGACGACGGACGGACGGCGACGGACGCATGTCGACGAGGACGAGGACGGCGACGAGGACGAGGACGGTGCGCGCGGTGCGCGCGCGCAGACGGCGCGCGGGATGGATGCGTCGAGCGACGGGCGCGCGATGCGTCGCCGAAGACGGCGATGACGTCGCGCGAGAGGACGCGGTGTCGGCGCATGAACGGGAGATGGAGGCGACGCGCGCGCGAGGACGGGCGATCGCGCTGAGTGGATTCGCGACGGGCGCGTTCGCGTTCGCGTTCACGGCGTCGGTGGGGACGACGGGCTCGGAGGCGGTGGCGGCGGGGGTGAATTTAGCCAAGCTCGAGGCGAGCTCGACGCCGTTCGACCGCGCGCTCGTCAACGGGAAACCGACGGTGGTGGAGTTTTACGCGGATTGGTGCGAAGTGTGCAAAGAGAGCGCGCCGACGGTGTATGCGGTGGAGCGAGAACACGCGAAAGGGGTGAATTTTGTCATGTTGAACATCGACAACGTCAAGTGGAGCGAAGAGATGGACGCGTACGGCGTCGACGGGATACCGCACTTGGAGTTTTTAGACGCGCGAGGCGAGAGCGAGGGATTCATCGTGGGTAAGTTTCCGAGGGAGGTGTTAGAGAAGAACGTGTCGGCGCTGGAGGCGGGGGAGACGACCCTTCCGTACGCGAAACAATACGGGAAGGCGTCGGCGGCGGAGCCGGGCGTCGTTCCGAGCGCGGATCCTCGCGCGCCGGTGTCGCAAGCGACGAGTGCGGATCCTCGCGCCCACGGATAAAAATCGACCCGGCGCACTAATGATTTAAATAATGTAATCGTACTATTGAAACTACGCGGCTAATCTTCACTTCTCTTCGCCAACGCGGCGGAGGCGCTCGACGACGACGCAACCTCGGACCCGCCCTCAGACCCACCCTCCTCGTCGCGAACGTGCACGAATACGCTTCCTTTGTTACCCACAGAGATTCGCACATCATTGTCCAGGTATCTCTGCTCTACCCACCCGCTTCCCGCGCCCGGTCTCGGCTGTAACTCGAACGTTTTCAACACGCGTTCGCCCCACCGCACGTCCACCTTGTCAATCACCACGTTCGTCCTCGCGTTGGACACCGTCTCACTCCTCGCGAACGCCTCGACCGTCACAGGTCCAAGCTCCACGACGTTCCTCACCCCCGACGGCGCGTCGAACGTTTGGTAATTCTTCGCCGCGTCCGCGAACAACCTCTGAAACGGATTCGCCCCGTCGCCCTGTTCGCTGTACACCAACCGCCATCGTCCGAGAAGCGTCTCGCTCCGCGCCGGCGCCTCGGCCTCGGCGTCGTACATCCCGCTCACCTCCTCGATCGCCTCGCGCACGTCGCCCCCGCCGCGTTCGCACAGGTCGAGAAGGTTTTCTTTGGCGCCGAGCACACGAAGCGCGCGCGCGTTCGAGGGATCGAACGCGCGCACCGACGCGCCGTCTCCCGACGACGACGACGACGACGCGCGCACCGACGCGCGTCGTCGGCGCGTTCGCGTCCTCCGCGCCGTCGTCGTCGTCACCGTCGTCGCCACCGTCGCCATCATCTCGAACCGTTCGTTCGCGCGCGACGATCTGACGACCTCCACACAGTCTCGCGCGCCGACCGTCTCGAACACTCGCAAGAGCGCGCGTGGAACGCCGAGACCGATCGCACGTCGTCGTTCTCTCTCTCTCTCTCGCGCGAACGAGTCGCTCGCGTCGTCGCACCGAGCGCGAAAAGGCGCGCGGATCGATCCGAGCGGTGTTTGATTACCGCGTCGCGCGACGCGCGGTGTACCCGTGAGCGCGAGCGCGCGCGCGGACGAGCGACATGTCCGGAATCGGATCCGGATACGATCTGAGCACGACGACGTACTCGCCGGACGGACGCGTGTTTCAGGTGGAGTACGCGGGCAAGGCGGTGGACAACGGCGGTTTGACCGTCGGCGTCAAGTGCGCGGATGGATGCGTCATCGCGTGCGAAAAATTGGTGCCGAGCAAGTTGCACACGCCCGGGACGAGTCGTAGGATCAATGCGGTGGCGAGACACGCCGGGATCGGTGGGAGCGGGTACGTGCCGGACATGCGCGCGGTGCGCGACCGCGCGCAGGCGGAGTGCGCGCAGTACAAATCCTTTTACGGCGACGCCATTCCGGGCAAGCTCCTGGCGGAGCGCATGGCGCATTATTATCATCTGTTCACCCTGTATTGGACCGTCCGTCCGTTCGGGTGTTCGAGCGTGCTCGCGTGTAAGGATTTTGACGGGTATCACCTCTACCTGCTCGAGCAAAACGGCGAGTGCACGAAGATGAAGGGCGCGTGCGTGGGTAAAGGGAAATCCTCGGCGAAGACGGAGGTGGAGAAGTTGAATTTTAGTGAAATCACGTGCGAAGAGGCGGT